>Ga0207678_10001446_pt1 | contig 21811 bp, 23 predicted proteins | sample KBSC63metaG_FD_184319 | JGI IMG/M metagenome (GOLD analysis project Ga0207678, IMG submission 184319) | Corn rhizosphere microbial communities from Kellogg Biological Station, Michigan, USA - KBS C6-3 metaG (SPAdes) (version 2) | ecosystem: Host-associated > Plants > Roots > Rhizosphere > Soil ... | reverse complement strand
GCCCTGCGCCGGCGCCGTCGCTTTCTTCGACACGGGCAAGACGACGTCGGAACCGTGCGCGGGGGCGCCGGTCCCGACGCCGTGACTCAGACGCGGGCCCGCAGCTGGTCGCGGACCTCCATCAGCGCGAAGCCGAGCAGGTTCAGCCCACGCCAGTAGTCGGGCTTGGTCGCGTTCTTCTCTTCGCGCGCGAGGCCGGTGCCCCAGACGAGGTCCTTCTTGGACGCCTCGACGAGCACCGCGTCCCCGGTCCCGAGCAGGAACCGGCGCAGGTCGCGGTGGGCGCCGAACTTCGCCAGGTTCCCGTCGACGACGATGTCGAACCGGTGCCGCTCCCAGGTGGCGGCGTCGAACTCGGCGACCTCGCGGCCGAGCACCTTCGCCGTCTTCGGATCGGGGGTGGTCCGGATCAGTTCGGCCTTCTCGTGGTCGCCGAACAGCGACGCCTTGCCCGCCATCATGTAGTGCTCGGCGGTCGGGTAGACGACACCGCCGGCCTCGAACGGGTCGACCCACCACTGGCTCAGGCAGCTCGCCGTCACCCGCCCGGACTTCGAGGGCGTGTGCCCGTAGAACAGCAGGTACTCGGGCTCCGCACCCTCGTGGACTTTTTCGCGCAACGCCTCGACACTGCGGACACCGTCGACCTTCACCATCCGCCTAGTGGACCACGCGCTCAGAGCAGGAAGTGGAACAGGGGGCTGCCCGGCTCGATCCGCTCCACCTGCAGCGGGCTCGCGTCCATCCGGGCCAGCAGCCCGGGCAGGTCGGACGACCGGGCGATCTCGACGCCGACCAGCGCCGGACCCATCTCGCGGTTGGTGCGCTTGACGTACTCGAAGCGCGTGATGTCGTCCTCGGGCCCGAGGACCTGCTCGAGGAACCGCCGCAGCGCGCCCGGCTCCTGCGGGAACCCGACGAGGAAGTAGTGCTTCAGCCCTTCGTGCATCAGCGAGCGTTCGAGGATCTCGCTGTAGCGGCTGACGTCGTTGTTGCCGCCGGAGACCACGCAGACGACGGTCTGGCCGGGCTCGACCTCGACGACCGTGCCGAGCGACGCCGCGGCGAGCGCGCCCGCGGGCTCGGCGATGATCCCGTCGGACTGGTACATCGCGAGCATCTCGGTGCACACCGCGCCCTCGGCGACCGCGGTCAGCTCGGCGCCGCTCTCGCGGATCAGGGGATAGGTGACCGCGCCGGCCTCCCGCACGGCGGCGCCGTCGACGAACGAGTCGAGCTCCGGCAGCCGCACGGGGTGCCCGGCCTCGAGGGCCGAGGCCATGCAGGCCGCGCCCGCGGGCTCGACGCCGACGATCCGGACCTCCGGGTGCCGCTCGCGCAGCCAGCTGCCGACCCCGGCGAGCAGCCCGCCGCCGCCGACCGGCACGACCACGACGTCGGGGACGAAGCCGAGCTGCTCGATCACCTCGCACGCGACCGTGCCCTGGCCGGCGACGGTGCGGACGTCGTCGAACGCGGGTACCAGCGTCGCGCCCGTGCGCTGGGCGTCCTCGTTGGCCGCGGCGAAGGCGTCTTCGTACGTTTCGCCGACAACGATGACTTCGATGTGCGCGCCGCCGAGCGTCGCGATGCGTTCGCGCTTCTGCCGCGGCGTGGTGCCGGGGACGTACACGCGGCCGGTGGCGCCGAGCCGGCGGCACGCGTACGCGACGCCCTGGGCGTGGTTGCCGGCGCTGGCGCAGACGACCCCTCGCGCGCGGACGTCTTCGTCGAGCTGGACGATGAAGTTGTAGGCGCCGCGGATCTTGTACGACCGGACGGTCTGCAGATCCTCGCGTTTCACCCAGACCTGCGCGTCCACCCGGGACGACAGCCGGGCGCTGGGCTCCAGCGGCGTCCGGGTCACCACCCCGGCCAGCCGCTGGGCGGCCTTTTCGATCGTCGCCGCGGTCACCGTGTCGATGTCGTGCACCCCGGTGAATCTACGACTCGTGCGTCCCGGGCAACCGTCCGGCCCTCCGGGCGCATCAAAGGGGTGTCGAACGAGATGGGGGGCGCCGATGGACGCCGGATTCACCGAGTACGTGACTGCACGGGCGGCTTGGCTGCGCAAGGTCGCGTACTTGCTCTGCGGCGACTGGCACCGGGCCGACGATCTGGTCCAGTCGTCGATCACCCGGCTTTACGCGAACTGGCCACGGGCTTCCCGCGCGGACAACCTGGACGGCTACGCGCGCCGCACGCTCGTCAACACGTTCCTGGCCGAACAGCGGACGTCGTGGTGGCGGCGGGTGGATCTGCGCGAAAAAGACCACGACCCGCCCACCCCGGGCGCGGACGTCGAAATGGCGCTGGACCTGCGGGCCGCGCTGGAACGGCTGCCGGTCCGCCAGCGCGCGACCGTCGTCCTGCGCTACTTCTGCGACCTGCCGGTCGCGGAGACCGCGCGGGCGCTGGGCTGTTCCGAAGGCACTGTCAAGAGCCAGACCGCGAAGGCCGTGGACGCGCTTCGCGAGCTACTGCGCGAACCGATCCGGGAGGGACGGGCATGACCGACCACGAGCTGGCCACCAAGATGAAGGAACTCGCCGAGACGCCTGCGCCGCCGCCCCGGATCGACCTCGACCGCGCGCGCCGGATCGGGGGACGCCGTCGGCGCGTGCGGACCACCGCGCTGGTCCTCGGCTGCGCCGCGGTCGTGACGGCAGGCGGTCTGACGGCGGTGTCGGCGTTCCGGACCACGCCGCCACTGGCCGCGCCGGCTGCCGCCCTGCCCAAGCCGCCGCCCGTCGCACCGGCGCCCACCGACAACCCGCTGGTGGCGAAGGCGAGCTTCGGCTGGCTGCCGGAACCCATCAAGGGCATCGAGTACGGCGTCGGCGGCCACGGCGACTACGCGCTGGCCATCGGCCGCGGCGACCTGGCGCCGATGATCTGGCTCGCGGTGTACGACCAGGAACCACCGCTGGACCGCAGGCACGACATGGGCGGGCGGGCGGTGCGCGTCCCGGTCCGGGTCGGCGACCGCGACGGCTACTGGGTCACGACCGACGCCCAGGACCCGCTGAACCAGGGCAACAGCTACCTGCGCTGGCCGACCGCGGACGGCCGCTGGGCCGAGCTGAACGCGTACTACCTCGCCCTTCCCGACCTGCAGCAGGTCCTGCTGCGCGTCGCGGGGGAAGTGACGTTCGCGAACCGCGCGGTGCCGTTGCCGCTGCACATCACCGGTCTGCCGGAGGCGTTCCGCGTCGCCGACGTCAGCCTGTGGCGCCGTCCTGACCAAGACGGCGTCCCGTGGCGGGCGGTCCTTTCCTACTCGTCGAACGGCGCACTGGCGACGATCACGGTCACCCCGCCGGGTGGCCGCGCGGACGGCCTCGGCGACCCGAAGTGCACGACGAAGAACGGGCTCAAGGCGTGCGTCGCGATCGACCGGCCCACGGCCGCGGGCATCACCTCGCAGGAGCTGCTGAGCCGGATCAGCCTGGTCGGTCCCGACGAGTCGAAGTGGACCACGCACGTGATCGGGTGATCAGCTCTTGGGCACCGCCGGATAGGGAACGAACGTGCTGGTGTTCTCGTCCACCGTGAGCTGCTTGCCGATCGTCGGGAACGCGCGCTGCGAGCAGGCCGGCCGTTCGCAGACTTTGCACCCCATCCCGATGGGCGTCGCGGCGGCCGGCTCGTCCAGGTCGAGGCCGGTCGAATAGACGAGCCGGCCGGCGTGGCGCAGTTCGCAGCCCAGCCCGACCGTGAAGGTCTTGCCCGGGCTGCCGTAGCCGCCGATGTTGCGCGACACCGTGCGCGCGACCCAGAAGTAGCTCTTGCCGTCGGGCAGGGTGGCGATCTGGGTGAGGATCTTGCCCGGCTGGGTGAACGCCTCGTAGATGTTCCACAGCGGACAGGCCCCGCCGACCCGGGAGAAGTGGAACCCGGCCGCCGACTGCCGCTTCGACATGTTCCCGGCCCGGTCCACCCGCACGAACGAGAACGGCACCCCGCGCTGCTTGGGCCGCTGCAGCGTCGAAAGCCGGTGGCAGACCGTCTCGAAGCCGACGCCGTAGTGGTCGCACAGCCGCTCGATGTCGTAGCGGAAGCGTTCGGCCGCGGCCAGGAACGGGCCGTAGGGGAGGATCAGCGCCCCGGCGAAGTAGTTCGCCAGGCCGACGCGGGCGAGCGAGCGGGCGGCCGGGCCGGAGAACGCCCACGAGTCGGCCAGCTCGGTGATGAGGTCGTCGTACTCGAGCAGCGCGATCTGCGAAGCCATGCGAAACGCCTGCTGGCCGACCCGCAGGCTCGGCGCCAGCCGCAGCACGCGCGTCACCGGCTCGTAGCGGTGCTGCTGGCCTGCGGCTTCGTCGATGCCCTCGCTGGTCACCTCGACGCCGTAGCGCTGGAACAGGCGGTCTTTCAGCGCGCCGAGCACCTGCCCGCGCTGCAGCGGGATCTCCGCGGCCATCTTCTCGGCGCGTTCGTCCAGTTCCGCGACATAGTTCTCGCGCTCGTAGAAGAAGTCGCGGACCTCCTCGTGCGGCAGCGGCGCGGCGGCGCTGCCGTGCAGGCCCAGGCCGTTTTCGGTGGTCAGCACGGCAGTGTTCTCGACGGCGTTGCGGTAGCTGCGGTGCAGCTTGACCAGCGCCTGGGCGATCGCCGGCAAGTTCGTCGCCAGCTCGTTGAGCTCGCTGGTGGTGACGTCGACGCCGAGGGCCTCGTCGAGCAGCGCTTCCTTCACGTCGGCGACCAGCCGGGACGTGTCGTTGTTGGCGAAGAACTCGGTGTCGACGCCGAACGCCTGCGTGATCCGCAGCAGCACCGGCACGGTCAGCGGGCGCGAGTTGTGCTCGATCTGGTTGAGGTAGCTGGGTGAGATCTCCAGCACACGGGCGAGATCGGCCTGGCTCATCGAGCGGCTTTCGCGGAGGTGCCGCAGCCGTGCGCCGGCGAAAGTCTTCTCCATTCGTGCCCTCCTTTCCGGAAGGTTTCCGGTCCTGAACGGTTACGTGAACGGTCAAGAACGCGGATTTTCGATCTCTTGCGAACCGGTCGATTCGCAATCTTTGCAAGGAGCGTACGGACCCTTCGCACAAATTGGCAAATTGGACGACTGGACCGCGTTTTCGCTGGCGTGTCAGGGTCAGGCCAAGCAAGGCGAGCAATCGCAAACTTCGCAACACCGGGAGATCCGATGACGGAACAGGCCAAGCAGGCGGCCGCGGAGCTGGCCGCGCAGTGGGCGAGCGACCCCCGCTGGGCGGGCGTGCAGCGCTCCTACTCGGCCGAAGACGTGATCAAGCTGCGCGGCAGTGTCGTCGAGGAGCACACCCTGGCCCGCCGCGGCGCGGAGAAGCTGTGGGACCTGCTGCACACCGAGGACTACATCCACGCGCTCGGCGCCCTGACCGGTAACCAGGCCGTCCAGCAGGTCCGCGCCGGCCTGCAGGCGATCTACCTGTCCGGCTGGCAGGTCGCGGCCGACGCCAACCTCTCCGGTCAGACCTACCCGGACCAGAGCCTGTACCCGGCCAACTCGGTGCCGGCCGTGGTCCGCCGGATCAACAACGCGCTGGGCCGCGCCGACCAGATCAACTGGGCCGAGGGCAACACCGACATCGACTGGTTCGCCCCGATCGTCGCCGACGCCGAGGCCGGCTTCGGCGGCCCGCTCAACGCGTTCGAGCTGATGAAGGGCATGATCGCGGCCGGCGCCGCGGGCGTGCACTGGGAGGACCAGCTCGCGTCCGAGAAGAAGTGTGGTCACCTCGGCGGCAAGGTCCTCATCCCGACCAAGCAGCACGAGCGCACGCTGAACGCCGCGCGGCTGGCGTCCGACGTGCTGAACGTGCCGACCCTGGTCGTCGCCCGCACCGACGCCCAGGCCGCGACCCTGCTGACCAGCGACGTCGACGAGCGCGACCAGCAGTTCCTCACCGGCGGCCGCACCGCTGAGGGCTTCTACGAGGTCCGCAACGGCATCGAGCCCTGCATCGAGCGCGGCCTGGCCTACTCCCAGTACGCCGACCTGCTCTGGATGGAGACCTCCGAGCCGGACCTCGAGGTGGCCCGCAAGTACGCCGAGGCGATCAAGGCGAAGTTCCCGGACCAGATGCTGGCCTACAACTGCTCGCCGTCGTTCAACTGGAAGAAGCACCTGGACGACGCGACCATCGCGAAGTTCCAGCGCGAGCTCGGCCACATGGGCTACAAGTTCCAGTTCATCACCCTCGCCGGCTTCCACGCGCTGAACTACTCGATGTTCGACCTGGCGCACGGCTACGCCCGCGAGGGCATGACCGCCTACGTCGACCTGCAGGAGCGCGAGTTCGCTTCGGAGAGCCGCGGCTACACCGCGACCAAGCACCAGCGCGAGGTCGGCACCGGCTACTTCGACCAGGTCGCCACCGCGCTGAACCCGGAGAGCTCGACCACCGCGCTCAAGGGCTCCACCGAAGAGGCCCAGTTCCACTGATCCCGGTCGCGGCCTGACGGCGGCACCCCCCTCCCGTCGTCAGGCCGCGTCCCTCCCTTCTTCTCCTTCCCTGCACAGCTCGCGGAGGCACCCCATGGTTGATCGGCTGAACTACCGCATCGAGGTCACCGGGCCGGTCGAGGGCCGGTTCGCGGAGATCCTCACCCCGGCGGCACTCGACTTCCTGGCCAAGCTGGACAACACGTTCGCCGGCCGCCGGCGCGAGCTGCTCGACGCCCGCCGCGTGCGGCGCGAGGAACTGCAGTCGGGGGAGAAGCCGCTCGGCTTCCTGGCCGAGACCCGCCGGATCCGCGACGACGAGTCGTGGCACGTGGCCCCGACCGCGCCCGGTCTGGAGGACCGCCGCGTCGAGATCACCGGACCGACGGACCGCAAGATGACGGTCAACGCGCTGAACTCCGGCGCCAAGGTGTGGCTGGCGGACTTCGAGGACGCGACGTCGCCGACGTGGCACAACGTCATCGACGGCCAGCTCAACCTCTACGACGCGATCCGCCGCAACATCGACTTCACCACGGACGCGGGCAAGCGCTACACCATCGGCGACGACCCGGCGACGATCGTCGCGCGCCCCCGCGGCTGGCACCTGGTGGAGAAGCACATCCGCATCGACGGCCGCCCGGTCTCGGCGAGCCTGGTCGACTTCGGCCTGTACTTCTTCCACAACGCGCGTCAGCTGCTCGCCCGCGGCGTCGGCCCGTACTTCTACCTGCCGAAGCTGGAGAACCACCTCGAAGCGCGCCTCTGGAACGACGTCTTCCTGCTGGCGCAGCGCGAGCTCGGCATCCCGCGCGGCACGATCCGCGCGACCGTGCTGATCGAGACGATCACCGCCGCGTTCGAGATGGACGAAATCCTCTACGAGCTGCGCGAGCACGCCGCGGGCCTCAACGCCGGCCGCTGGGACTACATCTTCAGCATGATCAAGAACTTCGCCGCGCACGGCGCCGACTTCGTGCTGCCGGACCGCGCGCAGGTGACGATGACCGTGCCGTTCATGCGGGCCTACACCGAGCTGCTCGTGCGCACCTGCCACCGGCGCGGCGCGCACGCCATCGGCGGCATGGCCGCGTTCATCCCGAGCAAGGACCCTGCGGTCAACGCGACCGCGGTCGAGAAGGTCCGCGCGGACAAGGAGCGCGAGGCCGGCGACGGTTTCGACGGCTCGTGGGTCGCGCACCCCGGCCTGGTCCCGGTCTGCCGCGAGGTCTTCGACAGCGTGCTCGGCGGCTGGCCGAACCAGCTCGGCAAGCTGCGCGAGGACGTCCACGTCACCGCCGAGGACCTGCTCGACGTGGCCAGCGCCGGCGGCGAGGTCACCGAGGCGGGCGTCCGCGCGAACATCAACGTCGCGCTCCGCTACGTCGACGCGTGGCTGCGCGGCACCGGCGCGGCGGCGATCCACAACCTGATGGAGGATGCGGCCACCGCGGAAATCGCGCGCTGCCAGGTCTGGCAGTGGATCCGCAACGGCACGAAGCTCGAGGACGGCACGGCGCTGACCCGCGAGCTGGCGGTCGAGTACCTGAACGACGAACTCGCGTCGGTGCGCGCCGAGCTGGGTGCGGGCAACCGCCTCGACGACGCGTACGAGATCTTCACCGAAACCGCGCTGGGCGAGAAGCTGCCGAGCTTCCTCACCACGGGTGCCTACGCGCGGTACCTCACGGACGCCCGGTAGCAGGGGCCCCGGTCGCCCCTACCTGACGAGGGGCGGCCGGATTCCACACTGTTGGGATGGTGTGGGTCCGAACCGGTCCGGTGACGGCGGCTCCCCGTCACCGGACCGGTTCACGTCGTTCAGAGCAGGAAGTCCCGCTGCGTCACGCGGTTCGCCGTCGGTTCGCAGCAGGTGAAACCGGTGGTCAGGCAGGCTGCGCCCACGAGGCCACTTCGGCTGCCGGCAAGACCGGTCTTTGACCTGCCCCTTCTTGTCGTCGCTCATCTCGGTCTTCGTGGTTGCCCGACGGTGTAGGCGATCGGGGCGCAGACGGCGATGGCCACGTAACGCCCGGAAGACACGGCGAACGTGGCCGATGCTCCCGCGAAATCACCGTGTCGAGCTTGCCGGAGAACGCCGCCAGCAGTGCACAGACGCGGCGGTCAATGCCGTGAGTTTTCTGGTCCGGCTGTTCGTGAACTTCCACTGGGCGCCGCCGGGCAGTTCGGCTGCGGTCGCGATGATGCCGGCGATCGGGCCGTGGCCGAGAACGCGCCAATGGGGCACGACCTGGTCCGCGGCCGCCGCGACGAAGATCTTCATGGGACCGGCTCTTCTGCGTGGTCGCTGCTGGTGGTCGGTAGTCGGCCCCCGGCGGCGGCTCGTTATGCAGAGTCGTCACTCACACGAGGGCTTTCATCAGGACTTTCGCGGCTTCGCCTGCCGTGTCCGCCTCGCGTGGGTCCCCGGTGATCGCGGCGAGGACGGTCGCGCCTTCCATGAGCGAGAACAGCTGGTCGGCGACGCTCCGGTCGGGCACGAGGTCGCGCAGGTAGGCGCGGACCTCGTCCTTGTGCTTGCCGATCGCGGCGGCGATGCCGGGTGCGGGCTCGCCGAACTCGCCGAAGGAGTTGATGAACGCGCAGCCGCGGAAGCCGGGCTCGGCGAACCAGTTCTTCAGCCAGGCGAACACGGCCAGGGGGTCGTCACCGCGGGCGTGGACGAAATCGCGCAACGAGCCGCGCCAGCGTTCGTCGCGGCGAAGCAAGTACGCCTCGACGAGGTCGTTCTTCGCCGGGAAGCACTGGTAGAGCCGCTTGAGTGAGACGCCGGAGCGTTCGCGGACCGCGTCCATCCCGACGGCTTGCACGCCGTGGGCGTAGAAGAGGTCTTCGGCGGCCTCGAGCAGCCGGTCGGTCGCCTCGGTGGAATCCATGTCACCTGCCCCTGGCGCTGAGAATGATCGTTCTCTAGTCTAGCGGCAGCAGTGGAGAACGTGCGTTCTCCGCATCCGGAAGGAGTTCTCATGACCCCGCGCCCGCCGTTCCCGCCTTTCGACGAAGACACTGCCAGCCAGAAGGTCCAGGCCGCCGAGGACGCCTGGAACACCCGCGACCCGGAGCGGGTTTCGCTCGCGTACACGGAGGATTCGGTCTGGCGCAATCGCGACCGACACGTCGTCGGCCGCGCACAGATCGTCGAGTTCCTCACCGAGAAGTGGGCGCGCGAACTGGACTACGCGTTGCGGAAGGAGCTGTGGGGCTTCCGCGGCAACCGCATCGGCGTCCGGTTCCAGTACGAGTCCCGGACCGCCGAGGGACAGTGGTTCCGCAGCTACGGCAACGAGCTCTGGGAGTTCAGCGACGAAGGCCTGATGCGCCGGCGCGAGGCGAGCATCAACGACGTCCCGATCGCCGAAGCCGACCGCCGCATCTTCGGCCCGCGGCCGGAGTCGGAACACGGCGTCCTGCTGCCGGTCTTCTAGGTCCGCCCTGAGCGGAACCGGCCGCGGCCGGCCGGGCCGACGGGCATGGTCGGAAAAGTGACGACATCGGCGTTCGGCGGCGAAGTGAGCGAGTTCTACCAGCGGTTCCGCCGCGGCTACCCGCCCGAGGTGGCGGACGGGCTGGCCACGGCGTTCGCGTTGACCCGCGACGACGTCGTCCTCGACCTCGGCTGCGGCACCGGCCAGCTCACCCGGGTCCTCGCGCCCCGCGTCGGGGCGGTGCTGGGCATGGACCCGGAACCGGCGATGCTGGCGCAGGCCCGGCAGGCCACGGCGGAGCCGAACGTCAGCTGGCTGCTCGGCGCGGATTCCGACGTCGGCGCGCTGACGGCCGCCTTCGGGCCGGGACGCCTGGCCGCGGTGACGGTCGCGCAGGCGTTGCACTGGATGGACCACGAGCGGCTGTTCGCGGCGCTTCGCCCGCTGCTGCGTCCCGGCGGCGGTGTCGCGGTGGTGACCAACGGCGAACCGCTGTGGCTGCAGGACGCGGGGTGGTCGGCTGCGCTGCGCGAGGTCGTCTCCGCCTACCTCGGCACCCCGCTGCACCGGACCTGCGGCACGGACGACGCGAGCCAGGAGCGGTACGCCGAGGCCCTCGCGGCCGCCGGATACGTCGTGGGCAAGTCGGTCGTCGAGTACTCCGCGTCGCTGAGTGTCGAGGAAATCGCCGGTGGCGTTTTTTCGGCAATGAGCCCGGAACAGCTGCCCGCCCCGGAGGCGAGGCCGGCGTTCGTCGAGCGCATCCGTGAGGCGGTGACCCCGCACGGTCCGCTGCGGGAACGCGTCCGGGTCCGGCTGCTGACCGGAACCCGGTGAACCGGACGAACCGATCACGGAAGGCGAATACGTACCGGCCCGTGCTGTTCCGCTTATTGTTTCCCCGGGAGGCGGCGCGGATGCTCGCTGCGAGGCGCCCATCGCGCCGCCGGTCCCCGAGGAGTCCCCATGACCAGCAGGTTGAGAGCTGCCGTCGCCACCCTTTTCGTCGTCTTCTCGCTCGCGTTCGCCGTGGACGGAATTTCGACCACGGCCGTTCCGGCCGGTCCGGACTGCGTCCGACCCTGCCGGTTCTGAGCGACCGGCTACCTAGACTTCCGGGATCTCGGCCGGGACCGGTTCGAAGGCGTTGCCGGTGGCGATCTTCGGCCGGGGCAGCTCGACCGGCTCGCCGGGCTTGGCCCGCCGGTAGACCTCGGCGGTCGCTTCGGCGATCCGGCCCCAATCGAAGTCCGCGGCCAGCCGCGACTGCGCGGCCTGCGCGCGCTCGGCGGCGGCATCCGCGTCCGAGAGGACGGTCGTCACCGCGCCGGCCAGCGCGGCGACGTCCCCGGGGCTGAACGCCAGCCCGGTCTCGCCGTGGACGACGACCTCGCCGAGCCCGCCGGCCGTCGATGCGACCAGCGGCGCCTTCGCGGCCGCGGCCTCCAGGGCGACGATGCCGAACGGCTCGTACCGGCTGGGCAGCACGACCGCGTCGGCCGCGGCCAGCGCCGCCCGGAGGTCGCGGTCGGAGAGGTGCCCGACGAAGTCGACCGCGCGCCGCACCCGCAGCTTCCGCGACTGTTCGACCAGCTCGTCGAAGTGTCGTCCTTTTCCGGCAACGACGACGCGCGTGCCCGGGTGGCGGCGCCGGATGCGGGGGAGCGCGGCCAGCAGGTCCTGCACGCCCTTCTCCCACTCGAGCCGTCCGAAATAGAGCAACAGTGGCGCACCGGCCGGGCTGTAGACCTCGCGGGCGCGCGCGATCTCCTCCGCCGGCACCTGCCAGCCGCGCTCCTCGATGCCGTTGTGGATCACCGTGACGTCGGCCGCCTCGACCTCGAAGAGGTACGCGACCTCGCGACGCATCGCCTGGGAGCAGGTGATCAGCGCGTCGGCGCGGTTCGCCAGCCACCACTCGACCGAGTGGACCTGCTGGTTCAGTGGGTGCGACAGCCAGCCGGAGTGCCGCCCGGCCTCGGTCGCGTGGATCGTGCCGACCCGCGGCACCCGCGCGGCCTCGGCGATCGCGATGGCCGGGTGGGCGACGAGCCAGTCGTGCGCGTGGACGACGTCGGGCTGCCAGGTGCGCAGCAGGTCCTGCGCGGCGCGGATCATGGCGTGCCCCATGGCCAGCGTCCAGGCGACGAGGTCCCGTTCGAAGGTCACGTGCATCGGGTCTTCGGCGACCCGGATGATCCGCACGCCCTCGACGACGCGGTCGGTGCGCGGATGCGTCCCGGCGTCGGTGCCCGCGGCGTGCCGGCAGAGCACCACGACGTCGTGGCCCTGGTTGGAGAGATGGGTGGCGAGCGCGTGGACGTGCCGGGCCAGGCCCCCGATGGCCACGGGCGGGTACTCCCAGGACAGCATCAGCACTCGCATGGGCAGAGGTTACTCGCGAGTCAGAAGGCCTCGACGCGCCCGTGCTGGCGAAGTGTTCACATGTGATCCCGATCACTGGTGAGCGTGAGGATCTCTGCCACCATCGGCCGGGATGACTCCTCCCGAGGACCCCGGCTGGCGCCGGCTCGACCCGCCCCTGCCGACCCCGTGGAGCGGCGACGTCGCTCCGGACAACGCCCTGCCCGAGTACCCGCGGCCCCAGCTCACGAGACCTCGGTGGCTCAACCTCAACGGCATCTGGGAGTACGCGGGCTGGCCATCGTCGCCGGACGAACCACGGCCGTCCGGTTACGCCGAGCGCATCCTGGTCCCGTTCCCGCCGGAATCGGCGTTGTCGGGAATCGGACGACGGGACGAGGTCCTCTGGTACCGCCGCCTCTTCGAGGTCCCCGCCGACTGGCGCGGCTCGCGGGTCCTCCTGCACTTCGGTGCCGTCGACCAGACGGCGAAGGTCTGGGTCAACAACCAGCTCGTCGCCACCCACGAGGGCGGCTACACGGTGTTCAGCGCGGACATCACCGACGTCCTGCGCGCCTCGGGGCCGCAGGAGCTGACCGTCCGAGCCGAGGACCGCACCGACATCGAGCCCTTCCCGGTCGGGAAACAGCGCAACGCGCCCGGCGGGATCTGCTACACGCCGTCGTCCGGAATCTGGCAAACGGTGTGGCTGGAACCGGTCCCCGGGACCCGGATCGAGCGGCTGGACCTGACCCCGGATCTGACCGGCGTGACGGTGTTCCCCCAGGTCACCGGCGGCGCCGAGGTCGTTGTCGTCATTTCGGCAAACGGCACCGAGGTGGCACGAGCGTCAGGCGCAGCCGGGACGTCGGTGCGCGTGGACGTTCCTTCACCGCGCCTCTGGACCCCCGACGACCCGCACCTCTATTCGCTGCGCGTCCAGCTGCTCGACCGGCCTGGTTCGATTTCGGACGAGGTCGGCAGCTACGCCGGCCTCCGGACGATCGGCCTCGTCCCGGACCCGCAGGGGCGCCCGCGGATCGCCCTCAACGGCCGTGTCACTTTTTTGCACGGACCGCTCGACCAGGGCTATTGGCCGGACGGCATCTCGACCGCGCCCACCGACGACGCCCTGCGGTTCGACCTCGAGAAGACGAAGGAGCTGGGCTTCAACTTCGTCCGCAAGCACGTCAAGGTCGAGCCCGCCCGCTGGTACTTCTGGGCCGACACGCTGGGCCTGGTCGTCTGGCAGGACATGCCGTCCTTGACGGTGTCGTTCGACGGCCCGCCCGGCATCGCGCCGGACCCGGTCCCGCGGGCACGCGAGCGCTTCGAGGCGGAGCTCGTCGAGATGGTGACCCAGCTGCGCGCGGTCCCGTCGATCGTCGGCTGGGTTCCGTTCAACGAGGGCTGGGGCGAGTTCGACACCGCGCGTGTCGCGGAATTGGTCAAAACCCTCGACCCGACGCGGCTGGTGGTTGCGAACAGCGGCGTCAACTGCTGTTTCTCCCGACCGGACAGCGGCGCGGGCGACGTCTACGACGACCACACGTACGTGGGCCCGGGCACGCCGTCGGTGCGCGACGGTCGCGCGATCGTCGACGGCGAGTACGGCGGCCTTGGTCTGGTTTCGGACGACCACCGCTGGCCCGGCCCGCCGAACGCGTACGAGATGACGCCGACGCGGGAGCGGCTCACCGAGCGCTACGCCGAGGTGAGCGCCGCCCTCGAAAGGGTGGTGGCGGAACGCGGTTTGTCCGGTGCCGTCTACACCCAGACGACGGACGTCGAAAACGAGGTCAACGGGCTGCTCACCTACGACCGTCGCGTGGTCAAGGTGGACCCGGCGGTGGTCGCGAAGTGCGTGCGGGCGGTGATCGAAAGGGGCTCGTCCTGATTTCGGTTGGTTCGCGAAATGCGTGAAGGTGCCGGGGCGGCGCCTGCCCCGGCACGGTCGGGACCTACAGGTACAACCAGAGGTGGAGGCCCAGGATGTGGATGTGCCCGTGGTGATGGTGGTGGCCGTCGCACACCAGCAGGCAGTGGCGGGCCTGGACGTCCGCACCGGATCGGGGCGCGGCCGACGCCGTGCCCACCGCGGGGCCGGCCAGGAGCAGTCCGAGTGCCACGGGGAATGCGGCCAGCGCGGCCCGGTGTCTGGTTGTCCTCATCGGTGATCCCTTCTCGCCCGAGACGACGCCGGAATGGCGTCGGGAGAATTATTCGGTGCGATCCGGGGAAACGGGAGGCTGATCACCCGTGATTCGACCGTCCGGCTCACGACAATCATTTTCGGTTGCCTTTGCGTGATACCTGAACGGCCGCTGTTTTCCGTCGATCCGGTGAATCCCGGCGACGGCGGGGGATCGGCGTCCCCCGCCGTGCTGTCAAGCCGGAAGCGCCGCCTCGATGGCCTTGACGACCGCCTCGTCTTCGGGCTCGGTGCGCGGCCGGAACCGCGCCAGGACCTCGCCGTCGGCGCCGACGAGGAACTTCTCGAAGTTCCACTGGACGTCGCCCGCGGCGCCCTCGGCGTCCGCGGTCTCGGTCAGCTCGGCGTAGAGCGGGTGCCGGCCTTCGCCGTTGACGTCGATCTTCTCGAAGAGCGGGAACGTGACGCCGTAGGTCGTCGAGCAGAACGTCCGGATCTCGTCCGCGCTGCCGGGCTCCTGGCCGGCGAACTGGTTGCACGGGAACCCGACGACGGAGAAACCCTGCTCGCCGAAGCGTTCCTGCAGCCGCTCGAGACCCGAGTACTGCGGGGTCAGGCCGCACTTCGACGCGACGTTGACCACGAGCAGCGCCTTTCCCGCGAACTCGCCCAGCGAGCCGTCCCGCCCGTCGAGGGTCTTGAGCGGAATTTCGTGGATCCCCATGAAGGTCCCTTTCAGTCGTGCTTCAGCGCCCGGGCGTCGAGGTGCCCGAACGGTCCGTCGTCGGCGCGGTAGGCGGCGGCGAGCTCTTCTGCCCGCGCGCGATCGCCGCGGCGCAGCAGCCCGGCCAGCGCGTCGAAGCGCTCGGTGTGGATCGCCGCGCGACGGCGTGCGTAGTCCGCGGCCGAGTCCTTGGTGACCATGAACGCCCAGTCGCTTTCCAGCGCCAGCACGGCCTCGGTGACGGCCTGGTCGGCGACGACGTCCCGCGCCGTCCGGTCCAGGCCCCGGACCAGGGTGAGCAGCCGGTCCTGCAAGGCCGCGTTGGCGGCGACCATGTCCTGGACCTGCTCGCCGTCCCAGACGCGCCAGTCCTTACCCGAGCCCCACGACGACGACGGCAGGTCGATCGGCGCACCGACGTGGCCGGCTTCCACCGCGCCCTTCAGCGTCGTCACTCGCACGCCGGCCTCGGGGAGCGCGCGCAGCACGCCTTCCAGCCACGCCGGGCCTTCGTGCCACCAGTGCCCGAACAGCTCCGTGTCGTACGCGGCGACCACGAGCGCCTCACGCCCGTGTTGCCGCTTCAGCGACCGCAGCCGCGTTACGACCGTGTCGACGAAGTCCTTGACGTGCGTCCCCAGCACGTCGGCGGCGAGCGCCGGGTCGTACGGCGCCTTGTCCTGCGGCTCGACCGTCTTGCCGGTGACCCGCGCCGCCTTGAGCCCTACCTCGTGCTGCCAGGTGTGGAAGTCGCGGTAGGCGGCGTGGCCGGGGTAGCCGGCCTTCGGCGACCAGACGCGGTACGTGACCTCGAGGTCCCGGCCGAACGCGAGGACGTCGGTGTCGCCGACCGGCCGCGCGGCCCAGGTCTCGCCGCGCAGCGACGGGCCGTCGACCATGAACCGGCGCACGCCCGCGGCCGCGTAGTCGTTTTCCATACCAGGCGCGTAGCCGCACTCCGGCGCCCAGATTCCTTCGGGCCGCGACCCGAGTCGCAGCGCCGTGTCGGAGAGGCCGGCGGTCAGCGCGAACTCCCGCACCCGCGGGTCCAGCAGCGGCTGGAACGGGTGCGCGAGCGGGCCGCCGAGGAGCTCGATCGTCGCGTTGTCGACCAACGAACGAAGGATGGGGGAGAAGCCGTGCCGCCACCGCGTCCCGAGCTCCTCGGCCGCGCGGACGGCGGTTCGGTGCTCGGCCGCGGCGAGCTCGCGCAGCAGCGGGTCGCCGCGCCACAGCGTCGCCGCGTGCTGGGCGCGCAGCTGCCAGTGGCCGAGCCAGTCGTGGAACGCGCGGATGCTGTACGGGTCGTCGAGCTGCGCGGCGAGCACCGGCGTCACGCCCAGGGTCAGCACGTCGCGGCGGCCCTCGTCGGCGAAGCGCTCCAGGAGCTCGACCATCGGCAGATAGGAGTGTGCCCACGCCTGGTAGAGCCACTCCTCGCCGACCGGCCAGCTCCCGTGGTGCGGCAGCCACGGCAGGTGGCTGTGCAGGACGAGGCAGAAGGTGCCCTCGCTCATCGGCGCACCGCCACGGCGATCAGGTCGAGGCTCGCGTCGAGGTCGTCGCCGTGGATGTCGAAGCCCGTCGCCTCGATCGCGGCGACGTCGGCGAGCAGGGCGTCCGGCCACACGGCCTGTCCGGGCAGCTTGCCCATGACCACGTCGAGCTGGGCGTCGATGATCGAACCGCCGTAGCGCTGGTCGAGCGCGCGCACGGCCTCGCCGTGGTGCAGCCCGTGCAGCGTTTCGATCCCGAAGCCGGCGTCGGTGAGCAGCTCGGCGAGCTCGGACGGCGCCAGCTCGCGGGTGTGGAACGGGTTCAGCGGCGTGTCGCTGTCCGGGGTGAAGGTCAGCCGGTTCGGCGTCGTGACCAGCAGTTTGCCGTTCGGCGGCAACACGCGCCGGCACTCGGCGAGGAACCCGGGCTGGTCCCAGAGATGTTCGATGACCTGGAAATTCGCCACGACGTCGACGGCGGCGTCCCGTAGCGGCAGGAACGCCAGATTCGCCCGCGCGACGGCGAGGTCGGGGTAGCGGCGGGCGACGTGCTCCGTGGTCGGGACGTCGTAGTCCAGGGCGAGCACCCGGCGGGCCGTGGTCGCGAGGAGGTTCGCGCCGTAGCCCTCGCCGCAGCCGGCTTCGAGGACCGTCGCGTCCACGCAGTGGGGGAGCAGGGCGGCGTACGCGGCTTCGTGGCGGCGGAACCAGTAGTTCTCCTCGGCGATGCCGGGGACGGTCCGCTCGCCGGTCAGGTGCAGCGCCTCGGCCCGGGTGGCTGGGGTGGTCACCTCCGCGACCCTAGCGGGTGTCACGTCCGGCGCCGCCGTCTCGTTCCGTGGTCATGCAACGAACCATCACCCGCGTACTGCTTGTCGTCTTCGGCCTGGTCGAGGCCGTGGTCGGAATCTGGCCACTGGTCTCGCCCACCGGCTTCTACCAGGACTTTCCCGGCTTCCGCACCGGCTGGGTGTCGATGGACGGGCCGTTCAACGAGCACCTCTTGCGCGACTTCGGAGGGCTCAACCTGGGGCTCGCGGCCCTGCTGATCGGGGCCGCCGTGATCGGCACCACAGCCGTCGCGCGGCTCGCGGCCGTCTCGGCGCTGCTGTTCGGCGTCCCGCACTTCCTCTACCACCTCGGCCACGTCGAGCACTTCGAACGGATCGACCAGGTGCTCATCGTCACGACGACCGGGCTGGGGGTGCTGCTGCCGCTCGCGATCCTGCTCCTCCCGGCGCGGCGGGTCAGCCCACCGGCGACACCGTGATGCCGAGCGCGCCGGGGCCGAGGTGCGCGCCGATGACCGTGCTCGCTTCGACGACCATGCTTTCGACCATCGCCGGCACCCGGCGCTCGATCTGCCTGCCGATCTCCAGCTCGTGGTCGCTGGCGCCGAAACGGGTCACGGCGATGTCGGCGCGGAAGCCGCCGGACTTCTTCACCGCGAGATCGACCATCTTCGCCAGCGCGCGCCGCGTGCCGGGGACGCGGGCCAGCGGCGCGACCTCACCGTCCTTGACCGTGAGCAGCGGCTTGATCGAGAACGCGGTGCCGAGCATGGCCTGCGCGGCGCCGATCCGGCCGCCGCGGCGGAGGTACTCGAGGGTGTCGACGTAGATGAACTCGGTGCTCGTCGTGCACCGGCGTTCGGCGGCTTCGATGACCCGGCCGGCGTCCGCGCCGGCCGCTGCCGCCCGCGCGGCGGACACGGCGGCGAAGCCGAGGCTCATGCCGGTGGTCCGGCTGTCGAGGACGTGCACCGGGATCCGGACCTGCTGGGCGGCTTCCCGGGCCGCGCGGACGGTGTCGGACATGCGGCCGGAGATGTGGACGCTGACGATGGCGGTCGCGCCGGAGGTGGCCGCTTCCTGGTAGGTCCAGAAGAACGCCCCCGGATCCGGGGGCGCGGTGGTGATCGTCTGCCCGGCTCTCATGGCGTCGATCACTTCGCCGCGGTCGAAGCGGTTTTCGTCGTCGAACTGACCACCCAGGTTCAGCTGGATCTGGACGACCCCGATGGCCCAGCGGGAGGCGACGAGGTCGGGCAGGCAGGAGCTCGAGTCGGTGATGACGGCGATGCGCGCGGGCATGGTCGGGGAGGTTAATGCCTCACACCCACTGCGAGTAGGCCGTGGTTGGTCCGATCGGACGAACGGCAGTTCGGGTGGGGTAACCGGTCGACTACCGGGACGATCGTCCCAGTAAATTGCTCATCCAGGTGAATGGCGTCACCTCGACGGGTCCTGCGCGCCGATTGGCCCTAATCTACCGGCCAGTAGAGCACTGTCCCGTGGTCGTCCGCGGGCCACGAACCGGGAGGTCGAAGCAGACCCATGACCAACATCGTCGTCCTGGTCAAGCAGGTACCGGACACCTACTCGGAGCGGAAGCTCAACGGGTCCGACCACACCCTTGACCGCGAATCCGCCGACGCCGTGCTCGACGAGATCAACGAGAAGGCCGTCGAAGAAGCGCTGAAGATCAAGGAAGCCGGCGAGGGCGAGGTCACCGTGATCTCGGTGGGCCCGGACCGCGCGACCGACGCCATCCGCAAGGCGCTGTCCATGGGCGCCGACAAGGCCATCCACGTCTCCGACGCGGCGCTGCACGGCTCCGACGCGATCGCCACCGCCAAGGTGCTCGCCGCCGCGATCGGCAAGGTCGAGGGCTTCGACCTGGTCATCGCCGGCAACGAGTCCTCCGACGGCCGCGGCGGCGCCATCCCGGCGATCCTCGCCGAGCTGCTGGGCCTGCCGCAGGTCACCTACGTGCGTGAGCTGACCGTCGACGGCTCGACGATCAAGGCCACCCGCGAGACCGAGGACGGCCTCACCCACCTCGAGGCGAGCCTGCCCGCGATCGTGAGCGTCGGCGAGAAGATCAACGAGCCGCGCTACCCGTCCTTCAAGGGCATCATGGCCGCGAAGAAGAAGCCGGTCGAGACGTTCACCATCGCCGACCTGGGCGTCGACGCGGGCGAGGTCGGCCTCGCCAACGCGTGGTCCGCGGTGACTGAGTCCTCGCCGAAGCCGCCGCGCACCGCCGGCGAGAAGGTCGAGGACGAGGGCGACGGCGGCACCAAGGTCGCCGAGTACCTGGTCGGCCAGAAGCTCATCTGACAACGGCTCTTCGAGGAGGAACTAGAACCATGGCTGAAGTACTCGTCCTCGTCGACCACGTCGACGGTGAGGTCAAGAAGGTCACGCTCGAGCTGCTGACCGCCGCCCGCGCGCTCGGTGAGCCGTCGGCCGTCGTCGTCGGCCCGACCGGCACCGCGGCCAAGGCGAAGCAGGCGCTGGCTGCGCACGGCGCCGCCAAGGTGTATGTCGCGGAAGGCGACGACGCCGCGAACTACCTGGTCACGCCCAAGGTGGACGTGCTCGCCGCGCTCGCGCAGCAGGCGTCCCCCGCCGCCGTGCTCGTCACCGCCAGCGGTGAGGGCAAGGAGGTCGCCGCCCGCCTGGCCGTGCGCCTGGGCTCCGGCCTGATCTACGACGCCGTGGGCGTCAACGGCGACGGCGTCATCGACCAGTCGATCTTCGGTGGCGCGTTCTCGGTCAAGTCCAAGTCCGCGAAGGGTGCCCCGGTCGTCTCGATCCGTCCGGGTGCTGTCGAGGCGGAGCCCGCCGAGGGTGCGGCCGCCGAGGAGACCGTCGAGCTCCCCGCCGTCGACGCGGCCAAGGCGACTCGCATCACGGGCGTGGAGCCGGTGACCGGCGGCGACCGGCCGGAGCTGACCGAGGCCTCGATCGTGGTCTCGGGTGGCCGCGGCGTCGGCTCGGCGGAGAAGTTCGACGTCGTCGAGAAGCTGGCCGACTCGCTCGGCGCGGCCGTCGGCGCGTCCCGTGCCGCCGTCGACTCCGGCTACTACCCGGCGCAGTTCCAGGTCGGCCAGACCGGCAAGACGGTCTCGCCGCAGCTGTACATCGCGCTCGGCATCTCCGGCGCGATCCAGCACCGCGCCGGCATGCAGACGTCGAAGACGATCATCGCCGTCAACAAGGACCCGGAGGCGCCGATCTTCGAGATCGCCGACTTCGGCATCGTCGGCGACCTGTTCAACGTCGCGCCGCAGCTGACCGAGGCAGTCGAGAAGCGCAAGGGCTGATCTTCGCCCGCGAAGGGCCTTCCGGGGTGATCCCGGAAGGCCCTTCGTGCGTTTTCGGGACAGAGAACCCGCCATTAACTGAACGTGCATTTATCGGTCATCGGATGGCACTCTCCGCGGCTTCCTCCGCGCAGGTACACCTTGACCATGACGACGTCACAGCTCCTCGTCAGCACTGATCAGGCGGGTGCCGAGCTTCCCGCCGACGCCCCCCGGTACTCGCTTCTCGTCGCGCACGCGAACGACGAAGTGGTCGCGGCGCAGAAACTGCGTCACCGGGTTTTCGCCGAGGAAATGGGTGCGCGCCTCCACTCCCCGCGGCCCGGTCTCGACATCGACGAGTTCGACGAGTTCTGCGACCACCTCGTGGTTCGTGACGACAACACGGGCGAGATCGTCGGCTGCTACCGGATGCTGCCGCCGGAGCGCGCCGCCCAGGCCGGGAAGCTCTACGCCGACAGCGAGTTCGACCTCACCGCCATCGACGCCCTGCGCCCTTCGCTGGTCGAGACCGGCCGGTCGTGCGTGCACCCGGACCACCGCAGCGGCGCCGTCGTCAGCCTGGTCTGGGCCGGGATCGCCCGCTACATGCTGCTGTCCGGTCACCGCTACCTCGCCGGCTGCGCGTCCGTCCAGCTGACGGACGAAGGCTCTTTCGCCGCCGGCGTGTGGGACCTCCTGCGCACCAAGCACTACTCCGACGAGGCCACGCGCGTCACGCCGTTGATCCCGTGGGACGCCTCGGGCATCGAACGCCCGGCGCGGGCCACGCTGCCGCCGTTGATCAAGGGCTACGTCCGGCTCGGCGCCAAGGCCTATGGGCCGCCCGCGCTCGACGTCGACTTCGGTGTCGCGGACTTCTTCGTGGTGCTGGACCTGCACAACGTCGACGAGCGCTACCTGAAGTTCTTCCTCGGGGACCAGGGATGAGCCACGCCTGGATGCCGTCTTCGCCCTGCGGCGACGGCTGCCTCACCGCCGACGACCCGGTCGTCGGCTTGGCGCGGCGGGCCCTGCGTTTCGCAGGGGCGATCTTGGTCGTTTTCGCGGCAATGCTGTCCGCACCCTTGATGCTGGTGGCACCGGGC
>Ga0207678_10001442_pt1 | contig 21840 bp, 24 predicted proteins | sample KBSC63metaG_FD_184319 | JGI IMG/M metagenome (GOLD analysis project Ga0207678, IMG submission 184319) | Corn rhizosphere microbial communities from Kellogg Biological Station, Michigan, USA - KBS C6-3 metaG (SPAdes) (version 2) | ecosystem: Host-associated > Plants > Roots > Rhizosphere > Soil ... | reverse complement strand
GCGGTGTCCGCGGTCGCAGCGGAGTATCGAGCCCGCGGGCGAGGTCGTGAGCCTCGAGGCCGAGGGCGCCGAAACGGTCGGCGATCGCGATCCGCGGTAGGCCGGCGAGGTCCCCGAGCGAGTCGACGCCGAGCCGCTCGAGGGTCGCGACGAGCCGCCCCGCCCGGGCGTCGTCGCGGCCCGACGACGCCGTCCGGTCGCGGAGGTCCCGATCGAGGAGCGCGACCGGGAGGGGGGCGAGGAAGTCGCGCTCGCTCCCCGCCGGGACGACCCGGATCGCCGGCCGGCGATTGCGTCCGCGCCGGCGGGTCATGGTCGCGGCGGCGCGCGCGCAGAAGCGGTTCGGCGCGCCCGCGATCCGAGCCGGCGTCCCGATCGCGCGAGCGGCCCGGGCCAGCACGTCCTCGCGCCGCGGTCCCCAGATGCCGCGGAGCCCGTCGACCGCGAAGAAAGCCTCGCCGGCGCGGCCGCTCTCGACCTCGGCGCCGATCGACTCGAGCCTGCGGACGATCCGCTCCCAGCCGCTCGCCGTCCGGCCCGGATCGGGAGGGTGGAGGATCAGCCGCGGGCAGCGCCCGAGCGCCTCCGAGACCGCCATCCCGGACCTGATCCCGAACGCCTCGGCGGCACCGCTGACCTCGCCGACGGCCTGCTCGCGGCCGGGCTCGGGGGCGAGGGCGATCGGCTTCGTCAGCATCTCCCTGCGCCCGCCCACCGCGGCGAGCAGTGAGAAGCGGGGGATGAGGACGGAGCCGACGGTCACGGGACTCGTCCACTCTACACGAACATACGTTCGCTACAAGCAGGAAATCGTCGCTGACCCCGATCTCGTCCCGTATCCGGGATCGATCGACCTCAGCGCGAGCGACTAAGTGGTGCGGACCCGGCGCACCACCTCGGCGCAGACCTCCGAGGTGGAGGCCTCGCCGCCGAGATCGTGGGTGCGGATGCCGTCGCCGGCGGCGCCGAGGGTCGCGTCGTAGACGGCTCGTGACGCCCGCTCCGCGTCCGCGACGCCGCGCTCGGCGGCGTAGTGGAGGACGGCGGCGCAGGCGAGGATCATCGCCATCGGATTGGCGATGTCCTTGCCGGCCAGGGAGGGGGCGGTGCCGTGCGGGGCCTCAGCCATCGCGACGGCGGGGCGGAGGTCGTCGTCGAGGCTGAGCAGGATCGACTCGGCGCCGGCGATCGAGCCGAACATCGGCATCACCAGGTCGCTGAGCAGGTCGCCGTCGCGGTTCAGCGTCGGGATCACGAGCGGGCCAGTGGCGGCACCGCCGACGAGCCCGGCGTAGGTGGCGTCGATCAGGACCGGCTCGTAGCCGACCTCCGGATGGCGCTCGGCCGCCGCGTCCATCTCCTCTTTCAGCATCCCCTCGTAGACCGGGCTGACCGTCCACTTCGGCCCGCCGTAGACGCGCGCGGGCGGCCCGTCGTCCCCGGCGGCCGCGATCCGGAAGGCGTGCTCGGCGACCGCGCGGCAGACGCGGCGGCTGATCCGCTCGGTCCGGAACGCCAGCTCGTCGCCGGCGCTCGGCTCGCGCCACTGCTCGGCGCCGTAGGCGTCGCCGACGGCCATCCGGCAGACCGTGATCGGGTGATGGATCCCCGCGATCGGCGTCACGCCGGGGATCCGGCGGCCGGTCCGGACGATCACGGTCCCGTCGATCCCCTCGCGGATCAACCGGTTCGGGCTGCCGACGTCGTCGGCTCCCTCGGGGGTGATGGTCGCCGCCTTGAGGCCGAGCCCGGCGACGCGCATCGCGGCCGCCGCCTCGGTGCAGACCGCGTTCGCCGTCCGCCGCCGGTTCTCGAGCGAGAGGTCGAAGCGCTCGAGCTCGACCGGCAGCCCGATCACCTCCGGATCGAGGACGGCGAGCGCCGCCTCGAGCAGCTCCTGCCCGGTCTCGTCCCCGTCGAGGACGACGATGCGGACCGGCTCAGCCACCGCCCGCCGGCCGCCGTCCACCGCCCCCCGCCCCCTTTGCCGGCGGCGCCTCGGCGGCGAAGTCGAGGATCAGCTTCGCAGTCTCTGCCGGCGCCTCCACGTTCGGCGAATGACCGAGTCCGTCCAGCGTCTTCGTGATCGCTCCGGGGACGGCGTGGAACTCCTCGCCGACCGCCGCCGCGTCGATGATCTGATCCTCGCTGCCGTCGAGCCACAGCACCGGCACCCCGGTCGCCGTCAGTCGCGACGTCACCGACTGGTCCTCGACGAAAGCGTCGGCCGCGTCGCTGGACTTGGTGAAGGAGTCATAGGTCATCGCCCGGTTGTCGTCGACGACGCGGTCGGGGTCGTTCGGGAAGACCTCGCTCACGTCCGTGCCGGGGGCGAATGCAGAGCCGTAGCCGTTCTTGATCGTCGCGTCGAGCCGGAGCCGCCAGATCGCCTGGCCGACCAGCGGCGTCTGGATCAGCTTCTCGGTCAAAGGCAGCGTTACCTCGCCGGGCTCCGAGGAGGTGGCGATCAGGACCACCCGGTCGACCAGCTCGCTCGCCTGCTCGGCCAGTGACGTCGCGACCATGCCGCCGAGCGAGTGGCCGACGACCACGGCGCCCTGGACGCCGAGCGAGTTCAGGGCCTCGGCGACCGCCGCGCCCTGGGTGTCGATCTCGTAGCCGCTCTGCGGCTTCTCGGAGCCGCCGTGGCCGACCAGGTCGACCCTGATCACCCGATGGCGCTCGTTGAGCTTCGCGAGGATCGGGTTCCACCACTGCGACGAGCAGCCGAAGCAGTGGAGGAGGACGATCGGGGCGCCCTCCGGCCCGGAGCCGGTCGCCGGCGAGTCGAAGACCTGCAGGTCGACCGACGACGCCGACTCGATGCTGCCGCCGTCGGCTGTCACCGCGGCCGGCTTCGTCTGGCTGTCGAGCACGAGCATGTTGACGACTGCGAGCGCGATCAGGACGACGACGATGGCGACGACGGCCTTGAGCGCGCCGCGCATGGTCAGCCGGCCTCGACCTGCGCCGCCGTCAGCCCGAGCTCCTCGGCCCGATCGGCGAGCGCGCCGATCACGACCGTGATGTGCTCGGCCTCGTCGACGCCGAGCTCGTCGATCCCGCGGCTGATCTGCTCGCGGTCGACCTTGGCTGCGAACGAGGGCTGCTTGAGCTTCTTGCGGACCGACTTCGGCTTCAGCCCCTCGATCCCGGTCGGCCGGACGAGCGCGCACGCCGTCACGAAGCCGGAGAGCTCATCGACCGCGTAGAGCGTCTTCGCCAGACGCGTGGTCCGCGGCACGTCGAGGTAGTCGGCGTGGCCGGCGACCGCCTCGATCACGTCATCCGGGTAGCCGCGCTTGCGGAGCTCCTCGAGGCCGATCCGCGGATGGCCGGTCTCAGGGTCGGGGAAGCGCTCGTAGTCGAGGTCGTGGACGAGGCCGGTGATCGCGTACTTCTCCTCGTCCTCGCCCCAGATCCGGGCATAGGCGCGCATCGACGCCTCGACCGCGAGCGCGTGCTTGCGCAGGGAGTCTGACCCGGTCCATTCGCAAAGCAGCTCCCATGCCGCGGCGCGGTCCGAGGCGTTCATCGTCGGCTCGCTCACCGTCGCTACCCTAGCCAAGCTTTGGAGAAGTTCGTGATTCAAGGCGGCGCCCCGCTCAGCGGGGAGATCGTCGCCGCCGGGAACAAGAACGCGGCGCTGCCGATCCTCGCCGCCTGCCTGCTGACGGAGGAGGAGCTGATCCTCCGCAACGTCCCGCGGATCCGCGACACCGAGGCACAGGTGGCGATCCTCGCGAAGCTCGGCGTCGAGGTGGAGTGGCTCGGCTTCAACGACCTCCGGCTCTGCGCCGCGAACGTCGCGACGACCGAGGTCGACGAGGGCCTCGCCGCCAGGATCCGTGCGTCCTTCCTGCTCGCCGGCCCGCTGCTCGCCCGCTTCGGCGAGGTGCGGATGCCGCCGCCTGGCGGCGACACGATCGGCCGCCGGCGGCTCGACCCGCACCTCGACGCCTTCCGGGACCTCGGCGCGACGATCACCGGCAGCCGGATGATCGAGCTGCAGGCGTCCGGCGGCCTCGAGGCCTGCGAGATCTTCATGGACGAGCCGTCGGTGATGGGGACCGAGAACGCGCTGCTGGCGGCGGCGCTGACGCCGGGGCGGACACTGATCGCGAACTCGGCGAGCGAGCCGCACGTCCAGGACCTCGCGCACCTGTTGACGAGCATGGGCGCCGCCGTCGAGGGAATCGGCTCGAACGTGATGATCGTCAACGGCCGCGACAAGCTCGGCGGCACCGAGCACCGGATCGGCCCCGATCACATCGAAGTCGGCAGCTTCATGGCCCTCGCCGCCGCCACCGGCGGCGAGATCCGGATCCGCGACACCGAGCCCGGCGACCTGCTGATGATCCGCCGTCAGTTCCAGCGGCTCGGCCTGCGCAGCTCCGTCGAGGGCCGCGACCTGCTCGTGCCGCCGGACCAGCAACTCGCTGTGCGCGACGACCTCGGCGACGCGATCCCGAAGATCGACGACGGTCCCTGGCCGGCGTTCCCCGCCGACCTGACCTCGATCGCGCTGGCCCTCGCCACGCAGGCGAACGGCACGATCCTGATCTTCGAGAAGATGTTCGAGAACCGCCTGTTCTTCACCGACAAGCTCGTCGCGATGGGCGCGCGGATCACCCTCTGCGATCCCCATCGGGCGATCGTCAACGGTCCCTGCCGGCTCCACGGCGAGCGCCTCGAGAGTCCTGACATCCGCGCCGGCATGGCGATGCTGATCGCTGCGCTCGCGGCCGAAGGGACCTCGGAGATCGGCAACATCGCCCAGATCGACCGCGGCTACGAGCGGATCGACGAACGCCTGCAGGGCCTCGGCGCCCAGCTCGAGCGCGTCGCCACCGACCCGGTGCCCGCCTCGGTCTGAGCGCCGCGGCCGGAGACGAGCATGACCAGCCAGCCACTGCCCACCGGCACGCGTGACGTCCTCGCCGAGGAGATGCGCGAGCTGCGTGCGATCGAGTCGGAGTTGCTCGGGCTGTTCGCGGCGCGCGGTTACGCCGAGGTCGCGACGCCGACGATCGAGTACCTCGATGCCTTCGCCCGCGGCGCCGGGCCGGAGGGGACCGCCGCCTACCGGTTCCTCGACGAGTCGGGATCGGTGCTCGCGCTCCGTAACGACATGACGGTGCCGATCGCCCGGCTCGTCGCCCGCCGCCACGCCGGCGAGCCGGGGCCATTCCGGCTCGCCTACTCGGGGAGCGTCTTCCGGCAGGTCCGCCCGCAGCGCGGCCAGCTTCGCGAGATGCGGCAGATCGGCGTCGAGCTGATCGGCGACGAGGCGCCGGCCGGGACCGCGGAGCTGATCGAGGTGCTGGTCGCAGCGCTCGACGCGGTCGGCCTGAACCGGGCGGTCGTGGGCCTCGGCGACGCCGACCTGTTCGGGCAGCTGCTCACCGAGCTCGGCGTCGAGGGCGGGCCCCGCGAGCGGATCCTCGACTGCCTCGCCTCCCACGACCTCGTCGCGATCGAGGCCGAGGCCGGCGACATCGCCGACCTCAGCGACGACGAGCGCTCCCTGATCGTCGCCCTCAGCGACCTCCGCGGCGGGCCCGAGGTTCTCGAGCGGGCGCGGGCGCTCGGCGGGCCTGCGATCGAGCGGGCGTCGGCGAACCTCGCCGACACGCTGGAGGCCGTCGAGGCCGCCGGGATCGCCGATCGCGTCCAGGTCGACTTCGGACTGCTCCGCGACCTCGGCTACTACACCGGCGCGATCCTCGAGGTCTACGACCCGGCCGTCGGCGAGGCGATCGGCGGCGGCGGTCGCTACGACGAGCTGCTCGGCCGGTTCGGAAGCCCGCGGCCCGCGGCCGGGTTCGCACTCTTCCTCGAGCGGGTCCACGTGGCCCAGGCAGCCGAGCAGGCGCTCCGGGAGCGATCGTGACCGCGGCCGGACCCCAGAGTCGCGGCAACGGCGGCGCGCTGGCGCTGGCGCTGCCCCGCGGATCGCTCTTCGCGGGCTCGCTGGACATGCTCGACCGCGCCGGCTTCGACACCGCCGCGCCGCGCGGCGACTCGCGCTCGCTGATCTTCGAGCTCGACGGGCTGACGATCGTCACCGTCCGGCCCTCGGACGTGCCGATCTACGTCGAGTCCGGCGCCGCCGACCTCGGCGTGACCGGCAAGGACGTGCTCGCCGAGCAGGCCGATCGCGACGTCTACGAGCTCGTCGATCTCGGCTTCGGGCGCTGCCGGATGGCGCTCGCCGCCCGTTCGGGGCGGGATGACCTCGAGCGGGCCGAGCGCCGCCTCGGACTGATGCGGATCGCGACCAAGTACCCGCGCACGGCGTCGGGCTGGTTCGAGCGGATGGGCCGGCAGGCTGAAGTGATCGAGGTCAAGGGGTCGGTCGAGCTGGCGCCGCTGGTCGGCCTCGCCGACGGCATCGTCGACCTCGTCGACACCGGCCGGACGCTGGCCGAGAACGGCCTCGAGGTCGTCGACGAGATCTCGGTCTGCACCGCCCGGCTGATCGCCAACCGCGTCGCCCACAAGCTCCGCGCCGCCGAGATCGACGGGATGGTCGACCGCCTCCGCGAGGCGGCGGCGGGATGAGGATCCGGACCCAGTCGTGGGATGGCGGCGACGCCGATCGCTTCGCCGTATCGCTGCGCGCCGCCGCTCCGCGACCGGCGGGGATCGCCGCCGCCGTGGCAACGACGATCGAGCGGGTCCGCTCCGGCGGCGACGCCGCCCTCCGCGAGCTCAGCGAGGAGTTCGACGGCATCGCCGCCGAACCGTTCGAGATCGCCCCCGAGCGGGTCGCGACGGCCCCCGCCGAGATCGCCGCCGGACTCCGGAACGCGATCGAGGAGGAGGCCGCGAACGTCCGCGCCGTCGCCGCCGCCCAGGTCGAGGCGCAGGCCGAGCCGCGCCCGCTGACGCTCGACGCCGGCCAGCGGATCGAGCTCGGCGAGGTCCCGGTCGGGTCGGCGGGGATCTACGTGCCGGGCGGCCGTGCTCCGTATCCCTCGAGCCTGGTGATGGGGGTGGTGCCGGCCCGGATGGCGGGAGTCGAACGGGTCGTCGTCGCCTCGCCGCCCGAGCCCGGCACCGGCGAGCCCGCGCCCGCCGTGCTCGCCGCCGCGGCGATCGTCGGCGCCGACGCGTTCTACGCGGTCGGCGGCGCCCAGGCGATCGCGGCCTTCGCCTACGGCACCGAGTCGATCCCGGCGGTCGACGTGATCGCCGGCCCGGGCAGCCCGTGGGTCCAGGAAGCGAAGCTGCAGTGCTCGCGGCAGGTCGGGATCGACGGCTACGCGGGCCCCTCCGAGCTCGTCGTGATCGCTCTCGAGGACGCGCCCAGCGAATGGATTGCGCTCGACCTCTGCGCCCAGGCCGAGCATGGTGATGACGGGTTGCTCGTCGCGATCTCCGCCGACGCCGCCTGGCTCGAGCGTCTCGCCGAGGCGATCGAGGCCGTACAGGCTCGCCGCGAGGATCCCGGGAACGCCACCTTCGACCTCGTCCTCGTCGACGGGGCCGATGCCGCCGTCGCGCTCACCCAGGCGCTCGCCCCTGAGCACACGGAGGTGATCGCGCCCGGCGGCGCCGAGCTCGCCAGACGGCTGACGACGACCGGCTGCGTCTTCGTCGGTGCCGACTCTGCGACCGCGTTCGGCGACTACGCGGTCGGCTCCAACCACGTGCTGCCGACCGGCGGTGCCGGCCGTTTCACCGGGCCGCTCGGCCCGGGCACGTTCCGGCGTCGGACCTGCCGTGTCGAGATCGGCGAGGGGACTGCGAAAGCCCTGGCCGGGACCGTCGACGAGATCGCCCGGGCCGAGGGCTTCCCGATCCACGGCGAGTCGGCGACGGTGCGGGCCTACGGCAGGAACGCGCCCGGCGAGGCGGAATAGCGCAGCGATGACGGCATCCGGCATCCGGCAGGCCACGGTCGAGCGCCGAACCGGCGAGACCGATGTCAGCGTCTCGCTCGACCTCGACGGGGGCGAGGTCAGCGCGGCGACCGGGATCGGCTTCCTCGATCACATGCTCGACCTGCTCGGCCGCCACGGCCGCCTCGGTCTCAGCGTCCGCGCCGATGGCGACCTCGAGACCGGGTCTCATCACACCGTCGAGGACGTCGGCATCGTCCTCGGGCAGGCGCTCGACCGGGCGCTCGGCGACCGCGCCGCGATCACCCGCTACGCCCACGTCGAGCTGCCGATGGACGAGGCCCTGGCGCGCTGCTCGATCGACATCTCCGGCCGTCCCTACTGCCACTTCCACTCGGAGCTGCCGCCGGTGACGATCGCCGGTTTCGAGGCTGAGCTGACCGGCGAGTTCTTCCGCGCGGTCGCGAGCAACGCGAAGCTCACCCTGCACCTGTCGAATCCCTACGGTGCCAATGCCCATCACATGATCGAGGCCTGCTTCAAGGCGTTCGCTCGAGCGCTGCGGATCGCTGTGGCGATCGACCCCGTCGAGACGGGCGTTCCGTCCACGAAGGGCACCCTGAGCTCCTGAGTCGCGCCGCCCTGCCGGCTTTGGGTGGCGCACCGCAACTCGGAGCGGGCAGATGTGCTTAGTTGGGTTAGATGAGCACACCCACAGACGCCCCGGCAACCATCGGCCGAAACCGTGTCCGGGCCGCAGCAGCGGCCGTCCTCGCCACCCTCCTGCTCGCGGCGGCGTTCGCCGCCCAGACGAGCGCTGCGAAGGCACCCCGCGACTTCTTCGGGATCTTCGCCGAGAACCCCGCCCGCCAGGACTTCCGGGGCATGGGGGACGCCGGCTTCGGAACCAATCGGGTCCCGGTCAACTGGGCGTCGGTCCAGAAGACGCGCGACGGCTCCTACGACTGGAGCCAGCCCGATCGCGGTGTCTACTACTCGGCAAAGAACGGAATGCGGCCGGCGCTGGTCGTCTACGGGACCCCGAAGTTCGTGCACAAGCCGACGGGTAAGGGGCTCTACGGGCCCGAGAGCAAGGCCGACCTGAGCGCCTGGCGGAAGTTCGCCGAGGCGCTGGCCCGGCGCTACAGCCCGAACGGCGACTTCTTCGACGCGACCCCGGGGATCGATCGCCTGCCGGTCAAGACATGGGTTGCCTGGAACGAGCAGAACTCGAAGAACAACTGGGTCCCGAAGCCGGATCCGCGCGCCTACGGCAAGCTCGTCAAGGCGTTCGACCAGGGCATCTCGAAGGTCGACCCGAAGGCCAGGATCGCTCTCGGCGGCATGTACGGCTTCCCGCGCGACCCGAAGTCGATGAAGGCCGCGAAGTTCCTCAAGAAGCTCTACAAGGTCAAGGGCATCGCCAAGCACTTCGACGCCGTCAACGCCCACCCGTACGGCTCCGGCGTCAGCGATGTCAAAAAGCAGGTGAACGACCTCCGTTCGGTCGCCCGCAAGGCGGGGGACCGCAACGTCGGAGTCATCGTCGGCGAGCTCGGCTGGGCCTCGAGCGGCCCGAAGCGGAGCGAGTCGGTGGTCGGCAAGAAGGGGCAGGCGAATCGGCTTCGCGACGGGCTTCACCTGCTGATCAAGAAGCGGAAGGCCTGGAACGTCGACGGCGCCTGGGTCTATTCCTGGCGCGACTTCCCGTCCGGCCAGCTCGCCTGCAACTGGTGCCCGTGGTCGGGGCTCGTGACGAAGAAGTCGAAGCCGAAGCCGGCTCTCCGGGCCGTCAAGAAGGTGATCAAGAAGAGTCGCTGACCGCGGCGCCCCGGCGCCCGGCCGGGGCGAGCCTGCTGCGGCTCATAAGATCCGGCCGGTGAGCGCTGAGCCGCCGGAGCTGAAGATCGCCGACTACGGCATGGGCAACCTGCGGTCGGTCACGAAGGCCTTCGAGCACGTCGGCGTCCGCGCCGTCGTCAGCTCCGACCCCGGCGAGCTCGGTGCAGCGGCGGCCGTGGTCCTGCCCGGCGTCGGCGCCTTCCCGGAGGCGATGAGCGAGATCGAGCGGCGCGGGCTGGCCGGGCCGATCCGCGAGCGGGCTGCGGCTGGGGTGCCGCTGCTCGGGATCTGCCTGGGGATGCAGCTCCTCTTCGAGTCCTCGACCGAGCACGGCGGGGCCGCCGGCCTCGGCCTGCTCCCGGGTGCAGTCGAGCCGCTGCGTTCGCCGGGGCTGAAGCTGCCGCACATCGGCTGGGCCCACCTCCATCTCGAGTCGGACTCGTCGCTGACCGAGGGGATCGAGGACGGCGAGCCCTTCTACTTCGTCCATTCGCTCGCCGCCCGGCCGCGCCCGGAGGAGCTGATCGCCTCCGCAACGTACGGCGATCGCTTCGCCGCGATCGTCGGCCGCGGCAACGTGCTCGGCACGCAGTTCCACCCCGAGAAGTCGAGCGCGGCGGGGCTGCGGATGCTCCGCAACTTCGCGGCCGTGGCGTCCGGCGCTCCGGCATGAGCGCAGCGATCCGCCTCTACCCGGCGATCGACATCCGCGACGGGCGGGCCGTGCGGCTGCTCCGGGGCGACTACGACCGCGAGACCGCCTACGACGCCGACCCCGTCGACGCCGCCCGGCGCTGGGTCGACGGCGGGGCGTCGATCGTCCACGTCGTCGACCTCGACGGGGCCCGGGCGGGCACCCCCGCCAACCTCGCGGTCGTTGCCCGGATCGCCGCCGCGGTCGACGTCCCGGTCCAGCTCGGCGGCGGCCTCCGAGATCGCGCCGGCGTCGAGGCCGCCTTCGCCGCGGGGGCCGAGCGGGCCGTCCTCGGCACCGCCGCCCAGCGCGATCCCGGCCTCGCCGGCGAGCTCGCCGGCGCCTACGGCGAGCGGATCGTCGCATCGGTCGACGCGCGCGCGGGCCGCGTCGCCGTCGCCGGCTGGGAGGAGGCGACCGACACCGCCGTCGAGGACGCGATCGCCGACCTCGGTGCTCGCGGGATCCGCCGGCTCGTCTTCACCCCGGTCGAGGTCGACGGGACGCTCGCCGGCCCGGGGCTCGACCGGCTCGGTGCCGTCCTCGACGCCTGCGAGGCGGGCGGGGCCGAGTTGATCTATTCCGGCGGCGTCGGCTCGCTCGCTGACCTCGCCGCCCTGCGGCGGGCCGCTACCGGCGCGCTCGGCGGCGTGATCGTCGGCCGAGCGCTCTATGAGCGACGATTCAGCGTCGCGGAGGCGATCGACGCGCTCCGGGACGGCGCCGAGAGGAAGGACTGAATGGGACTGCTCAGCACGGCAGGCAAGTGGAGCGTCTGGGGGCGGATCATGCTCGTCGCCGAGGTCGCGCTGCTCGCCAAGCGCCATCTCGACAAGCTCGGGCCGGGCGAGGCGACCGAGCTCCGCGAGCTGCTCGTCAAGTCGAAGGGCCGCCCGGGCAACCTCAGCTCCCGCGATCGATCGCGGATCAAGGCGCTCGTCACCAAGCTCGAGCCCGGCCTGTTCGCGAAGAGCGCCGTGATGCCGATTCGCGGGCGCAAGAGCTAGACACTCCCTACGCTGCCGACGTGGCTCTGAAGCGCCTGATCCCCTGCCTCGACGTCGATGACGGGCGCGTCGTCAAGGGCACGAACTTCGTCGACATCCGCGACGCCGGCGACCCGGTCGAGCTCGCCGCCCGCTACGACGCCGAGGGCGCCGACGAGCTCGTCTTCCTCGACATCACCGCCTCGCACGAGGACCGCGACACGATCGTCCAGCTCGCTCGCCGGACCGCCGACGAGGTGTTCATCCCCTTCACGATCGGCGGTGGGATCCGCTCGGTCGCCGATGCCCAGGCCGTCCTCGATGCCGGCGCCGACAAGGTCGGCGTCAACTCCGCCGCGCTCGCGCGCCCGGAGCTGATCGGCGAGCTCGCCGAGGTGTTCGGCTCCCAGTGCGTCGTCGTCGCGATCGACGCCCGCCGGATCCCCGGCCCCGAGCCGGCCTGGGACGTCTACGTCGCCGGCGGCCGCACCAGGGTCGAGGGCCGCGACGCGATCTCCTGGGCGGTCGAAGCCGCCGAGCGCGGGGCGGGGGAGATCCTGCTGACGAGCATGGACCGCGACGGCACCGAGGACGGCTACGACCTCGAGCTCACCGCCGCGGTCGCCGACGCGGTGCCGATCCCGGTCATCGCCTCGGGCGGGGTCGGCACCCTCGACCACCTCGCCGCCGGCATCCTCGAGGGCGGCGCCGACGCCGTCCTCGCCGCGTCGATCTTCCACTACGGCCGCTACTCGATCGGCGAGGCGAAGCGGGCGATGCGCGAAGCCGGCATCGACGTCAGATAAGCGGCCGGGCTCAGACGGCCCGTTGCTGTGGGCGTCGGTGATTTGGGCAGTGAGGGGGGGAATCGGCTCCCGCGTTCGCTGACTTTCCGTCAACGCAACATTTCGGAACCTATAGGGCCGATTCGTTGCCTTGACGCGAAGTCAGCGATTTCCAGCCTTGCCGGTGCGCTTCGCCTTGCGCTTGCCTCCAGGCTTTCCCTGGTTGCCCTTCCCTGGTCCGTTGCCCGCCCGGGCAGCGCCGGCCGACCCGTTACCGGACTGCGGCTGGGACCCGCCCTCGGGCTGACCCTCCTGGGCGCCGCCGCCCGCCTGCTGATGCTTCGCCCGCTCGCGGGCGTGCTGCCTGGCCTTGCGCTGCTGGTCGGGTGGGACGATGCCCTTCTGGCCCTTCTTGGTCTTGTAGTCGTAGTTGCCGACGTCGAACGGCTCGAAGGCGACGATCGAGGAGCCGCCGGTCAGGTAGAGGGTCTGGCCGTCGGAGACGACCGGTCCGTACTCGCCGTCGTCGTAGCTGAAGACCCGGCGACCGGTCCCGAGGTCGAGGCCGATCGTCGAGTTGCCGCTGAACGTCGAGACGTAGACGACGTCGCCGACGACCGTGGCGGGGCCGCTGATCTGCCCCCCGGCGCCCTCCGACCACTTGACCTTGCCGCTCTTCGCGTCGAGCGCGTAGACGTTGCGGTCGTGGGAGCCGAAGTAGACGGTCGGGCCGGTGCCCTTCGTGTCCGCCGCGGCGATCCCGGAGTAGACGTAGTCGCCGGCCGAGTAGGTCCAGGCGATCTCGCCGTTGTCGGCATCGAAGCTGTAGACGCGGTTGTCGACGTCGCCGGCGTAGACGCGGCCGAACGCGACCGCTGCGGTCGAATAGAAGCGACCCGAGCCGGCGATGCCGAGGCCGAGGTCGGAGGTCTGCCAGACGAGCTTGCCGTCCCTGGCGCGGACGGCGTTCATCTTGCCGCCGTAGTCGCCGACGTAGAGGTTGCCGTCGGCGAACGCCGGCGCGGCCTTCACGGATCCGCCGAGGCCCGTCTCCCAGACCGTCGATCCGTCCTTGACGTCGAGCGCGAGGAGCTGTCCCGCCTCGTTGCCGAAGTACATCCGCCCCTTCTGGACCAGCGGCGAGGACTCGGCGCGGCCGTCGAGCGGCTTGCGCCAGAGGACCTTTCCGTCGCGGGCGCGAACCGCGAGCGCCTGGCCCGGCGAGAGGCTGACGCTGTAGAGGACGCCCTTGAAGTAGGCCGGCGACGAAGCGTTCAGGGATGCGAGCTGCTTCTTCCAGATCACCTTCCCGGTCTTCGCGGACAGGCAGACGTAGACGCCGTCGTTGTCGATGAAGTAGAGGCGGCCGTCGACGACGATCGGCGGGAACTCGATCAGCTCGTCGCCCTTCCACTTCCAGACCTTCCGGAAGGGCGGCCGGACCCGAGGCGAGTCGAGGAACTTGCTGCGCCCGACGTCGTAGCCGTAGCGCGTCCAGTTGACGGTCTTGGCCGGCTTCGGCTGCTTCTCCTTGCCGGCGCCCTCCTTGCGGGCGAAGGCGGCGTCGGGGTTGGAGACGTCGTCGGGGCGCTTCAGCAGCGCGAACGGGGCGGCGACGACGGTCACGGCGAGGGCGAGCGTCGCCGCACACGCGACGGCCCGCTCGGCACCGGTCATCTGCCGCCAGATGGTCAGGATCCGCTTCATCGGCGAACGCAGCATCCTACGGAGCCATGACGACCGGCAACGAGCTCGCCGCCGGCATCGAGCGGCTCGGCCTCGGACGGGTCGGCGACGTGCTCGCCGGCCACGAGGCCTGGATCGTCGGCGGGGTCGCAAGGGCGCTCGTCTCCGGATCACGTCCCGACGCCGACATCGACATCGCCGTCGAGGGTGACCTCGAGCCGGTCCTCGCCGCCCTCGGGCTGCCCGCCCGCCGCCACGACCGCTTCGGGACCGCCGTCGTCGCGCTCGGCGACGGTCGTCACGCCGACATCGCCCGGACGCGCACCGAGAGCTACGCGCACCCCGGGGCGCTGCCCGACGTCGCCCCGGCCGCGATCGGAGAGGACCTCGGCCGCCGTGATTTCACCGTCAACGCGATCGCGATCGCGTTGACGCCCCCGCATCGGGTCCTCGATCCCTTCGACGGCGCCGCCGACCTGGCCGCCGGGCGCCTTCGCGTCCTCCATCCGGGCTCGTTCGCCGACGATCCGACGCGGGCGATCCGCGCTGCCCGCTACGGCGCCCGCCTCGGCCTCCAGCCGGACCCGTCGACCCGGCGCCTGCTCGCCGGCGCCGACCTCGGGGCGGTCAGCGCCGAGCGGCGCGACGCCGAGCTCCGGCGGCTCGCCGCCGAGCACGTCGCGGCAGCCGGCTTCGTGCTCCTCGACGAGTGGGGCGTGCGACCGCTGCCCGGCGGCGCCGCCGAGCTCCTTCCGGCAGTCGAGTCGAAGCGGATGAGCCCGCACTGGAGCGGGCACGCCGAGACGGCGATCCGGGCGATGCTGATCGCCGCCGGCAGCGGGCCCGAGCTCGACGAGGCGCGCCGGCTCGCGGCGGCGCGGCCGCAGCGGCCCTCGCAGGCGGTGGCATTGGCCGACCGCGCCGAGCCCGCCGTCCTGCTCGTCGCCGAGGCGGCCGGTGGGAGCTGGATCGAGCGCTACGTGAACGAGTGGAGCCGGGTCGGCCTCGAGATCGACGGGGACGACCTGCTCGCCGCCGGGGTCCCCCGCGGCCCCGCCGTCGGCGCCGGGCTCGCCGCCGCGCTGGAGCGAAAGCTCGACGGTGAGATCGACGGCGGCCGCGAGGCCGAGCTGACGGCGGCGCTCGAGGCCGCCGCCGGGTCCCGCTGACGGCGATCTGGAATCGTCTCGGCGATGGACTGGCGCGAAGGCGAAGGAACGAGATGGCTCGAGACCGCCCTCCCCGGGGCGCGCGCCGTCTTCTCGACCCGTCTCGGCGGCGTCAGCGAGGGTCCGTGGAGCAGCCTCAACCTCGGGATCCTGACCGGCGACGAGCGCGATCGGGTCGTCGCCAACCGGGTAAGGCTCTGCGCCGCGACCGGGATCGACCCCGGCGGTGTCGTGATCGGGCGCCAGGTCCACGCGTCTGCGATCGCCAGTCACGAGCAGGCGCAGGAGCCGTCGCTGTGGCCCGATCCGGCCGCTGACCCGCCCGAGCTCGACGGACACGTCATCGATCGCTCCGGGCTCGCCGCCCTCGTCTTCGTCGCCGATTGCCTGCCGATCGCGCTGGCGGGGCCGGACGGGCTGGCGATGCTCCACTGCGGCTGGCGGGGGCTCGCCGGCGGCATCGTCGGCTCCGGCGCCGCTGCGATCGACGCGGAGGCGGCGGCGATCGGCCCCGGGATCGGGCCGTGCTGCTACGAGGTGGGGGAGGAGGTCCTGGCCGCCTTCGCGCCGCTCGGCCCGGGCGTCGCCGACGGCCGGATGCTCGACCTCAAGGAGGTGGCCCGCCGGCTCCTCGAGCGGGCCGGCGTCACGGCGGTCGAGGACAGCGGGATCTGCACGCGCTGCGAGGGCGAGACGTTCTTCTCGCATCGCGGTGAAGGGCCCGAGACGGGCCGGCAGGCCGGGATCGTCACGGCGGCGTGATGGTCGAGCCGTTCCGCGACATCGATCCCGGGCGCGTCGCCGAGAACCTCGCGGCCGTTCGGGCCGAGGCGCCGGCCGGCACCGAGGTCCTCGTCGCCTGCAAGTACGTCCCGAGCGCCGAGATGGGGGCGCTCGCCGAGGCCGGGGTCGAGCTGGTCGGCGAGAACCGGCTCAACGACCTCGTCGAGAAGCAGGAGCGCTGGCGCGACGCGTTCACCTGGGACTTCATCGGCAACCTCCAGAGCCGCAAGGTCCGCGACGTCCTGCCGCGGGTCCGGCTGATCCACTCCGTCCACACCGACAGCGTCATGCGCCAGCTCGGCAAGCACGGCGACGACTCGACCGAGGTGCTGATCCAGGTCAACGTCGCCGGCGAGGAGGGCAAGGGCGGCGTCGATCCGGCCGCGCTCGGGGCTGCGATCGACGCGTGTCCGGTCCGGGTCGTCGGCCTCTCGACGATGCCGCCGTTCAGCGACGATCCCGAGACCTCGCGGCCGTACTTCGCCCGGCTCGCCGAGCTTGCTGCCGAGCACGGGCTGTCGCGGCTTTCGATGGGGACGACCCAGGATTGGCGCGTCGCCGTCGACGAGGGGGCGACGACGATCCGGATCGGCTCGGTCCTGTTCGGGTGATCCAGGCGCACCTGCAAGCGGGATCGCACTGCCGGGGAGGCCTACCGCCCGCCCCCGGTTGGCGTCATACTGCGGGCGCAGGACATCGCCGCGAGCAGGCGAAAGAGAGCGCTACATGGCCGTACGCGACACATGGAACAGAGCCCTCGTCTACTTCGGACTCGCCGAGGACCCCAACTATCGCTACGAGGACGAGTACGACCCCTACGAGCCCGACACGATCAGCGAGGAGGCGGTGCCGCCGCCCTCGCGGCGCCGTCGTGAGCCCGCGCCACCGCCCTCGAACGTCCGCCGGCTGCGTCGTGACGAGCCCGCCGACGACATCGACGACATCTTCGCCGACGACGCGCCGCCGCGCCGCCGCCGCAACCTCCGGCCGGTGGCCGACGGCGGCGCCGACGTGCAGGTCCATTTCGTGACCCCGCGCAACTTCAACGACGCCCAGGAGGTCGCGGACCGTTTCAAGCACAACGTCCCGGTGATCCTCAACCTCCAATCGACGAGCGCCGACCTCTCGAAGCGCCTGATCGACTTCAGCTCCGGGCTCACCTATGCCCTCGACGGCGGCATGCAGAAGATCGCCGACAAGACCTTCATGCTGACCCCGGCGAACGTCGAAGTCTCCGCCGAGGAGAAGGCCCGCCTCGTCGAGAAGGGCTTCTTCAACCAGTCCTGAGCGGGGCCTCCGGAGCCCCCTGATCTAGTCTTGGAGGCCGATGGAAGTCGGCTTCGCAGGATCGGGAAACATGGCCGCGGCCCTCGCCAGGGGCTGGGCACGGGCATCGCTGCGGCCGGCGTCGATGCTCTTCACCGACTCCGGATCGGGGCGGGCCGAGAGCCTCGCCGCGGAGGTCGGCGGGCATCGCCTCGGCTCGCTCGAGGACCTTGCCGACCGGGCCGACCTCGTCGTCCTCGCGGTCAAGCCCGCCGCGCTCGACGACGTAGCGCCGAAGATCGCCGGGCGGCCGGGAGGCGTCATCTCGGTGCTCGGCGCGACCCCGCTCGCGACCCTCGCCGCGGCGCTGGCGCCGACGCCGGTCCTGCGGACGATGCCGAACCTGGCGGTCGAGGTCGGGCGCGGGGTCATCTGCCACACGCCGCTCGCCGCCGACGAGCGATCCGGCGTCCTCGGCGAGGCGCTCGCGCTGCTCGGCTCGCTCGGGAGCGTCTTCGAGGTCGAGGAGGACGAGCTCGATCCGGCGACCGCGGTGATGGGCTGCGCGCCCGCTTACATCGCGCTCGCCGTCGAGGCCCTGATCGAGGCCGGCGTCGAAGCGGGGCTCGACCCGGAGCTCAGCTCCAGGCTGGTCAGCGAGGCCACCGCCGGCGTCGGCCACCATCTGCTGACCCACGAGCCCCGCCCGATGCAGGAAGCGATCGCATCGCCCGGCGGCAGCACCGAGGCGGGCCTCGACGAGCTGGCCGAGCGCGACGTCCACGCGGCGTTCAAGGCGGCCGTCGACGCCTCGCTCGAACGGATGGCGGGCCGGCGATGAGCACCGTCCTCGCCGCGATCGACCGCAACGACGTCGCGCAGTTCGTCGACTCGCTGTTCCTCGTCTTCATCATTCTCGTCATCGCCTCGGTGGCGATCTCCTGGTACGTCAACTTCCGCGGCTCGCTGCCGTACAACACGCCGCTGCGGGCGGTCACCGGATTCATCGACGAGACGACCTCGCCGTTCCTGAACGCGCTGCGCCGGTTCATGCCGCCGATCGGAGCCGGTGGCATGTCGCTCGACCTGAGCCCGATGATCGGCCTGCTGCTCCTGTTCGTGGTGCGGGCGATCGTCGTCGGGCTGATCAACGGGTGACGCGCCGGCCCGGATACGGCCGGGCGTTGCTGGTCGCGGTGATCGCGCTGGCGCTCGACCAGCTCACCAAGGCGCTGGTCCGCGGCGGCCTGTCGGCGGGAGAGCGCTCCGACCTGCTACCCGGCATCGACCTCGTCCGCGTCGGCAACCGCGGGATCGCGTTCGGTCTCCTCGACGACGCCGGCTCGTTCGTCCTCGTCCTCGCCGCGGTCGCGTTCGCGTCCCTGCTTGCGGTCTTCCTGACCGCTTCCGACCGGCGCGGCCTCTGGCTCCCGATCGGGCTGCTCGCCGGCGGTGCCGTCGGCAACCTGATCGACAGGATTCACCAGGGGGCCGTCACCGATTTCATCGACATCGGACCGTGGCCGGCGTTCAACCTCGCCGATGTCGAGATCACCGTCGGAGTCGTGATCCTCGTCTGGATCTACGCGTTCGGCGAGACCGCCGAGCCCGATCCGAAGCCGGGATCCACCGGGCCGGCGCGGCCGGACCCGGGGTCGGGTTGAGCGTCGATCGGCCGCTCGTCGTCTGGTCGGACGAGTCGCTCGCGATCGTCGACAAGCCGGCCGGCCTGCTCGTCCATCCGGCGCCCGGCAACCCGGGGCCTTCCCTGGTCGAGGAGCTCGGCCCGCTGCTCGGCGGCGGCACCGACCCGGACCGGCCCGGGATCGTCCACCGGCTCGACCGTGAGACGTCGGGGCTGCTGGTCGTGGCCCGCGGCCCCGAGGCTCACAAGGCGCTGAGCGCGATGATCGCCGCCCGTGAGGTCACCCGCGAGTACGTCGCCCTCGTCGAGGGCTGCCCGCCCTCGCGGACCGGCCGGATCGACGCGCCCCTCGGCCGCGACCACCGTGCCCCGGAGCGGGTCGTGGTCGGCGGACGCCGCCCGCGTCCGGCGGTCACCCACTTCGAGGTCCGAGAGCGGCTGCCCCGCGAAGCGCTCCTCGACATCCGCCTCGAGACGGGCCGCACCCACCAGATCCGTGCCCACCTCGAGGCGATCGGCAACCCCGTCGTCGGTGATCCGCAGTACGGGTCCGGGCCGCGCTACGGGCTCGCCCGCCAGTTCCTCCACTCCTGCCACCTCTCCTTCGCGCATCCGCTCGAAGGCGGCAGGATCGACTTCGTCAGCGAGCTCCCCGATGACCTCGCGTCGGCGCTCGAGCAGGCCCGGCGCCCCTGAGCCCCACCGCGGGTGTCCAGATGTTCGGGATCGATCATCTAGACTCGCAGCCCCGAAACCAAGCGGTCGCCGAGCGATCGCGGGCCCTGCCCGGCTTTGCGCCGGGTCCCCGCGACGGCTCCACCGGCCGGAATCTCACGACGACAAGGGAACTCAATGACCGACTCAAATGCCGACATCGGCATCAAGGAGCTGCTCGAGGCGGGCGTCCACTTCGGGCACCAGACCCGTCGCTGGGATCCGGCGATGCGGCGCTACATCCGCGGCGAGCGCGACGGGATCCACATCATCGACCTGCTCCAGACCGAGGAGCTGCTCGAGGCGGCGCGTGACTTCACATCCGACGTCGCCGGCCGCGGCGGGAAGATCCTCTTCGTCGGGACCAAGAAGCAGGCCCGCGACACGATCGAGGAGTGGGCCGAGAAGACCGGCATGCCGTACGTCAGCCGCCGTTGGCTGGGCGGGCTGCTGACCAACTACGGGACGATCTCGAAGCGGATCAAGCGGCTTCACGAGCTGACCGAGCTCGAGGCGAACGGCCAGCTCGAGCTGCTGCCGACGAAGGAGCGGATGGCCCGCGAGGCCGAGCTCCGCAAGCTCGAGTACAACCTCGGCGGCGTCCGCGACATGCAGCGCCCGCCCGATGCGATGTTCGTGATCGACCTGAACGCCGAGGAGATCGCCGTCAACGAGGCGACCCGGCTCGGGATCCCGATCGTCGCGCTGGTCGACAGCAACTGCGACCCGCGCCCGATCGAGTACGTCATCCCCGGCAACGACGACGCGATCCGCTCCTGCGAGCTGATCGTGAGCACGCTCGGCGCCGCGATCCTGACCTCCGCCACCGCCTACCAGCAGGCCGAGGAGGCCCGCCGCAAGCGCGAGGAGGAAGAACGCCGCAAGCGCGAAGAGGAGCAGCGCAAGAAGCGCGAGGAGGAAGAGGCGCGCAAGGCCGCCGAGGAGGCGGCCAAGGCGGAGGCCGCCACGCAGCAGGCGGGCGCCAAGCAGCCCGACGCCGCGGCCAAGGCCGAGCCGGCGGCGGCGAAGCCCGACAAGCCGGCCGAGAAGCCCGCTCCGAAGCAGGCCGCAGCTCCCGCCGGCGAGGCGGCGGAGGGTGAGGCCGCCCCGGCCGCGAGCGGCGCGAGCGAGGGCGGCGAGAAGTGAGCCCGGAGATCAAGGCGACCGACGTCAAGGCGCTCCGGGAGCGGACCGGCGCCGCGATGATGGACTGCAAGTCGGCATTGACCGAGGCCGACGGCGACATCGACAAGGCGATCGAGCTGCTCCGCGTCAAGGGGCAGGCGTCGGCAGCCAAGCGCAGCGGCCGCAGCACGAGCGAGGGAATCGTCGCCTCCTACGTCCACGCGACCGGCAGGATCGGCTCCCTCGTCGAGATCCAGTGCGAGACCGATTTCGTCGCCCGCAACGACGACTTCAAGGCGTTCGCCGCCGAGATCGCCCTGCACATCGCGGCGGCGGCTCCCCGCTACGTGGCCGCCGACGACGTCCCCGCCGCCGAGGAGGCGGCCGAGCGGGCCGTCTTCGAGCAGAAGGCCGCCGAGGAGGGCAAGCCCGAGGACGTCCGCGAGCGGATCGTCGAGGGGCAGCTCGCGAAGTGGCGCAAGGAGGTCGCGCTGCTCGACCAGCCGCACGTCAACGCCGACAAGCACGAGGGCAAGACCATCGAGCAGCTCCGTGCCGAGGCCTCGGCGAAGACCGGCGAGAACATCAGGATCGCTCGCTTCGCCCGCTTCGAGGTCGGGGCGGAGGACTGACCCGGCTCCCGTGACGGCGATGCCCAGCGAGGAGAGCGACGGCCGGGTCTTCGACCGGATCATGCTGAAGCTCTCGGGTGAGGCCCTGATGGGCGAGCTCGACTACGGCACCGATCACGAGCGCGTCGAGCGGATCGCCGAGCAGGTCACCGACGTCCGTACCGGCGGCGTCGAGATCGCGATCGTCGTCGGCGCCGGAAACATCTACCGCGGCCTGCAGGGCGTCGCCGCCGGGATGGACCGCGCGACCGCCGATTACATGGGCATGCTCGCGACGGTCCTCAACGCGCTGACGCTCCAGGACGCGCTCGAGAAGCAGGGGACCGACACCCGGGTGATGTCGGCGATCGAGGTCAGCGAGGTCGCCGAGCCCTACATCCGCCGCCGGGCTATGCGCCACCTCGAGAAGGGGCGGGTAGTGATCTTCGCCGCCGGCACGGGCAACCCGTTCTTCACGACCGACACCGCCGCGTCGCTGCGGGCCCTCGAGATCCATGCCGAGGCGATCCTGATGGCCAAGCACGGGGTCGAGGGCGTCTACGACGCCGATCCGGCCGAGGTCCCCGATGCCCGCTTCCTGCCCGCGATCACGCACCGCGAGGCGATCGAGCGGGGCCTCAAGGTCATGGACTCGACGGCGCTCTCGCTCTGCATGGACAACGACCT
>Ga0207678_10001441_pt1 | contig 21841 bp, 13 predicted proteins | sample KBSC63metaG_FD_184319 | JGI IMG/M metagenome (GOLD analysis project Ga0207678, IMG submission 184319) | Corn rhizosphere microbial communities from Kellogg Biological Station, Michigan, USA - KBS C6-3 metaG (SPAdes) (version 2) | ecosystem: Host-associated > Plants > Roots > Rhizosphere > Soil ... | reverse complement strand
ACCCGCCAAAAATCGTGGAAAGAACACGATATATCGTGAACCGACGTGCTGGAATGCCGAATCACGTGCAAGCGCCAGCAATTCGCGTCTTGGCAACAAGATCGCGTCTTGGTCAACGGGGGACTCACGAACTGCTTTGACCGTGACGGGATTGAGCACATTATGCTCAAAAACAAAGACATGCCCGCCGGGCTTCAATACGCGACGTATTTCCGTCATCCAATTCAGTCGGTGAAGCGGCCGAATGTGGTGAAACACACACGCAACCTGCACCACATCGAAGCTCCCGTCGCCATAAGGCAAACCCTCATCCTTGTTTGTCGAAAACGATGCGTAGGCGTACGCGTCAGACGCAAGCTGGATGCTCTCGCCGGACGGATCTACGCCATGCAGGTTGCTCGCAGGAAAAGCAGCACGCAAATGGGGGATGGAGTTTCCGATGCCACATCCGAAATCAAGGATGTCAAGCGACGAATAACAAGAACGCTCCCCCAACGCGTCAGCCATGTATCGCGTCTTCATGGCTGCAAAGTAAGAAGGCTCCTCGCCGCTAGCGCGAATGCCGCTTCGGACGAGATCGGTATAGGCGTCGGCGTACTGGTCAAATTCCACGTCACCAGGTTTTGGATTCGCAGACGATTTTTTATTGATGTGTACTGGCTCACTGCCCATGACAAATTGCTCGCCTTCTCGCAAGAAGCTGCTATTCCGGAGCTTCGGCTGATATCATGACTTTCTCGTTCCACCGAATTTCCATGAGTTCCCATTTCTGAAGACGATGTAACTCGAACTCGCCTCGACATCAGGCGCGTTTGACAGCCAGCGCTCGATCTGGTCGCGTTTGATGTACGCGGTTTGCGGTGTTACAAGCTGGTCGAATGCAACGTGGCGGAAGAATTTGAATTCTCGCGGCGCGATCCACAAGCAGTAGTCACGCAATGGCGCGCCCTTCAGCCTATGGATGCGCTTGCCCACGACCGCACGCAGCGCTTTCGCGTAGATGTAGAACGGCACGGCGAGAGGTGTCGCGACCGCATACTTGGTGAACCACCAAGGCAGTCGTGAGGCGATCTTTCGGATCGGTTCGACCAGCGCGACGACCAGCCCGTTGCCTTCCCGGGCGTACACCCAGCAATGGAAGCGTCCGCCCGGACGCACGTTCCTCAGAACGGCGGCAAAGCCTGCTTCGGGTTTCTGCAGGTGATGCAGTACGCCGATGCAATACACCAGATCGAAACCGTCGGATTCGTATCGGGTAAGGTCCGCTTGTTGCACGTCGGTATTCGGGAAGCCGGCACGCTCCAGGTTGACGCGAGCCGTGCTCGTCGAGGAACCCAAATCGACGCCCACCAGCCGTCGCGGCCCCCAATCGGCGGTGTGCAACAGCAGACTTCCATTGCCACAGCCAAGCTCCAGCACGTCGTGACCACGGATATCCGCTTCGGTAAGGGGAGCCATCCAATCCGCGTACTCATCACGCGTGTACACGGAACCCGCGGGCAGGTTGTTCCATGAGGTGGCGAACGCGTCGGCGGTGCGTTGATCGGAGTTCATGCGGCGGCAAGTTCCTGTTCGTTCAAGGGCTTTGGCGGAGGCATCGACCCGATCGTCGATTGCGACAGTGCGATTTCACTCCAAAGATACAGTCGGTTATCGGCCACACGGCGCCGTTGCTCATCAAGCTGACGCTGCCAGAATGCCTGCCGCGCGCCGGGCACCGCACCCGGGCTGCCCAGCCGGCCGTCGGCGAGCCACCCGCCCACCGGCAGTGCGAACCCCTGCTTGCTGCGTTTTAGAACGTGTGCTGGCAATAGCGGGCGCGCGGCCTTGCGCAAGATCCATTTTGTAGTACCACCGCGCAATTTCATTTTGGCTGGCAGCCGACGCAGGAAGTCGACCAGCTCGATATCGAGGAAGGGAGCACGCACCTCCAGCGAATTCAGCATACTGGCGCGATCCACCTTAGCCAGGATGTCATCCTGCAGATATGTCCGGATGAAATACGCGATGCAGCGTTCGACATCATTGTCGCCCGGGCAACTGTCCCAGGCATCGATGGCTTCGCTGTAGACATCCTCCAGGTCGAATGGCATTTCGAACAGCTCTGTCATTTCTTTCGGGGACAGCGGCGCCATCCAGACCGGCAACCGCAGGCGCATCGGGTAGTTCATGCCCCGCAGGGTGCGCTTGAGCTTGAAGTCCAGGCTCATGTAGCGATGCGAAACGGGTAACCGTGCGATCAGCAACGAAATCGCGCGATTCACGGGCCGTGGCGCCAGTCTTCCATACCATCGTGCGTAACGGAGCGCACGAAACGGATCGTAGCCGGCCAGCAATTCATCCGCGCCATCGCCACCAAGCGCCACAGTGACGTCCTTGCGTGCATGCCGGCACAGCAGGTAGGTCGGAAGTATCGAAGAATCTGCGATCGGCTCGTCCAAGCGTGCCGCAAGATCCGGCAGGAGGTCCAACACGCCTTCCACCGGAAGTATCTCGATACGATGATCCACATCGACATGCGTCGCCACCGCACGCGCATATCCAGTTTCGTCGAAGCTCGCTTCCTCGAATCCGATTGAGAATGCCTTGATCCGCTCGCGGCCGGCGTGGCGCGCGGCCAACGCGGTGATCGTGGAAGAGTCGATACCCCCCGACAAGAAGCAGCCCACCGGGACGTCCGCGACAAGCCGGCGTTTGACCGCCGCATCAAGCAACGCCGTGAATTCATCGACCCATTGCGTTTCGGCATTGGCAGAACCTGGATCGGCAGGTTCCGGCATGTAGCGCCAATAGCACTCGACCATCGCCCTTCGACTGCGCAAGTCGAAGCTCAATGAATGTCCGGCTGGCAGCTTGTGAACGCCCTTCACGAGGGAATGCGGAGCGGGGGTGTAGCCGTATGCGAAATACTTCCTTAGCGCTGCTTCATCCACCCCGCCGCGTACGGCTGGATGCTCACGCATTGCCGTCAATTCAGATGCAAAGACGAAAGTACCTTCTGAAAGCTGCCAGAACAGAGGCTTTTTGCCAAAGTGGTCGCGGGAAAGAAAGACGCGTTGCTGCCGACGATCCAGAATCGCGAACGCCCACATCCCATTGAGGTGATGCGGCAAGTCCTCACCCCATTGGCGATAACCGTGAAGCAATACTTCGGTGTCGGAATGATCAGTGCAGAAGACAGCGCCCAAATCGGTCAATTCCCGCCGCAATTCACGGAAGTTGTAGATTTCACCGTTGAAGACAATGGTGTGCACACCGTCGCCGGTGGTCATCGGTTGTTTGCCGCAAGCGAGATCAAGGATGGCGAGGCGCCGAAAACCGAGATGGGAGAGCGTTTCGGTGTCGACCAGAAAGCCCGCATCATCCGGGCCGCGGTGAGTGATGCGCGCCACCATGCGTTCCAGCACATCCCGGTCACCACGGCCAATGAATCCGGCGATGCCACACATGGGTTAGCGTCTGTTCTCGGCGGCGCGGACGACACGCGCCATTTTGTACACCGGCTTGCCCTGCGACTCGTGGTAGGTACGATTCAACATTTCAGCGAGCAGGCCCATCAGTACGCTCATGATACCGGTCGCTCCCAGGAAAACGCACAACAGCGGCAGCGGTGTCTGTACGAACGAGGTACCGGTCAGCTTCAATCCGACTGCCCACAAGCCCGCCAGAACCCCACACAGGATGCTGAGCAGGCCGAAACCGCCGAACACGTAGATCGGCTTGCCCGAATAGCGGGACAGGAATTTCACCACCAGCAGATCCAGCACCACCTTGACGATGCGCTCGAGTCCGTACTTTGACTCCCCGTGCAGGCGCGGGTGATGGGTAACCGGGATTTCGGTGACGCGTGCACCGTTCCAAGCGGCGTAGATGGGCACGAAGCGGTGCATTTCCCCGTACAGCTTTACACCTTGAAGTGCTTCGCGTCGGTACGCCTTGAGTGAGCAACCATAGTCGTGCAAGCGCACCCCCGACACCCAGGAGATCAGGGAATTGGCCATTCGGCTCGGCAAATTGCGCCTTATCGCGTGGTCCTGGCGGTCCTTGCGCCAGCCGGAAACCACATCGAACCCCTCATCCAGCTTGTCCAAAAGACGACCGATATCATCCGGATCATTCTGCAGATCGCCATCCATGGGCACGATGACGTCGCCGCGCGCGTAATCCATGCCAGCCATCATTGCGGCAGTCTGACCATAATTGCGGGCGAAATGGACGACGGTGACGCGCGAATCCTCTGCGGCAATCTTGTCCAGCAGCGCAGGCGATCCATCACGGCTGCCGTCATCCACCAGCACCAACTCCCAAGGTAGCCCTAGGGATTCCATGGCGGCACGCGTCTTGTCGTACAGCGGTACGATGTTCTGTTCCTCGTTGAAGATGGGCACGGTGATCGTCAACGACGGCGCGCTGCGTTTTGGCTCGTGCACGGAGCTTCTGCCTGTTGCAAACTCAGAATTCACGAAGTACCCCGCATGGCGACCTTGCTACCTTTTGGCAGAAATCCTGCCATCACAGTGACCTGCGAGACGAAGATCAAAACAAACGTCATCATGGCAAAACGGACGTGTAAAGCCAACCAGTAAATGTCATCTGGGCCGAACACATACTGTCGATGCTGCCGGCATGCGCAGCCCGCCCAATACCAGATCGAACCGTGCCGAGCTGCCAAGGCATGATGCCCGAATACCCGCGGGCCTACGGTGCAAATGCAGACAGCGCCACGAAGGTGAACGAACAAACGGATATGAGAAAGGCCATCCCGACGACGAGAGACAACACGCGCCCAGATCGCCGGTTCATGCCATACCCCAGCAACATCGCAACCAGGGGCAGTATTGCAAAAAGGTACCTGCCTTGGGGCTGCAAAGCGGATATCCAACTCAACAACAGGGAACTTGCCATGACCAGTACTGCGCTACCACCCACAATCACCGCAAGCGCACCCCAGTGATCCGGCCTGCTGACTCTGAGCGAGTACAACGCCAACAGGATAAGAAGGCACGTTGTTCCGTACAGGATCCAATACATCCATCGAGGTGCAAAAATATCCATGTATCCGTATACGCCAAATGCACTCGCAAGGCTTTTGGACGCCCAATGGTAGGGGGCAAAAAACACACGTTCGATAGACACGCCTCGCCCGGCGAGTCCGATTACGCGATGCCCCTCGTGCTTCGCGATTGTTGAAGGCTTGAATTCGTAACCCGCGCGCTCCTCAGCCACCGCATGGATACGTTGGTCTTTTTGTGCAGGCCAGCCGTTTACGTGCACATCCCATGCAACCCTCGGCAACGCAACCGCGATGCACATCGCTGCGAACCCGGCCAATCGGAGCAGGACACGTCGCGTCTGCCCGTCTCTCCAGAACTTCAAGAATAGGTATGCCGTGGTGGCGGCAATGGCGAGACCGCCTGCAAGCATCAGTACCCGATGCCAGTGCAACGAATAGGGGGCGTTTCCCATTACACCACCCAACATGAGCCCGGTTCCGAGCATCAACAAGCCCGCCAGAATCACCACGACGAAACGAGCACGCAGGTTCAGGTGCAAAACCGCGAGCCAAATGAAGAACGCTGGAACTACCGGCAGGTAATCCCTCTTGGAAACCAGGATAAGGCCTATGCATAAGGCAGCAATCCATAAAGCAGGACGTCGCAAGTTCCCGTCCCGCACAAAATCATGCAACCCGCCGGACTCGTCGGCCACGAGACCTGCGGCGATCAGTGACAAGAACAACGCAAATGCGTCTGCGTTGAAGTAGGAAAACACATACCATACTTGCGGCGTGAGGAGAGTCACGCAAAAAATCGTGGCCCAGTATCGGCGACACAAGACCAAAACACATAAAATACACCACAGTCCAAATTGGAAAAGACGGCCGGCCAGTACCTCGTCCAAAGTCCACGCTCTTATTTGGCCGGTCGCCCGCGCAGCGATGTCATAGACGACATCAAGCTCGAACAAGTACGAGAACCCCCACACCGAAGTCGATGGGATGGTAGCTGGATCATCTACTGCCGGCGGCAGCAAGTGGTTGACGTAATACTGATAGGCGGCCACATGGGAAAATTCGTCGGGATGTACCCTTGATTTCTCTGCGCTGACAACGATCATTGCGAGGATCAGCCCTGCCGCAAAAACCATTGCAACCGTTGTGGCAGTTTGGAAATCCAGCTTCTTGAGAATCAGCCACACCAACAGCAACGAGATCACTCCAATTTCGAGAGACAGCTTCGCTGCGCTACCCGCCTTGTAACGCAGACCGATCTTGAGTACGCGTGGCTCACGGACTCCATCCGGCATCGCGATCGTCGTGGCTGCGTCGGGGTACGTCCAAACGGCGAGCGGCTTGATTCCCGCGATTCGCGTGAGGTCATAGTGAAGCGCCCGCCCCGCCGCAACGGCGATCGGGCGTTCGAGCGGGATTTCCAGATATCGATTGTCGGCGGAGTTCGCTACCGAAGCCCGCCCCTCCGTGCACTCATCACTCGCGCACAGCTTCACCGATAGCACCCCATCCGATCTGCCGTGGTAATTTCCTATGAGTACGTCAAACGCGAGAATTGAACCTTGTTTCGTGGTGGCGATGACTCCGGAAAGCGTCTGCCCGGCCGCCAACACCACCGGCTTCGCCCCTCTGGCACGGTCTGCCGAAACCTGAACCAGTGTCGATGATTGTTTGGCGCATGCTGATAGCAACGGCAACAAGAGGCATGCCAACAGAACTCCCCACTTTCGCATTCGGCACCCCTCCCGTCTCGATACGAGCCAGTCCTTATGATCCACCTTCTCGCGTGACCGAATGAAAAGGCGCCGCGCTGATTATGTATATTCGAGCGGTTCTGGAAACCCTGACGCACACCTAACCGCGGCGACCCAAAGGCTCATTCTTCGATCCAGAAATCCGATATCAAATTTCGGATTTCCTTTCGCCGCCCAGGTGGCAGGTTCGGCAAGTCGCAAAGAGCCTGTGCCCAGGCTTCAACATCATTCGGTACCAGCGTGATCGCGTCTGCCAACCCTTCACGCGGCAATTCGGAATAGGGAAGACCTTCGCTACAGATCGACGGCAATCCCATCGCGGCGTATTCAAGAGCCTTGACGTAGCTCTTGGTTTTCGCGAATTGTCGATTCACCAAAGGTGCAAGACCGGCGTCGAAATCTACGGCGAGGTTGCGCAACCATGTAACAAAACGATCGTACCGAGAACTGGGCGGAGCATGCCGGACAACGATTCCGTCGTCCTCCTCTCGCGTTTTCGGAATCCCGACCACGTGCAGAACGACTCTCGCGCCTCGCGCGCAGGCAAGACGAACAGCGGCAATCGCAAACTCGAGATCAGCTGTGTGGGTCGCCGATCCGAAGTACAGGATGTCAATCCGATCCCGTTTGGCGGATGCAGGCGCCACTTCCGACCGCGCGTCCGGCGCTCCGCACCACCGGCTGGCCAACAGCCGATTCGGCCGCACGAAGATCTTTCTGTTGTAGCGGCTGCAAACTTCTCCCAGCGAGTTATTAGTGACGTGTACTTCGTCCGCGCATTCACACAGTTGCCGCAGACAGCCTTGATAGGCTGCATAGGTACCATCTGCGTCTACTTCAGCCGGTACGTCGAACAGGTTATCGTCCAACTCGAACACAAGGCGGACGCCATTCCTCTCGATCGCTTCGATGGCCGCGCCAACCCGGTTGGCCGGGATGGCGTTGCGTTGTACAACCACCATCGAGTATCCCGCCAATTCCGATCTCAGCAGCGCGCTCCAGTGCAGGAAATCGACTGGTCCACCATATTTTTTTTCAAACCAATCTTTCCAATCGACGAGGCGGACGTACGCTGTTGGCGGAACAGCCGGAAACTTGCCCTTCATGACAAATCCGATCCGCTTGCGACGCGCCCGGCGCAACACGCGCGACTCCGACATCACGGATTGATACAGGGCAAGATAACGCTCCGACATCTTCAGCGTTGTATTTTCACGGCCATAGCCCTTTTGCCACTCTAAGACCCGCCTTGCCTGCTCACGGCGTTCGCCGCGATTTTCCCGGATGGCCAACAGGCGGGCGCGGATCGAATCGGCGTCTGGCTCGACCAGCCAACCACCGCCGTGGCGGGATATACGTTCGGCAACTGCCCCAAGCGCAATTCCCAGAACAGGCAACCCGCAGGCCCAGGATTCGGTAAGAGTGTGGCAATAGGTTTCCGGACAAATGGAGAGCACCGCCGCAATGTGGGGGCGGATCGGGGCAACCAATGTGCCGAATTGCTCCCTCTTGTACGGGCCATGATGGACGACCCACGGCTGCAGGTCGCTGGTGCATTTGCCCAGGACGTGAAATTCAATCAAGCCGTGAACGTCGGCCTGCTTGATTTGCTTGATGAGATCCCTTCCCTTCGCCAATCCGATGTTTCCAGGTATGAGGACCCTGAGCGGATCGCTCCCCCGAATCTCTTCTTCCACCGCAAGTTCCGCGAATTGGTCAAAATCGCGACCGTGCGGAATTACGTGGAAGTCCACCTTCCGCTTGTCGAATTCTGGAAGCGCTGTGCATATCACGTCGCGCGCACTTTGACATGTGGTCACAAATGCGGCGCACGATGACAACGTTTGCTGCGTCCGCCGCTGCCAATCGACGAGCACTGGCTGCGTAACAGCCAGCGCCGTGACGTCCGACTGCCATAGTGGATTGTGGCCGTTTTCCGTGACGCCGGTCGGATAGTATTTCCCTTCGCTGTCGATCAGGTTGACGCTGGGGCACACCGTATAGAAATCATGAAATGAAAACACGACTGGAATGCCTACGCCCCGCGCGATCTCGGGCAAGTGAAGGCTGTGCCAGGCAATATGTCGGATGTGCAAGAGGTCGATGGACATGTCCACGAGAATCGACCTGACGATCTCGTCGTACTCATGACTTACGTGCGTCGCAAACGTCACCGGGTCTGCAAGGCGCCAAGTTTTCAGAATCCGGTAACCCGTGCCGGTAGCTTCGAGAATTTCGATCGTATGGCGGTCACACGACAGCGCATAGCAGTCGTAGACGTCGGATATCGCATTCATCAGGTCGCGGTTGGTCTGCGGTGTCCCCCCACCCTTGGTCGAAAGCACGAACAGGATCCTGGGACGGAACCCAACCGGGCTGCGGGCAGCTGCCGCCAGGGCCGTGGCAATCGCCTTGCGGGCACGTACGAATGTAGGGGACGTGCCGATCGCCTTGATGGCCCCCGCGTAAGCGGGATGGGACAGCCTCACGGCCTCGGCACCCGCCCGGACCAGGGCATCCTTTTCTCCCTTGAATGAGGCTGTTCTGACGTGGAGGACGTAAACACCCGGCGCAACCAGATTTGTCCATCCAGCCGCTATCGCCCGCATGCAGAAATCGTTCTCCTCACCGTAGCCGCGGGGAAATGCCTCCACGTCGAAAGATCCGATCGCACGCAGCAAGGCACGTTTGACATAAAAACAGAAGCCATTGCCGGTGGGAACCTGAAATGTCGTTGTCCCAACTTTGTCTGCGACGGCCCGGGCTGCTGCATCGACACTCAGTCCTTCCAGGAGGCCATTCGTCCCGGGTTCCGGGACGGAAAAGGCACCGGCGTTATTGGATACGGCGGTGACCGTCCCGATCTGGTTGCTCTGATAGGCCGCCTGCTTTAGGTTCCGAAGCCAGTGCGGCCCCACGACAGTGTCGCTGTTCAGGAATACGAGGTCATCGCCGCCGGCCAATCTACAGCCCTCATTGATATTGGCCGTATAGCCCAGATTCGTGGCGTTGTGGACAACTTGAACCCCATCGATATCTGAAAACGCCTCGAGCATGTCGCGAATCCGCGGATCAGGGCTTTTGTCGTTCAAGACGAGCAGACGATTAGCCGAGCCGATGGCTGTATGCCGTAGGACTGAATGGATGCAATTCAGAACCTCATCATGAGCGTTGTACACAGGTATGACGACTGTGCACTTGATGCCGCGCAGGTCGATCCGTCTGGACTTCGCCACATTCTGTGTCAGTGCGACCGGGTCGGCCAGGTTTTCATTGGCCAACCGAAGCACACCTGAGTTGGGCTGGCGCCCTTCCTTCTTCCCGTACTGCAGGAAATGGACGAAAGGGTTTACTCCGCTTCTTGCGACGTCTTGGTACCGACGCAAGTAGTACGTCGTGTCGAATTTCGGGCCGGGGTTTCTCCCCATCCGCGCACCCCAGCGCAAATAATGCTGGGCCGGGTCCATCCCGAGTTCAATCACGTCCGGGTACTGCGCCAAGTACCATGACGGATCGAAATCTTCGCTCTCCGTCATCAGCGCGACTTGTTCTTTGAGACCTCGGAGGCGTTCCACTTCATTTCCTCCTTGCCACGGCCGGACGACCTTCTATAACGCCATCCAGTATGTAGTGAATCAGGGGGTTGAGACCCGCGGCCGCAACGTCAGGGTTTGCTTTCAAATAATATTTCGTGTCGAATCCAGGGCCCGGATTCCGTCCCTCGCGCGCACCGTGTTCCAAATAGTGTTCCACTGGATCGTATCCGCCAGCCAGAACGTCTGGATTTTGTGTCAAATACCATTTCTCATCGAACAAGCCAGATCTCTTAACCAGATCCATTTCGCGCGCGAGGTTCGATTTCTTTCCGGGAGTGCGGAACTTGAAGATCTCGCTGATCCTTCTGATCAACGTGGTGGCGCGCCATGTCAAGCTGACCCTTGCCTCTTCCGAAAGACGCCTTTCTGACTCCACCGTCGCCCGCAATGTACGCACCTGCACTTTTAGCAGGTCGTTTGCATGTTGTTGTCGCAGCGTCTGCTTCTTTGCGGAAGTCAAGTTGCCGCGCAATATCCTGACTTCTTCTTCCGCTTCCTGCAGCATGCACGTAAGTTGCTTGATTTCATGAAACCTCAAGTTTGTAAATTCATCGGCTTTCTGCTTGGCTTCGGCAGCCGCCGAGAGCGAGGTGCGAAGGACGGTGATATCGTGCGCTCCAGCCTTCAACTGCTGATTCTGCTGTTCCAGCGATCTACGGAGCTCGGCGTTTTCAGCTTTCGTCGCCTCCAGCGCGCGGGCAATCTCGGAACGCTCCTTGCCCAGCATTCTCTTGAGTTCCTGGAGCATCGGGACCACCGTATCAAGCTTCCGGGAACGCTCGAGTTCGCGTTCCTTGCGGGCAGCATCCACCCGTCGCTGCTCCTGCGGAGTCACCACTGGAGGGAGTGGGGACTCGTACTTCGATAAAAGCTCCTGCATGTGCACGTCTGGTTCGAAGAAATGTGCGGGCGGTTTTTCCCCCGCAGCCAGGGCTTCAAAAAGCTCAAGCTGTGGAGCATGCAGGTACCTTTGCAGGTCCTGGCGATTGCCACGTTCCCGGTAGAGGTTCTCGTCGACGAACGCTTTGACTTCTGATGGCGACGGATGCCGAAGACCCGCGACACCTTTCCCCTCAAGTTGCTCTTTTAGCCGCCGTAGCGCTTCCGCCGGAGTCTTCATCAATTCACGATGCACGACCGTGACCGACGGCAAGCCAGCGCTGGCCAAATGCGCGGACAACACATATTTTTGCCAGAGGGCGAGCCCGACTTCAATCGGGATCTGGTTTCGTGTCTGCAGGCTGGCCGCCACCTCGATCGGTGATCGATAGACGTGAATGCACACTGGCGCTTCCAGGACCCGTCGCCACAACGGCAGTACCAAGCACATCCGCGGGTCTTTTATGACCCACGGACGGTGAGCATCCATCTCCAGCACGATCCTGCGAGCGCGCGTGAGAAATTCATCCAGGACGTCACTTGCCAGATCGTCGGCATCAAAAGTCGAAACGCGGTTCCATGCGCAACTGGACGAGTTGAGGGCAAAGTTATTTAGGGCATGTACGTCTTTCCGCTCCCAGACCCCTTTGGGATTGTCATCGCCGGCATTCAGTTCCATACCTTCCGGACCAAAATAGACGCCGATCAGATTCATCAGTCGGGCGAGCACAGACGTTCCCGACCTGTGCATGCCCAGCACTATGAGTTGCATAGCATCTCTCTGCCAAACTCGAATGACCGCCGACCGTCATGAGACATCAGGCAACTCTCTGCCAGATGCGACGCGGGGCGGTATGTATAGGCAACTACGCGGTAGCGACAAGCGAGCGTTTTATTTCCGTACTCGAAATCTCGGGGGTACGCGACAGATAACGGACTTCGCACAGCTTCTTCAGGAAGTCGAATTGCCCAGCCCAGTCATCCCCGATCACAAACAGGTCCACACTGTAGTTGCGCACGTCGTCGACCTTTTGTTCCCACGCCTCTTCGGGTATGACCAAGTCGACGTAGCGGATCGCTTCAAGAGTGGCCCGGCGATTTTCGAAGTCGAGCAGCGATGACTTGTGCTTCTTGGCGTTGAACTCATCGGTGGAAAGGCCGACGATCAGCCGGTCACCCAGGTCGCGTGCGCGGCGCAACAGATTGATGTGTCCAATGTGCAGCACGTCAAAGGTGCCGTAGGTCAGCACGGTGCGCATTTTGCTACCTCCTTGACTGTTCCGTTACTGGCGTTGCGCAGGCGGTTTCCATCGAATGAATGCCAAAGTGGACGAGTATATCCCAGAGCCGGCGAGACCCGGTTCGGTGGCGTGCACTCGGCGCCGGCGGCGGCAAGGCGCGATCAATTCCCGGAGGGCACTGGACGCGGCGGGAACGCCAGCCCACTGCCGAATCCGCGCAGGGACAAGTTGCGATTCCATGCCGGGTCGGCCTTCAGTATGGCGGGCCAGCGGCGACGCATGTAGGCGACTTCGGTTGCGCTGCGAGTCTGCCGTTCCGGGGTGTCGTCGCGCCCGCGCGAAGCGGATTCGTGATGGTACAGCTCGGCGTGCGGTGTCCAGATGTTGTGCAGGCCGCGCTCGCGCAGGCGCAGGCAAAAATCGATGTCGTTGAAGGCCACGGCCAGGCACTCATCCATGCCGCCGACTTCCGTGTAAACGGCGCGGCGAACCAGCAGGCATGCACCCGTGACCGCGGAAAGTTCCTGCGCCACGCGGGCCCGCCCGCCCTGGCCGGCCCACCCGCGGGGTCGGCCTGCATAGAGATGATCGGCCGCACCGTGCAGCCCGATGACCACCCCGGCATGCTGGATCGTGTCGTTGGGGTAGTAAAGCATGGCGCCCACGGCGCCAACATCCGGTCGCAGCGCATGCCCCGCCATCTCCTCCAGCCAACCGGGCGAGATGACCTCGATGTCGTTGTTGAGCAGGCATACCAGTTCGCCATCGCATTGCGCGACGGCGCGGTTGTTGATCGCGGAGTAATTGAAGGGAGCGTTGTCGGTCAATACCCGAATGCGTTCGCGGCCACGCAGCGATTGCAGATAGTCGAGCGCTTCGCGCTGCGACGACTGGTTGTCGACGACGACGATTTCGTAGTTCGGCCACGTGGTCCTGGACAGGATGCTCTGCACGCACTTCCGCAGCAGTTCCACCCGGTCGCGCGTGGGAATGACGATGGAAACTTTCGGCAACGGGGAGGGCAGCGGCCAGCGGACATGGAACGCCGGTCCGGGCTGGGCTTCCACCGTGGCCAGCACGCCGCGCCGCGCCAAGTGTTCGTTCACAGCCCGCGCGCCGTCGGCGGCCACGTCGCGCGCCGGCAGCTTCTGGGGGGAGCTGCAGGCCGTCATGCGGCGGTGGTACAAGACATGCGGCACGTGGCGTATCTGATGGCCAGGCGAGCGTTCCGTGCAGCGCAGGAAAAGGTCATGCAAGGTGCTTTCGCCGTAGCCATCGCGCAGTCCGCCGACGTCGCGCAACAATTCCACGCGCACAAGCGCGAAGTTGCCGATGTAGTTCTGGCTGCGCAACAGGTCGGGGTTCCAATCCGGCTTGAAATACGGCTCGCGGCGCCGGCCCTCGTCATCGATCCAGTCCTCGTCCGCGTACGCGAATGCGAGGTCGGGATGGCGCTGGCAAAGTTCTGCCAACTCGAGCAGCGCATGCGGGCGCAATTCTGCGCCGGCACCCATCACGACGACGTGGTTGCCCGTGGTCATGTCCAGCGCGCGACTGAACGCGTCGGCACTCGAACCCGCTACACCCGCGACGCGAATGCGCGCATCCCGTGTTGCAGAGCCATCCAGCAGCTCGGCGATTTCTGCACTGCAGGACGCGTCCCCGGCTACACACAACTCCCATCCTTCCCATAACTGGTTGTGCACGCTCTCGATGCGACGGCGCAACAACGATGCCGACTCGTTCTGCACCGGCAACAAGACCGAGATCGTCACGTCGGAACAGGCGCCGGCGCGAAGCCGCAGATCCGCCAGCCGGCCTGGGGTGAGCGTGTCGAATTTCCTGATCCATAGGTCGTAATCGGTGAGCCCGCGCGGTCGCTGGTATCCGATGTAGTCGGAGAACGCGGCGGTCGTGGCGGTACGCCGGTCGATCTTCCAAAGGTCCGCGAGAAAACGTGCGGACCGGCGCAACAAGGCCCCCGCGGCAAACGGCTGGCCGGCGCCGCGCAGCATCATCCAAAGTGCAGTCGCGCGTGAAATGCGCCGCAGGCTGAAATCGCGCATCCGGAATCGCGCTGCCAGCACGCCAGGACAAAAGCGCAGATCCGACACCGGGTGCCGGAACAGCACCAGCGCATGCAGCGTGCCGGACGCCGAGGGTTCGGAAAGCGGAATCTCTTCGGCGCTTTCCCCCGCATCGTCCCCGTAAACGGGCTGCAGACTGGGCAACGTGACGGTGCCAGCGATGCATTCGATGCGGCCTTGCAAGGCATACCAGCCCGCAGGCCATCCCGATTGCGCGACCGGCGCACCGAAGCGGAAACCTGCGTGGTCGCCATTGACCTCCCACACGACGCCATCGGAATCCATCCGTGCTTGCACCGTGTCATCCGGCTGCAGTTCGCACGGTATCGGCGCGGCGTGCAGTTGGAGGGAGACCTGCCAGCGCGCGCCAGCGCGCGACGAGTCAGCCGGCTGCACGGGCGTACCGCGAAGCCTGTCCATACAGACCCTTCACGCGTTGCGCCACGCGCCAGGCGTTGGCGTCATCGGCGTAATCGAGCAACAACTGGCGCTTCCAGGCGTAGCGCTCGCGCTCCAGTGGCCCGGGTGGATCGAAACCTGTTTGAAGCGCGATCTGCAACTGGCCGAAATCGCGGCAGACCGGTCCCGGAAAAACCTGCTGCATGTCGTAGAACAGACCACGTTCGGCGTGGGCATACCGGTCGAGATCGTAGGCGAAGCTGACCATGGGCCGACCGGTGAGCATGAAGTCCACGAAACAACTGGAGTAGTCGGTCAGCAGCATGGCGGCTTGCCGGTAAAGCACTTCCACGTCCGCAAAATGCGTTCCCGAAAGATTCAACGCCCCGATGGCAGCCAGTGCGTCGCCGTAAACGTGGGCGGTATCGGCCATGTGTTCGCGTACGCCGATGACCGCGTCATGCTTCTCCAGCCACTGCCGCAGCCACGCCAGTTCCGCGTCGCTGAAGGTGTAATACGCATCCTCTTGCCCTTGCCGGAACGTGGGCACGAACAGCACCAGCCTGCGGCCTCCAAGCAAACTCTCCAGACGCGCGGCCTGCTCGCGCAGGTGCACCGGCAACTCATTTTCGGGACGGGTAATGAAATCGTGCCGGGGCAAGCCCGTGATCCACACGTCGTGGTAGGTGAGCGGGTAGAAAGCCGACACCATGGCCGTTGCATCCACGCGCGACGCGGCGATCACCGCCCGGCACCTGCGGTGTTCCTCGGCGAGTGCATCAAGCTTGTCGCGCATGTCCAGCGACGCATAGCCGATCCGCTTCAGCGGCACGCCGTGCCACAGGTTGATGATGTTGTGCTGTTCCGGCGAAACCGGGAACCCGATGTTGCGCGTCGGGCTGTGCTTGATGAAGATCTGCCGGGCGCGCATCAAATGGTGTTGCCCATCGCGGCTGCGCAGCGGCAGCACCACCACGTTTTCGCCATCCACCTGGACGTATTTCTTGCGCGTCAACACGATCTTCTTGATCGATGGGTCGTCCTTGACGGCCTCGAACAGGGCGCGCTCGTTGCCGGTGAATTGCTGGGTGAAGGCGCACACGGGAAAAGCCCACCAGTGATCGAACGTGGGGCTGGCTGCATCGGCCCGGGCGAACGCCGGACCCGTCAACAGTTGCGGCCGTATCGGATGCCCGGCCGGTCCCTGCACCGTGTGCAAATTGCGATGGAGTTTCTCGTAATTGGCAACGCGCAACAGGTTGCGTTCAATGCTTTCAACAGGTGCACCCGGCACCTTGTCGAGGACGCGCTGCTTCCATTCGGCCAGTCCCGGAATCTGATAGTGGTTCTCGGTCAGCAGGTAGCGCTTCAGGAACGGGAATCCTTCGCCAATCAGCTTGAAGGCCGTTTCCGAATAGATCGGATGAAGCGGGTAGAGATGATCGATGAAGGTTTCAAACGGGTGCCCCGACGCCATCAGGTAACGGCCGATGCCGATCTCGTACTTGCCGATGATGTTGGCCTTGTGCGGCTGGGGCATGACCGCGTCGAGACGGCGGCGGAATCCTGCATCGGCGATCACCGGCTTGCGCAGTGCCAGAAAGTAGGACCCGATATGGAAGTCGTACGGATACTCGGCGTCGTAACGCGACAGCCATTCGCGCTTGACCTGTTCCATCGGAACCGGTTCACGGAACTGGTTGGCCGGTTTGTGGCGCGTGGCGTAAAGGCCCTTGGTGGCCTGCATGCCCCACCAGTCGCAAGGCTTGCCGTCCATGCGCGCGAACACGTCGTCGAGGTCGCGCAACAGATAGCAACTGTCGTTGACCAGCAGGACTTCGTCGTAATCCCGCAACGTGTTCCAGCCGACGAGGTCGCGCGCCAGCATCGACCATGATCCGAAATCGTAGGCGCCGTGGCGGCGAACCCATGCGCCGCGCGTGATGCCGGCAAGCTTTTCCAATTCACCGGGCCGCATTTCACCGTCGGCCAGATACCAGACATCGGCGTGGCGCGACAATTCACGCACGTACGCGACGACACAGTCGTCGACCAGTCCGTCCGGATCGTAGCCAACAAACAGGCACGCACGACATACCGTTGTTCCGGGTGCGAACGCATGTCCCGAACCGCTCGGCCGGTAGGGACCGGGACTCGTCTGCAATCCGGTCGCGTGCCCCATCAGTGCGTAATGCGCCAGCGGATTGATTGCTGCGCGTGCGGGATCGAGATGCGAAGCCCAATACCACCACACATCGAAGTTGGGCGACGGGTTGCGCAACCGCCGCCAGCCGTCCTGGCAGAAGTCGCGCAGTGCATCAGCCGCAGTGCCGGCGACTTCGGAATTATTGCGCAAGTACCAGGCCGCGTCGAAAAATCCCGAATCAGCCAGCAGCCGGCACTCGAGATCGATCCGGGCGCTTTCGGCCTCGGGCGTGCCGTTCGCGTCGATGAGGTAGGGCGTCAGGAGCGCATGCTGGTGTGCGTGGCTGTCCATCATGCACCGCGGCCGCGCCCTGAGCGGATGAAGTGCAGGAGTGGGTTGGTGCCGCTCTCGGCGAGCTCGGGGTGATCCCGCAGATACGCCTCGGTGCTGAACTGCGGCCCCGGATCACGCCCTTCGGGCGCGCCATGGCGCAGGTAATGCTCGGCCGGGTCCATGCTGGCGTTTGCGACGTCCGGATATTCGGTGACGTACCACTCCGCATCGAACCATTTCGATCCGCGCACGAGTTCGATCTCTGCGAGCAGGGTGCGCTGCTCCGGCGACATCCGCATCCTTCGCCACCAGCCCATCGAGCGCTCGGACCGCTCCTCGGGGGGTGGCACGGTGGCCACGTCATCGCCACGCGCGGCACGCGCGTGCAACTGTTCCGACAGCGATTCCTGCGTTTCCCGAGCCTGTGCCAGTTCGAGTCGCGCTTGCTCGAGATCATGGATGCATGCGTCCAATTTGGTGCGCAGGCGATCACGCTCGTGACGAAGTGCTTCCGTGTTCGCACGCTCATCGTTGCGGCCAACATTGTCATCGTGCACGTTCACGCCGCCCCTCCGTTATCCGCGTCCAAGCAATTTCGCCACGGCCGCGGTCAGTGGAAGCGCCCGGCCACCGAGCAGGGCCACCGAGAACTCCGTGCCGAGATCGGCAGGCGATTTCGTATCGCCAGCATCCAGTTCGATGCGGAACCCCAAGCGGTCATCCGGCACGTTGAGATGCTCGCCCACGTCCGGGCGCGACATGAGGTCGAAATCCGAACTGGTCACGATGCGTCCCTTGAGACGAACCGCAAACGCGGCGGGCGGTCGCCCGTCCGCGCCGACAGCCCAGCCCTGGATGATGAGTTTGCCGCGAGCCACCTTGACCTTGTCCACGTAGCCCTTGGCCCGGCCCACTTCGGCGACTTGGTGCTCCTCCCCGGCCGTGGCCGTTCCCTGCTTGCGCAGGGAACGATAGAACGCTTTTACCTTGCGTCCAAGTTTCCGATCGTCCAACTTGGCGGGTCCCGCCCGGCTCCAGTCCAGCATCACCGGCAGGTAGCCGGCAGCAACCAGCAATTCCCGTATTTGGTCGTGGTACTTCGACGGTACGTAACCATCGACGGCAAAATCTCCGTCGCCTGCATCGGCCAACCACAATGCCACCAAGTCTGGGCCCAGACCCTTTTCCATCAGGCGATCGACCGTGCGATTGATGGAATACGGCGAAAAATCCGACGCCACGGCTGCATGCAATGCCGAGGGCGCGGTGATCTCGCCGCGTGCCAGACGGCTTATCTGCCGGTCCCCCGACACCACCGGTATACCCGCCGGCACAAACAGTTTGCTGGCCACGCTGCTCTTGCCATGGCCCGGTGGCTGCATCAGCAGGTAGACCACCGGACGGCGATGCGATACGTGCACGACATGGCGCTCGACGGGGTCGCCAGCCTGATTGACGCTGGGACCCATCCATTTGGAGGCGTAGGGCGCCAGAATCTCGCGCAATTTCATCAGCGAGGGAAACCAGCGCTCGTCGATTCCACGTGTGACCTTGACCCATTCGGAGTTCTGCGACGCGACGAGTCCCAATTCGAGCACCAGCACGCCGTCGCGGCTGAGATGCTCGACCAGTCGGTGCAGCAAGGCAGGTTGGTCCTCGGCATAGTGCAACGCCGAAGCCAGCAGGATCACGTCGAACGGTCCGTCGGGAAGATAATCCCAACTCTGGCAGTGGAACTCGCAATCCGGAAAACGTTTGCGCGCACGCTCGATGAATTCGGCCGAGCGGTCCAGCCCCACCGAACGGGCCGCTCCGGCAAATTTGGCGAAACCGCAGAAAAAGCCCTCATTGCAACCCACGTCCAGAAAGCTGCGACCTTCCAGCACCGGCAGGTGCAACGCCATCAGTTTGTCGAGCGTGCGCGAGTCGCCACGGACATCAGGGAAGGTTTGGTACTGCGGCATGCGGCTCAACCTTGCCCGCCCGTGCGAAGCGCAACCACCAGTTTGTCCGATTGGCGAAGCACGGTCTCCGCCGCCTGCCCCGGCTGCCCACCCAGGACCACCATGTTTCCGAGGTTGTCGAGTGCCGTCACGCCGGGCAGATCAAAGGTGGCATAGAAACCCGGTTCGGGGTCGCGCACACCAAAGCGCTTGGCCACGTCCTTGCGTTCGAAGCGGCGTATGTTCTGCGCCGAGTGCGTCTTGTCACCCAATCTCAACGCCACCACTTCCGGCCGTGGCTCGCGGGTGCTGGCCATCCAGCCTTTCAGTCGCACCTTGCCTGGCGATTCCATGACAGCATCGTCGACATAGCCGTAAACGCGTGCACGATCACCGGAAAAGTCGAGTTCCTGGGTGGAACCGGACGCCCATTGGAGCGCAAGCACCTCCTGGTAGAACTCGATCGCAGGCTCGATGTCACCCACGAACAGCAAACGGCCGTGGTCGATCACCATGCCCCGGTTGCAGATGTCGCGCAGCAGCCCGGCTTCGTGGCTCGCGAGGACAACGATCCTGCTGCTGTCCACGCGATCCTGCAGGCGATCCTTGGCCTTGATCCGGAAATTGGCATCGCCGGTACTCATCCATTCGTCAAGCAGGAGGATGTCCTGCTGGATCGAGGTGGAAATGGCGAAACCAAGGCGCATCTTCTGGCCCGAGGAGAGCGTGAAAAGCCGCTGATTCACCTTTTCGGGAATGTCGGCAAAGTTCAGGATGTCATCGAGGTGCTCGCGGATGTACGCCGGGTCGAGGCCCATTGCGGTGCCGCGCAAAAAAACATTTTCCCGTACCGTCGCATGGCTGTGGAATCCGAGCGAGAGGTTGATCAGCGATTGGGCGCGACCTCGGACCGTGAGTCGCCCGGAAGTCGGCGCATACGCACCGTTGAGCACTTTCAGGAGGGTCGATTTGCCGGCGCCATTCTGGCCGAGCAACGCCATCCGCTCGCCATCGCCAATCGTGAAATTGAAATCCTTCAACAACGGCACCACCTGGCGCCGCGGCGGATCGAACATGGCGCCGAAAAACACGCCACGCCAGTTGCTGTTGGCGCGGTCTGGTTGCAGGTAGGTGGGGACCGCCAGCGACAGGTGTTCTGCCTTGATGCCTACGTCCATCATCGCCTCACAGCCAGATCGGAACCAGGCGCGCGTAGCGGCGGTAGAGGAACGCGGCCAGTGCCACGAAGATCACCGTCATGGCGCCCACGTAATACCACGAAAGGGAACTGACCGGCTGGCCGAGGATGGGGGCCCTGAATATCTCGATCAAATGATAGAAGGGATTGAGCCGCGCAATATGTCCCCGCAGGCTATCCGGAGGCATTTGCGATGGAGTCCAGATGATCGGCGTGAACAGGAACAGTACCCGGAATACGTTGGTGATGACTTCGTGGATATCGGGAAAACGTGCGCCCGCAAGCGCAAACACCACCCCTGCCGCAAAGGTATTGACAAGCACCAGCACGAACGCACCCGCGGCGACGAGAAAGCCCAGCGGGTGCAGGTCGGGATGGATGGCAACCGCAATCGCGGTCATCGGTAACGCCATCAGGAAATGGAATACCGATTTTGCCAACGAGCGCAGCACGAAATCGGTCAGGCGCGTTCGCCCATCCATGATGAAGGAACTTGAAGCCTGCAGTACCTGGGTCGACTGCACGGTCACGACGCTCATCACGCTGAAGATGGTCCAGCCAAGCGCGAGCTGGGCCGCAAATTTCGAGATCGTTGTGCCCCACAAGCCGGCGAATATCACCCCGACGCCCCAGATATAGACGGCGGACGGCATGATCAACCAGAGTGCACCCAATCGCGACCGCCGATAGGTGACCACGATGTCGAGCCACGCCGACAGCGTCCAGAATTCGTGGTTGCGCAGGCTGCCGATCAGATCCCTGAGCAGACGACGCTCACCGCGTGCTTGCCAGAGCCCCACGTCCTTCTGGCCCGCACTCGCCAAGGGCACAGCCACGCTGTCATTTTTTGTTTCAGCTTGAGACGGCACGATTCAAACTCTGTGTATGCCCGGCGAATACCCGACCGGCTGTCGCGGTGCGGCATCTGCCCATCCGCATTCGGACCGCACCGTAACTTGCGGCGCAACGTTCGGGCAAGAAGATCCCGTCCCCATGCCACCACCCCTGGGCGCAATCGACGGGGTCGAGCGCGACCCTAGGTCATGATAGCCGGAACCGCCCTGAACCCTGCATCGGGACGGCGGTTCCGGGTGGCAACCCGGTCATCGTTTCCCAGCGATAGCACCTCAGCCGAGTGCGCTTGCCAGTTCATCACGCAAGTCGCGCACGTCCTCGACGCCCACCGACAGCCGCACCAACCCATCGCTGATGCCAAGCCGCTTGCGGTTGGCGGGCGGGACGGAGGCGTGGGTC
>Ga0207678_10001438_pt1 | contig 21855 bp, 15 predicted proteins | sample KBSC63metaG_FD_184319 | JGI IMG/M metagenome (GOLD analysis project Ga0207678, IMG submission 184319) | Corn rhizosphere microbial communities from Kellogg Biological Station, Michigan, USA - KBS C6-3 metaG (SPAdes) (version 2) | ecosystem: Host-associated > Plants > Roots > Rhizosphere > Soil ... | reverse complement strand
CGGATCCATATTTCTCTCGCTGATCTGGCTCGCTCTGATGCGCGGTTGCAGTTAACCGCCGACGGCTACTCTCTTCTGAATCCTTCACTCATCTCACATCACTCCGCACAAGTTACCATTTTGGTTCTTTTCCGACATTTTTAGGTATTAAGCACAGAATCAACCCGTTTCCCCTTGACTCTTCAGTTACCCAGTGTCACTCTAGGCACATCACATGCGCCGTTATCGGACGTGTGCTGCGGTCCTTGCTCTGGGTCCGCCCGCTACATACAACTATGGCAACCATGATGGCGCCCGTCGAACAACGCGAGGTGTTGCGTTGTGATCATTGCAATTTGGTGCAGTTCCGCACATCGAACGCACTATGCCGCCGCTGCCACAAATGTCTTGAGGTCGAAGAGCCCGAACCAGCTCCCGCTCCGTTAGCACTTGTACCCCAACAGCCTGCCCATGAGAGCGGTCTCCAGGTAGCTACCGCTGTCCGCGACCTGCGCCATGTGCGCAATCTCTCGCAACGTCAGTTGGCAGCCCGCATGAATGTGCCGCGCACCTACATCTCCAAAATCGAAAACGGCAAAGCTATGCCGACATTGTCGTCCCTCGACCGCCTTGCCCGCGCTCTTCAGGTGGACATCTCTACCCTCCTACGCGATTCAAACAATCGGCATCGCGATGAAACAGCGGTCCTTATGACCGATCCCTTTCTCGCCGAAATCGCCGAATATACCTCTCAACTCGATGCGCTACAGCGGTCCATCTTCCTTAATCACGTACGCGAATTGGCCGCCGGACACCGCCGCACCGCGTAGCATCGCAGACCTCGTGCCGCATTGCCTTCAACTCCTCCGAAGGGAGAATAGATGCAATGCGGCGCCTCTCCGTTTTTACCTTCCGGCCTCTCTCAAAAGAGACGTTCATTGCACTCATAAACCCGGTGTGCTAGCGTCAGTCTTTGCGAGGTTGTTTTGCCGCCACAAACTCCCAACCGAGTCCCGAGCCGCCTTCATGAACTCTCCCCAGAGGAACAGAGTCTTTACCGGCAGCTCGATCCCACCAAAATCCCCCAACACGTAGCCATCATTATGGACGGCAACGGCCGCTGGGCAGGCAAGCGTGCGCTCAAGCGCTTTCTCGGCCACCAGCAGGGCGCCGAATCTGTGCAGTATGTAGTCGAAACCGCCTCCCGCATCGACCTTCCATTTCTTACCCTTTACGCGTTCTCGCTCGAAAACAACCTGCGCCGCCCCAAGGCCGAAGTCAGCTTCCTGATGAAGCTGTTGAAGAGCTACCTCGTCGGGAATGTGAAGCGCATGAACGATAACAACGTTCGTATGGCCTACATCGGCCGTACCCATGATCTCCCTGCCGAGGTGCAGGAGACTATGCAGTGGGCCTCCGAAGCCACCGCCAAAAATACCGGAACTACCCTCACTCTTGCCCTCAACTACGGCGCCCGTTCCGAGATCGTCGACGCTGTGCGTAAGATCCTCACCGATCTCACTGCCGAAGCTCACGGCCGCGGCTGCTCCATCGAAGATATCCTGGGCGCAGGCGCGCTCGACTCTCTCGATGAGTCCAGCATTAGCCGTGCCCTCTACACCGCGCATATGCCCGACCCCGACCTCATCGTCCGCACCAGCGGAGAACAGCGCATCTCCAACTTCCTCCTCTGGCAGATCGCCTACTCCGAAATCTTCGTCACCGACCGCCTCTGGCCCGACTTCCGGGGAATCCATCTCCTCGAAGCCATCGCGGACTACCAGCGCCGCGACCGCCGCTATGGCGGACTAAGCGAAGCCCACTCCGACGAGAAGATCGACACTCTTGAATCTGTCTCCGAGCTGGAAACCGAGATCGCCACCGAACTCTCTCCTCACGAATTCACTCGCCGCTGAGCTGTTGCCTTTTTACCCATCCGAACTCAATTCCCGTGTGCCCCATCCTTCGCGCATTTTCGAAGGGTGGGAAAGTAAGCTTTCTCCAGCAGCTCTCGCCCAATCCCCTGATATCTCCTTCCAGAGTGAAATCCATCCCTGTATCCTGCTTCAAGACCAATGAAACGCATCCTCACTGCCATCGTCCTCATCCTTGCCGTCTTCGCCCTCATCTTCTTTGGTCAGCTCTGGATGATCACCCTCTTCGCGGCCATCATCGCCGAACTCGCCGCTTACGAGTATCTCCAGCTCGCCGCTGTAGGCGCCGAAACCCACGGAGCCAAGCTCCGCATCCCGTTCTGGTGGATGTCTCTCGCGACAGCACTCGCCTTCGTCGTCACCCTTCCCAACTTTCCTGTGGAGGCCCAGCTTCCTGTTCTCAGCGCTCTTACCCTTGCTCTCTTCGCATGGAACGGCTTCCGCTCCCCACTCATCCAGGTGCTGCCCGATACTGCGCAGGGCATCTTTGGCCTCATCTACATTGCATATCCCCTCACCCTTATCCCCTTGCTTTGGAAAAAAGAGGACGGAACCGCGCTGGTCATCTTCCTCATGGTCTGCGTCTGGGTTGGAGATATTGCCGCGCTCTACATCGGTCGCGCCTTCGGGAAACACAAGCTTGCTCCCCGGCTTAGCCCGGGCAAAACCTGGGAGGGCTCCGCAGCCAGCATCGCGGGTAGCGTGATTGCCGCGTTTCTCGTGATTTATATCGGCGATGTCCTCACTGCACGCGGCAATCTCATTCTCCACACCTCGCAACCCATGTGGCAATCGCTCCTTCTGGCCGCCGTGCTCAATATCGCCGCTCAATTGGGCGACCTGCTGGAGTCCGCCATCAAGCGTGGAGCCGGAGTCAAAGACTCAGGCTCTATGCTCCCCGGCCACGGAGGGATGCTCGACCGCATCGACGCCTTGCTCCTCGCTGCCCCGGTTCTTTGGTTTGCCCTCATCCTTAAGGACGCCTTTGGTATGGGCCGATTCTAAACAGGAGTACGACATACGAGGAGGAATCGATATCTGCAAATGCCTCGCCTCTTGTAAGCTCATCTTCCGCATCAGTAACGCAAATCTGCGAAAATAAAGCTCGTGAAAAAGTTAGCCATCCTAGGTTCTACCGGCTCCATCGGCAACAGCACGCTCTCTATCTGCGAGTCTTACCCGGATCGTTACCAAGTCGTCTCTCTCGCTGCCGGTCAAAATATCGAAGTCGCCTTCGCCCAATGCGTCCGCTGGCGGCCCAAGGTTATCTCCGTCGCTAGCGAAGAATCGGCCGCACAGCTTCAAAGTCGCCTCAAGGCCGCAGGCATTACGGGAATCGAAGTGGTCCACGGCACCGCCGGAACCATTCACGTCGCCACTCTGCCTGACGTCGACTTCGTCGTCTCCGCGATCGTCGGAGTCGCCGGACTGGAGGCCACCTATGAGGCCGTTTGTGCCGGCAAAACCATCGGACTCGCTAATAAGGAGTGTCTGGTCGCCGCCGGCGAACTCATCATCGCCGCTGCCCGCGAGCATAATGTGGCTCTGCTGCCCATCGATTCAGAGCACAATGCTGTTCACCAGGCGATGCGCGGAGGCTCCGCGGCCGAGGTGAAACAAATCTGGCTTACCGCCTCCGGTGGCCCGTTCCGTAACATGCCGCTTGCAGATTTCGCCCACATTACCCCTCAGCAGGCACTCAAGCACCCGACCTGGGTCATGGGCCAGCGCATTACCATCGACTCGGCCACCATGATGAACAAGGGCTTCGAGGTCATCGAGGCCTGCCGCCTCTTCAACCTGCCGCCTGCGCAGGTGCGCGTAACGATCCATCCCCAATCCACCGTCCATTCGCTCGTCGAGTTCGTCGATGGCAGCATTCTGGCCCAGATCTCCGTCACCGACATGCGCCTGCCCATTCTCTACGCCCTCGCCTACCCCGAGCGCGTCGCTGTAGACGGAAAGGTTGATCTCACCTTCGACCTCGCCACCCTGAGCCAGCTTGACTTCTCCCCTCCCGATCTCGCCCGCTTTCCCTGCCTGCGCCTCGCTTATGAAGCAGCCGAAGCAGGAGGGAAAGCCCCTATTGCCCTCAACGCTGCCGACGAGATCGCGGTAGCCGCTTTCCTCAATTCTGACCCCAGCAAAGCGATCCCTTTTATGGGCATTCCGCGTACAATTGAAAATGTGCTGATCGAAACCGCCGGCCCGCGTCCTGCCACCATCCAGCAAGTACTGGAGGCAGATCTTGCCGCGAGAGAGTGTGCACGCGAAGTCATTGCCCGGCAATCCATCGCCGCTCTTCGGTAGCTCAACTTTCTTATCAGCAACGAGGTCTCCACTCTCCCATGTCGACCGTAATTGAACTTGCCATTGTCCTTGGCATCATGGTTCTGGTGCATGAATTTGGCCACTTCGCTGTCGCCAAGCTCTGCGGCGTCCGCGTTGAAGTTTTCTCCATTGGCTTCGGTACCCGCCTCTTCGGCTTCCGCCGTGGCGAGACCGATTACCGCCTCAGCCTGCTTCCGCTTGGTGGCTACGTCAAGATGTCGGGCGAGATCCCCGGAGAAGCCAGAACCGACGATCCCGGCGAGTTGGAGAACCATCCACGCTGGCAGCGCGTCCTCATCGCCCTCGCCGGCCCGATTGCCAATTTCATTCTCGCTATCGTCCTCATGACCGCCGTCTACATGATCCACAATGAGGTGCAGGCTTATCTCAACGGCCCCGCCCACGTCGACTACGTATCGGCTAATTCTCCAGCGGGCCATACTGGTATCCACGACGGCGACACCATTGTCCATTACGACACGATCGAAAATCCCACCTGGGATCAGGTTGCTGTCCGCTCTCTATTAAATCTCAACCAGACGATTCCCTTCTCCTACGTTCACGATGACCAGCGCACCGACACCAAGCTCTTCGTGGAAGCCAAAGGCGGAGCTGAGAACTTCTCTCTCGAAGATCTGGGCCTGGTCCCCGTCATGCAGAGCACGCCTGTTCAGGTGGACTCGCTCGAATCCGATATGCCCGCAATCAAGGCTGGCCTCAAACCCGGCGATAAAGTCGCCGCCATCGATGGCCTTTCTCTTCACTCCGTTCCCGCGCTGCTTGCGTACCTGCAGGACCAGGCCGGTAAGCCTGCCATCCTTACCATCCTGCGTGATGGCAAGACTCTCCCCATCAAGATCACTCCCCAGCTGGCGGACAGCGGCGACGGAACAAAAGATTTTCGGCTCGGATTCAGCTATCTTCCGCCGCCGATCAAGGTACAGCGCCTACCCTTTGACAAAGCTGTAGCTGCCTCCTGGAAATTTAATAAAAAGGGTTCCCTGCTCATCGTCGAGGTGGTCAAGCGCATGTTCACGCGCCAGGTCTCCGTCCGTAGCCTCAGCGGACCGATCGGTATCGGCCAGCAGGTCCATCAGGCCGTCTCCATGCCGGGATGGATGCCTATCATCGGGCTGATGGCCTATATCTCGCTTAACCTTGGAATATTCAATCTTCTGCCCATTCCCATTCTCGATGGCGGCATGATTCTTTTCCTCATCATTGAAAGCATCATTCGACGCGACGTCAATCAGCAATTCAAAGAGCGCGTCTACCAGATTGCTTTCGTCTGCATCATCATCTTTGCCGTCTTCGTCATCTTCAATGACATTACGAAGCTTTCCTTCTTCAGTAAAATGAAGCCCTAAATCGACCACGGATTTACGACGTATAGAACACTGCCAGGCTTTACTCCGATGCTTGTAACTCAGCCACAATCTCAGCCACTGCCTTCCGCGCATCGTCCTCTCGGTCAGGTGGAAAACTAATAGCGCCGACGCGAGCATGGCCGCCGCCGCCATATCGTTCACAAATGGCTGCCAGATTGACCAATTGATCGAAAGTCTTCTTCGTCCAGGGATTCGTTCCGACCGCCACCTTCGTCCGAAAACTGGACTTGCTCAGCCCTACGTTGTAAGTCCCTTCCGGATGCAAATAGTAAGGGATGAATTTGTTGTAACCTTCCGTCGGCTGGTCCGTAATATCGAACGTAATCACGCCTTTGTCCACAGTTGCCCGCGAACGAATCAACTCAATTGCTGCCCGGTGCCGCTCCATCAGCGGCCCCAGCAGATTCTGCACAAATCCCTGATTCAGCACCTCCAGCAATGGCATCTCGGTCAATAACGGAATCAGGCGAGGCACCAGACTGTCATCGGCAGAGCTCTCAATCGCCATCGTCAACTTCATCGCTGGAGCGGCCATCTCCACGGCAGCCTGCGCGCTCTCATATCTCGCGCCGTCGACAATATCCGCCCACTTAATTAGTTCGGCGAGTGGGACGGTGTTGAAACCGAAATTGAGCCGTGCGATATCGGTAATCAAACTTGTGCAGGAGATATATTTCGGATCGTAGAACTTCCGCATCCGCTGCGATCCATCCGCCTGCCCCCGTTCAAAGTCCTTTTGGTCATCTGAGGTCAAAAATGCGCTCAGATGGTGATCAAACCACCACGTTACCTTAGGCGAAGCCGAGTATTTGAAATCGACGATCGCATTCTCGCCATCGATAAAATCCGCTTCGTCGAACAGTGCACCGGCGCGATGCACCAACCCCTTGTACTCATATCCGCCCACACCACCGATGCACTCTTTATGAAACCGGGTAAACACCGAGGCCGAGCATGCCCCATCGAAACATTTGTCGTGATAAAAGATTCTGCAATTCAAGCAATACCCCCAAAAAATCACTTCCAGATTCGTTGCGAATCTCTAAGCATAGCGCACGTTCACCCGGATATTGCACCAGCTATAACTTCGCGACCTGATACCTGCTTTCCTCCAGGTCCAGTTCCCGCTCCATCGTCCGCAAAACATCATCGCTAATGCGTCCTTCGTCGCGCAGGCGAATAATCGCCCGCCTTTCCGCCCGTACCGCGCCCTCAGCGACCTCAATCACCTGCCTATAAGTTCCAGTGCCGTTCTTCTCACTATTCTCATCATGTCCCGTTTTAACCAGTGCCAGCCGATGCTCGTATCGGTCTAACAGATCGTCGAAAGCATGAAAAAACGCGTCCCCGCGCTGTTTCCGACCTTCTTCGAGATAGGAGATCGCCTCTTCGAGCGCAATCCTGCGCGCTTCTACCTCCTCTTCGCTCATTCCGGTTGCACCCGCCAATCCCAAAATTCGGATCAGCGATGGCAGCGTCAATCCTTGCACAACCAGCGTTACCAGAATCACGCAAAACGCAAGAAACACAATCAGGTTTCGGGAGGCAAAGGGTGCTCCACTCGCCAGCGTCACGGGAACGGAGATCGCCGCGGCGAGCGCCAGCACACCGCGCATGCCTGTCCAACCAATCACAAAAATTTCACGGGGCTGTGGCTGTTTTTCCATATGGCCAGTCCAGCGCCGTATAGACGAAGCAATCTTCACCGCGGGAAATACCCAAATCATCCGCAATGCAATCAAGATCACGCTGAAGATCGCGCCGTACTCGATCAGCGTTCTCAAGCCATACGCGCCGCGAATTCCAGCCAGGACATAAGGAAGCTGCAGCCCGATGAGCACAAACACGATGCCATTCAGAATAAAGTTCAATGCATCCCAAACCGCAAGCACCTGAATGCGGACGCCGGGCGAAAAGAAGGTTGCGCTCTTCCTGCTCAGGTAAAGACCGCACGTCACTACCGCCAGTACTCCCGAAGCCCTTACATGCTCTCCGGCCAGATAGGCGGCATAGGGAACAACCAGGCTTACTACAATCTCAATTGGCCCATTGTCGATAAAATTTTCCAGCCACCCTACAAGCACTCCGATCAGCAGTCCAATTCCAATCCCGCCGACAATCAGATAGAGCAGCCTAAGTATTCCCCCTCCTATCGACGGAGCCTCCCCCTGCATGATGATGCCGACCCCAAGCTCCAGCGCCAACAGGCCAGTCGCATCGTTCAACAGGCTTTCGCCTTCTAGAATGTCAACAATCCGCCGCGGCAGCCCGATAGCGTGGGCAATCGAGGTCGCCGCTATAGCGTCCGTCGTCGCAACTACTGCGCCCAGCAGAAATCCAGATTTCCAGTCAAGCGCTGTAATGAAGTGCTCGGAAAACTCCGCCACTCCCCAGACCGTAAAACCCACCAGGCCTATCGCCAGCAGCGATATCAACACCAGGTTGTGCCGAAACTCTCTCCATGAAGTCGTCCAGGCCGCCGAGTAGAGCAGCGGCGGAAGAAAGATCAAAAAGACCAGGCTAGGGTCGAGGGGAATCCGCGGCATGTGCGGAACAAAGCTGATCAGCAGCCCTGCAACCACCAGCACAATGGGATAGGGTACCTTCAGCCGGTACGCAATCACCGCGAACGCAGCCACCACCAGTAGCAACAGCAGAATGACTGTTTCTAATGCGTGAAGACTCGCGCCGATAGGCATCCAATCGACCTCCTTCCGTCTTAGTTTATGAATCCATCTCGCCTGTGGGCCATGCAGATGAGGCGGGAGGGCTTCAACGCATCTCTGAGCATACCAGCGCCTTCGCCAGCTTCGATGTCCGGCTTATTCCCACATTTCAGGCGCGCATGACTTCCATCCGAATCCAGATTCTATGAAAACCGCTTATGCCGCAGCCGCTTGTTTCATTTGGGCTGCCACATCAACTGGCTTCCACTCGTTTGTGGGATACCAGGCGATCACCTTGCCATCTTTGCCGATGAGAACGGTAGAAAGCGAGTGGACCAGCGTCTTGCTCTCTCCCGGGGTCACTCCCAGATCAAAGTACTGAGTAATAGCGGGAAGCTCCTTTTCAGGAGGAGCGGCAAAGTCCCAGTGCCGGAACTTCTCCTTCGTGTACTCGCCCGTATAGGCGCCCCCGTAGCTGCGGAGAACCTTGGGAGTATCGTAAGCCGGGTCGAAGCTGATGCTGAGCAAGTGGGTCTTGTCGTAGACAGCCGGATCAGCAGCCAGCGCATGATCGATCTCGGCAAAGTTGCGGCTCATGCGTGGGCAATAATCAGCCACCGGACAACGGGTATAGATAAAGGTGACCAGAAGCACCTTACCCTTAAACTGCGCAAAGTGAATGGTGCGGTTGCTTTGATTCAGCAACTTGAAATCTGGCACGGTATCGCCGACCTGTGGCACATGATACTGAACGGCGGGCTTATAGTCGGGGCGCGCCTGTGCAACGATCACGATGTTGTCCAGCAGCACGTTGCTGAAGTTATCGTCATCTTTATCGGCGAGGATGGTCGCGGTGATCTTGTCGCCGGGATGAAGTTCGGTAGCCACAATGGGGTCCTTGAGCTTATAGGGCATCGTCATCGCTTCCATAAATCCAGGGACGGCCTCTCCATTAAGCGTGACATGCGCGGCATCGGTGCTGACGACTGTACCGCGTATATGGAACGTCACCTGCGTCGCAGTCGAACTGGTTACCGCGCGATCAGTAGATTTGCGGCAGCCAGAGAGTAGGGAAATGAAGAGGACAGCGAATAAGGCGTTACGAAACACGGCAGAGACTCCTTAATTGATGATAATGGAAGGATTTGGCGGGGGTTCGTTTGACTGACCGGATAAAGATCGCTCCGTCCGCGGCAACGATGCACTTCGGTTTTTTGCTGACGGGACTGGGAACCGCCTTGCTTGGCCCCATTCTGCCGCTGTTGACGCGGCAATGGCACCTGCAGGACGCGCAGAGCGGATTGCTGCTACTGGCCCAGTTCTGCGGATCGTTTGTAGGCGGAGTCAGCGTTTCCCGATACTTGCGGCGCAGTCTGCTGGCCGGACTGATGGCAGCGGCCATCGGGTTTGGCGGGTTTGCCGTCGCGCCTTCGCTTTCGCTTGCCTGCCTCGCACTATTTGCCGGAGGATTCGGCCTTGGGCAGATTATTGCGTCTACCAACATCCTCGCCGGGCGGCGCTACACCGAGCATCGAGGATCGGCCCTGGCCTTGCTCAATTTTTCATGGAGCTTCGGTGCCATGCTTTCACCGCTGCTGGCTGCGTGGTTGACTCCGCATTTTGCGCTGCGCCCCATGCTGGAGTGCTTCGCGGCATTGTTCCTGATCGTCGCACTGCGCATGGGAACAGAAGCATGGGGAGTGCCGGAAGAAATCGGCATGGCGGACGGCCCCACTGAGAGCAAAAAGCTCGGCAGAGGAGTCTTTGCATATTTCGCCGCACTCTTGCTTCTTTATGGCGGCGTGGAAACCTGTTTGAGCGGTTGGCTTACGACCTATGCATTGCGTTATGGAGAAAAGACCCTGGTTGTGAGCGAATACGCCACCCTGCTGCTCTGGATGTCGCTCACGGCTGGTCGCGCAGGATCGTCGATGCTGATGCTGCGAGTGAAGGAGAAAACCGCACAGCGCTGGGGACTCATCTTTACAGTCGCGTTTATCGCAGGGCTGGCAACGGCACATTCGACGGCGGCCATTACTGCGTTCGCAGTGATGCTGGGCCTGAGTCTGGCGCCTTTTTTTCCAGCCACCTTCGCACTGTTGATGACGGCGAAACCGACAGCGCGGCAGGCCGGAATCGTGCTCGCCGTCTCCGGCATTGGAGCAGCAGCCTTGCCGTGGCTGATGGGAGTTGTTTCTACCCGAACGGGCTCCCTTCAAGTCGCTTTGGTTCTGCCGCTGATTGCCGCAATCATTCTCCTTGCGATGAGTTTCTTGTGGAACAGAAACGAAGCCGCGCCAGGCTGATTTTCCTTCTGCAGCGGCGTATAACCGAAGAAGGACGGTGAACATTTGCTTCCAGTAGAAATTATGCAGGCGCTGGAACGAGGCGCAACTATAGTCACGGGAAATCAGCGCGCCGCCCGGACGCTGCAGATTGCCTTTGACCGGCGGAATCGTGCACAGGGCTTGGATTTCTGGGCTCCCCCGGCGATCCTCGCCTGGGACTCATGGACGATGTCCCTTTGGCATCAGCTCCTCACGCAGGGCCATGTCGATAAAATGCTGCTGAACCAAACCCAGGAACATACGATATGGCGAGAAATTCTGACCTCCGATACAGAAGTGCACAGCTTGCGTACCGTGGACTCGTTGGGGGAAATGGCAGCGGAGGCCTGGAGCCTGCTGTGCGACTACAACGGCCGGCACCGCATTCGATTGGCGGGCGTAAGCGCCGATACCCGCGCCTTTCGCCGATGGGCGTTGAAGTTCGAGCAGCGCTGCGAGGCCGAGCGCTTGCTTGCCCGGGCGCAACTGGAGGAATCCCTGCAACACTCCGTAGAAGCCGGAGAAATCAGGTTCCCGGAAGCCGGAGTCGTCCTGGTAGGATTCGATTCGATTACCCCTTCCCGGCTGGCCTTAATAGAAAAATTGCGCGAGACCGCTGTCGCGATTGAAGAACAGCAATTGTTTATTGCTTCAGACCAGCGGACGCTGGTCGCGGCGGCAGACGAAAGCGAGGAGCTACGGACAGCAGCCAAATGGGTGCGCAGCGTGGTCGAGCATAATCCCGCAGCCCGGGTTGCCGTAGTCGTACCCCACCTCGACAAGCAGCGCGCAGAGATCGACCGCATCTTCAGAGAGGTGCTGGCTCCGGAGCTGGAGGACATCGCAGCCGCTGACGACTTCGGTCCATTCGAGTTTTCTATCGGCAGAATGCTGGCTGATACTCCGATGATCGCGACAGCTTTGAACCTGCTGCGATGGTCTGGCGAAGCGCTGCCTTTACAGCAGGTATCCCAACTTTTGTTATCGCCCTATTTCGCGTCGGTCAATATCGAATGTGGAATGCGGGCAGAGTTCGACGCCTTTGAGTTGCGCCGGACGAAGATGTTACGGCCTGAGGTTTCGCTGGGAGACTTCATAGCGGTGCTGGAAAAATCGAAACGAAGACCAAAGCTGACCGGCTTGCTCGCTCGATTACGTGCGCTGAAGGCGGCACCGGCCAGACAACCATCTGCGAACGGACGACGGTTACATTCGGAGTGGGCTGAATCGATGCGGGAGCTTTTAGCCGCTGCTGGATGGGGAAAGCCGAACGAGGACAGTATCGAGTTTCAGACGCGGCGCAAATGGGAGAGCGCGCTCGATGAACTTTCGACATTAGACTTTAGCGGAGGACGCGTCGAATTTGCACAGGCTCTGGAAGCGCTGCAGCGAATCGCGCAGCAGACCATGTTCGCTCCTGAATCGCGAGAAGCTCCGGTGCAGGTGATGGGACCGCTGGAAAGCGCCGGCTCGACCTTCGACGCGATCTGGTTTTTACGCAGTGGCGACCTTAACTGGCCCACTCCCCGTAACCTCAATCCCCTGTTGCCCTGGTCGCTACAACACGATCTGGGAATGCCTGGAACAAATGCTGCGCGGGACAGCGATGCCGCCCAGCGCATGACAGGCCGTATTGCGGAGAGCGCAAAAGAAGTAGTTTTCAGTTACGCGGTTGAGTCTGCGGAAGGTCGGCAGCGTCCGTCGGCCGTGCTGAACGAACTAAACCTGGAACCGGTCGCAATTGAGGAAGTTGCACCGGCTGATGACGATCGAACTCCTATCGTATTGGAGACCGTCGAAGATGCGGCCCAATTGCAGCCAATCCCTGACAAGACAGTCCACGGCGGCGCAGAAATTCTCCGCCTGCAGGCAGCCTGCGGATTCCGTGCATTTGCTGAGCGGCGACTCTGGTCAACGGAAATTCGCAGCAAGGAAACAGGACTCGATGCGGCAGAGCGCGGCACTCTGGTTCATCTTGTGCTCGAAAAGTTTTGGAACCAGGTGAAAACGCAGCGCGAATTGAAATTGATGCCTCTGCATGCTCGAGAGGCCATGCTCAATCAGTGCATATCGAGCGCTCTTGAGAAGATTGCGAAATTGAGCAAAACCCCTTGGGACGCCGCCTATCTGGATATGCAGCATGAGCGACTGCGGAACCTCTTGGGGCCGTGGCTCGAACTCGAGTTGAAACGACCTCCCTTTGAAGTAAAGCTAAGCGAAAAGGAATTGAAGGACGTACGTGTTGGCCCGCTTCAACTGAGCGTACGCGTGGATCGAATCGACATCGGTCAGGAAGGTGAGATCATCATCGACTACAAAACCGGTCCAGCGAAACCGGGGGATTGGCTATCGGAGCGGCCCGACCAGCCGCAGTTGCCCCTCTACGCTGTATTGTCCGACGCTGCGCAACTGGAAGGTGTAGCCTTCGGCCACATTCGTGCAGGCAAAGATATGGGGCTGCAGGGATTTGCTGTCAGCGAAATCACCGGAATCAGGATGCCGAGACAGCGGCCCGTAAGTCTTGAAGCACAAATAGACGAGTGGCGCAGGGTACTGACTTCTCTCGCAGAGGATTTTTACAACGGCGATGCACGCGTCCGTCCGAAGGACTTTCCGTCCACATGCACCTACTGCGCTCAACGGCTGCTCTGCCGCGTCGATCCGGCCGCTTTCGAAAACGAAAACAATGAAGCCGCGGAGGGCGAACGTGAATAAGCTCTTCGTGGTTGACTCGGAAGCCGAAGCACAGGACAGAAATAGCCTTCAAAGGCCACCCGACTGGGAAGCGCGCAAAAAGGCGCTGGACATCCGGCAATCCTGGATTGTAGAGGCTCCGGCAGGATCGGGTAAGACGGGACTGCTGATTCAGCGATATCTCAAGCTGCTGGGCGACGAAAGCCTAGAACAGCCTGAGCAGGTGCTCGCGATCACGTTTACCGTCAAGGCTACTGGCGAGATCCGCGAGCGCGTCATGGCGCAGTTGGAAAAAGCTGCGCGCAATGAGCCTCTGCTGGACGGCAGCGAATTCGAGCGCGAGACCCGACTTCTGGCGCAAGCGGTAGTAGAGCGCGATTGTGCCCTTGGATGGGGATTACTGGAGCATCCACGCAGACTGAAGGTGCGAACTATTGATTCAATCTGTGCGGAGATTGCAAATTCGTTACCGGTGCTCTCCGGCGGAAGTGGACTATCGCCAGTGCTCGACGCCTCGGGCCTCCACCATGAAGCCGCCCGGCGAACACTGATGCAACTTGGTGGCGAAGACGTTGCCCTGAATGCGGCACTTCGCACGGTTCTGCTGCACCGTGATGGAAATCTTGCCGAGTGCGAGCGACTGCTGGCAAGCATGCTGGCCCTGCGCGATCAATGGGGCGAGCTGATGCCACTGACTGGTCGCGAACCGGATGACGCTTATCTGGACAACACCGTATTGCCGCGACTCCAACGCGCACTCGAGCAGGCAATCTGCGCCGGATTGGTGCGTCTCTCGCACAGCCTGCCTGCGGACATTCTGCGAGAACTGTCGAGCCTAGCCGGAACACTGGGCCACGCGAGTGGTTACAAGGGCATAGTCTCCCCTATTGCGATCTGCGCCGGGCTGCATACCGTTCCAGAGGAAACCGCGGAACATCTGGCTCACTGGCGAGCGCTGATTCATCTGCTCACCACAGGCGATGGAAGCTGGCGCTCAGGATTCCGAAGCAACTGGCTCAAATTCGATATCGACAAAAACGATGCAGCGCGCCTGAAGGATCTTGCGGCAGAGCTGCGCGACCGCGATGACGTTCTCGCTGCAATACAGGCTGTGAACTGCCTGCCGCCCGCAAAATATCCGCAGGAACAATGGATCGTTGCCAAAGCGCTGTTCCGCGTATTAAGCCGCGCGCTGATAGAGTTGCAACTGGTCTTTGCCGAACGGGGTGAATGCGACTTCGCAGAGCTTGGCCTGCTTGCCAAATCCGCCCTGCGCCGCGAAAGCGGTGTGCACGATTTCGAAGCCGCCTTAGGCATGAAGCTGCAGCATCTGCTTGTTGACGAGATGCAGGACACGTCGACCAGTCAATATGAGTTGATCGAACTGCTGACGCAAAATTGGGATGGGAAAAGCCAGACAGTGTTTCTCGTGGGAGATCCCAAGCAGTCGATCTATCTTTTCCGGCAGGCACGGGTAGAAAGATTTGTACAGACCATGCTTACGGAACGATTAGGAGAACTGCTCGTCGGAAGTTTACGGCTCACTGCAAATTTCCGGTCGCAGCGCGGGCTGGTCAACGCCTTCAATGACGATTTCTCGCTTCTCTTTCCGAGGCATGCAAGCAGTGCACATCCCGAAGAGGTTGAATATGTTCCCGCCAGTGCTGTACGCGGCCCATCGAAGAGCGGCTCGCTGGATATCGTGTGGCATGGAAACATCGTGCCTACTGGCGACGAGATAGCGCGCAGACAGCAGGCGAAAATAGACGCCGAAGCTGTGCGCAAGATCATAGAACAGTGGCAGACCCGTCCCTTGCCTGAAGGGCGAACTGAGCCATGGAAGATTGCCGTCCTGGTCCGCAGCCGCAATCACTTGACCGATATTGTTACTGCATTGAAGCGAGACGACGGTCAAGGCGCCATTCCCTTCCGCGCTGTCGATATCGAGCCACTTGGCGAGCGACGCGAGGTGCTGGACCTGTTTGCATTGACGCGCGCTCTGTTGCATCCGGCCGATAGGGTAGCCTGGCTCGCAGTCCTGCACGCCCCCTGGTGCGGGCTAGGGCTGGCGGAACTGCATATGCTCGCAGGCGCCGATGACGACACCTGGTCGGAACGCTGCATTCAGGATGTAATGGCTGAACGTGGCCATCTGCTCGATGATGAGAGCTGTACACGTCTCGCGCGCGTATGGCCGGTATTGCAAGCCGCTGCGGCGCAGCGCGGTAGATTGACCGTAGCCCAATGGGTTGAACGTACATGGCGCTCCCTTGGCGGCGACTCTTACCTGCAGGATCAAGAAATTGCGAACACCCGCCGATATCTGCAACTGCTCGATGAAATTGATCAGACAGAAGACACCTTCGATGTGAAATTGCTCAAGGCACGGCTCGCCAGGCTGTTTGCCGAAACAGCGATAACGCCGGGCGCGGTAGACCTGATGACAATCCACGGCGCCAAGGGACTGGAGTGGGATGTGGTCATCGTGCCTGGCTTGGAAAAGAGGGCTCGTGTATCCGGCGGACGTCTGTTGACGTGGAATGAAATCCATTCCAGTGAAGCAGATGCTGCCCATGTCGTCCTTGCTCCAATTCCTGGAAAGGGAGAGGAATCGAAAGAGCTGAACAATTGGCTGAACAGCATCGAAAAGACGCGCGATGCGGCAGAACGCAAACGCCTGTTCTATGTCGCCTGTACACGGGCGCGCGAGGAATTGCATCTATTTGCCGCTCCCGAAGCCAATGCGGAAGAGCCTATTAGCCCTGCATACGGCAGCTTATTGAGCGCGGCGTGGCCCGCGGCTGAGCGAAACTTTATTGCCCAGCGCGAAAACCCAGATAATCTGCGAACGACGTTCATTGCGTCGACCACAGATGCTGCCTCGATAGCTGATGAATTCATCGGCAACGTTGCTGCTGCGTCTGCTCAGCAGAAACCAGCGATATTGGAGCGGCTGCCAGAAAGCTTTTCTCCTCAAGCCCGCTTTGCAGAGACACAAAAGCTGCCTTATGGAGACACCGGCGTTGAAAGAGGCATTGTTCATTTTGAACGTCCGGAGGGCTCGTTTGAGGCGAGAGCCTTTGGGAACGCTGTGCATGGATTTCTGGAGATCGTCTCCCGGCAGCTCGCCCAAGGCGTTCCTCCACATGAGATGCTGAAGCAAATTGCTGGCTGGCAACAGCGTATGTCCGCAATACTTCGAGCCGACGGCCTATCGGTCGCGAGAGTAGACAAACTGACATCTCGCGTCATGTTTGCGCTCACCAACGCATTGCGTGATGCAGAGGGGCTTTGGGTTCTGGAAGCTCATGAGGAAGCTTCGACCGAGCTTGCCCTCACATCCTGGCGAGAAACCCGCAGAAATGTCAGGCTCGATCGAACCTTTCGTGCAGGCGCAACGCCGTTCGCGCCGGGCAAGGGCTATCTCTGGATAGTGGACTATAAAACTACCGCGCATAGCGGCGAAGATCTGGAAGCGTTTCTCGAACGCGAGCGCATAAAATACGCCCCACAGATGGAAACCTACGCTCGAATGATGAAAGTCGTCCCACATGAAGTGCGCATGGGACTGTACTTTCCGATGCTGCCCAAACTTATCTGGTGGACGCTCGAAGAACGTTGAATGACGCCAGCTTTGGTAAGAGTATAAAAGCCTTCTTGATCTATATAAATCTTTGCCCCTGGTCAGACTTTAATAAAAATCCGTCGGCGATACAGCCAATACGCTGGCAACCAGCAAATCGCTACAAAGCCCAGCGAATACAACAATGAAGCAAACGCCGGAAACGGCACTCCGCTCTCAATCCATCTGTAAAGCCAGAGATGTACGTTCACCCGCGGATGGACGTGCACACTCGCAAACACAGACGCGAGCAGCTCCGAAAAGACATAAGCCGAGATCGCATTTGCCCCGAAGACCAGCAGCGGAGTAAATAGCCTCGACCGTCTTTTTCCCTTCGGCTCGTCTACATTCCGTTCGTCGAACGCCCATATCGAGAGGGCCAGAAGCAAAAGGCTCCAGCCTACAGCAAACAGTACAAACGAACTCGTCCAAAGTTTTTTGTTAATAGGAAACGTGAAATTCCACAGCCATCCGAGCAGAACACACGTAACGCCCGCAACGGCGATTCCGATTATCTTCTGTGACAGCGCCCGTTGGGCCCGCAACCAGATTCCAGTAAGCAGCCCAATCAGCGTCGTTGCCACCGCGGGAAGCGTGCTCAGCAGGCCTTCAGGATCGCGTGTCCGCTCGTACAGATGCGAAGCGGCGAAGATATGCCTGTCAAGCCACGCGACCAGGTTCCGGTCTGGATCGAGCAAAGCAACATCTCGTCCCGGAACTCCATAGCCCGGCACAGGGACAAATCTCATCAGTGCCCAATAGCCCACCAGCAATGCGATCGCAAGCGCTGCCTTATTCCGCCAGGCCGGGCTCATCAAATAGAGCGTAGCCACGACAAAATAGCAGATTGCAATCCGCGGCAGTACTCCGTAAACACGTAGCGTCTGCCAATGAAAATGCGGGAAGCTGTTGACCAACAGCCCCAGCAAAAAAAGAATGACTGCGCGCCGGACTGTATGCCAGAACATCGACCGTTTGCTCTCGCCCCTCGCCAGCCGCGATGCTGTAGAGAATACGGTCGAGAGCCCAACCAGAAAAAGAAAAGTTGGGAACACAAGATCAGTCGCTGTAAAGCCGTTCCATACCGAGTGCTTAAGCTGCGCATAAGCCGCACTGCTGCCGTTGTCATTTACCAGGATCATGAAACCGATCGTCAGCCCGCGCAGCAGGTCAACCGACATCAGCCGTCCCGGTTTAATCGGGGCGACGATCTCTTCACAACCGACAAGTGCCGTATTCGCCGCAGTCGTCATTTTGATTCACTTGGCGCGAGATGCAGCGCGCGCGCAATCCCCAGCGCCGCGGTGTAGCTCTCGCCCTCCGGTATAGCAGTATATTGCTTGGGGGCTGTGGTTCCACTTGTCGCCAAAAGAATACTATCGATTAGCTTAGGCGCCTTTCCCTACCAGCGATTCACCATTCGGAAGTCTCTTATAATGCACCTGGATTACGTAGGCGAGCGCTTCCCTTACTGCCGTTCGCGCCAAATCTTATAAAAGCCCCACGCTGCCACCGAGCAGTTGTCCACTATCTTTCCATCCAGCACCATCTGCTCAAACTCGGCGATACTCACCCGCTGCACAACCAGATCAGTCTCCTCCAGGTCCGGGTCCGGCTCGCCATGTGTCAGTCCTTCAGCCAGAAAGATATGGTGTTTCTGGTTCATGACGCCATAACCGATCTGCAGCACACCTAACTGCGTCATCCGTTCCGCCCTCAGCCCCGTCTCTTCCCGCAACTCTCCGCGCGCCATCTCCTCGGCATCGACCTCGGCCATCTCCCAACCGCCCTGGGGAAACTCGCAGAACCGTCCGCCTACCGTATACCGGAACTGTTCAATCAGATAAACAAACTCACCCTCATTCGTGACTTCCACGGGAATTACGATCGCCGCAGGATCTTTGTCGATCACGCCATAGATGCCTCTCTGGCCATTCGACCGCTCGATCACGTCCTCACGCACCCGGGTCCAGGGGTTCCGGTAGACTTCCCGGCTGCTGATCGTCCGAATCATACGTTTCTCCTCAAAAGTATGGTCTATGGCTAAATCTCGCGCACTTTTCGCGGCCCAGCAATTCCTTACTTCAGCACCGAAATCTGTAGGTGTGAAGGATATTTCGCCGATCCATAGATTGTCTCCGTCTCCGCCTTGTAGGCCTTTGCTGGAGCTTTCATGATATTCGGCACAAACGTCTGCGGATTTCGGTCATATAGCGGAAACCAGCTCGATTGCACCTCCACCATAATCCTGTGTCCCTTCAGAAAAGTGTGATCCACCCCATGCAAACTCCATTTGAATTCAGTTATCTGCCCCGGCGTTAGCGCCTCCGGTTTCTCAAAGCTCTTCCAATACCGCCCGCGGAAGATCTCATCCGCAATCATTAATTGGTAGCCGGCCATCTTCCCTGCAGCATCATCGGGATAGACATCAATCAGCTTCACCACCCAATCCGCATCGCTCCCTGTCGTCGCCGCGAATAAGTCCGCCGCCACATCCCCCGTGATCGTCATATCGTGATCCAGAACAGGAGTAGAGAAATTGGCCAGGTCCTTTCGACTGCTCACAAAACGCTGGTCCTCCACCAACCACGTGCGCCACTTCGAATCCTTTCCATATGTAGCCTGAATCGGACGATGCCGGTAAGGGATCGGATTCGCCGGATCGGAAACATAAGCGCCCGCCACTCCTCCACTCACCGGAGCGTCAAAACTCAGTTTCTGACCCGCGGTCAAATACAAGTTCTCCGTCCCAAAGCCTTTCTTTGGCGGCCACACGTCATATCGTTCCCACTGATTTACACCCGTTCGGAAGCTGGCAGTATCCCGCAGGTCAAAGCCAACCCGTCCCTTTAAATACTTTTCAAAAAAAGGAGCCTCTATCCTCTTCCTGTACTGATCCCCCGTCGCCGCGCCAAAGTCCAAAGGTCCAAGGTGCCGCGTCGTCCACTCCCACCCACCATGATTCCATGGGCCCAGCACCAGAAAGACCTGATGATTCACATCATGCGCATTCAGGGCTGCATACTCTGCCTGAGTCCCCCACATGTCCTCCTGGTCCCACCATCCGCCGACCTCCAGCGTTGGCACTTCTACCTTAGTTAAATGCGGCTGTACAGCCATGTCCCGCCAGAACTTCGTATACGCGGGTTGCTTCAGGAAGGCTTTCGCCGTAGGCAGCTTATTCATGCGCGCTGCCTTGGCCGCTCCGGAAAAATTCACATGCTGCAAAAAGAAATCGTAGGTATCCTCTTTGCTCTCGATATAGGTATTTTTCTTATTACGCTCCAATCCCTGCACATAATCGAATCCGTACGTCTCCCGAAACGCTCCATAGTGGAAGAAATCATCTCCCATCCATACATCGGTCATGGGAGCCTGCGGTGAGATCGCCTTTACCGCGGGATGCGCATCGATCCCCGCCATCATCGCCAGAAACCCCGGATACGAGACTCCCATCACGCCCACGCGTCCGTTGTTATTGGGAACATTCTTCAAAAGCCAGTCAATCGTGTCTCGCGTGTCCGTCGTCTCATCCACATCCTTTGTGGAGCGGTGAGCCACGACAGGCCGGTTCATCACAAATTTTCCGCCGGACTCGTACCGTCCTCGGATATCGCAGAAGACGAAGATATATCCACTCGCCGCCAGCTCCGGTTTACTGCTGTTCACACTTTCGGAGGTGTTGTCATCCGTGCCATACGGCGTCCGCTGCATTAAAAACGGCAATGGCGGCCCACTCTTCTCCGATCCCTCCGGCCGCAGGATGACCGCATGGAGCTTCACCCCATCACGCATCGGTATCATCACCTCACTACGCGAATAGGCTTGGGCATGGTTCAGGCGGGTTCCCACATCGCTGAAGCGCTCCATGATCCACTCAGCGCCCTGCCCATACGTCATCTTTACGCCGGTAACTCTGCCACTTGCGTCGCGCTGAAACTCAAGCCGCAGCACCGATCCCTGCACAGAAAAATGGTCGCGTAACTCAGGATGCAGCTCCGCCCGCGCCTTGCGCTCGCTCTCGATATAGAGGCGATCGCCCTCGCGGTATACCGAATCCACCGCATCCGGCTCTGAAGATTCGCGATACAGCCCTACATACTGGTCCAGCGCCGTCGCACTCGATGTCACCGCAACCGGCTCAGCAGATTCCTTATCCTGTCCTGCCCACGCGCACCCAGATATCAGCAAAAATCCGCAAAAGACCGCAATAATCCATCGGCGAACGCGCATACAGAACCTGCCTGAGTAAAGTCGGAGATGCGAATCGACCGCGGATTACACGGAATGCACGGAACCGAAAGATCGTCTTCAAAGCATTCCATACTTTGAAAATGTCACGCAAAGATATTCTTTATCCGAGTTTCCCACGTCTATCCGCGGTCGCTTGTTACGGCAGAATAGCTAAGTCAGGAGCACAGGGCTGGCCGAGCACTGAAATCCAACCCGGTTATGGGAACCATCGCAGAAAGGGCGCTTCTCGCTCGCACCGCATCGGCAAAGCGATACTGCTGGCTTACCCGTCAAGTCCCACTCCTTGCCATCTGCATCGGTTAAAACGATATGGCCTTCCACCCGCAACGGGCCATTGGGACGAACTGTAATCTTTACCGCGTCTGACATTTGTTGGCACTCACTCTCTTTCAAAGGGTGAGCTCAGCATAACAAACCTGCCATGTGTCAGCCTCGCAGACCGATTAGGCAACATCCACTTCCATTTCATCCACGTAGCACCAGCCCCAATTCTCTCCCGGCTCTGCGGATCGCATGATCGGATGCTTCGTGGCATGGAAGTGCGCGGTCGCATGCCGATGCGGAGACGAGTCACAGCAGCCGACATGTCCGCAGATCATGCACATCCGCAGATGCACCCACCTGCTGCCAATCTTCAAACAGTCCTCACAACCGCGCGAT
>Ga0207678_10001436_pt1 | contig 21863 bp, 22 predicted proteins | sample KBSC63metaG_FD_184319 | JGI IMG/M metagenome (GOLD analysis project Ga0207678, IMG submission 184319) | Corn rhizosphere microbial communities from Kellogg Biological Station, Michigan, USA - KBS C6-3 metaG (SPAdes) (version 2) | ecosystem: Host-associated > Plants > Roots > Rhizosphere > Soil ... | reverse complement strand
AACGGCGCTTTGATTTCGTCTTCTTCTCCGGTTGCAATGCCCAATCTGAAACTTAGAGTCTGAATCTTCGCCGGGGTCTTAGCTCAGTTGGTAGAGCGCCTCAATGGCATTGAGGAGGTCAGGGGTTCGAATCCCCTAGGCTCCAATCCCCTCGCGGAATAAAAAAGCAAAGCAATTGAAACGCGCGACGCAGTGGGGAACAAAGAATCGCTGAATCCGCGGAGCGTGCCGGCCCTCAATTTCAGCAGCGAAATAGCCGTTTCTAATTCCAATGACGCGGTTAACTTTTCTTCCGGCGCACGTTTCTGCGCTGCCCTTCACGAGATCAATCTCACCGCGAGCTCGTGTATCGTCCTTTGTATTTCCAAAAACGCAGTCAGCTTTCATCGGGGCGCACGACGAAAAGCTTTTCGTGGCCATGCGCGGCGACAATCCAAATCGTTTGGCATTCGTCAATTGATGAGACCCAGCTCAAACTCCAACCGGCTTTTTGAGATTGTCGGCGACTACTTCCCAGTCCTTTATTCAGAACTTTGTTCGCATCATTGCTTCTTATTTAACACGAGCCCAAACGACAGCGAACAGCACGGCGGCAACGATAGCAGTCACAGCCAAGAAGACTTTATGGAAAGTAAACTCACGCAAGATCGCCGTCTCTGCCGGGCCGGGTGTGTGTTTCCCCTGTAATATCGCTTCTCGCTCCTCGAGCTCTTTTGAAACTCGTTGCGCAAACTTATCGACGGCAGTCGTGCCATCGACGACCGTGGAGGAGGGCTTGGCGGTTTCCGCCTTGTCGATCCGTTGCGTGACTGTCTTTCCAGTTGGCATCGCAGAACCGTAATGAAACCGTTCCTGAACGTCTTTAGGAAGTTCAACGAAATAGACCTTTGAAATTCCGCCTTTGGTTTTAAGTACGATCCCATCTGCTTCTACATGGCTGATCGTGGCGTCTTTGTATATCTTCCCGCTGACAGTTTTGAAGTCCTCACCAAGTGCGAGTGACACAAATAACGTCGCCAGGATTACAATGATCGCTTTCGGGGGGTTCAACGGTGCGGATTCTCTCGTTTTGGGCTCCACACGGCAATGACAAAATGACAGAAACAGGCGAAGGCGATCGTGGTGACTAGTTCTGACCACCTTTTTCTATTCGCATCAGCTTTCTGGGCACTCGTCGATTGCCAAGATTATCGCTGTCCGACCCCCTTAATAACGTCAGTGATTGGCGCGGTGATTTGCCAATTGTCGGCGCGCCCGCTGTTCTGTCCTATGGTAGAACTAAGATTCCAGTGATGAACTCCTTTTGGTTGCTTCCTGGCCGACTTGTCATTCGTGCTTAATTTGCTTTGCCACCGCTTCCTCCCACTCCTGTTTCCGAGCCAACGACTGCGAGGGCTGGGAATTTGACGGGGACTTTAACCCAGCCGGTGTTCAATGAATCAGCACGGTGTGATCCGGGACCGCCTCTCCGACACCCACTCCACTCGCAGTCGCCGCTTCCCATTTTTTTTGGAAAGTACTAGAATTGTCTATCAGGCATCGCACCTGAATTTCATGTAGGGCCTCGTCCGGCACCTCGAAATGCCGCGTCATCTGGCAATTTAGCAAAATCTGTTTGTTCCGGATTCCAATGAGCGTAAATGAATGACACTGCGCCAAACCCATGCGCCGACCCATGTTTGAAAGAGCGGTAGCGAACCTACGGAGTTTTTATCGTCTCAAGATCTCCCGCAAGTCCCTGGCGATCGCCTGCCTTATCCTCGCCGGCTCGATTGGATACATCGACTACGTGACTGGATACGAACATTCGATGCTGCTTTTTTATTTTCTGCCTATCTCGTTAGCCGCCTGGTCTGGTAGCTTCGCATTCGGTATCACGATGGTGGTCCTCTGTGTGATGACCTGGGTGGTTGCGGATCTGGCCTCTGGTATCCCCGCACTGGGATTCTGGAACATTGGAATGGCGTTTGCCTCGTACACGCTTTTTGCAGGCGTGGTCTCGAAGTTAGGGACGCTCGTGCGGGAACTGGATCGGCGTGTCGACGAACGGACTGCAGCGTACCAGCGCGAGATGGTTGAGCGGCGACGACTCGATCAGGAGATCGCGCGGGTGGCGGATCGCGAGCGGAGGCGGCTGGGCCACGATCTGCACGATAAACTCGGGCAGCACCTGACTGGCACGGCTCTGGCCGCTCAAGTTTTGAAGGAAAAACTCGCTGCACGATGCAGCCCCGAAACGAGCGATGCAGAAAAATTGGTGCGCTGCCTTGAAGAAGGGATCGATTTCACCCGAAACCTTGCACGAGGGTTCTTTTCGCCAGAACTCAGGGCCGAAGGCTTGGTGGTCGCGCTGCAGAATCTGGCGGAGACCGTCAACGAACAATCCGGCATTCATTGCATCCTGCACGGCGGCGAGTTAATTCCAATCCACGACTCCACTGTGGCCAACCAATTGTATCGAATCGCTCAAGAGGCGGTAGCAAACTCAATCAAACATGCTGCAGCCAATCAAATTCAAATTCGACTTGCAACGGATGGCCCGGAACTTTGTCTATCAATTGTTGATGACGGCGTTGGATTTCCGGACAAGCCACGATCAGGAGGGCTCGGACTTCATCTTATGCGTCATGCGGCGGCACTTAGCGGTGGGACTTTTGATATTCGGCGCAATGGTGGGAAAGGCACTATCGCGACATGCCGCGTAATGCATTTCGAACCGCAAATGACTTCGAGTTGATGCGATGAATTCTGGCATCTCTGAAACGGGCGCACACAAGCACTCTGTGTTCATAGTTGATGATCATCCTCTCGTTCGCGAGGGGCTCACTAATCTCATAAACGGGCAAAGTGATCTCACTGTGTGCGGTGAGGCAAAGAATTCAGGCGAAGCCATCGACGGAATTGCGGAAGAGCGGCCCGATGTCGCGATCATCGATATATCGCTTACGAATGAGTCGGGATTGGAATTGATCAAAAATTTGGTAAAGCAGTTCCCGCAGGTTGCAGTGGTTGTCCTCTCGATGCACGACGAAGCTTTATATGCTGAACGGGCCCTGCGCGCGGGCGCACGAGGGTACGTCATGAAACACGAGACGAGTAAGAGTGTGCTTGCCTCTATCCGGCGGGTACTCGGAGGCGATATTTATGTTAGTGAACGGATCGTCAACAGGATGGCCTTGCGACTTTCTTCGGCCCGCAGGCCCCTTGCGTCTTCGCCTGTGGAACGTTTGAGCGACCGTGAACTGGAGATTTTTCAATTGCTCGGCCAGGGCCGGACGCCTTCAGAAATTGCCCGCGACTTGAACCTTAGTCTAAAAACCGTCCAGGCCTACTGCGCCCGGGCCAAAGAAAAGTTCGGCGTTACGTCACTGACTGAGTTGCTTCGTGCCGCCATCAGGTGGGACGACGCCAGTCACGTAAAGTAGGCGACTCCATAGGCACAAGCCGGCGTCTCTTTTAACAACCGTTTTCAACACGTTGGCGTCGGGGCGGCTTTGTTTTGCTTCTTATCGAAGCGAGTATTAGGCAGGTCGTTATCAGAGGTAACCCTATTTACCTGTAAGGCTCGGCCCGACACCTCGATTCGGTAACTTAAGTTACCTCTTCTATCTGTGTTATTCGTGCGTTACCCATCTCTCGCAAGTAACAAGTGCGTTACTTTTGCGAAGCAGCCCGGATGTGTATTTGCTGCGATGTTAGGTCATGAAAACAGCGGACAATGGTACAGTAAATGGCTCTAGTAAGCACGAAACTGGCCCTCTAGAGGATATCTTGGAGAAAAAGCCCCGGAAAAGCTTCATTAGCCGTCGGTCGTTCTTGAGTAAAACGATCGCCCTGGGAGCAGGAACCGTCGGCGCAGGACTGTTGAGCAACATCCGAGCCGCAGAGACAGGTTCCAGTCTTTCAGCGGGAGACGCCGCACTACTTCGCTTCCCAGCGGCTCTGGAAATACTCGAGGCCGACTTTTGGATTCAGTACAACGAACTCGGCGGCATCCAGGACGACGAAGTCCCGGGCGGCAGTGGCAATGAAGCCTACGCGGAAGCCCTGGAGGTTATTGAAGATGAAATGGGAGACTACATCCATGACAACACCGATGATGAGATTACTCATCACCAGTTCCTCAACGCGTACCTGGTCTCCAAGGGAGCGGCGCCTGCAAATCTGGATGCGTTTCGCACTCTAATGGGTAGCACTGCAACGGGAGTTAATCAGAACAAGATCGGACATCGGCTCACCAACCTGACGCGACTTCAAATCGATACCAGCTGGTGGACCCGCTATCGCGACGACAGCCATAACCCGGATCTTGATCCAAACTTTGTCTTCCCGCAGGCGGTGCCGACTCTGGCCCAAAATCGGCATACAGCCATTCCGCGAGACGATGCAGACACAACGCATCCCCTCTTCCTCAAGGCGATCGCAAATACTGCGGCATTCCACTTCCCGACCATCGAACAAGGTGGCAGCAGTCTTTACCCGGCACTGGCTCAAAAGGCCACCGATGTAGAAGTGCTGCGTATCCTGATGAGCATTGGTCCTACTGAGACCATGCACTTCCAAACCTGGTCTGATGTGGCGGGTAACGCGCCGCCCTTAACGGCCATTGATCCCAAGACCGGTGTGTCGGTGACATTCCCGGATCTGGAAGTTGAAAATGAGCTCTTCGACAAGGCGCTGATTATGCCAGAGCCATGTCCGTTCCTGAGTCGAAGCCTTCCCATTGTTTCAGTCATTCGACCGACCAATCCTCAGGGCGCTGCCATGGGGGCGCTGCGGTTCCTGAGAAACATGGGTCTTTTCATCGGCCAATCGCAAGCGTTCTTCGCGTATATGACCCAACTGGCACAAGAAGCCGACGCTGCCACGCGCGGTTTTTGAGAGATACCTGTCGACTCACCCGTCGAAATCGAAGGTCAGGGTTCGAACCCCTGCCTCGTACTCGAATAGGCAGATTCATTTCCGCCAGCGACAATTTGCTCTTGAACGCTTGGCGGCCATTTTTCTCTTTCACACGAATCCTTTTCGGGGAACTATTTATTGTTCTGCGGAAGTTGCGCAACATCGCTGGCCGAGCGGGTTTCCATCTGACGCTGGCCACTCCATGCACAGAGTAAACTCGATCCTTATGCAGGCGCCGAAGATGATGATCTTCGAAACGGCGTCCAACTTGGACCTGTGGCCAAAGATTTTGCCGCATTACCGCTACATCAAATTTCTGGAGCGCGGGCACGATCGCAATTTGGTGATCATGGCAGCCACACGTTCCGGCGTCCCAATTTCCTGGACCTCGGAGCAAATCATCGACAGGGACAAGGTCGAAATTTACTTTCATCATTTGAAAGCCTGGACGAAAGGAATGCGCGTCGTTTGGACATTTTCCGAAACCCCGCGTGGTGTGCTCGTATCGATTGCACACGATTTGCGGTTTCGGCTTCCTCTGCTTGCGCCAATCATGAATCCGATCATAGGCGATTTTTTCATCCACAGCGTCGCCAACAAGACCTTGCACTGCATGAAAGCCTACGTGGAGGCGAAGGCAGACAAGGTGATCGCATGACTCGAAGGCGTGCAGTCATCACGGGTATCGGGCCGATCACATGCATCGGTACCGGTGTGGACCGATTTTGGGAAGGTATCCTGGCAGAAAACAGCGGCATCGGTGCCATCACAACCTTTGATCCCAGCGTGTTCCATGTCCGATGTGCTGGCGAAGTTCGCGATTGGAATGCTGAAGACTACTTTTCACCGCACCGCCTGAAACGGCTCGATCGTTACGCTCAATTCGCAGTCGTGTCCGCAAAGCTCGCGCTGGAAGACGCGCATATCGAGTGTTCTCGCGAAAAGCCGCAGGATCGAATGGGCGTTAGCTTTGGCACCGCCCTCGGCGGCGTGTGCAAAGCAGAGGAGCAATACATTAGATATCTCAAGAAAGGCGCGCGGGGCGTCCAACCCACTCTCGCCGTTCAAGTCTTCGGCGGTTCGGCGCATTCGAATATTGCCATCGAATTTGGCTGCCGCGGGGTCGGCACGACGAATTCAAACAGTTGCGCCAGTGGCACAGTCTCGGTCGGTGAAGCGCTTCGTTACATTCGCGACGACTTTGTAGATGTCGTCGTAGCCGGTGGAGCCGAAGCGCCGTTGACTGCTATCACCATTGGCGCGTTCGACATCATCAAAACGATGAGCAGATGGGCAGGCGACCCGGCTTTGGCATCTCGCCCATTCGATGCGTTGCGGGATGGATTCGTCATGGGCGAAGGCGGCGCTTCGCTCATTGTCGAGGAACTCGAACACGCGCGCGCGCGGGGCGCACATATCTATGCGGAGGTGCTCGGTTACAGCCTAAACAACGACGCGTTCCACATGACCACGCCGCTACCGAGCGGCGAATCGTGCATTCGTGCGATGCGCGAAGCGCTCGCTGACGCGCAATTGTCGCCTGACCAGATCGATTACATCAACGCGCACGCCAGCTCGACGCAGCTCAACGATAGCGCTGAGACGGCGTCGATTAAACAAGTGTTCGGCGATCACGCACGGCGCATTCCTGTAAGCGGGACCAAAGGTTATTATGCACATCCGCTCGGAGCGACTGGCGCGATCGAAGCGGCGCTTTGCGCACTTTCGCTGGATCGGCAATGGATTCCACCGACAATCAATTATCAAAATCCTGATCCAGCATGCGATCTCGACGTAGTGCCGAATCATGGACGGGAGGCTGGATTGAATTACGTGATGAGCAATTCATTCGGTTTCGGCGGCATTAACGCCTCTATCGTCATGGGGCGCCTCAGCGATTAACGACACGCTTAATTGCCGCGTCAGTCCGAGCGAAGTCGAGACTGCAACGCAGCGGACAGAGTCCGCGAGGCCAGGCTTTCAATCCCGCAACAGAACCTGAAGTTGTCGCAGCGAGATTCGCTCGATCAGTGCATCACTCTGGTCAGCACGGCCGGCTGCTTCGGTTACCTCAATAAATCCGGCCGATTCTCCCGGGTACGTTTGATCGCCTGCTCTTTGCGCCATTTCGCGATTTCAGAGTGATTTCCAGAGATCAACACATCCGGAACTTTCCAGCCACTGAAGTCGGCGGGCCGGGTGTACTGCGGCGCCTCCAAGAGACCGTTACTGAAGCTGTCGTCGCCAGCCGATTGCTCATGGCCAAGCGTTCCCGGCAATAAACGCACAATTGAATCCACCAAAACAACCGCGGCGATCCCGCCGTTCGTTAGCACGTAGTCGCCAATCGAGATTTCCAGATCGATGAGATGTTCAATCACGCGATGATCGACTCCTTCGTAATGTCCGGAAAGGATTATGAGATGGGATTCTTGTGACAGTTGCTGCGCCATGTGTTGATCCAATCGTCTACCTCCAGGTGACATGAGAACGACTTTCGCGGCTACCGTTTCGGCATTGAACGTTGGGCGATCTGCGTTGGACGTTTGTTTTAGATCTTCCACAGCCGCAAAGATTGGTTCTGGCTTCATCACCATCCCCTGCCCTCCGCCGAACGGCGCGTCATCGACCACGTGATGTTTGTCCGTTGTCCAATCGCGCAGATTATGAATGTGCAGGTCGACGATTCGCTTCTCCTGCGCACGCTTCATAATGCTCTCGCTCAAAGGAGCGCGACAGATTTCAGGAAACAAGGTGACGATGTCGATTCTCATTGGAAGAAAACGTCGGATGGACCAATACCGAACTGTAGCGGTGGTCTATGATCGCCGAAATTCAAAATTCCATCCTGGACGCATACATCGAGCCACGGGCTCGCGAATGTTTCGCACAGCGGACCACTACACGGAGCTATTCCACAATCTCGAGCAACGCGCGTTGCCCGTGACGCGCAGCGGAACTGGCCAACAAGGCACGAATCGCATGAATGGTTTGACCAGAACGGCCAATCACGCGGCCCACATCTCCGCGTCGAAGTTGCAACTTAAAGGTGATCATTCTGCCGTTGGGAATTTCCGTTAACACCATGTCGTCAGGAAATTCGATCAACTCGCGAATGACGAACTCAAGAAATTCTCGCATCCACGAACAGACTAATCACTAATCCGCCTTCGCACAATAGCTAGGCGTGACGGTGGACACGATTAGACACGAATTGTGTCGGACTTCGTGTCAGACAAAACTGCCGAACTAGGTTGTGGTCTCGGGGGAAGGAGACAAACCGCCTTCGGCCAGTTCTGAGCTTTCCCGATCGGATTCAGTTGCTGGCTCGGCAGCACCCATCTTCTTCTGCTTCTTAATCAAGCTCCGCACAGTATCGGATGGTTGCGCGCCCTTGCTGATCCAATACTCGGCACGCTCAACGTTAAACGAACTGTTTTGACCAGTTAGTTTAGGATCGTATGTACCGAGGATCTCGATAAATTTCCCGTCGCGTGGGCTGTGGCTGTCTGCGACAACGACTCTGTAGTACGGCCGATTTTTCGCTCCTTCTCTGCGTAATCTTATTGAAACTGCCATGGTAAGTTAACCTTTTATTCGCGTCATTTGCGCCATCATTTTCTTCATCTTTCCTGCGTTCTTCATCAGCTTCCGCATCTGATCAAAGCGTCGCAGTAAATCGTTTACCTCCGTGACGGTGGAACCGCTGCCGCGCGCGATGCGCTGGCGCCGCCGGGCATTCAGAATGTCGGGGCGCGACCGCTCATCTTTTGTCATCGAAAGCACGATCGCTTCCGTGCGCTTGAGCTGCTTCTCGTCAATGGAGAGGCCCTGCACGTTACTCATTCCGGGTAACATGCCAAGAATATTCTCCAGCGGCCCCATGCGACGCATCATCTTGAACTGCGCCAGGAAATCATTGAAATCGAATGAAGCGGTGCGCAGTTTGCGCTCAAGCCTGGCGGCGTCCTCCAACTCGATCGCTTCCGCAGCTTTTTCAACAAGAGTGACAACGTCGCCCATTCCGAGGATTCGCCCCGCGAGCCGTTCGGGAATGAAAAGCTCAAACTGATCGAGCTTTTCACCCGTGCCGGCGAATTTAATCGGCCGGTGGGTCACCTCGCGCATGGATAATGCCGCGCCGCCACGTGCGTCGCCATCAAGCTTCGTGAGAATAATTCCTGTGATAGACAAAGCAGCGTCAAAACCGCTTGCTATGCTGACGGCTTGCTGTCCGGTTGCCGCATCTGCAACGAGTAAAATTTCATGTGGCTGTAAAAATTCCTTGAGCGCTTTGAGCTCATTCATGAGCGCCTCATCGATTTCCTGTCGCCCCGCCGTGTCAAAGATCTGCACGGAGGGACGAGCTGCGAGTCCGGCCGGCCGCGCGAGATCATTCGAGGCGTCCCCGGAACTCCTCCCTCCAAATTGTTCAAGTGCTGCAGCGGCGGCACGCTGTACATTTTTCTCGCCCGGGTTGGGAACATGAACCGGGACGTCGATCAGTTTCCCAAGCGTTGCCAGTTGTTCGATCGCTGCTGGCCGTTGTAAATCGCACGCCACCAGCGATGGCATGTGACCCTGTTTCTTCAACAACAACGCCAGCTTGGCAGACGAGGTTGTTTTGCCCGAGCCGTTCAGCCCAACGATCAAAATCCGCGTTTGATCCTGCATCCGAAGCGGCTCTGCGTCGCCGCCAAGCAACACCGTCAATTCATCGTGAAAAATTTTTACGATCTGTTGACCCGGTGTAACGCTGCGAACCACGCTTTCGCCGAGCGCTTTCTCTTTTATGCGAGCAATGAATTTTCTGGCGACCTGAAAATCAACATCCGCTTCGAGCAGGGCCATCCGAACCTGGCGCAATGCAGCGTCGACGTTCGATTCGCTGATAACACCGTGTCCACGGAGGTCCTTGAAAATCTCCTGAAGTTTGTCGCTAAGTTGGGAAAACATTTTGCCAATGAGGTGGATCGTCTTCTCCGAAGACGATCTCGTTATTCGTGCTGAAGCGCGTCGTCAACGAGTTGAGGACAACACGTTGCACCACATCATCTCGATATCATTTTTTTGCGGCCGCCGCGGGCGAGCTTGCAGCTGTGGCCTCTTCGAGCCCGAAGGTCCAATGTGTTTCGACTTTTTTACCCTCGGATTTGGCGGTCAAGATTACCGTGCACGTTTTGTCGCGCAACTTTTGCGGAACTTGATACGACACCATCCCGGTTTTCGGATCAAAGTTCGCCGGAACAACGCCGAGGCCGCTCACGCGCATTTGGACACTGCCAGGCTCGATCTGCCCAATGCTGCTAAGGTTCGCCTTGATAAGCGGTAATGCCGTTCGCACCGTTTCACCGTCTGCCGGCTGTGTCGTCAAATCTTTCGCACCTACTTCAGCAACCGCGGTCCCGCCTCCGGTGGAACCCCCGATCATGCTCATTGCGTCTGTAAAAACTTTCGGCTTGTTCGCCTCGATCGCGTAGCGGCCGATCGCATCCATCGGGGAGGTAAACGTTATCGGCTGTCCGTACACCGTGAACATCGCGTCGTAACCCGCATTGCGTGCGAGTTCCTTCACGTGCTCATTGTAATTTCCGAAAGGCACTGCAAAACAATTCACCTTAATGCCGAGCCGTTGTTCGAGAAGTTCTTTGCAGCCAACGACTTCATTCTGGATCCATTTTTCATAGTCAGCCCCGGTTAGTTTCTTTTTACTTCGCTTGCCGCCCTCAATCACCAACACGTTGTGTCCTTCGCGCAAATCCTGGTGCGTTGCTGAGTGTGCCTGAATATCAACGCCGTTGTCCCGAAGGTCGGCGAGCTGTTCCCATGTGATCGCCTCTCCTCCGCCGAGAGCGCCCCCGCGCACGCCTTCGGTGTAGATGAACAAAGTGAAGGGGTAGCCATATTTTTTCATGATCGGCCACGCCACTTCATACTGCGATTTCCAGCCATCATCGAAAGTCACTACGGCGCTGCGCGGTGGTATGTTTTTTTCGCCCCGCTTCCATGCGAGGAAATCCTGCATTGGTATCACGGTGATTCCCTTGTCTTTCAATTCTTTCATCTGCGCTTCAAAAGCGGCAGGCGTAATCTCCGTGCCCGGGAATCGGATCTTGTCGACCAGCCGGTGATAACAATAAATAATGACCTGCGCGGTTTGATCGACGACCGGCTTCTTGACCTTGGGCGTTGCCGCTACCACGGGGGCGGCCGGCGCTGCGGACACCGCAGGCGCTGCGCCACCAGCAGGTTGTGGCTTTTCCGTAACGGCTTGTTGCTTTTTGCACATCGAAAAATTGAGTGCCAGCAGTAATGGAAGGAATGCGAATCGGATCATCATAAGGGTGTTAACGGATTAAGCGCAGTGGCGCAAAACACAAGTGCATTTTATACGCGAGATTGAAGACATGCGAATCGTTGACAGCATTCAGATTCGCTAGGTTCAGTTTCAGTGAAACATTTTGATGCAACACCGGTTTTTGCTATTAGATGAGAATGTCGCGTCTGGTCGCTCGCATTGTTATATTCGCGTTTGTTGCCTCATTAGCTGCTTGCAGCACCGTTAGAACTCCAGGCGTTAAAAACACGAGCAAAACCTTTAGCACTGTAGTCGTGGATGCCGGGCACGGCGGAAAAGATAGCGGCGCGTATCGCCGCTATGGGCCTCCGGAAAAGATGGTCGCGCTCGATGTAGCGCAACGTCTCGAGAAAAAATTGCGCGAGTCCCAGATCAAAACCGTCATGACGCGGGATTCCGACGTCTTTATCCCGCTTAATGATCGCGTCGCAGTTGAGAATAAAGAGAAGAATGCAGTTTTTGTTAGCATTCATTTTAATGACTCGCGTAAACGCAAGGCGCGCGGATTTGAGACCTATTATCATTCCGGCGCGTCAGTCGATCTAGCCAATCGGATCCAGCAAAAGCTCATGAGCATTCCGAATTCTTCGAATGGCGGAGTTCACACGGCGAACTTTCGCGTGCTGCGGTTTGCGAACTGTCCGTCCGTTCTAGTGGAATGTGGGTATTTGAGCAACCGGGCTGAAGCCAACCAGGCTCGGGACTGGGAATATCGAGAATTACTCGCGGACAGAATTGCCGAAGCAATCGTCGAACAGCGGTACGGTTCGGGAGTTTATCGATCGTCTCCTCAAATCGCTGCGCAATTACATTCGCCGACGGAACCAGGCAACAGCAACATCACCCCAGCGGGCTCAAGGTAGAATTCGATAGTTTATACTAAAATTCCCTTCCGCGTTTTTCGGGACCGATGGCGGCTAGCACTATAACGGCGACAAATACAATCAATTGAAGCATCGCCATTGTCAGCGCGTAATTCGGCCGGCCGTTCGGCAACCGGAACTGCTCCGCTAGCCAAGCTTGTTGTTGCGCTGCATACGCGGCGCCAAAATTACCCAGCTGGTACACGAGCCCGGGAAATGTTCCGCGAAAATCTGGCGGCGATAATTCATTCAAATGCACCGGTACCACACCCCACGCGCCCTGCACCATGAATTGAATGAGGAACCCGCCGACAATCAGTAGCCCAGTGCTCGGCGCGAAGATCCACAACGGGATTAGCAGCATCCCGCATACTGCCGACAAAATAATTACCCGGCGGCGTCCCCATTTTTGCGACCAAAAACCAAGAACGGTGCCGCCACAAATTGCGCCTGTTGCGTACACGATGCTGATGATTGATTTCGCGTTCACACCGAAGCCCCGCTGCTCTTCTAAATACGTCGGGTAAAGGTCCTGCGTACCGTGAGACATGTAATTGAATGCAGTCATTAGCAGTGCGGCGTAAACGAACAGCAGACCGTGTTGCCTCAGTAAAACTGAGAGGCGAACGTTCGCATGTTTGCGTTGACTGCTATCGCGCTGCCACACTGGTGATTCCGGAACGTGCGCCCGAATGTAGATCACGAGCAAAGCCGGCAATGCGCCTGCGATAAACAATCCGCGCCAGCCAAAGTGTGGAAACACGATCCAATAAACTAACGCCGCAAGCAGATAGCCGACGGCATAACCCTGTTGCAAGATTCCAGAGAACAGACCGCGTGTTGCAGTTGGCAGCGATTCCATGGCGAGTGACGCGCCCAACCCCCACTCGCCCCCCATGCCAATCCCAAACAACACGCGCAATAACAGAAGCACAGTGAAATTGGGCGCGAACGCCGTCAGCAGCTCCATGAGCGAGTAAAAGATAATGTCGATCATGAGCGGAATTCGCCGACCGAATTTGTCGCCTAAGAGGCCAAACAGGAACGCGCCGAGCGGTCGCGCCATTAACGTTAACGTGATCGCAAATGCCACCTCCGGAATGCTGCGACCGAACTCGCGCGAGATCGGCACCAGCACGAAAGTCAAAAGGAAGAAATCCAACGCATCCAGTGACCATCCCAGGAAACAGGCGAGAAACGTGTTGCGTTGATCACGATTGAGGAGCTTAAAGAGCCGAATCGCTTCCACAGCGTGTTTCAACTGTTCGCCTGGTTGCGTTTACAACTTCGCTTCGCTGCTCGCGCCAGCGTTGTTACCTTCGAGCATTCTTTCAAATGGTGGATAGAAGTTGGCGTAGAACGGGTAGAGCCTATCGGGATACTCCGGGCGGTACCGCCAATGTTTGTACATCCAAAGCCAGGGTGCAGGGTTTTTGCGCACGTAAGGCTCGAAAGAATCCCAGCATGCCTGCGCGATCTGTTGAGGCGTCATTCCAGCGGTGTTTCCGATCTTTGGATGAAATACCAGCTTGTAACGTCCGTTTGGCAACGGTTCGGTGTGCGCGGGGACGATGGGAACGCCTGTTCTCTCGTGCAACCACGCATGGGCCGACGTGACACTTGTTCCCAGTCCAAAACAATCGATTGCCACGGCCCCTTGACTCGGTGGAACTGTGAGATCAACCAACATCGCAGTACGACCCTTTCGACGAAGCACCTTGTAAAGCCGGGTGATGCCGCGCTCGCGTGGCACGAGCTCGTGACCGGATTGCTCTCGCAATCCTTTGAAAATTGGATCTAGCAACGAATTCTTGAATTCCTGCGAAATAATTGTGCCTTTCAGGTCAAGAAAACCACAGGCAATACTAAGCCATTCAAAATTGCTGTAGTGATAACAGGCAATCATCACGCTGCGCTCCGGCCCTGTGTCGCGCGCTGTTTCCTCGAAATTTTCTAACTCAATGTACCGGGAAAAGTTTTCTTGTGTCAGGCGCGGGCTCCATAGCAAATCGACCATGGTCCTGGCGAAATGCTGAAATGACTCCCGCGCAATTTTTCGCCGCTCTTTTAACGAGTAGCGATCGCCAAATGCGGCCTCAAGATTGCTAAGCGTTACCTGAACACGCGGCCGATCAACAAAACTCAGCAGGGCTCCGGCTGCCTGAGCGACCTGATAGCACGCTCTTCGCGAACACAAAGGGATCAGTTTTGTGGCAAGAACAAGACCCAGCCACTCCAGTCGATATCGGATTCGCTTCCAACGCGACCGCATTGCGGAGTTTCAACGACGAAATTCGAATGTCTAACGGCTTTCCCGTTGCGACGATTTACGTGTGGAGCTCACCAGCCCTGCCCCGGATTAGAAACAGGGGGTAAACTTTTTCGAAACTCCTTCTGCTGGCGCTCGGCCTCTTTCTGTTGGTCCGAATCTCTGGCCTGCTGTTCAGGACTAGGACCGGGGCTGGCACAGCCAAACAATGCGATTAGCAGCGTCGAAATCAAAATTGAACTGGTAAGCAGCTTTTTCATACTGGGATGGGAACGAAACCATAATCAGGGCGATCAATACGGCAACCTCCCGCCATGGATGTTCCGCGGATCGGCGCGCCCGGATTATTCAACTTTGGTGACGTCGTATTCGTCTGCTGTCTGCTCGCGGTGCTCGTGCTCGAGCGCCCTTAAGCGCTCAAGGATTTCATTCAACGCGAGCTCGTTCTTCAAATTCACCTGATAATCGATTTCCGCCCGCAACCGGTCTTTATAAGATTGCCGGTTTTGCGACATTAAAATGATCGGCGCCTGCAAGACTGAAAGCATATTGATGGCGGTACTAAGCAGGAGGAAAGGATATGGATCGAATCCGCTTTTGCCCCGAAAGGCCAACCAGAGGTTTATCCATACCCAAACGTTGAAAAAGAACACCGCGGCCATGATGAATTTCCAACTGCCGCCAAACTCAGCGATGAGATCTGCCGCGCGATCGGCAAGAGTAAGGTGGGCCGCGTCCTCTACATTGACGTTGCGTGTCGCAGTGTGGCGCAAAAGTTCATCTGTGTGGCGTAGCCGATTGGCAAGCGCCGTAAGCATTTCCAGTCCGACATCTGGATTGCTGCGCACAAAAGAAAGAAAGTGCTCGCGCGAAAGCACAGCCAGCCGGGCGTCCTCGCCAACCCGCGCGTCAGCCGAGCGCGGTTTACCGTCCAGCAGCGCCATTTCTCCAAAGAAATCGCCGCGGTGCAATTCGGTTAGCGTAACCTCGTGTCCGTCTTTGGCTCGCACACAGATACGAACCGTCCCCTGCTCAATTAAATACATCGCGTCGCCGTCGTCACCGGCGCGGAAGAGAACCGAACCGGCTTTGGAATCGAGGCTTTCGAGCATCTCGCACAATTCATGGGCCGCCGCCTTATCGAGCGACTCAAACAATGGTACGTGACGCAGGCTCTCGACATTCATTGGCAGGAAAGCGATGGAACGGTGGTCACATTAACCGCAATGCACCGTTGCGAGAAGCGCCAAATCAATGGCGAAACGACGCTTGTTGAGCCCCAGAAATTGACTTGGTCATGTTAGCTTCTAGTTTCATAAACGCGCTCGCTGCGCGCTCTAATCCGTGAAAAACGTCCTCTTCGTCTGCACAGGCAATATTTGCCGGAGCCCGATCGCCGAAGGGTTCTTTCGCCGTTTGACTGGCAACCGGAAGGAGATCGAAGTCGCATCCGCGGGGGTGCATGCGGTTCGTGGCCAGCCGCCGAGCGTGTACGCCGTAGAGGTCTGCGCAGACGAAGGCGCAAATATCAGCGATCTGCGGAGCCAACCATTGACCGGAGCGCTTGTTGATCAAGCCACGCACATTTTCGCCATGACCGGTGCGCACGTCGAAACGATACAAACACTGTTTCCACAAAGTGCAGAAAAAACATTCTTACTTCGTGAGTTCGAGGAACCTGGAACGACGGTGTGGCGCGATGTGCCGGACCCAATCGGTCTTGGCCGCGATGTCTACGAAGATTGCGCGCGAATCATCAAAAACGCTTTGCCAAGTGTCCTTGCATTTGTAGAACAGGGAGAACTCGTCCGCCCTGGTGCGGGGCGGTCGGCGGAGATACCTTCTTATTCCATGGACCATCTTTCCCACCAATTTGAGCCCGGATCCATCGCTTCAAAATCGGTCCCGTGTTATGGCGACGCATTGCGCAAAGTGGATCCCGAAATCTTTGATGCGATTGCTGCGGAAGAAAAACGACAACGGGAGAACATCGAACTGATCGCTTCGGAAAATTTCACCAGCCGCGCGGTGATGGAAGCTCAGGGCAGTGTGTTGACCAACAAATACGCGGAAGGTTATCCGGGGAAACGTTGGTACGGCGGCTGCGAGAACGTCGATACCGCCGAGCAGCTGGCGATCGATCGCGCCAAACGCTTGTTCGGTTGTGAGCACGTAAACGTTCAGCCTCACAGCGGCGCACAGGCGAACATGGCTGTCTACTTCTCGATGTTAAAACCCGGCGACAAGATTCTCGCCATGAACCTGGCGCACGGCGGACATCTTACCCATGGTCATCCTGCGAATTTCTCCGGCAAATTTTATCAGGTCGCGCAATACGGCGTGAACGAAAAGACGGAGCATATCGATTACGACGCCCTGCAAAAACAAGCCGAAGATGTCCGGCCGGCCATGATCACCGCCGGCGCGTCAGCCTATCCACGGATTATCGATTTTCCGCGGCTGCGTCAGATCGCCGATTCCGTGGGCGCGGTTTTGTTCGTCGACATGGCTCACATCGCAGGACTTGTTGCTGGAGGTCAGCATCCCAGCCCAATTCCGCACGCGCAGTTTGTGACAACCACAACACACAAAAGTCTGCGCGGACCCCGTGGCGGAATCATTATGTGCGAAGAAAAATTCGCAAAACAAATCGACGCCACTGTTTTTCCCGGTGTGCAAGGCGGACCGTTAATGCACGTGATCGCAGCAAAAGCAGTTTGTTTCCACGAAGCGCTTCAGCCGCAATTCCGCGATTATCAGCGCCAGGTTGTGATCAACGCCAAAGCACTCGCCGCCGGTTTGGCCAAACATGGTTATCGAATCGTTTCCGGCGGCACCGATAACCATTTGATGCTGGTCGATCTGCGCCCAAAGAATTTGAACGGCAAAGAGGCGCAGGAAGTTCTCGATCGTGCCGGTCTCACCGTGAATAAGAACGCGATCCCGTTCGACAGCAGCTCGCCCTTCAAACCCAGCGGCATTCGCGTCGGCACACCGGCCGTTACCACGCGTGGCATGAAAGAAGAAGAAATGCTCGAGATCGCAGACTTGGTTGCGGAAGCCCTCGAAAAGCGAAGTGACGCTGGTGCGCTTGAGAGCGTGCGCACAAAGGTCTTAGAGCTGACGCGGCGATTTCCGCTGCCGATTTAAGTTTGGTCAGAACTGATCCGATCGGCGTTTAGGATTCGCGCCCGTATCAATTCGCATTACCCAATCTGCGAAAATCTGCGTAATCTGCGGAGAAGATGAATCGAGCGGCCGATCAACCCGAACCAAATCCACTTCGCGAAGGATTAGCTTCGCGACCCGTACCGCAGCCATGTAGCGTCGTAATTTTTGGCGCTACGGGGGATCTCACTCATCGCAAACTTGTGCCGGCGCTTTACAACCTGGCGGCCGACGGCGAACTCCCACCGGACGTCGCAATCGTCGGATTCGCCCGACGCGACAAAAGTGACGACGAATTCCGCCACGACCTGGAAGAATCCACGCGTAAGTTTTCGCGTCAGCCTGTGCGCGACGAAATCTGGAACACGTTTGCGCAATCAATCTTTTATCACCGCAGCGAGTTTGGTGATGAAGCTGGTTATAAGGAGCTGGTCAAACGTCTTGATGAGATCGACAAGACCCACGGCACGCGCGGCAATCGCCTCTTCTACCTTGCGGCCGGTCCGGAGCAGTTCGAACCGATCCTTAAAAACCTGAAAGCCGCAGGTCTGAACGAGACCTGCAAAGGAAGCTGGGCACGGGTCATAATCGAAAAACCGTTCGGCACCGATCTCGACTCGGCGCGGGAACTGAATCGCATCGTCCGCAATTCCTTCACAGAAGAGCAAACGTTCCGCATTGACCATTTCCTTGGAAAGGAAACCGCGCAGAACATCCTGGTCCTCCGATTTGCCAACGCCATCTTCTCGCCGCTGTGGAACAGGCATTACATCGATCATTTGCAGATCACCGCGGCGGAAACACTCGGCGTCGGCACGCGTGCCGGCTATTACGAAACCGCAGGCGCGTTGCGCGACATGGTGCAAAACCACCTGATTCAGCTGTTATGTCTTGTGGCGATGGAACCGCCTACTGACCTAAGCGCTGAGAGCATTCGCAACGAAAAAGTGAAAGTGGTGCGATCGTTGCATCGCTGGTCGCGCGACGAAATCGCGACCAATGTAGTGCGTGGGCAATACACCAAAGGCGCCATTCACGGGGAGCCGGTCCTGGGTTATCGGCAGGAACAAAATGTAAATCCGGATTCGCAAACCGAGACCTTCGTCGGGTTGCGGTTGTTCATCGATAATTGGCGCTGGGCCGACGTGCCGGTGTACATGCGAGTGGGAAAATGCCTTCCGAAATCGGCGACAGAAATATCCGTTCACTTCAAAAAAGCGCCTGCTGTGCTGTTCAACAAAGATCTGAAGGACGTCAATGTCCTCGTCATTCGCATTCAGCCCGATGAAGGAATCTCGTTGCGGATTCATGCCAAGGTGCCGGGCACAAGCTTCAAGATCGAGCCGGTCAAAATGGATTTCCATTACGGAACATCCTTCGGAAAACCGAGCCCCGAAGCGTACGAACGGTTACTACTCGACGCGATGAGCGGCGATGCCACTCTCTTTGCTCGCAGCGACGAGGTCGAAGAGGCGTGGTCGTTCATCGATCCTATCGAGGAGGCGTGGCACGCCAAGAAAGGTGCGCCGGAGTTGTATTTCTATCCCGCTGGATCGTGGGGACCGGAAGCTGCCGATGATTTGCTCGCCCCTGACGGCCGGGCATGGAGAAGATTGTAGCAGAAATGAAATCGAAACATGCAGCTACACTCGGGATACTGTTCACAGCTGTAGTTAGCTTGCAGGCGGAGTCGCCTTTCAAGAAGACCTCTGGCAATGGGCTTTTGCATACGCCGTCGAATGTTCTCTTGCCTTACAACGTGGGCTTATTCCAACGTGCGGACACTCACATTTACGGATCCCAGGGACGCGACGTGAGCGCCCGCTATCTTTTGGACAGACTGATCATCACGGAGACCTACATTTATCCTGTGGGCACCTATGGCAGCGATTTGGATAGCGAGTTTAAGATCCAGCAGACCGCGATTCAGCAAATTAACAAGAATCACAAGCTGATCTCTCAAGACACTGTTCATGTTAATCAAAACGGCCGATCCGTTTCCGGGCTGCACGCAAATTATCAACTGACGCGTAATCTTTTTAGTGACAGAAACGAAAAATGCGGGTCGCAACTCTTTGTCTTTCGTGACGGACCCTGGTTTATCGCATATCGATTTTCGTATCCAGTAGATCATTCAACCATCGCAAACAAACACGTTGGCGATTTCCTTCGCCAATGGCACTGGCGCACATGACGCACTCCATGCCAGAACCGGTAGACAATTGAGCGATATGCCTGCAATTGCTGAGACATACTCGTTAGGCACTCCGGTTGAAATCGGAAAGATTGACCAGGAGCTGAAAAAACTCTGGCAAGAAGGTGAAGGCGCGATGACACGCGCATCGCTCATGAATCTTGCTGTTTACAGCGAAGAGCCGGGATCATTGCAGAACAACACGCAATTGATGGCGCGAATTACCGAGAACCACGCCTGTCGCGCGATCATCATTGAAGCTGATTGCGGCGCCGGCGACGACAAAGTTAGCGCCTGGATCAGTGCGCATTGTCACGTGAGCACTGTGGGTAGCAAGCAAGTCTGCTCCGAACAGATTTCATTCCTGCTAAAAGGCGGCTGCACCACGCAACTGCCAAGTATCGTTCTTTCCAACCTGGATTCGGACCTGCCACTTTATCTTTGGTGGCAGAAAGAGTTTCCCGAGCCGATGGATCCACAGCTTTGGACTTGGGTCGATAGGGTGATCTACGACAGCCATGGCTGGAGCGACTTTCCCTCGCAAATACATTTACTCGAGTTAATGCAGCAAGAGGCCAACCAACGCATGGTGCTTTGCGATTTGAACTGGACGCGACTGGACAACCTTCGCTTTGCGCTTGCCCAATTCTTCGATCATCCCGCTTCGCATCATCGGCTCGCCAAGATCAGCAAGGTGCGGATCGATTTTGCACCCGGGTTCAGATCGACCGCGATCCTGTTCGTGGGCTGGCTGGGGGCGCAATTGAATTGGCACATCGACCAAGTGAAATCTCCGGGTCAGCTGCGGTTCACCGCAGCTTCAGAGCAACAAATCGAAGTCGAGCTGCATGAAAGCGACGGTCAACCGGTTCACGAAATCATGTTGACGTGTGGTGACGTGGAGCTTCGGGTTACCTATGCGAATTGCGGCGATCTCCTGGAAGTCTCACGGATGCAGAACAGCGAGACCCGGCACCCGCAGCTAATGCCCGCAGGAAACAACGACCCTGTGGGCCTGATCAGCGAGGAACTCATTCGCGGCGGGCCGCATCATGTTTACTTGAACGCGCTAAACTGCGTTCGGGATCTACTGTAGCCACCGCCCTATGGGCGGTTACTTTCACCGAACGAAAGACGGGCCGCAGGCCCGTAGCTACATTAATAGCGCGGACAATTCGCGAACATTGTTTTCAATCGAGAAAAGTCCTTTTGCGCGTTCGTAGCCAGCATTGCCAAGTCTCGCCGCGGAAGAGCAATCGTTAATCACCGTTTGAATCGCATCAGCCATTGCTGCCGTATCCCCCGGCTGCACCAGAAATCCGGTTTGGTTTTCGATAACCATCTCCGGAATCCCTCCGACATTTGTGGACACGACAGGCAACCCCGTCGCCATCGCTTCCATGATGACTGTAGGCAGATTGTCCATGCCGCCGTCGGGATCAATCACACTTGGGAGCACAAAAACATTCGCCGCGGCCAGCCGCCGCCGAAGCTGCAGCTGTGGCATTGCGCCAGCCAGTACGACACTATTTTGCAAACGCAGTTCATCGATCGCCTGGCGCAGCTCGTTATGGAGCGGCCCCTCACCGATAATTTCACAGCGGAATGAGTGCCCGCGTTCAGCAAGCAACGCGCAAGCGCGAATCAAGTCACTGAATCCTTTTTTCGAAATCAAACGGCCGACTGCGATGATCAGTGGTGGCGTGCTGGAAAAATCCGCACGCCCGAATTCCGCGAGATCAAGTCCATTGTAAATTCGATGGATGTGACCGGCGCGACCGGGGAAATGCTCGCGCAAAAAGCGCGCGGCATAATCTGTTTCGGTGACGATTGCTCCCGCTTTATCGACAAGTTTATCAAGTCCAATTTCGAAATGCCGAGGAGCGAAAATATCGTTCGCATGCGCGGTAAAACTGAAAGTGATCGAAAAAAAATTGTTAATCCAATAAGCAGTGCGCGCAGCCATGCCGGCGAAATGAGCATGGACGTGACCGATCCCCATTTGGCGGAGGCGCAGTCCAACGTAGATCGCCTGATAAAGCCGAAGGAAATCGGTGCGACGTCCCCATTCATCCAGGGCAGCGACAATATTCTCGCCAAGCTTTTCCT
>Ga0207678_10001435_pt1 | contig 21864 bp, 17 predicted proteins | sample KBSC63metaG_FD_184319 | JGI IMG/M metagenome (GOLD analysis project Ga0207678, IMG submission 184319) | Corn rhizosphere microbial communities from Kellogg Biological Station, Michigan, USA - KBS C6-3 metaG (SPAdes) (version 2) | ecosystem: Host-associated > Plants > Roots > Rhizosphere > Soil ... | reverse complement strand
CTCGGCTTGACCGGCAAGGAAACCTTCGCGATCACCGGCCTCGACGGTGGCGACGCCAAATGGGCGCACGTGGTCGCGACGGCGAAGGACGGCAAGAAGACCGAGTTCGACGTGCACGTGATGCTGCTGACGCCCAAGGAACGCGACTTCTACAAGCATGGCGGCATCCTGCAGTACGTGCTGCGCGATCTGGCGAAGAAGGCCGCGTAACTCCGCGAAATCCTCGCCTGCCGTGATTCCGGACGCCGCGCAAGCGACGACCCGGAATCGGCTTTTGGCCCGGGCAACAGCCGATTGATTCGCGCCGTCCATGGGCGCTCACCCTTCGGGCCGCCTCCGGCGTTCGCGTTGGCAATCCTGCCAACGGGTTCATCGCCTGCTACGCAGGCGTTGCCCCGGAATGACGGCAAGAAATGCCACGCCACGATCGCGCTGCGCTATCGCGTCCAGGTGGCGCTGTAACACTTCCACGCGCCGCCTTCGTGCCGCCACGCCGTCGTCATGACGTAGACGGCGGATTGCTCGGGCAGCAGGTCACCCGGCTTGCCGCCCGTCAGTACCAGGTTGAACTTCGCAACGATGCGGTCGCCCTTGTGCTCGAACGAAACCGGCCCGACCAGCAGGCCGGTTTTGTCGCCGCGCAGGGCGCGCACCGCGAGCAACTGACGCAGGCCACGCTGGTCCAGCGCGCCCTCATTGCCGGTGAAATCATCGCTCACGACATCCAGCACGCCACGCGCGTCGTTGGCGCGCGCGGCCACGGCCGCCGCATCGATCGCCTTGCGAACCTGCTGCTCGGCAGGCGCGCGGTGACAGCCCGCGAACGCCCATACCAGCAGCACCAGCGCCGTCGCATGCGTGACGTGACGCATGCGCGCACGGAACGGCCAAGCGGGACTTGCGATGGTGTTCACGCGAATTTCCCCGTGTCGAGAATGTGGCAACGCAGCTTGCCGCTTTTACCCGTATCGTGTCCAATGCAATCAGTTCGCGCAACCCCGCGAAACCGCACAGGAGGGAACACATGGCCGATCCGCGTCCCTGGCTGGCCCACTACCCGCCCGGCGTGCCTGCCGAAATCGATGCCAGCGCGCATTCCTCGATCATCGCGATGTTCGAAGCGGCTTGCGCCCGCCATCCGCGGCGTCCGGCTTATTCGAGTTTCGGCGTCACTCTGACCTGGGCCGAACTGGACCGGCAGAGCGCGCGCTTCGCGGCCTTCCTTGCGAACGAATGGAAGCTCGGCAAGGGTGACCGCCTCGCGATCATGCTGCCCAACGTGTTGCAGTATCCCATCGCGTTGTTCGGTGCATTGCGCGCCGGGCTCACGGTGGTCAACGTCAATCCGCTCTACACGGCCCGTGAACTGCAACACCAACTCGAAGATTCCGGCGCGACCAGCATCGTGGTGCTGGAAAACTTCGCCGCGACGCTGCAGGAGGCGATCGGCAAGACGCACATCGAGCACGTGATCGTCACCTCGATCGGCGATCAGCTCGGTTTCCCGAAAGGGCCGCTGATCAGTTTCGCGGTGAAACACGTCAAGAAGATGGTGCCGCACTGGTCGCTGCCGGACCATCTCCGGTTTGGCGACGTGCTGCGCCGGGGCGCCAACATGCAGGCGCCGACGGTGCAACTCGGCCACGATGACATCGCGTTCCTGCAATACACCGGCGGCACCACCGGCGTCGCCAAGGGCGCGATGCTGACCCACGGCAACATGGTCGCGAACACGCTGCAGCTTGCCGCGTGGGTGGGCGACCTGTTCACGCAAGGCGAAGAACAGATCATCACAGCGCTGCCGCTGTATCACATCTTCTCGCTGACGGTGAATGCGATCCTGATGGTGTATTTCGGCGGCGAGAACGTGCTGATCACCAATCCCCGCGACATTCCGGCCTTCGTGAAGACGCTGAAGAAGTCGCGCTGGAGTGCGATCACCGGGGTCAACACGCTCTATAACGCCCTCCTCAATCATCCGGATTTCGGTTCGGTCGATTGCTCGCGAGTGAAGTTCGCATTGGCCGGCGGCATGGCGGTGCAACGCGCGGTGGCCGAGCGCTGGAAGAAGGCTACCGGCATACCGCTGATCGAAGGCTATGGCCTGACCGAAACCTCGCCTGTCGTGACGGCCAACCCGCTGGACATCAAGGATTACACCGGTTCGATCGGCATGCCGCTGCCTTCGACCGATGTCGCGCTGCGCGACGATGACGATCGCGATACCGCAGCCGGCCAGCCCGGCGAACTCTGCGTGCGCGGGCCGCAGGTGATGAAGGGTTACTGGAACCGCCCCGAGGAAACGGCCAAGGTGATGGACGCCGACGGCTGGCTGCGCACCGGCGACATCGCGCGAATCGACGAAAAAGGCCTTCTCTACATCGTCGACCGCAAGAAGGACATGATCCTGGTCTCCGGTTTCAACGTGTATCCGAACGAGATCGAAGACGTGGTCGCGCACCATCCTGGCGTGCTGGAAGTGGCCGCGATCGGGGTGCCCGACGAACATTCGGGCGAGGTGGTGAAACTGTTCGTGGTGAAGAAGGATCCCGCACTCACCGAAGCGGCATTGAAGCAGTATTGCCACGACGAGCTGACCGGTTACAAGCGTCCCAAGTACATCGAGTTCCGCAAGGAATTGCCCAAGAGCAACGTGGGCAAGATCCTGCGGCGCGAGTTGCGCGACGAGGAAAAGAAGCGGGAGCCGAAACGCGCCTGAAGGGCATCGTTGCGGGACACGGTCGATCGCATCGCATCGATGGCTGGAGGCCGAGGCTGAATCGTCGCCCAATTTTCGATGAACGGTCCACGACCGACGATGCTGCGCACGTCAACAGCAGATGCGGGATCGCGTTCAAAGTGTTGGGGCCAGCTTCGGCCCATTCGGAGAACTCATCGTGAAACATATCGCGACAACGTTGCTCGTTGCAGGTCTGATGGCCTCGCCCATGCTGGCGCTGCCGCCGACCGCCCAAGCCGCTGTCAATATCGGCATCGGCATTTCCGTTGGCATTCCGCCGCCGGCGTTGCCCGTCTATGCGCAGCCCGTCGTGCCGGGTCCGGGCTACATCTGGACACCGGGTTACTGGGCCTGGGATCCCTCGTACAACGATTACTACTGGGTGCCCGGCACTTGGGTGATGCCGCCCCAGGTCGGGCTGTTGTGGACACCGGGCTGGTGGGGCTGGTCGGAAGGCTATTACCGCTGGCATGCCGGCTACTGGGGCACGCATGTCGGATTCTATGGCGGTGTCAATTACGGCTACGGCTATTTCGGCTCCGGTTACGCGGGCGGCCGTTGGCGCGGCGATCACTTCTATTACAACCGCGCCGTCAGCAACGTGAACGTCACCAACGTCCGCAACGTGTACGTGGACAGGACCGTCATCAACAACGTGCATGTGAACCGGACCAGCTACAACGGCGGACGCGGTGGCCTCAGCGCGCGACCGACGGCCACGCAGCGTTCATACGCCAATCAGCACCGCGTGTCGCCGACGCAGTTTCAGGTGCAGCAGAACGACAAGGCCTTGCGCGATCCGGCGCAGCGTTTCAAGTCGAACCGGGGGCATCCCGCGGTTTTCGCGACCCAGCATGCGGGGCGTTTCGAGGGAGCCCATGCGGTGACCAAGCCGTCTGCGCAGCACAGCCGCATGGTCGCGGCACCGCGAATGCATGAAACCGTCGCGGCGCCTCGCCACGACAATCGCGCCCCAGTCGACGCGCCGCATCGCGATCGGACATCGACGCCTGCACCGAGCCGGGAACACAGCGTCATGGAAGCGCCAAACCACGACCGAGGCGCCCGGCCAACGCCTCGGCATGAACGCGCGGAATCGATGACGCCCCGACGCGAGCAACCCGCGCCGCGATACGCGCCAGCGGTCCGCCCGCAGCGCGCCAACCCGCCCCCCCAAGCCAGTCACGCGAAGTCCGGTCAGGATCATCGTCATCGTCCACCTGCCTCGGATGGTGACAACGGGCACCACGACAAAAAGAAGTCCGGCAACGGTCAGCATCGCTGATCGATGTTCGCGAAACGCGAAGAGGCGGCCAGCGGCCGCCTCTTTCGGTCACGCAATATCGGTTCAATAAGGATCGGCCGGTTCCGTGTCGTCGTCCCACGGCTCCAGGGTGTCGGCGTAGCCGCCCAGCAGTGACCACAGCGCCGGCTGCGCCTCCTCCGGAATGCGCGCGAACACCAGCGCAATGTGTTTCGTCGTGACACGCACCACCTCGGCCATCACGTGGACGTTGATGTCGTCGCCGAACAGCATGTCCAGCACCCACACCTCCCCCGCCTGGCCATGCCATTCGGTGGGGCGCGACAACCTGACGCCGGTCGCCGAGATGTCGGCAAGATCGGTCTGCCACACGTCGCCGCGACGGCTCATCAACACCGCGGTCTGGCGCACCATGCGCGCGTGCCGCACGTGACCGTCGGCGGTCGGATCCAGTTTGTGGTCGCTCACCACGTCGAACATTCCCCTGTCACCTCGTCGTGCCTGCCGCCGCGAAGTCGGCGGTACCCTTACCCTACACTCCCCTGTCTCCAAAGCAAGATACGGGCCAATCTTTCCGTTTCACCCTCTGGACTTGGCGGCCATTCGGCCTTACCCTAAGCGGCATACGGTCGGTGCGGAATTCACCGGCCCATTCGCGGCGCCGACCGCAGCCGCGACTGGCCTCGTCCAGTTGCAGTTCCTCGCTTGCGAATACGGGATTTCGGGGCTCTCCGATTCGTGACGCGCGAGACACTGGCAGCACCAACCAGGTTCCATGCTGCACGGGCCGGCGCGAAGTTGCGTGCCGAGCCGGATGTAATTGGGTCTGATGTAATCCGATTCAGGGCCGACACCGATTTCGACGCGCCCGAACGACGGGCATGGCGGCTTCCGGTGGAACCGCGCCCGAGCCATCACCCGCAAGGGTGACCTTCGCAATTTCGCGGATCCGTGGCGAGCATGCCGGCGATCCGCTTCAGACAAGTGCCGAATGAGCACCGAACCACTGCCAACCGAAATCGCACCCAGCGTGCAAGCTCCGCCATCCGGCGCCGAGAGCCCGCGACAGCAGGAAATGCCGTTGGCAGTGGTACACGGCCAACCCGTGCTGCAGATTCCGCAGGATCTCTACATCCCGCCCGACGCGCTGGAAGTGATCCTGGAAGCCTTCGAGGGACCGCTTGATCTTTTGCTGTACCTGATCCGCCGCCAGAACCTCAACATTCTCGACATTCCGGTCGCCGAGATCACCCGACAGTACATGGACTACATCGACGTGATGCAGGAGATGCGGCTGGAGCTTGCGGCCGAGTATCTGGTCATGGCCGCGATCCTCGCCGAAATCAAATCCCGCCTGCTGCTGCCACGGCCGCCGCAGGAGGAAGGCATCGAGGAAGACCCTCGCGCGGAACTGGTGCGCCGTCTGCAGGAATACGAACGTTTCAAGAAGGCCGCCGAAGACATCGACACGCTGCCGCGCATGGAACGCGACCTCGACAACGCCCAGGCGTTCGTGCCCGATCGCGCGGTGGTGAAGGTGCCGCCCGTGGTGGACTTGCGCGAGATGCTGCTGGCGCTGCGTGATGTGCTGCATCGCGCGGAGTTGTACGGCCACCACGCGGTCGAACGCGAGCCGCTGTCGGTGCGCCAACGGATGGGCGACGTCCTGCGCAAGCTGGGCGACGGCACGTTTCATCGCTTCGAAAGCCTGTTCGAAGTATCGGAAGGCAAGTTGGGGGTGGTCGTGACCTTCCTGTCGCTGCTCGAACTGGCCAAGGATCGCCTGATCGAGATCATGCAGGAAGCGCCGCTGGCGCCGATTTACCTGAAGGCTCTAGCTACCGCCGAGACGGCGGATTGACAGCAAGGCTGACTTCGCGGCGGCGGGATGCCGTTTGCGAAGCCCGGCAATCGCTTGCACGGCTTTGCTCGTGTTCATTCAAGACAATTTCTCCAGACAACGCGCTCAGCGAGACGTAAGTGGAACAGGAAAAACTCAACAACATCGTGGAAGCCGCCCTCTTCGCGGCCCAGCAACCGCTGACGCTGCCGATGCTGGCCGCGCTGTTCCACGAGCAAGACGGCGTCGGACACGAAGACCTCGCGCGCGCCGTGGAGACACTGGCGCAGACCTGCGAAGGCCGTGGTATCGAACTGGTCGAAGTCGCCTCCGGCTTTCGCTACCAGGTGCGCGAGGCCGTGCATCCCTGGGTCGCGCGCCTGTGGGCGGAGCGCCAGACCAAGTATTCGCGCGCGCTGCTGGAAACCCTGGCACTGATCGCCTATCGCCAGCCGATCACCCGCGGCGAAATCGAGCAGGTGCGCGGCGTCACCGTCGCCACCAGCATCATCCGCACGCTGGAAGAACGCGAGTGGATTCGCGTGGTGGGCTACCGCGACGTCCCCGGCAAGCCGGCGCTGTTCGGCACCACCCGCCAATTCCTCGACTACTTCAATCTGAAGTCGCTGGATCAACTGCCGACCCTTGCGGAAATCCGCGAAATCGCCGATCCCGATCCGCAACTTGCACTGGCGCCCGAACCCGAAGCCGCGCCGAACGACGCCACGAACCCTTCCAATCAACCCGCCGACGCCGAGGGCGCTGCCCCGGCCGATACACCAAGCACGACTGAGGATGCCGCATGAGTTCCAACCCACGTTCCCTGCTGACCCTGAAACGGGCGGCCGCCCAAGCCGACGGCGGCGCACTTGAGGAACGCCTGCACAAGGTCCTCGCGAACGCCGGACTGGGTTCGCGACGGCTGCTGGAACAGCGCATCGCCGAGGGCGAAATCCTTGTCAACGGGCAAGCCGCACAAACCGGCTCCAGCGTCCGCGCGGGCGATCGCGTGGAAGTCGACCGCAAGCAATTCATCGTCGCGACCGATCACCACGAACACGCGCAGGTACTGATGTACCACAAGCCCGAGGGTGAGCTGACCACCCGCGACGATCCGGAAGGCCGTCCGACCGTGTTCGAGAACCTGCCGCACTTGAACGGTTCGCGCTGGATTTCGGTGGGGCGACTCGACGTCAATACCACCGGGCTGTTGCTGCTGACCACCGACGGCGAACTCGCCAATGTGCTGATGCATCCCAGCCACGAACTCGAGCGCGAATACCTGTGCCGCGTCCACGGCGAAGTACCGGACGAGATGCTGGAGAAACTGAAAGCCGGCGTCGAGCTGGAAGACGGCCCCGCGCGCTTCGATGAAATTCACGTGGTCAGCCGCGGCGGCAGCCACTGCTGGTTCCGCGTGGTGCTGCACGAAGGCCGCAACCGCGAGGTGCGCCGCCTGTGGGATTCGCAGGGGCTGCTGGTCAGTCGCCTGAAACGAATCCGCTATGGCAGCATCGAGTTGCCACGGGGTTTGCGCCCGGGCCAGAACGAGGTGCTCGCCGAAGACGCGGTGAAATCGCTGCGTGAACTCGCGGGCGCGGGGCCGGTGCAACCGACGTTGACTCTGAAGCCGGTCCTGCATCAGCGCAGCGCCGCGCGTGGCGTCACCGAAATCCGCCCGGCCAGCAACACACCACACGCGTGGACCGGCGTGCGCCATGACGAAGCGCGCGAACTCACCGCGTTCGATCGCGTCCGCCCGGATGATTTTCCCAATCGAGGCAAGCGCCGCCGCGGCCCGCCGCGCGGCGAAGTCAACGGCAACGTGCTGAAGCCCGACAACTCGGCGAACAAGAAGCGTCGCAAGGGTCGCGGCGTGGCACCGGGCCAGGAACTGCCGTCGGTGCGCACATGGTTTGCCGGCGACAAGCGTCCCGCTGGCGGACAGAATCGTGGCGGACCGAACCGTGGTGGCCCGAATCGCAGTGGACCCGGTCGTGGCACCCAGAACCGCAGCGGGCCGGGCGGCCGGAGCGGTAGTGGTGGCCCACGTCGTGGTGGCGGCGGCAGGGGTGGCAATCGCGGCGGCAACGGCGCGTCCGGCGGTTGATCATTCCACGGAGAACCCGCGCCATGCCTGCGAACGCCACGGTCGTCATTTGGCACAACCCGCGTTGCTCCAAATCGCGCGGCACACTGGAACTGCTGCAGGAACGCGGCATCGAACCCGCAGTGGTCGACTACCAGAAGAATCCGCCCGGCGCCGCCGACATCGAACGTGCGCTGCAGTTGCTGGACATGCAACCGCGTGATGTGATGCGCAAGGGCGAGGCGGTCTATGCCGAACTGGGTCTTGATGATCCCGAGCTGACGCGAACGCAACTGATCGACGCGATGGTGGCACATCCGATCCTGATCGAACGTCCGATCGTGTTCGCGAACGGCAAGGCCGCGATCGGCCGGCCCCCGGAAAACGTTCTCGCGATTCTGTGACGCTTCCGCTCGCTTCCCCTCCGGAGCGAAGGGCAGAACGCAGGTTGGGCTGAACGCAGTGAAGCCCAACGCGATGATGCTCTCGCGTTGGGCTTCGCGAAGCTCAGCCCAACCTGCAGCAGCATCGGGACGTCACTTCAACTCGAATGCGTCCGCGTCCATCCACGCCGGGAATTTTTCGCGGAACGCTTGCAGCGCCGCATGGTCGAGCGCCACGGCGACTACCTGTTCCTGCGCGCCCACATCGACCATGGTCTGGCCCAGGTAGTCCAGCACCGCGCTGTCGCCCGAATACGGCAACTGGTTGCCGTCGATACCGACTCGGTTGACGCCGAGGCAATAGCCCAGATTTTCGATGGCGCGGGCACGCAGCAATGTGCGCCACGCATGCGCGCGCGCGGCGGGCCAGTTGGCAACGAACAACACAAGGTCGTAATCGAAACCTCGTTGCGCATCGTGGCCGTTGCGCGAAAACACCGGGAAGCGCAAGTCGTAGCAGACCAGCGGGCAGATCTTCCAGCCCTTCCATTCGACGATCAGCCGTTCGCGTCCGGCGGCATAGCGCCTATGCTCATCGGCGTAACGGAACAGATGGCGCTTGTCATAGTGGCGGACCTCGCCATTCGGCGTTGCGAACAGCAGCCGGTTGTAGACATCCTCGCCCACCCGCAACTGCACGCTGCCAGTGACCGCGGCATCGAGTTCGCGCGCACGCTGGCGCAGCCATGCGATGGTCGGGCCATCCATGGTTTCGGCGTTGTGGATGGCCTCGTTGGAAAACCCGCTGGTGAAGGTTTCCGGCAACACCACCAGATCGGTTTGCCCCGCCAGCGGCGCGATCAGCGAGCCGTAGTACTCGCGGTTGCCGGCCGGGTCATGCCAGCGCGTGGCGCCCTGAACGAGCGAAACTCTCAGCGGTTGCATTCGGTTCACCACCGTAAAAAGCAATGAATTCTTCAGACACGGATAGACGCGGACGGGCAAAAGCTCCGTCTATGTTCATCCACATTGATCCGTGTCAAAGCTGCTTCTCATTTCACAGCTTGCACAAACGTTTCGCCGCCGCCTGCAGCGTTTCGTCGTTCTTGGCGAAACAGAACCGCACCAATTTCGCATCCGGTGCGGTCTCGTAGAACGCCGACACCGGGATTGCGGCCACACCTGCTTCGCGCACCATCCATTCGCTGAAATTCAAGTCGTCGGTATCGCGGATCGCGGAGTAATCCGCCAACTGGAAGTAGCCGCCATGGACATCGGGCAGCTTGAATCGCGAACCCGCCAGCAATTCGCGAAAGCGATCGCGCTTGGCCTGATAGAAGCCGGCGAGATTCTGCGCATGTTGAGGATCACTTTCCATCACCTCGGCGAATGCGCACTGCGCCGGATGGAACGTGCAGAAGGTCAGATACTGATGCACCTTGCGGAATTCGGCGGTGAGCGGCTTGGGCGCGACGCAATAGCCGACCTTCCAACCGGTGCAGTGCCAAGTCTTGCCGAACGACGAGATCACGAAGCTGCGTTCGGCCAGCTCGAGGCGGCGCGAAACGCTGAGGTGGGTGCGACCGTCATAGATGATGTGTTCGTACACCTCGTCGGAAATCACCAGCAAGCCATGCTGCGTGGCGATTTCCGCAAGCGCATCCAGATCGGCTTCGGTGAACACCGCGCCTGACGGATTGTGCGGGCTGTTGACCATGATCATCCGCGTCCTCGGCGTGATCTCGTCGCGCACGCGCTGCCAGTCCACGGAAAAGTCCGGCAGCCTGAGCGGAATGTGCACGGCACGCCCGCCGGCCAGCGCGATCGCGGGTTCGTAGCAGTCGTAGCAGGGGTCGAGCACGATCACTTCGTCGCCGGCATGCACCGCGCAGGCAATCGCGGCGAAGATGGCTTCGGTTGCGCCCGAGGTCACCGTCACTTCCGTGTCCGCGCTGATGCGGCGGCCGTACAGCCGATCGGCCTGCAACGCGATCTGCTCGCGCAGTTTCGGGATGCCGCTCATCGGCGCGTACTGGTTCCTGCCCTCGTCCATTGCGCGGGTCAACGCATCGCGCAGATTGCGCGGCGTCTCGAAATCCGGAAACCCTTGCCCCAGGTTCACTGCCTTGTGTTCCAGCGCAAGCTGGCTCATCACCGTGAAGATGGTGGTGCCGACCTTGGGGAGTTTGGTTTCGATCTGCATCGGAGTCGTTTCGCCTGGAAGAACGTTTGCAGAGCCGCCGCAGACGCGGGCACATGCAGGGATTCCGGCGATGGTAGCACGCTGTCAGCGCCCGACATTCAACAATTCATCAGCACGATGTTCGAACGCATCGGCCAGGAATTCCACCAATGCGCGCACGGCCGGCAGCATGCCGCGACGACTCGGATACACGAAGTGCAGAACGCCCTGCGGCAGACCCCATTCCGGCAGGACCACCCGCAGTCTGCCGCTGCGCAGCTCCGCCACGCAGGAGGATTCCGGCACCCATGCGATGCCGACACCCCGCACCGCGGCTTCAATCAGCAACGGAAACTCACCCGTCACCAACCGTGGTCGCACCGTGACGGCGGTCTTGGCGCAGGCACCGTCATACAGTTCCCACGTCTGCTCGCCTTCGTGTTCGAACAGGCTCAACACAGGAAGCGCGGCAAGATCCTGCGGCGCATGCGGCTCACCGTATTGTTCGAGAAAGCCGGGACTGGCGACCAGCACAACGCGTCTGGGACCGAAGCCGCGCGCCACCAGTTCGGCATCCGTGTCCAGCTTGTCGCGCACGCGGATGGCCATGTCGAAACCTTCGCCGATCACATCCACGCGCCGGTTGCTTGATAGCACCCGCAATTGCACCTGCGGGTGGCGCGCCAGGAACACCGGCAGCAGCGGAGCCAGCAGGCTCTGCGTCAGCGACACCGGGCAGCTCAGCCGCACCAGTCCGCGCGGTTCGCCACCCAGCGATGCTGCATCCTCGGTCGCGGCGCGCGCTTCGGCCAACATCGCCTGACAGTGGCGATAGAAGCGCTCGCCGGCTTCGGTGACCACGAACTTGCGGGTGGTCCGCTGCAACAGGCGGATGCCAAGCCCGTCCTCGAGTTGCGACACGCGCTTGCTCAGACGCGATTTCGGAACGCCGATTGCGCGGCTGGCGGCTGAGAAACCACCGTGCTCGACCACGGCCGCGAAGAAATACAGGTCGTTGAGATCCGGCAAGGTTCCGTAGGCGGCGGCCACGTTGTTCTCCACGATGAACGATGCGTTCGGATTGCACCATCTTATCGAAGCTGCGCCCAGTGCCTATCGTTTGCGGGTTGTCGCGAAACGCGACTCAACCTGGAGACCACCATGAAACTGTTGCATATCGATTCCAGCGTGTTCGGTGAAAATTCCGCGTCGCGCAACCTGACTGCCGCGATCGTCGCGCGCTTGCGCGCTGAACATGCGGATATCGAAGTGATCCGTCGCGATCTCGCCGCGCAAACCCTGCCGCATTTCACGCCCGTGCTGGAGAACAGCCACCCGTGCGTCGCGCGCAATGCGGAAATCCTCGATGAATTCCTCAGTGCCGACATCGTGGTGATCGGCGCGCCGATGTACAACTTCGCCATACCCACCCAACTCAAGGCGTGGATCGACCGTATCCTGGCCGCAGGCAAGACCTTTCGCTACACGGAGAACGGGCCGGAAGGCTTGGCCGGCGGCAAGCGCGTGATCATTGCATCGGCGCGCGGCGGCATCTACAGCGATGCGGCGGGCAAGGCATCCGACTTCCAGGAAGCCTATCTGCGCCGGGTATTCGAATTCATTGGCGTCGACAACCCCGAATTCGTGCGCGCGGAAGGCTTGAACCTCGGCGCCGCACAGCGCGACGCTGCCATGGCAAAGGCGCGCCGGCAAATCGAAGGCGAAGTGCGCGTTGCGGCGTGACAACGTCGCAAGAAGAATCCTTCATCAGATGAATCACGAGTCGACTCCTCCCCCTCAAGGGGGAAGGTTTGGGTGGGGATGGGTTGGAAACACCACATGTCTTCGAAAAAGTCGGGAGCAAACCCCTCCCCCTGCCAGCCTCCCCCCTTTGAAGGGGAAGGAGAATGCAACTTCGCCGGGACGACGGACGCAACGAGGCGTCAGGCGACAATTCGCACCGGCACCGACTTCGCCGCCGGCGTCTTGCTGTACAACGCATGATGCGACAGCGGAATCAGCGGATTGCATTCCGGGTAGTAGCCACCCACGCAGCCACGCGGAATGTCGAATGCGACCACGCGCAAACCGCGGACTTCACGGTGAACCCCGTCGCCGGCATCGGACAACAGCTTCACCGTCTGGCCATCGCGCAATCCCATCTGCGCGATATCTTCCCGGTTCATCAGCACCACCTCACGGGTACCCTCGATGCCGCGAAAGCGATCGTCGTAGCCGTAAATGGTGGTGTTGAACTGGTCGTTCGAACGCATCGTCATCAGCCGAAAGCGGTTTGGTGCATCTTCGAACCCGGTGGCGGTCAGCACCGGCGGCAGGATGAAATTGGCCTTGCCGGTGTCGGTCTTCCACACGCGTTCGCGCGCACTGTTCGGGCGATGGAATCCACCGGGTTGCCACATGCGCTGGTTGAAATCCTTGAACTGCTGGGGGTAGGTCTGCTCGATCGCATCGCGGATCGTCGCGTAATCGTTGACCCAGCCGTCCCATGGCACCTTGGGGTTGGGCGCGAGCGTGCGCTTGGCAAGCTCCACCACTATCCGGGTTTCCGACAGCAATTCCGGACTGGCCGGCTCGGCCTTGCCCACTGAAGCATGGATGCAGCTGGTGGAGTCCTCGGTGGACAGCACCTGCGGTTTGCCGCTTTCCTCGACGCGCTCGATGCGCCCGAGGCATGGCAGCAGATACGCAACCTCGCCATTGATGAGGTGCGAGCGATTCAACTTGGTCGCGATCTGCACCGTGAGCCGCAGCTTGTGCCACGCCTCCGTGACCCGTTCCTGCTCGGGAATCGCGCGCAGGAAATTGCCGCCGAGACCGATGAACCCATGCACGGTTTCATCCAGCACGCCTTCGCAGGTTTCAACCGTGTTGAGTCCCTTTTCGCGCGGCGGCTCGAAACCGTATTGATCGGCCAGGCGATCCAGCGGCACCAGCGCCGGATCGTCGGCGATGCCGACCGTGCGCTGACCCTGCACGTTGGAATGTCCGCGCACCGGGCACAGGCCGGCGCCGGGCTTGCCGACGTTGCCGCGCAGCAACATGAAATTGGCGAACATGTGGATGTTGTATTCGCCCAGCACGTGCTGGGTCAGGCCCATCCCGTACACGCCGATCACAGCATCAGCCTTGGCGTAAGTCGCCGCCGCACGTTCCAGCTCGGTGCGTTGCAATCCAGACGCGGCCTCGATGTCGTCCCATGCTTGCGCGCGCAGCCATGTCGCGAACTCTTCGAAGCCATGGGTGTGTTGCGCGATGAACTCGGCGTCCAACACGCGTGGCGCACCATTTTTCGCGGCGTCATCGTCGAGCGCGACGAGCGTCTTGCACAATCCCGTGATCGCGGCGATGTCGCCGCCTGCTTTCACCTGCAGATACTGCGTGGCCAGCGGCGTTTCCTTGCCGGCAAGCAACTCTACGGGGCTTTGCGGGTTGGTGAAACGCTCCAGCCCGCGTTCGCGCAATGGGTTGAACACCACGATCGGCGCGCCGCGTTTCGCGGCTTTCTGCAAGTCGTGCAGCATGCGTGGACTGTTGACGCCGGCGTTCTGGCCGAAGAAGAAAATGCAGTCGGTCTTGGCAAAATCGTCCAGCACCACCGTACCGACCGCGGAGCCGACGCTCTTGCGCAGCGCGACGCCAGTGGCTTCGTGGCACATGTTGGAGGAATCCGGCAAGTTGTTGTTGCCGTACAGCCGCGCGAACAACGCGTACAGGTAACTCGTTTCCAGCGAGGCGCGACCCGATGCGTAAAACACCACCGATTTCGGATCGGTTTCGCGCAGCCGCTTCAGCTCACCGCCGATCGCTTCGAACGCTTCGTTCCATCCGCACCGAAAGTACTTGTCCGTCGCGCGGTCGTACCGCAGCGGATGGGTCAGACGACCCTGCTGTTCGAGATCGTGATCGGACCAACCGAGCAATTCGGTGCAGGTGTGCTCGGCGAAAAACTCCGGCGTGGTGCGCAGGCTGGTCAACTCCCAGGCACTCGCCTTGGCGCCGTTCTCGCAGAATTCGAACTTCGCGGGGTTGGCGGGCTGCGGCCATGCACACGACACGCAAGTGAAGCCGCGCGGCTTGTTCTGTCGCCACAACTCCTTCACCGTCGAGGGAATCGGCACCTGCTCTCGCTTCAGGATCGCCGTCACCGATTTCACCGAACCCCAGCCGCCAGCGGGGCCGGGATAGGGTTCGATCTTCGGTTTGCGCTCGTCCGCCATCACGCGCTCCGCATCATCGTCGTGCTAGGCAGTGTAAACCGATCAGGGAGTGGCGGAGGGAGTGGGATTTGAACCCACGAGGGGCTTGCGCCCCTGCCGGATTTCAAGTCCGGTGCATTCGACCACTCTGCCATCCCTCCGCAGCCTCAAACGCATCATGCCGGATTGACTCGGCGCGTCCTGCGCCTCGCCCTTCGGGCCATCGGCTTACGCCGATGCTCGCTCCGGCGTCCTGCCTGCGCAGTCAAGTCCGGTGCTTTAGACCACTCAGCCATCTCTCCGAAAGTGTTCGTCATTCCGGGGCCGACCCGGCTTTATCGGGTCGGAACCCGGAATCCAGCTTGATCCTTTCTCACGCAAGAGAGAAAAATGGGTCCCGGCTTTCGCCGGGATGACGATTGTATGTTGCCGGGTGTTGCAGATGCGAATTTCTACACAATCCGGGCCGCGCCTCCCATGTAACGCCACAGCACCTCCGGCACCGTGATCGAGCCATCCGCGTTCTGGCAGTTCTCCATCACCGCGATCAAACAGCGGCCGACAGCAAGTCCACTGCCATTGAGCGTGTGCACCAGTTCCGGTTTTCCGGTCGCGGGATTGCGCCAGCGCGCTTGCATGCGGCGCGCCTGGAAATCGGTGCAGTTGGAACACGAGGAAATCTCGCGATAGGTCTGCTGCGACGGCAGCCAGACTTCCAGATCGTAGGTTTTGGCGGCGGCAAAACCCATGTCGCCGGTGCACAGTGCCATCTTGCGATACGGCAACCCCAGTTTCCGTAGCACCTTCTCGGCATGGCTGGCCAATTCCTCCAGCGCCTCGAACGATTTCGATGGCTTGACGATCTGCACCAGTTCCACTTTTTCGAACTGGTGCTGGCGGATCATGCCCTTCACGTCCTTGCCGTAGGAGCCAGCTTCCGCACGAAAGCATGGCGTATGTGCGGTGACCTTCATCGGCAGTGCATCAACTTCGACGATCGAGTCGCGTACCAGATTGGTCAGCGACACTTCGGCCGTAGGAATCAGATAGCGTTTTGTTTCGCCCACAACCGTGGAGAACAAATCCTCCTCGAACTTCGGCAACTGCCCCGTGCCTTGCATGGTTTCCGGATTGACCAACAGCGGCACATTGCATTCGGTATAGCCGTGCTCGCCGGTGTGCAGATCCAGCATGAACTGCGCGAGCGCACGGTGCAGTCGCGCAAGCTCGCCGCGCAGAACCGTGAAGCGTGCACCCGACAATTTTGCGCCAGCTTCGCCATCGAGCCAGCCGTGGCGGGCGCCGAGCTCGACGTGATCCTTCACGGCGAAATCGAAGTTGCGCGGCGTACCCCAACGCGACACTTCGACGTTTTCGGTTTCGTCCTTGCCGACGGGTGTCGAAGCGTCCGGGAGATTGGGAATGCCAAGTGCGATCGCCGACAGATTCTGTTGCACCTCGGCCAGCGCGGCTTCATTCGCCTTCAACTTGTCGCCGATGCCGCCAACTTCGGCCATGATCGGCGCGACATCGTCGCCCTTCGCCTTGGCTTGTCCGATCGCCTTGGAACGCGCGTTGCGCAGCGCCTGCAATTCCTGGGTTTCCGTGGCGAGGCGCTTGCGGTCGGATTCCAGCGATTCGATGGCGGCGACATCGAGCGCATAGCCGCGCGTTTTCAGGCGCACCGCGGTGTCGGCGAGATGCGCGCGCAGCAATACCGGGTCCAGCATGGGACGATTCCAAAAACCTGCGAATCGCGCATTATCGCGGCGCGCGGCGACGCTGCGCAAACAGGCTCCCTCAAGACAGCTCCACCGTCCGGGGGAGGGGCTTATTTCTCGTGCGCTTTCGTCCGCGCCGCACGCAACGCGTTGAGCTTTTCCCTGATCTTCGCCTCGATGCCATTCGCGGTCGGCGCGTAGAACTCGGTGCCTGCCAACGCGTCGGGCAAGCATTGCTGGTCCAGCGCGACGCCGCCTTCGATGTCGGGATCGTATTGGTAATCCTTGCCGTAGCCGAGTCCCTTCATCAGCTTGGTCGGCGCGTTGCGCAAATGCATCGGCACTTCCAGCGTGCCGCTTTCGCGCACGTTGGCTCGCACAGCACCATAGGCCACGTAGGCCGCGTTGCTCTTGGGCGCCATCGCGAGATAGAGCACGGCTTCGGCCAGAGCAAGTTCGCCTTCGGGCGAACCCAGTCGCTCGTAGGTATCCCACGCATGCAGCGTGAGTTGCCACGCACGCGGATCGGCAAGTCCTATGTCTTCGATGGCCATCCGCACCATCCGCCGCGCGAGGTACAGCGGTTCGCAGCCGCCGTCGAGCATCCGCACCAGCCAGTACAGCGCGGCGTCGGGATCGGAAGAACGCACCGACTTGTGCAACGCCGAGATCTGGTCGTAGAACTGCTCGCCGCCCTTGTCGAAGCGGCGGGTGCGATCGGCCAGCACCTGCTGCAGCGTCGATTCGTCGATGCGGTTTTCATGCGCCAGCTCCGCCGCGATTTCGAGGAACGTCAATGCACGGCGCACATCGCCATCGGCAGCTTTGGCCATCAACGACAAGGCTCCGTCATCGACCTGCAGATGCAGCTCGCCGAGCCCCCGTTCGTCGTCAGTCAGCGCACGCTTCAGTGCGACGACGATGGCGTCGGCACCCACCGCGTCCATCACGTGCACGCGGCAGCGCGACAGCAGCGCCGAATTCAATTCGAACGACGGATTCTCGGTCGTCGCACCGACGAACACGATCACGCCGCGTTCGATGTGCGGCAAGAAGGCATCCTGCTGGGCTTTGTTGAAGCGGTGCACCTCGTCCACGAACAGCACGCTGCGGCGGCCCTGCGCGAACAGGCCTTCCGCTTCCGCCAGTGCCTTGCGCACGTCGGCGAGGCCTGACAACACCGCGGAAATCGCCTGGAAATGCGCATCGGCATACCGAGCAACCAACAGTGCCAGCGTGGTCTTGCCGCAACCGGGCGGCCCCCACAGCACCATCGAGTGCACGCTGCCGGCTTCCAGTGCACGCCGCAGCGCACTAGCGGGGCCAAGCAGGCGATCCTGCCCGACGATTTCATCCAGCGTGCGCGGGCGCATCCGTTCGGCGAGCGGTTTCAGCGCGTCGGATTCGGGAAACAGCGCGTTGCTTGCTGGGCTGGCGATTCGCCGTGGCATCAGCGCATCTTAGAGAATCGCACGTCTCCCGGCACCCTGATTCCGGCGTCGGATCGCTCGTCACGTGCCAAGTAGACAGGCGACCGAGCCGCGCACCAGGCCTGCTCTCCCGCGATCGCCCCGGAGTTCGACATGTCCCTGCCGTGAATGGTTGCAGCGACCAGCATGGACCGAACGATCATCCGGCTTGCGCGCGAGCGCCAAGCCAGTGCCGGTACGCCGCGTATGCGATGCCTACGCACCCGGTCAACACCGCCGGCGCCAGCAAGGTGCGCTCCTGCCAATACGGAAAGGCGAGCGCGCTGGCCACGCCGCCACCGAGAAAGCCGATGAACAACGCGCCGTACAGGCGTACCCGACGCCCGTCGGGCTTGTCACCGCGCATCCAGTGGCCGAGGAACATGCCGAGATCGGTCACGATTCCCGATACGTGGCTGGTTCGCACGACCGCGCCGCTGTAGGTCGCGGCCATCGCGTTCTGCAGCCCGGACGCGGCTGCCGCAAGCCACAAGCCCGCATCGTTTTGCTGGTGCAACAGTGGCACCGCGAGAAACAGCAACGCGGACTCGATTGCCAGCGCCACCCCATAACGGCGACCAAGTCGCAACGCGCTGTCGCCCACGATGAATCCGCTGAGCGCGCAGCCGGCCACGAACGCCAGCAACATGACGCCGAAATGCAGCAAGTCGCCCAGGTCGCCCTGCACCGCCACGATGCCGAGAATCGACGTGGTGCCCGTCATGTGCGTCACCGCCTGATGACGAAAGCCCAGGTAACCCATGGCGTTGATCATCCCGGCGATGAACGCCAGTCCGACCCCACCCCACAACACCCAACGCGGCAACCTGGCGATCACGACGAGAGGTGCGGCGGCTCAGGGCTTGGTGTCTGTATCACCCACCACGTCGGTGCCTTTGGGCGGCACGAACTTGAAAGTGTCGGCCGCAAGTTGCGGATTGCGTTCCCATCCGGAAAACGCGATCTCGGTGCGGTTGCCCAAGGTGTCCTTGAAGATCATCCGGCGCGGACCAGTTGCGTCGAAGCCGATCTCGGCGTATTCGAATTGCGGTTCCTTGCCGCGCGAAACCAGGCGCAGCCACTCGAGGCCTTCGCGCGTGCCCGCGTCGGTGGTCTTGAATTCGCCGTCGAGTTGCGAGAGATCGGTGAGTACCGTCAGCGGACTGTGGGCTTCCTCGCTGCCTTGGTCGCGCACCGTCACCTGCTCGAGGTCGGGTTCATACACCCACACCTTCTTGCCGTCGGCCACGATCAATTGCTGGTATGGATCGGTGACCTGCCAGCGGAACAGGCGCGGAGCCTGGAGCGCGAGCAACCCATGGCTGGAACCAGTGATGTTGCCGTGCGCGTCGTACACGGTCTGGCTGAAGTTGCCGCGCAACGCGTGCAGGCCGTTCGCGAATGCGTCAAGGCGCGCGCGCGCGCCGGTGGCGGCGAACGCCGAACCCGCAACGAAGGACAGCACAACCCACAACACCAATTTACGCATGAGGAACTCCTGATGGCGCGCCACATGATGCCAGCGGCGGATGAATCGCGTTAAACCCTGCGCTTTCAAGTCACCGGGCCCCGGATGTCGCTTCGCGATTCCGGGATGACGGGCACACTAAACCGGCGGCGGTGCGATGACCTCGCGCTGTCCATTGTGCTGCGGCGCGCTGACCACGCCCTCCTGTTCCATCTGCTCGATCAACCGCGCGGCGCGGTTGTAGCCGATGCGCAGGTGGCGCTGCACGCCGGAAATCGAGGCGCGCCGGCTGCTGGTGACGATTTGCACCGCCCTGTCGTACAGCGCGTTGTCGTCGTTGCCATCCTCTTCCTCGGGCAAACCGGATTCATTGATGATCTTGCCATCGCCGAGCGTCTGCACTTCTTCCAGCACGCCGTCGATATAGTTTGGCTCGCCCTGGGTGCGCAGCCACTCGACCACCTTGTGCACGTCGTCGTCGCCCACGAACGCACCATGCACGCGTTCGGGCGTCGCGGTGCCGGGCGGCAGATACAGCATGTCGCCGTTGCCCAGCAGGGTTTCCGCGCCGGACTGGTCCAGGATCGTGCGCGAATCGATCTTCGATGAAACCTGGAAGGCTATGCGGGTGGGGATGTTGGCCTTGATGAGGCCCGTGATCACGTCCACCGACGGGCGTTGCGTCGCGAGGATCAAATGCACGCCCGCGGCACGCGCCTTCTGCGCGAGACGCGCGATCAATTCCTCGACCTTCTTGCCGACGATCATCATCATGTCGGCGAATTCGTCGATGATCACCACGATGAACGGTAGCGGCTGCAGCGGTTCGGCTTTCTCTTCGGGCGCGTCGGGATTGGCCTTGAACAGCGGGTCGGGCAGCGGCTGACCCGCGGCCTCGGCGTCGCGCACCTTCTTGTTGAAACCCGCGAGATTGCGCACACCCACCGCCGCCATCAACTTGTAGCGACGTTCCATCTCCGCGACACACCAGCGCAACGCGTTGGCGGCCTCCTTCATGTCGGTGACGACCGGCGCCAGCAGATGCGGAATCTTGTCGTACACCGACAGCTCCAGCATCTTGGGATCGATCATGATCATCCGCACGTCGGCCGGCTTGGCCTTGAACAGCAGCGACAGCACCATCGCGTTCAGCGCCACCGACTTGCCCGAACCCGTGGTGCCCGCCACCAGCAAATGCGGCATCTTCTGGAGGTCGACCACCACCGGTCGTCCGCCGATGTCCTTGCCGAGCGCCAGCGACAGCGGCGAGCGCGCATCGCCGTATTCGCGTGACCCGAAAATCTCGGAGAGGTACACGATCTCGCGATGCGCATTCGGAATTTCCAGGCCGATCACGTTCTTGCCGGGGATCACGTCGACCACGCGCACGCTGACCAGCGACAAACCACGCGCGATGTCCTTGTCCAGCGAAGAAATCTGGCTGCCGCGCACGCCGGGCGCGGGCTCCAGTTCGAAACGCGTGATCACGGGACCGGGATGCGCCGAAACCACGTGCGCGTCGATCCGGAAATCCTTCAGCTTCATCTCGACCTGGCGCGACAGCACCTCGAGCGTTTCTTCGGAGTAGCCCTTGCCCGTCTGCGGCTGCGGTTCCTGCAGCAACGACAGCGGCGGTACTTCGCCTTCACTGGCAGCCCCGGTGAACAGCGGGATCTGGGTCTCACGCTTGGCGCGTTCGCTCTTGACGATCGGTGCAGGTGCGGGCTCGATGCGTACCGGCTCGCGCTTGGCGCGGCGCTTGCTGTCTTCCTTGCGCGCGGTTTCACGTTCGACGCGCGCAGCACGCGCAGCCAAGGTTTCCGGCGCACGCTTCAACTTGCCGCGGGCCCACGCTGCACCCGTCAATACCTGCTGCCCGGTCCAGTCCATCACCCGAAACCACGACAGGCCGGTGATCCAGGTGACCGCGATCAACGCCAGCGCGAACAGCAACAACAACGCACCGAGTTCGCCGAAGCCCCGATGCAGCATGCCGCCCGCACCGCACCCAAGAAGGCCACCGGCAGCGGCGACGTTGCTGCATTCCGGATCGGACGCATGCAACCAGGCCAACCCGCAACAGCCCACGAAAAATGCCACGAACCCGATCAAGCGCAGGCTGGGCTCCCACTTGTTCTCGCCTTCGTCGCGCCGGTACCAGCCACGCAGCACGCCGACGGCGAGCACCACCAGCAGCACCGGGAACGCGTAGGCGACCACGCCGAACAAATGAAACAGCAAATCGGCGATGTATGCCCCGATCGAGCCACCGAAATTGTGCACGGGCTGCCCCGGCACACCCGAGTGCCACCAGCCCGGATCGGTCGCGCTGTACCCGACCAGACACGCGAACAAATATACGGCGAGCGGGAACAACAGCAACGCCGCGGCTTCGCGCAACAGCCGCCGCGTGCGATCGCTCATCCCCGCGGATTTGGTTTCAGCCTGAACTCTGGCACGCGCCACGCGCAACGACCTCGATTCCCGATAA
>Ga0207678_10001432_pt1 | contig 21885 bp, 17 predicted proteins | sample KBSC63metaG_FD_184319 | JGI IMG/M metagenome (GOLD analysis project Ga0207678, IMG submission 184319) | Corn rhizosphere microbial communities from Kellogg Biological Station, Michigan, USA - KBS C6-3 metaG (SPAdes) (version 2) | ecosystem: Host-associated > Plants > Roots > Rhizosphere > Soil ... | reverse complement strand
GCTGCTGGCCTCGTCGCGAGGTGACTGGAGCTCGGCTGAGGCCTTCGCGGCCCGGGCCGACCTCGTCATGCGCGGGGCGGGAATGGAGGACATGCTCGTCTGCGCGGTCCAGGCCCGCGTTGCCCTCCACATGGGCGATGTCACGGCGGCGCGCCGCGAGCTTGTCAGCGCCCAGCGGCTGCGGCCCTTCCTGACCTACGTGCAACCCCATCTGGCCGTTCAGGCCCGGCTCGAGCTCGCCCGCGTGCAGGTTGCGCTGGCTGACATGGCCGGAGCCAGAACGCTGATGCGCGAAATCGACGAGATCCTCAAGCGTCGGCCTGACCTCGGCACTTTGATCGGTGAGGCTGGCGCGCTGCGGGCCCGGCTGTCGGCCGAGCACGCCCCGGCTGCCCCCGGTGCGTCGTCCCTGACAGCCGCCGAGCTGCGCGTCCTGCCCATGCTGGCCACTCATCTGTCGTTCCCGGAGATCGGGGCCGAAATGTTCCTGTCCCCGCACACCGTCAAGTCCCAGGCCATGTCGATCTACCGCAAACTCGGTGCTTCCTCGCGAAACCAGGCCGTCACCCGGTCCCGGGAGCTGGGCCTCCTCGAGGGATAGCACCTCATTTCATGCCATCGGTGGGATGACGTTCTCCTCCGGTGCAGTGTGCACTGGTAGCGCAACAGGCCGGGCGGAGATGCATGAGCGAGACGGTGAGATTCCAGGAGGTCCTGCGCAGGCTGGCGATGGTCGACGAGACCTTCGTCACGGGCCAGGCCGGACTCGGGCTCGGTCCAGCCGGGACGGCGACCCTGGACGGCAGGACCGCCGCGCTGCTCCAGTTGGCCGTGTCGGTGGCGCTCGGGTCATCACGGGCCTGCCTGGAGTGGAGCACCGCCCGGGCCCTGGCCGCCGGCGCTACCGACGACGAGATCGCCGACGTGCTGCTGGTGATCGCCCCGGTCGCCGGATTGGGCCGGGTCGTCTGTGCCGCTCCCGACGTGGCCACGGCTCTGGGCTACGACGTTGCGGCAGCGCTCGAAGAAGTCGGCGACAATTGATAAGTTTCCGCAGCGTTTACCGGATGTTCAGCTGCGTCGGTCGAGAATCCGGACTTTCATGCTGATCGCATGATGCGCGCATTGAGCGGCTGACGTTGGGTGGTTTTGAGGGGTGAAGGCCCTCCCTGCAACGACCGGGAGGAACATAAATGACTGCCGATGGCGCCAACCAGGCATCAACCCGTGGCCGCCGGGCTACCGTATCTTCCGGCGACCCTATCCTGACTTCGAAGATCACGCCGCCGGATGTGCCGCACTGGGCGGTACCGCGCGCGCGGATCACCAAGCTGATCGCCGAAGGTACCCGGTGGTGTCCGCTGACGATCGTGACCGGCCCTCCCGGCGCGGGCAAGACAATGGCCCTGGCCTTGTGGGCGACGGCCGAGCCCGGCCCGGTGGCCTGGGTCGGACTCGACGAGTTCGACAATCGGCAGGGCATGTTCTGGTCCTATGTCGTGGCGGCGCTGCGCCAGGCCGGTGTCGCCATTCCGAAGACGCTGCGGCCCGTTCCGCGCGGGCGGGCGGGAGATGATGAGGGATTCCTGCTCCGGTTGACGGCCACGTTGGCCGCCCAGGACCCTCCGGTCACGCTGGTCCTTGACGACCTTCACCTGCTGACCGATCCGGCCGTGCTGAAGGGGCTCGAGTTCGTGCTCCGGAACGTAGGGTCCGCGTTGCGGTTGCTGGTCGCCTCGCGGATGGATCCGCTGCTGCCCCTGCACCGGTACCGGCTGGCCGGACAGCTGACCGAGATACGTGCCAGCGACCTCGCGTTCAGCCTCGATGAGGCCGGCCTGCTGCTGGAGCAGCACGGCGGGCCGCTGAAGGAGGACGCGCTGGAGAGCCTGAACCGGCGCACCGAGGGCTGGGCCGCCGGTCTCCGCCTGGCGGCGATATCGCTGGTCGCCCATCCCGACCCAGACCTGTTCGTGAAGGAGCTGATGGCCGAGGACAGCGCCCTGACCTGCTACCTGGTTAACGAGGTACTCAACGTCCAGTCACCTGAGGTCCGCGAGATCCTGCTGGGCACGAGCATCCTGGAGCATGTCAGCGCCGAGGCGGCCGCCGAACTGACCGGCGATGACCAGGCCGCCAGCATCCTGGCCGCCTTGGCGCACACGAACGCGCTGGTCCAGCCGATCGGCTCGGGGTGGTACCGCTACCACACGCTGTTCGCCGAGATGCTCCGGCTGAGACTGCGGTACGAGCATCCGGACCGGGTGGTCGCCTTGCATCAGCGCGCGGCCAGGTGGTACGAGCGGAACAACATGCCCACCGACGCGGTGCGGCACGCCATCGCGGCCGGTGACTGGCCGCTGGCCGCGGCCGTGGTCGTCGACGACCTGGCCGTCGGCCAGATGCTTGAGCCTCAGGACGGCCAGTGCCTGGCCGGCGAGTTCGCTAGCATGCCATCCGGCGAGGCCTGGACCACGCCGCAGCCCCACCTGCTTGCGGCTGCGGTGGCGCTCTCTGCTGGCCAGTACGACTCGTGCGCCGCCGCCCTGGACGCCGCCGATGGCCTGATGAAGAGCCTTCCCGCCGGTGAGGAGGCCACGTCCCGGCTAACCGCCGCGGTACTCCGGCTTTCCGTCTGCCTGCGTACCGGGGATCTGGCGACGGCGGCGACGGCCGCCCGCCGTGCGGAGCTGATGCTCGGGGAGGTCCCGGACCGGAAACTCGCCCGGCATCCCGACATCAGGCGGCGGGTACTGTCCGGCCGCGCCGCGGTCGAGCTGTGGTCCGGCCGCGCGGACGAGGCGGCCCACAGCCTCGGAGCCGGGGTGGCCGCCGAGGCTGCTTCCGGCCGTGAATGCGAACGGGCGAGCCTGAGCGGGCAGCTGGCGCTGGTGGAGGCACTGCGCGGTCGGCTCGGACGCGCCGCCGAACTGGCCGAGGAGGCGGCCTCCGTGGCGGGCGAGCACCAGCCGTCCGGCGCCGGACCCGCGCCGCTGGTCGCCCTGGCCCGGGTGCACCTGGCCCGCAATGAGCTACGCGAGGCCCGCAGCTGCCTCAAGCAGGCGGACGCCGCCCTCGGCGCCAGCCCGGACAAGCTTGTCGGGACGGCGGCCTACCTGGTCGCGGCCGATGGCGCGCTGGCCGAGGGGCGACCGGCGGTGGCCGTGCAGATCATCGACCGGGCCCGGTCCGGGTGGTCCGTTCCGCCCTGGCTGGACCAGCAGCTGAGCCTGGTCCAGTCACGCGCGTACGCGGCAGCTGGGGACGTCCAGGCCGCGCTGGCGGAGGCGCAGCGGGCTGGCGCCTCGCCGGAGGCCGCGGTCACCCTGGCCCATGCCTATGTGGTCGCAGGAGACGACGAGGCCGCGCACCGGATCCTCGCTCCGGCGCTCGCGGCCGACAGCCAGGTGCCGGACTGGGTGCGCCTGCATGCGTGGCTGGTGGACGCCCGGCTGAGCTACCGCGATGACGACGACGGCCGCGGGCGGCGGTCACTAGCATCCGCGCTCCGGCTGGCCGAACGTGAGCAGATCAGGCTGCCGTTCGCGCTGGAGGGGAGCTGGCTCGGGGCGGTGCTCCGGCGTGACCCCGAACTGGTCGGCAGCCACCGGCTGCTGCTCGCCCGCGCGCTGAGCCCTGATCAGCTCCCGGCGCTCATGGACGCGGTCGGCGAGGCGGCGGTGCTGCTGATCGAGCCGCTCACCGAGCGTGAACGGGAGGTGCTGGTACACGTGTCGGGCATGCTGAACACGGCCGAGGTCGCGGAGGAAATGTATATCTCCGTCAACACCGTCAAGACGCACCTGCGGAACATCTACCGGAAGCTGTCGGCGGCACACCGCAGCGAGGCGGTCCGCCGGGCCCGCCAGCTCCAGCTGATCTGACCTCGACGGTACGTCTCACGCGGGGTCACGGCCGCCCGCGTCGACGGCTTTCCCGCGGAAGCGGTGTATTTCCAGGAGGCGGGCGCCGAACATCTGGAGCCTGTCGAGCAGCTTGCGGAGTTCCTTCTGATCCTCAAGTGAACCGTGCAGCACGGTCTGGGCCTCCTGCGGGGATGCACTGAGCTCCTCGAAGTCGAGAAGGACACCGGGGGGCAGAAGGCCCGCGACCCGGATCTCGTAATAGATACACATCAGCGATCTTCCCGCCTTCGAGCGTGATTACCTGGTCGAACTCATCGAGCCCGTCGAGGTCGTGGGTTATGAGGAGCATCGTGCGCCCGGCCGTCGCGGCCAGCACGTCGCTGAGCAGAGCGCGGCGGGTTCCGGGATCGAGATGGGCCGTGGGTTCATCGAGTATCAGCAGATCCGGATCGGCGAGCAGAGCCCGGGCTACGGCCAGCCGCTGGCGCTGGCCGCCAGACAGCGTGGCCCCGTGGGTGCCGACCGGGGTGTCCCAGCGCAGCGGCAGCGACTCGATCCAGTCCAGCAACCTGACCCGGGCCGCGGCCTCGGCCAGCTGCTCGTCGGTGGCCCCCGGCCGGGCCAGGCGAAGGTTGTCGCGTAGGGAAGCGTCGAAGATGTGCGGATCCTGCGGGCAGCCGCCGATCCTGGTGCGGACCTCGTCCGCGGAGTAGCTGGCCAGGTCGTGACCGTTGAGCGTGACCCTCCCCGAGGTCAGCTCGGCGAAGCGGAGCAGCACGCTGGCCAGCGTGGATTTCCCAGCTCCGTTCGGACCGGTCAGGGCGACCCGCCGCCCCGGCAGCAGATCAAGGTCGATGCCGTCGAGGGCGGCCGGCCCGTCGGGCCGGTAGCGGACCTGAGCGCCGCGCAGCCTGACCGATATCGGGCCGTCGGGCAGTGGCCGCGGCGCGAGCGGCTCGCGCACCGGGTCCGGTGCGTCCAGCAGCGCCGCGATCCGGCGGGCCGACACGCGGGCCTGGCCGAGCTGGACCGCCGCGGCGGGCAAGGCCGTGACGGCCTCGAAGGAGGCGAGCGCGGTCAGCGTCAGCACGGCCAGCGGAACCCTGGTCAGCGCGCCGCCTCCGGTGGCCGCCACCCCGAGCAGCAGGACGCCCCACAGGGTCAGCCCGGCGGTGGCGGAACTCAGGCCCACGCTGAGGCCGGACACCATGGCGTTCCGGTCGGCCTGCCTGGTCAGGTCGGCGTCGGCCACCGTCACCGAGGCCAGCGCCGTCTCCCGGGCGCCGTAAGCGTGCAGCTCGGCCGCGCCGGCCATGAGGTCGGTGAGGCTCGCGGCCAGTTGCCCCCGCGCCGGGGCGACCCGCCTGGCCGCGCCGCGCGCCGCCCTGGCCGCGAGCACCGGGACACCGATCCCGGCCACCAGCAGCCCAGCGGCGAGCACGGCCCCGGCGGGCGCGAGGATCAGCAGGCAGGCGACGACCGACCCGGCGCCGACCACGGCCGCGGCGAGCGGGGCGGCGATACCGCGGATGAACAGATCCTGGGTCGCGTCGACATCGGAGACCAGCCGGGCGAGCAGGTCACCCGATGAGAACTCCGCCAGCCCGGCCGGGGCGAGCCGCTCCAGCCGCCGGTAGATCCGGACCCGGACGCGGGCAAGGACCCGGAACGCGGCGTCGTGTGACGCGAGCCGCTCGAGGTAGCGCGAGACTCCGCGGCCCGCGCTCAGCGCCCGGACCGCGACCACGGCCGCTGAGATCGCCAGGATGCCGGGATGCTGTGACGCCCGCGCCAGCAGGAACCCGGACACCGCCAGCAGTGCCACGCCGCACCCCGTGGCAGCGGCCCCGGCCGCCACGGCGAGCAGCAGCCGGCCGCGCAGCGGCCGGGACCCCAAGGCCAGCCTGAGCAGCCGCAGGAGCGGATCGTACCGGGCGATCATGGTACGACCACCAGCCCGGCCGGGTCGCTGAGCCGGCCCTCGTCCAGGGCCAGGATCCGGGCGGCGCGGTCAGCCCGGGGTGGCGGCTGGTGGGTGATGAGGATGACGGTGCGATCGGCCATCCGGGTCGCGATGGCGGTCATGACCGCCTCGGCGCTAGCCGGGTCGAGGTGGGCGGTGGGCTCGTCGAGCAGCAAGACCGGAGCCTGGCGCAGGAACGCCCGGGCCAGCGCGATCTTCTGCCGCTGCCCGGCCGACAGGCTTCGGGCGCCTTCGATGAGCTGGGTATCGTAGCCGCCGGGCAGCCGGCGGATGAACTCGTCCGCCCCGGCCAGGCGGGCGGCCGCCGCGATATCCGGCCGCCGCGCCCCGGGCTGACCCAGTGCGATGTTGTCGCCCACGGTCGCGGCGAACAGGTGCGGGTGCTGCGGAACCCAGGCGATCTGGGCCAGCCAGCGATCGTCCGGGATGCGCGCCAGGTCGACGCCGCCCGCCGTGACGGCCCCGCTGGCCGGGACGACGAAGCGAAGCAGCAACGCTAGCAGCGAGCTCTTCCCCGCGCCGCTCGGGCCGGTCAGGACGACGTGCTCGCCGGGCCGCACGGTCAGGCTGATCTCGTCCAGCGCCGGCCGTGCCCGGTTCGGGTAGGTCAGGCTCACCGCGCGGAGCGTGATGTCCGCGCGGCTCAGGTCCACGTCGGTAGTCCGGGCGGCGGTGACCGGCTGGCCGGGCAGCGGGGTGTCGAGGATCTCGAAGGCGCGCCGTGCCGCCGCGGAGCCGTCCGCGCTGGCGTGGAACTCGGCGCTCGCGTTGCGGAGCGGCAGGTAGGCCTCGGGAGTCAGCAGCAGGACCAGAAGTGCCGTCTGGTAACCGACGTGGCCGGCCAGCAGCCGGAGGCCGACCTCGACGGCGACCAGGGCGGTGGCCAGCGCCGCGGTGAGCTCCAAGGCCAGGGCGGACAAGAACGCCACCCGCAGTGCCGCCATGGTCGCCTTGCGGTGCGCGCTGGTGACTTCCCCGATCACCTCGGCCTGGGCCCGGGCGCGACCGAACAGCTTCAGGGTCGGCAGGCCCGCCACCACGTCGAGGAAGTGGCCGCCGAGACGGGCCAGCAACTGCCACTGGCGCTGGGTCTGTGCCCGCGTGTGCCATCCGATGAGGATCCCGAACAGCGGGATCAGCGGCAGCGTCACCGCGATGATGACCGCGGAGATCCAGTCGGCGAACGCCACCGCGGCCAGTACGGCCAGCGGGACGGTCACACCCAGCACCAGGCGTGGCAGGTACCGGGCGAAGTAGGGATCGAGCCCATCCAGCCCTCTGGTCGCGAGCGTGGTGATCTCCCCGCGTGGCTGGCCGCCGAGCCACTGCGGGCCCAATCGCAGGACGTGGCCGCTGAGCCGCCGTCGCAGCCCTGATTTCACCGCGGCCGCCGCGCGCAGCGCCGCGGCCTCTCCTCCGGCGGCCGCGACGGCCCGCCCGGCCACCACCACGCCGAGCCAGGCCAGCACGCCGGACAGCGCGGCTATCCCAGTGCCGCGCGCCGCCCCCGCCAGGGCGCGCGACAGCAGATCGGCCTGGAACAGGATCAGAACCGCGCCCGCCAGGCCGAGCGCGACCGTGACCGCCAGGTATCCGCGTGCCGATCCGGCCTGCCGCAGCAGACGCGGGTCAACCGCCCTCACGGCCCGCTGGAGATCGTCGGCATGGTCGGCACGTTCGGCAAGTCGAGTACCCGCATGGCGTCTATGCTGGCAGCGGACCTCATCCGGCTCATCGTCCGCTACGGATGATGCCTGGCTTCGGCGAGGGTTCTAGAAATTGCGATGATGGCAACCTACGACCTGCTCGCGCCGCACTACGATGCCGTGACGGGCGATTCCTCCACCGAGGCGGCGCTAATCCGGGACATCCTCGAGCGGCGTCACGGCCGGGTCGCGACCCTGCTCGACGTCGCCTGCGGGACCGGGGCCATCACCGCGCCACTCTCACGCGCCTACCAGGTCAGCGGTCTGGATATAGCCCCTGGCATGCTCGCCGTGGCGCGCGGGAAGCTCCCCGGGGATGTGCCGCTGTACCTCGCCGATATGACCAGCTTCACGCTCAGCACCAGATTCGACGCCATCGTCTGCGCGTATCAAGGTGTCAATCACCTGCTCAGCCTCTCGGCGTGGCAGAGCTTTTTCGGCTGCGCATTCCGGCACCTCAATCCCGGAGGCATGCTCGTGTTCGATATCGCCACCGTCAGGTACCTCATGACGATGGCCAGCATCCCGAAGGTAGTGGAGCAATTCGGCGATAACTACCTGCAGATAACGGTAAGCACGACCGACGGTGCCCGGTTCAGGTGGCATATCGAGGTATTCGAACTGCAGCGAGACGGAAGATACGTGCTGCTCACCCAGGCCGTCGAGATGCGATCGTTCCCCGTCGATCAGGTCAAAGAGGCGCTGTGCCATCGCTTCACCGACATAGAAGTCATCGGCGGTGACGGCCGTTCAGCCGACTGGGAGAGCGACGGCAGGATCTGGCTGGCGTGCGCCAGGCCTTCCTGAGCCGGCCCGCAGTCACCCACGGCAGGTGAGTCGCTCCGGGCTGACCCGGCTCACGATGGATATGTGAGCATGCCCTCCGATCCGCGCGCGCTCCTGCGTAGCCGCGCTTACCTGCGACTGCTGGTCCTCGCGGCGGCTCTCGGGGTTCCGGTCTCAGCCGCCGCCTACGGCTTCCTTGCGCTGGTCAGCTACCTCCAGTCGGAAATCTTCACTCATCTTCCCCACGGCCTAGGCTTCCAGGCTGAGCCTGTGTGGTGGCCGCTGCCCGTGCTTGCGGTGGGTGGCGTGCTAACGGGCCTGGCCATCAGGTACCTGCCGGGCACCGGTGGCGCGCACCCGGCGGAGGGCTTCAAGACGCACCGTGCCCCGACGCCGGCCGAATTGCCCGGCGTGATACTGGCCGCCCTGGCCACCTTGATCTTCGGCGCCGTGCTCGGACCCGAGGCGCCCCTGATCGCCATCGGCGGCGGTCTGGTCATGCTGGCCCTGCGGGCCGCCCGCCGTGACGTGCCCGACCAGGCCACGGCCGTCCTCGCCTCGGCGGGAAGCTTCGCCGCCATCAGCACGCTGCTCGGTTCGCCGATCATCGGCGCGTTCTTGCTAATGGAGGCGTCCGGGCTGGGCGGACCGATGCTGGGCCTCGTCCTGGTGCCCGGCCTGCTGGCCGCGGGCATCGGCTCGCTCATCTTCCTCGGGCTGGACGCCTGGACCGGGCTGGGCACCTTCACCCTGGCCGTCCCGGGCCTGCCCCATTTCGGCTCGCCGACCATAGCGGAGTTCGGGTGGGCGGTCGTCGTCGGCCTGGCCGCGGCCCTGCTCGGCGCCGGCATCCGCTGGCTGGGACTGCGACTGCAGCCGTTCTCGCTTCGCTCGCCGCCGGCCGCCGCCCTGGTGGCGGGCCTGGTCGTGGCGGGACTTGCGATCGCGTACGCCGAGGGCACGGGGAAGAACTCCTCCGATGTCCTCTTCTCCGGACAGAGCGCCCTCGGGCCGCTGATTACCAACAGTGCCACGTACAGCGTCGGAGCGCTCCTGTTGCTCCTGGTGTGCAAGAGCCTGGCCTACGGCGTGTCGCTGAGCAGCTTCCGGGGAGGCCCTGTCTTCCCGGCCCTGTTCATCGGCGCGGCGGGCGGCATGGCCCTGTCGCATCTGCCGGGCTTGCCGCTGGTGGCCGGGGTGGCCACCGGCATCGGGGCGATGTCCGCGGTCATGCTCAACCTCCCGCTGACGTCGGTGCTGCTGGCGACGCTGCTACTGGCCTCAGACGGCCTGGCCGTCATGCCGCTGGTCATCGTGGCGGTCGTGGTCGCCTACGTCGCCTCGGCCCGGCTCACGCCGGCCGAGCCGGCCGCGCCGCCGGCGGCCACACGGGCCGAGGCCGCGGATCCCTCCGTGACTCCGCGTGCTTAATGCTGCACATCCGCGTCGTCACCACTCCTGGTCTCACCGGGCGGCTGCTCGACCGGCTGGCGGACCTGCCGGGCATCCGAAACCTGATCGTGCTCGAGGGCGCCGCGCGGCCATCCGGCGACGCCATCTTCTTCGACGTAGATCACAGTGCCGCCAACCCCGTGTTCCGCGAGCTACGCGGCCTGAGCCTTGATCACGACGGCGCGGTCACCGTGGAGCAGGTGGACGCCTCGCTCGCCAGGACCACCGGCGCAACCACCGCCATCGGCTCGCCGGCCAGCGAAAAGGCCCCGGTGTGGGAAATGGTCGAAGCCGCCATCCGCGGCGGAGCGGTGTACTCCCCGAGCTTCTTCGGCCTGCTGGCCATCGCCGCGCTGATCGGCGCGGTGGGAATCCTGACCAACTCGCAGATCCTCATCGTCGGCGCGATGGTGGTCGGCCCCGAATACGGCGCCATCATCGCCGCGGCGCTGGGGATCAGCAAGGGCCAGCGGGACGCCATCCGTGACGGCCTGCTCGCCCTGGTCGTCGGGTTCTCCGCCGCGATCGCGCTGACGTTCGCCTTCGGCGTGGCCGTCCGGGCGGCGGGCGAGGCCCCGGCGCCCTTCCTGCACGGCGTCAGGCCCGTCTCCGACCTCATCAACAGCCCTAATTGGTTCTCCGTGGTGGTCGCGATCCTGGCCGGGATCGTGGGCGTGGTATCCCTGACTGAGGCCCGCGCCGGCGCCCTCATCGGAGTGTTCATTTCCGTGACCACCATTCCCGCGGCCGCCGACATCGGCTTGTCCGTCGCCTTCGGCAGCTGGAACGAAGCAGGAGGCTCGGCGCTGCAACTGCTGCTGAACGTGGTCCTGCTGATCGCCGTCGGCGCGGGCGGCCTCAGCGCTCAGCGGGCCCTCTGGGCGCGGCGGTATCCCCGGGAGCGGGCTGGTTGACGCCGTACGCGCCGGTCTCCAAGGGCATGTCGTCGATGGTGAAGGTTCGTTCGCGGCGGATGTCGCGGGTGAAGGCGAACCACCAGCCCAGGACGGCTCCGACCCGGTTGCGGTAGCCGGTGAGGAAGCCGATGTGGATGAACAGCCAGACCCACCAGCCCAGGAAGCCGCCGAAGTTCATCTTGAAAGCGGAGACGACCGCCTTGCCGCGGGAGATGTAGGCGGCCGAGCCCAGGTCGCGGTACTTGAACGGCTTGTCGAAGCTCTGTCCCCGGGCCTGGTGGGCGATGCTGCGCCCGGCGTACAGCCCGGTCTGCATGGCGACCTCCGCGACCCCGGGCAGCTTGTCCAGGCTCATCACGTCCCCGGTGACCAGGATCTCCGGATGGCCGGGGATGGTGCAGTCCTTGCCGACCACGATCCGCCCGGCCCGGTCCTGCTCCGCGCCGGTGGCCTTGGCCACCGCCGTGGCCAGCGGCGGTGCCTCGACGCCCGCGGTCCACAAGACATTGCCGCACACGTGCCGGGTCACCGTGCCGTCGTGGTCCTTGACCTCTAGGCCGTAAGGGTCTACGTGGGTGACGATCGAGCCCATGTGCAGCTCGACGCCGAGCTTGCCCAGGTCCCGGGCGGCCAGCGCCGACAGCTTCGGGCCGAACATCGCCAGCGGCGCGGTGCCGCCGTCGAACAGCAGGACCCGGGCGTCCTCCGGCTTGATGTGCCGGTACTCGCGGCGCAGCGTCTTGGTGGCGACCTCGCGGATCTGCCCGGCCAGTTCCACGCCGGTCGGTCCGGCGCCGACCAGGGCGAAGGTGAGCCAGCGGGCCCGTTCGGCCGGGTCGCTGGCGGACTCGGCCATCTCGAACGCGCCGAAGACCCGCCGCCGGATCTTCATCGCGTCCTCGATGGTCTTCATCCCGGGCGCGATCGGGGCGTACTCGTCGTGCCCGAAGTAGGACTGCCGGACCCCGGCGGCCAGGATGAGGTGGTCGTAGCCGAACTCGACCTGCTCGCCCAGCGGGCGCCGGGCCTGCACGCTCCGCCCGGCCGTGTCGATGCCGGTCACCTCGGCTATGACGAACTCGACGTTGCTGTGCTTGGCGAGTAGCTGGCGCAGCGGCGCGGCGATCTTGCCCTCGGACAAGATGCCGGTCGCGCACTGGTACAGCATCGGCTGGAACAGGTGATGCTCGGCCCGGTCGATGAGGGTCACCTGCACTGGCGCGCGGGCCAGCATCCTGACGGCGAACAGCCCCGCGAAACCGCCCCCCACGATCACGACCCGGCGGGCACCTGATCCCGTGGTCATGAGTTCACCCCGCCGGGTCGTACCAGGTGTCGCCGGCCGGCACCAGCCGGCCTGCCTCCTGAGGGCCCCAGCTAGCCCGGGCGTACTGGTGCACGGGCACCACGTCGCCGAGCACCGGGTCCACCACGCGCCAGGCGTCCTCCACGGTGTCCTGCCGCGCGAACAGCCACCGGTCACCGTCGAGGGCCGCGCCGATCAGCCGGTCGTAGGGCCGCATGTCCGACCCGGGCTGCGCCGCGAACGAGAGTTCCTCCGGTTGCGGCTCCCAGCCCGCGCCCGGCTTCTTTCCTTGCAGCACGAGGCTGACCCGCGTTTCCGGCCAGACGCGGAACCGGAGCGTGTCCGACGGACGCTCGGGCTCGATACCGAACAAGTCCTGCGGCGGGTCCCGGAAGGCGATACTGACCTCGGTGGCAGTGACCGGCATGCACTTACCCGCCCGGATCAGTACCGGCACGCCCGCCCACCGCCACGAGTCCACCATGAGCCGGATTGCGACGAAGCTCTCGGTCGTCGAGCGCGGGTCGACTCCCTCCACCTCGTGGTATCCCTCGTACTGCCCGCGGACCGCGTCCTCGGGCGTCAGCGGGCGGATCGCGCGTACCAGCCGTGACTTGGCGTCGCGCCAGCCGGCCAGGCCCACGTCTTCTGGCGGATCGGCCATGACGGTGGCCATCACCTGCAGCATGTGGTTCTGCACCACGTCGCGGATGGCGCCGGTGCGGTCGTAGAACCGGCCGCGGTCGGCGACGTCGAACGCCTCGGCCATCGTGATCTGGATGCTCTCCACGTAGGTCCGGTTGAGCAGCGGTTCGATGACCGAGTTGGCGAACCGGACGAACAGGACGTTCTCCACGGGGTCCAGGCCCAGCCAGTGGTCGACCCGGTAGATGGCCTCCTCCGGGAAGTACTGGTGCATGAGCTTGTTCAGCTCCAGGGCGCTGTCCAGGTTGGTGCCGAACGGCTTCTCTACCATCACCCGGTTGCCTGCGGCCCGTCCCGCGGTGGCGATGCCCTGCGCGATCCGCCCGAACAAGACCGGTGGCACCTCCAGGTAGAACAGCACCTGCTGGGCCGCGCCGATCTCGTCCGACATGGCCTTGTAGGTGGCGTCGTCACCGAGGTCCCCGTCCACGTATCGCAGCAGGTTCAGCATCTTGGCCGCCGCGGGCTCAGCCGGGTCCATCCCGTTGAGCTTCAGCGACGCGGTGGCGTAGTCCCGGAACTGCTCCAGGCCCCACCCGCTCTTGGCCACCCCGACCACCGGGACGTCGAGGACGCCGCGCTTGACCAGCCCCACCAGGGCCGGGAAAGTCTCCAGCTTGGCTAGGTCCCCTGTGGCGCCGAAGATCACCAGCGCGTCAACCTTGTCGGACATATCTTTCCTCCTGATGCATCGTTCTGATCAGATCGCGCCCGGCCTGGGGCGCGCATCCTCCGCGGCGGACGATTCGCTCCGCTCCCCGGAGCCTGCCGGGGGGGCGGTGACGTCGGATGCCGGCTCCCGCGGCAGGAATTCCTTCCGGCTGACCCGCCTGCGGAATACGTAGTACGTCCAGGTCTGGTAGCCGAGTACCAGCGGCAGGAAGATGATGACGACCACGGTCATCGCCTTGAGCGAGTACGCGCCGGACGCGGTGTTGTACACGGTGAGGTTGTACGCGTGGTTGGTGCTGGAGACCATCACGTTGGGGTACAGGTCGACGAAGATCGACACGACGCAGGCGGCGATGGTGACCGCGCTGGCCGCGAAGGCGAAGCCCTCCCGGTGCTCGTAGACCAGCCAGGCCGCGGCAATGGCGGCGAGCACAGCGAGTAGTTCGATCACGTTGAGGAAGAACGCCGTGCTGGCCGTGACGTGCGTCCAGATGATGAAGCCGGTCACGGCGGCCGCGGTAAACGGCGCCACCCGGCGGGCGGCCAGCCAGGACCGCTCGCGCATGCCGTCGGTGGTCTTCAGGCACAGGAACGTCGCGCCGTGCTGCAGGCAGATCAGCACGAACGTCACGCCGGTGAACACGGCGTAAGGCTGGAGCAGGTCCCAGAATGACCCGGTGAAGTTCTGGCTGGCGTTGATGGGGAGCCCGTGCAGCAGGTCGCCGAGGGCAATGCCGAGCAGCAGCGGGGCCAGCAGGCTACCTACGGTCAGCAGGACGTCCCAGGTGCGGCGCCAGCGGGCCGCGTCGCGCTTGCCGCGGTACTCGAAGGCCACGCCGCGGATGATGAGCGAGATCAGCAGCAGCACCAGCGCGAGGTACAGGGCGGAGAACATGGTCGCGTACCAGCCGGGAAAGGCGGCGAACATCGAGGCCCCGGCCACGATCAGCCAGACCTCGTTACCGTCCCACAGCGGCCCGATCGTGTTGATCGCGGCCCGGCGGCCGGCCTCGTCCTGGCCGACCACGCCGTGCAGCATGCCGACCCCGAAATCGAATCCCTCGAGGATGAAAAACCCGGTCCACAAGATCGCGATGACAATGAACCAGAACGGGATGAGGTGATTCATCGTTACCTCAGTACTGCACGGCCGGTACGGCGGCGTGCGGGTCGGTCTCGGTACGCTCGGGTTCGAGTGAGCGGCGCGAGTATCGCAGCATCAAGATCAGGTTCACGGTGCCGAGCGTGCCGTACAGCAGGATGAAGGCGATCAGGCTGATCCACAGCCAGGTGACGCTGACCGTCGGCGAGATCCCGTTCTTGGTGAGCATGATGCCCTGGACGATCCACGGTTGCCGGCCGCTCTCGGTCAGCAGCCAGCCGGCGGTGTTCATGGCGAACGGCAGCACCGTGCTCCAGATCGCCACCCACAGGAATATCCGTGACGTCTCGAGCTTCTTCCGCCGGATCAGCCACAAACCCCACAGCGATATCAGCAGGACCAGGGCCCCCAGGTAGGCCATGACCCGCATGCTCCAGTACTGGATGAACACGTTCGGCACGTAATTGCCGGGGCCGTATTGCTTGCTGTACTGCGCTTGAAGCTCGTTCATCCCGACCACCTGGCCGTTCCAGTGGTTGGTGGCCAGCAGCGACAGCAGGTGCGGGATCTCGATGATCTGGGTCGGGGTCTCGTCGTTGTTGCCGCCGCCGATCTGGAACAGCGAGAACGAGCACGGCTGGCAGGTGGTCCACTGCGCCTCCGCCGCGGCGATCTTCATCGGCTGGTACTTGCCCTCGATCACGCCGAGTTCGTCGCCCACCAGCAAGGTGAACAGCATCGCCGGGACCAGCACGATCAGCGCGATCCGCGCCGACCGGGTGAACACCTCCGGTTCCCCGCGGTGCCGCAGGTGCCACGCGGACACGGCCAGCATGATCATGGCGCCGGTCACCAGCGAGACGAACAGGACCTTGGCGTATCCCCACACGAACACCGGGTTGGTGAGCAGGGCCCAGATGTCATTCAGCTGGGGCTTGCCGTTGACCATCACATAGCCGACCGGGTGCTGCATCCAGGAGTTGGCCGCCATGATGAACGCCGCCGATAGCGCCGAGCCGAACGAGACCGCCCAGATGGTCAGCAGGTGCACCCGGCGCGGCAGCTTGTCCCAGCCGAACAGCCACAGTCCCAGGAATACGGACTCCAGGAAGAACGCGGCCAGGCCCTCCATCGCCAGCGGCGCGCCGAAGACGTTGCCGACCAGCCGGGAGTAGGCCCCCCAGTTCATCCCGAACTCGAACTCCTGCACGATTCCGGTGACCACGCCAATCGCGACGTTGATCACCAGCAGCGCGCCGAAGAACCGGGTCAGCCGCAGGTAATCAGCCCGGCCGCTGCGGTACCAGGCCGTTTGCAGCAGCGCGGTCAGGAAGGCCAGCCCGATCGTGATCGGCACGAAAAAGAAGTGGTTAATCGAGGTAAAAGCGAACTGCACCCGGGCGAGATCGATACTCGTCATAGCCACCGATCATGCGGGTCTGCGGCCGCCCTGACCTCATCCCTGCCGGGTGGTGCGACCCGGTGGCCGTGCCCGGCACCGGACGGGCCGGGTTCGGCTCACCCCGGCGGGAGGAGGCGGCCAGGCCTTGGCCGGGGTGACCATGCCGTCGTGACCAAGCGCCGACGCTCGCTGCGTGCCCTCCAGCGAATCGAGAGCGATCTGGCCGGCTCCGATCCGGGACTGGACGCGCTCTTCCGGTCCTTCGCCCGGCGTACCCGCGGCTATGACCTGTCCTGGGTGGAGAAGATTGACCGCAGGCCGTGCCTGCTATCTCGCATGTTCGGCCGGCGACAGCGCGAGCGGACGCTGACCGGGCGGACGAAGGACTGGACCGCGGACAACTGGCAGGATCCGTGACAACCAATCAGGTCCTGCTCGGGGTGGGCCTCATCGTCGCCCTCGCGGTCGGCTCGCAGGTGCTCGCCAGCCGCCTGCGGATCCCCGCTATCATCCTCCTGCTGCCGGTCGGCTTCACCGCCGGCGCGATCACCACCGACGTCAACCCCCAGCAATTGCTGGGCGCGGCGTTCCAGCCGCTGGTGTCACTGGCCGTGGCCGTCATCCTCTACGACGCGGGCATGGCGCTGGACCTGCGGCAGCTGCACGGCCATACCCGGCGGATCGTGGTCCGGCTGATCGTGATGGGCGTGCCGGTCACCCTGGCCTTCGGTGCCGTGTTCGCTAGCTTGCTGCTGGGCCTGTCCGGGCAGGCGGCCGTGATGACCGGGACCATCCTGGTCGTATCGGGCCCCACCGTGGTCGGGCCGCTGCTCGGGTTCGTCCGTCCCACCGAGCGGGTGCAGCGCGTGCTCTCCTGGGAGGGCTCGCTGATCGATCCGGTGGGCGGCATCCTCGGCGCCGTCGTCTTCCACGCCGTGGTGGCGAGCACCCACCGGGTCCCCGGCTACCAGCTCGGGCAGTTCCTGCTCGACATCAGCGTGGGCCTGGCGGGCGGTCTCGTCGGCGTCGCCCTGCTGTGGCTCCTGCTGCGCAAGCTCCGGCTCGGCGAGGTGCTCGGCACCAGCGCCCAGCTCGCGTCAGTGGTGGCCGTGGCCGCCGGATGCGACATCCTCCGCGAGGACTCCGGGCTCATCGCGGCCATCGTCATGGGCCTGGCCGTCGCCAACCTGCGCGGGTTCGACGTCCCGGCCCGGCGGCCGTTCTTCGAGACCCTGGTGCAGCTGATCATCGGCCTGCTCTTCATTTCCATCTCGGCCACCGTCACTCCGGCGTCGCTGCGCCATCTGATTCTGCCCACGCTGGCACTCGCCGCGGTCCTGATCCTGGTCACCCGGCCGCTGGTGGCCTGGCTGGCCACGGCCCGGACCGACATGACGACCGGGGAACGCCTGTTCACCGGGTGGATGGACCCGCGCGGCATCGTCGCGGCGGCCACCGCGTCGACGTTCTCCGCCGGGCTCGTCGCCCAGCACGTCGGGGGCGCGAGCAAGATCCTCCCGGTCACGTTCCTGGTCATCGTCGTGACCGTCGCGGTTTACGGCCTGACCGCGGTCCCGGTGGCCAGGCGCCTCGGCGTGACCCGCCCGGCCCGTGCCCGGCCGCTGCTGGTGGGCGGCGCCGACTGGGTGATTGACCTCGGCCGGGTCCTGCGCTCGCTGGGCCTAGACGTGCTGATGTGGGCCGGCTTCGATGAGCAGCGTCAGCGCATCAGCCAGGCCGGCCTGGAACTGGCGCCCGGCGAGCTGCTGGCCGCGGCCACCGGCCGGGGCGCGCAACTCGAGGGCATCACCGCCGTCCTCCTGCTCACCGACGAGGACGACTTCAACGCGCTCGGGTCCACCGTGCTGCAGGGCAGCGTGGACGGCGCGGTCTACCGGCTGGGCGCCCGGCTGCCCGGTCACGGCGTGGTAGCCCCCTATACCGGCGGCCAGACGTTGTTCGACCCGCAGCTCACCAGGTACGAGCTGAGCAGGCACTACGCCGATGGCGCGCGGATCTGCGCGCAGCCCGTCGACGGTACGGCCTGCGCCGACGGTAACCTGCTCTTCCTGGTCCGGGCGGATGGCAGGCTCGCCCCCGTCACCCGGTCCGGCCCGCCGGAACCCGAGCCCGGGGACAGCAGGGTCGTGCTCACGGCGCGGCCGGCCGGATGACGCCTCGTCATCCTCCGCGGGTGAGGCCCTCGTCGCCGGGTGCTTCCAGGATGGGAGGGTGACTGAGCACTATGACGTGATCATCGTAGGCACCGGCGCGGGCGGCGGCACGCTGGCCCGCACGCTGGCCCCGTCCGGCAAGCGGATCCTGCTGCTTGAACGGGGTGACTTCCTGCCCCGCGAGATGGACAACTGGGATCCCGGCTCCGTCTTCGTGGACGGGAAGTACGTGTCGCAGGACACCTGGTACGACTCCGACGGGAAGCCGTTCCAGCCGCAGGTGCACTACTTCGTCGGCGGCGCCACCAAGCTCTACGGCGCCGCGCTGTACCGGCTGCGGCCCGAGGACTTCGGCGAGCTCAAGCACGCCGACGGCGTCTCGCCCGCCTGGCCGCTGACCTATGACGAGTTCGAGCCGTGGTACACCAAGGCCGAGTGGCTCTACCAGGTCCACGGAGTGCACGGCGAGGATCCCACCGAGGGTCACTGCTCGAAGCAGTACCCGTGGCCGGCGGTGTCACACGAGCCGCGGATCCAGGAGATCTCCGATGCCCTGGCCGGTGCGGGCTACCACCCGTTCCACGCGCCGTGCGGCATCCTGCTCGACGAGGCGAACCGGCCGGCCAGCCAGTGCATCCGGTGCACCTGGTGCGATGGCTATCCGTGCCTGGTACACGCCAAGTCCGACGCCGACGTCATCGCGGTGCGCCCGATCCTGGATCAGGGAAACGTCACCCTGCTGGTCAACGCCGAAGTCCGGCGCCTCGAGACCGATCCGGGCGGCCGGACCGTCACCTCCGTCGTGGTCAACCGGGACGGGCAGCAGGAGGTGTACGAGGCCGACATCGTAGTGGTCGCGGCCGGGGCGGCGAACAGTGCCGCCATCTTGCTCAGGTCGGCGTCCGACCGGTACCCGGACGGCCTGGCCAATAGCTCGGGCCAGGTCGGCCGCAACTACATGTACCACAACAGCAAGGCCGTGGTCGCCCTGGGCAAGGAGCGCAACGACACGGTGTTCGAGAAGACCCTCGGCCTGAACGACTTCTACTTCGCCGGCAATGGCCGCGAATGGCCGCTCGGGAACATCCAGATGTGCGGGAAGTCGAACGCGGAGGCGATGAAGGGCGAGGAGCCCAAGCTCACCATGCTGGCGCCGCACTGGAGCCTGGCGGACGTGGCTCGTCACGCCGTGGACTTCTGGCTGACCACTGAGGACGTGCCCAAGCCCGGCAACCGCGTGACCGTGGACCGCGACGGGAGCGTTCACCTCGCCTACGCCCCGACCAACGCCACCGAGGCCGCCGGGCTCTACCACGAGCTCAGGAAGATCCTCAACCACGTCGGGATGGCCCAGCACCACGTGCTCGACAAGAACTTCTACATGAACATGAGCATCCCGATCGCCGGCTGCGCCCACCAGGCCGGGACCTGCCGGTTCGGCAACGACCCGGCCACGTCGGTGCTCGACGTCAACTGCAAGGCCCACGAGCTGGACAACCTGTACGTCGTGGACACCAGCATCTTCCCCAGCATCGGGGCGGTGAACCCGGCCCTCACCGCCATGGCCAACGCCATCCGGGTCGGCGAGCACCTGCTCAGCCGGATGTCGTAAATCCATGCCCAGCCCTGGAGGCGCCCGTGTCTGCCATCGGTGGTGAGCCCCCCGGGGCGACCGAGGGCCAGGAACTCAGCCCGGACGAGCGAGCCGAGCTGGAACGCCTGCGTGCCGAGACGGCCAGGCTCCACGACCAGGGCGGTCAGGGGGGTGGCCCGGCACGCCGACGGCGCTTCAGCTGGCGAATGCCTGTCTCCATCGTGCTCATCGTCCTCGGCTGCATAGTCGCCCCGGTCGCCGTGCTCGGCGTCTGGGCGGGCAACGAGGTGTCCGACACCGGCCGGTGGGTGGCAACGGTGGAGCCGCTGATCCACGACCCGGCCATCCAGAACGTCCTGACCGACAAGATCACGACGGAGATAACCAACCGGCTCAACGTGACCGGGACCATCGATCAGGCCTCGGCCCAGCTCAACGACAGGGGTCTGACGCGAATCAGCTCGCTGCTCAATTCGTTTGGCCCGCAGATCGCCAGCTCGGTGACCGGCTTCATCCACAGCACCGTGCACAGGGTTATCTCCGGTCCAAGAGTCGCCAAGCTATGGGTCCGGGTCAACACCACGGCGCACCAGGCGGTGGTCCAGGTGCTCTCCGGGCAGGGCAACGGCGCCATCAGCACGAGCAACGGCCAGATCACCCTCAACCTCGGTCCGTTCATCGCCGTGGTCAAGCAGGACCTGGTCGACCACGGGTTCGCGCTGGCGAGCAACATCCCGCCGATCAGCCCGACCGTGGCGCTGTTCCAGGCGAAGGACCTCGGCAAGGCTCAGGCCGGCTACCGGCTGATCACGACCCTCAAGATCGTGCTGCCCATCCTGGCGCTGGTCCTCCTGGCCGCCGGCGTGTGGGTCGCGCGGGGCCGCAGGCGTGCCCTGATCTGGGCGACGCTCGGCCTGGCCGCATCCATGCTGGTGCTGGCCATTGGCTTGCTTATCGCCCGGAGCATCTACCTCAATAGCGTGCCGCCCACCGTGCTGCCCGGCGACGCCGCGGCGGCCGCGTTCGACGCCATGGTGTACTTCATCAGGGTCGGGCTCCGTGTCGTCCTGGCGGTCGGGCTGGTCGTCGCCATCGGCGCCTTCATCACCGGACCCTCGCGCGCGGCGATCCAGACCCGTTCGGCCCTGAAGTCGTGGCTGGGCTGGATCCGTAACTTCGGTGAGCGCCGGGGCGTGTCGACCGGCCCGGTCGGCGAGTGGACGTACGCGCACCGCAGGGGACTGCGTATCGGAGCGGTGGCGCTCTTCGCCCTGATATTTGTCTTCTGGGGCCACCCCACCGGATTGGTCGTCATCGTTCTCGTCGTCCTCTTGGTGCTCGTCCTCGGCTTGATCGAGCTGATCGGCCGGCCTCCCGCCGAGCCCGGGACCGCAGCCCCGACCTGACTCATCCGCCACGGGTGACGCGATTTCCCCGAGCAGACGCCATGGTGAAGTCATCGTGTAGCTACCCATCCCGCGTTGCGACAGAAAGGACCCTGACCATGACCACGCCAGCCCAGGTAGACGTCGACCAGGCGACCCAGGAGAATCTGAGTGGCCTATCCCGGGGCGACCACGACCTCCTGACCACTGGCCTGGAACTGCGGGCCGAGTGGCAGGCGCGGAGCGGTCTGGACCCACGCAGCTACGCCCTGGTCAAGCTGGCCGCGCTCATCGCGCTCGACGCTCCTCCCGCCTCGTACCTCTGGCAGGTGGCCAACGCGCTGGACGCCGGGGCCACGCCGGCGGACCTCGTCGGCGTGCTGATCGCCGTGGCCCCGCAGGTCGGCGGGCCCAGGGTCATCGCGGCCGCGCCCGAGCTCATGGTGGCTCTCGGCCTGTCCCTTCCAGATGACGTTTAGCTCGAACCCGGGCTAGCAAGGAGGCAGTGATGTTTCGTCGGCGACGCCCGCTGCTGCGTGCCGCCGCGGTAGGCGGTGGCGCGTACATGGCCGGCAAGAGCAGGGCCAGGCGCCAGGATGAGCAGGCGCAGATGCAGGCTGACCAGGACCAGCGCATCAGCGATCTGGAACAGCAGCAGTCTTACCAGCAGCCGCCGCCGCAGCAGCAGGCGCCGCCCCCGGCCGCGGCTCCGTCCCAGTCGTCGGCCATGCTCGATCAGCTCAACCAGCTGGCCGCACTGCACCAGCAAGGCGTGCTGACCGACGAGGAGTTCGCCGCCGCCAAGGCGAAGCTGTTCGCCACCTGAGCCCTGGC
>Ga0207678_10001425_pt1 | contig 21927 bp, 15 predicted proteins | sample KBSC63metaG_FD_184319 | JGI IMG/M metagenome (GOLD analysis project Ga0207678, IMG submission 184319) | Corn rhizosphere microbial communities from Kellogg Biological Station, Michigan, USA - KBS C6-3 metaG (SPAdes) (version 2) | ecosystem: Host-associated > Plants > Roots > Rhizosphere > Soil ... | reverse complement strand
AGTTGCGCCGCCTCATGCCCGCGGGTGCGCCGCGGGTGCTGGAGGTCGGCGCCGGCCTGGGGACGATGGTGGCCCGTCTGATGGACTGGGGTGTGGTCGGCACCGGCGAGTACATCCTGCTGGATGCCGATCGGCCGCTGCTGGATGATTCTCGCCGGTGGCTGCGCGACTGGGCGGCCGCGCGGGGCCTGCGCAGCGACCTGCTGCCGGATGGACTGCAGGTCGGTGATCTGCGGGTGCGCCTGGAGCACGCCGAGCTCGGCAGGTACCTGGAGGCCGCTCATGGGGGGCCAGCCGATGTGCTGATCGCCAACGCCGTACTGGACCTGGTGGACGTGCCGGCCATCCTGCCCGGATTGTTGCGGCTGCTGGTCCCCGGCGGCGTCTACTGGTTCACGATCAATTACGACGGCGAGAGCATCTTCGCGCCCGGCCACCCCCACGACGACCAGGTCCTGCGGGCCTACCACCGCGACATGGATGAGCGCGTCCGCTACGGCCGGCCGGCCGGGGATAGCCGGACGGGCCGCCGCCTGTTCCACAATCTGCGGGCGGCGGGGGCGCCCGCGCTGGCGGCGGGTTCGTCCGACTGGGTCGTAAGCGCCGGCCCGGACGGGAACTACCCGGACGATGAGGCTTACTTCCTGCGCAGCATCCTTAGCACGATCCAGGATGCGTTGCGGAGTCGTCCGGATCGGGTCGAACCGGCGGACCTGGCCGACTGGCTGGCCATGCGCGGTCGGCAGCTGGCAGCGGGTGAGCTGGTCTACATCGCCCACCAGCTTGATTTCGTAGGCCGCTCGCCCGGCTAGCTCCCGGCGGGCTGGTGCGGTTCGGCGGCGCGTTCACTACTCCGGAGGAGCAGTTCATGCCCTCCGCGCCGGGCCTTAGTGGTCAGGTAGGCGGCGTTGGTCTCGGTAAGGTGCAGGGCGGTGGGGACCTGCCGGGCGATCGTGATGCCCAGGCGGGCCAGCTGAGCACCCTTGTCCGGGTTGTTGCTCAGCAGCGCGATGCGGTTAGCGCCGAGCGCGCGCAGCATCTGGGCCGCACTGGTGTAGTCGCGCTCGTCGGCCCGGTGACCGAGCGCGAGATTCGCGTCGTACGTATCCAGGCCGCGATCTTGCAGCGCGTAGGCGTCGAGCTTGTCGTACAGTCCGATGCCGCGCCCCTCCTGACGCAGGTACAGCACGTACCCGCCGTGCTTGGTGATCCGCTCGATCGCTTCGCGCAGTTGCGGCCCGCAGTCGCATCGCTGGCTGCCGAACACATCACCGGTGAGGCATTCACTGTGCAGGCGTACCAGTGGCAGCCGGGCCGCGGCGGGCCGGCCGAACTCGAGGGCCACGTGCTGCTGCGCGTCGGTCAGGCCGGTGAAGGTGACGATCGTGGCCGTGGTTGAGTAGCCGTCAGCCAAGCGCAGCGGGATGCGAACACGCCGGCGGATCGCTGCCGCCTGGACCGCCTCGGTCACGGGAAAGGCCGGTAAGCCACGAACGGCCTCCTTCGTCAGCGGCGCCGGGTCAGGTTCCCTCGGCTCGCCCCGGTGTCCCCGGCCGCGACGACGGTGAACGGCGTCCCTCAGCAGCAGGCCCGCGCCCGGGGCCACCGCGGCCAGCATGAGCACCGCATAGAGGGTGGCGACCGTGACCCCGTTAGCCGCGCCGAGCCCGGCTGCGGCGAAGGCCCAGGCGGCAATACCCTCCCGCGGGCCCCACCCGCCGATACTCAAGGGGATCCCGGCCGCGATCTGGACGACCATCAGCAGCGCGATCAGTTCGCCCAGGGGTGCGGTGCAGCCGGCCACCCGGGCCGCGATGACGAACGTGGCTGTGTGCCCGGCGACCACCAGCAGCGAGGCCAGCGTGACCTGCGGCCACACGCCCGCGACGAGCAGGCCGCGACGCAGGTCAGCGGCAACGGCCCGGGCGGCGCGGGCCGGCCGCGACCGTCCGCGGCGAGCGCCGATACGCACGACGAGCACAGCACACCCGGCTACGCCCGCGATGCCCGCCAGGACGTAGGGCAGCGCGGGCCGAACCGGCGAGGACAGGGTCAGCAGCACGACGGCGGTCACTACGGCCTGGATGATCTGACCGCACAGCCGTTCCCAGGCCACCGCGCGCACCCCCTGCGAGACATCTCCAGCGCGCCGGCCGTGCGCGACCGCTCGGTGCACGTCGCCGAGAATCCCGCCGGGGAGCACGGAGTTGAGGAACAGGGAACGGTAGTAGGCACCGGTCGCACCGGGCAGGTTGATGTCGGCGCCGAGCGCCCGGGCGACGACCCGCCACCGCCAGGCCGAACACACCGTGGTCAGGACGGTGAGCGTGACGGCGGCCAGGACCGCCTGCCAGGTGACCGCGCGCAGCCCGTCCTCGAACGGCGCCGCGCCCAGCTGCCGCACGAGAAACCACAGCACAATGACGCCGGCGGCCAGGCGCAGCAGCGACGGGCCGAAGCGGCGGACGGCCGGACCGATCCCGGCCGGAACTGAGTGCAGGGGCGTCACACCGGTTACACGGGCGGGCTAGGCAAATAGTTCAAAGCCCGGCTACGGTAGCATGCCGACCCGCGGCCGACCGCGGTGAACCAGCGTGACCGCGGACCCGTTGTCCCTATCAGGGATGACGAGATATGGCCACGGAGACGGAGACGCGGTGCGCACCATTCAACGTCCGGACAAAGGCGCGCCGACGATTCGGCTCGCGGACAAAGGTGCGCTGCCTACGATCCGGCTCGCGACGATCGCGGGGATGCTCGCCACGGCCGCCCTGCTCGGCGTCGTGGCCGTCACCGCTGGTCTCGGCGTCGCCGGCTGGATCGCCGGCCTGGCCACCGGTTCGGCGGCGGCCACGCTGCTTGTCACCGCCCGTATGCGCAGCGACCAGCCGGCGATTCTCCCGGCGGACTGGATCACCCTGACCCGGATGGTGCTGATCGCCGGGGTCGCGGGCCTCGTCGCCGACTCGTTCGGCGGACCGGTGTCGACCACAGCGCTGGTCACCCTGTCCAGCGTCGCGCTGGCCCTCGACGCGGTAGACGGGCTGGTGGCGCGCTGGACCGGCACCGCCACCCCGCTGGGCGCCCGCATCGACGGCGAGGCCGACGCCTTCCTCATCCTGCTGCTCAGCATCGTCGTGTCCCAGGATTACGGCGCCTGGGTGCTGGCCATCGGCGCCGCCCGCTACGCGCTGCTGCTGGCGGGCTGGCTGATCCCGTGGCTGGCCGCGCCGTTGCCGCCCCGGTTCTGGCGCAAGGTCGTGGCCGCGGTCCAGGGCATCGTGCTCACCGTGGCCGCCTCCGGCGTGCCCAGCCGCCTGGCCGGGATGATCGCGGTCGCCGTTGCGCTGCTGCTGCTGGTCGAGTCGTTCGGCCGCGACGTGATCTGGCTGTACCGTACCGGCGCCGGCCCGCGCACCCGCCGGGCCGTGCGGATCACCATCCTCGGGCTTGCGCTCGGGCTCTTGTGGTTCGACCTCGTGGCGCCCGACCGTTCCTGGCGGTTCAGCCTCGGCGCTTTCGTCCGCATCCCGGTGGAAGCGCTGGTCCTGGTGGCTATCGCGCTGGTGCTGCCGCTGTGGCCGCGACGGATCGTGGCCACGATCGCCGGGCTCCTGCTCAGCGTGCTCACCCTCGACAAGATCCTCAACATAGCGGTGTGGGAGGAGCTCAACCGGCCGTTCAACCCGCTGAACGACTGGGGCAGCATCAGGCCGGCCGCGGGCGTGGTCCGCGACGCCATCGGCACCGCGCTCACCAACGTCGTTCTCGTCGTGATCTGGGTCGGTATCGCTCTGCTCGTCGTCGCCATCACCGCGGCCACGATCCACGTCACCTCCGTGGCCGCCAGGCACCGCCGTGGCGCCCTTCGCGGCCTGATTGCCGTCACCGCCGTCTGGGCGCTGGCCGCGGGCCTGTCCCTGCAGGCCACCGCGGGGGCTCCGGTCGCCTCGACCAGCGCCGCCGGGCTGGCCGTCTCGCAGGTGCATGCCTTCCAGGCGGCGCTCAGCGACCCGCGCCGGTTCACCGAGGCCACCCGCAGTCCCGACCCCGAAGCCGCCATCCCCGCTTCGGACCTGCTGACCGGGTTGCGCGGCAAGGACGTCCTCATCGTCTTCGTCGAAAGCTACGGGCAGGTCGCCGTCCGGGGTTCGAGCTTCTCGCCGGGCGTCGACGCCGTCTTGCGCCAGCAGAACGGCATGCTGACCCGCGCCGGCTGGTCCACGCAGAGCGCCTGGCTCACCTCCCCGACCTTCGGCGGTATCAGCTGGCTCGCCCACTCCACCCTGCAGTCAGGGCTGTGGGTCAACAGCAACCAGCGCTATAACGAGCTCGTCGCCAGCCAGCGGTTCACCCTCAGCGACGCCTTCAAAAAGGCCGGGTGGCGGACGGTCGCCGACGACCCGACCGACTACCCGAACTGGAAGCCCGGCACGCAGTTTTACCACTACGACCAGCTCTACAACCAGGACAACGTCGGCTACCGCGGCCCGAAATTCAGCTACTCCCAGATGCCCGACCAGTACACCTTTGCCGCGTTCCAGCGGAACGAGCTCAAGCCCGGCCACAAGCCCGTGATGGCCGAGATCGACACGACCTCCTCGCACCTGCCCTGGGCCCCGTTGCCGACCATGGTGCCCTGGGACAAGGTCGGTAACGGCTCGATATTCGACCCGCAGCCCGCGCAGAGCGAAACCGCGGCCACGATCTGGCGCAACCAAAACACCGTGCGCCAGTACTTCGGCATGTCGATCCAGTACTCGCTGATTGCTCTCACCTCATGGATCACCGAGCTGAACGACCCGAACCTCGTGCTCATCTTCATGGGCGACCACCAGCCCCACACCGCCGTCTCCGGCCACGGGGCCACCCACGACGTGCCGGTCTCGATCGTCACCCGCGCCCCTTCGGTGCTCAGGCAGATGTCCTCCTGGCATTGGCAGAACGGGCTGATGCCTGATCTCAGCGCTCCGCTCGAGCCCATGGACGCCTTCCGCAACAAGTTCCTCAACACCTTCAGCTCGGCCGCGGCCCAGACGGCAACGGCCGGGACCGCAGGCCACTAGCCGGCCTGGTGAGTCAGGGAAGGTGGCTGGTGTCGTTGACGCGATGGACGGCGGCAAATCCGCGGCCGTGCCACTGGATCTCGTTGATGCAGGCGGAACCGAGATACAGCCGGTAGAGGGTGCTGAGCGGGACGCCGAGAGCCCGGCACAGCATGATCTTTATCGGGGTAACGTGACTGACCACCAGGATGGTCTGGCCGCCGTGATCCCGCAGCAGCCGGTCACAGGCCCGGTTCACCCGGCGTGCGGTGTCGGCGAAGCTCTCCCCGCCCGGCGGTGCCTGTCCGGGGTCGCGCCGCCAGGCCGCCGCGGCGGCGGGCCACCGCTGCTGGATCTCCTCCAGGGTGAAGCCGTCCCAGTCACCGAAGTCGGTTTCACGGAGATCATCATCGATGGCTGCGGTCAGACCCAGTTCGCCGGCCGCAATCGCGGCGGTGGCGACAGCGCGCTGCAACGGCGAGCTGACCACGGCGTCGATCGGAGCGCCGCTGGCGAGGCGGCCGGCGGCGGCCTTGGCCTGCCGGGTGCCGTTGGCGCTGAGCGGGAGGTCGCGCACGCCGCTGAAGCGGTGTTCAGGCGATAGCTGCGTATCGCCGTGCCGCAGCAGGACAGTGGTGGTGGGATCTGCTGTGGGGTTATCCCAGCCCAGAGTCATATGGCTGCCCCCGCGATGGTGACGAAGTGGTGTGATCCTATGACAGGACACGAAGATGCCACCAGAACGGTTCAGTCAGCACCGTGCGCGGTATCCGCCGAACGCGACGGGAGTTTCCCAGACTCGCACGGCCAGTGTTTCGCCGCCTGCGGCAGCTACGACGGGCGAGAGGGTGTCATGCACCCAGCGGGCGAACACCTCGACGGTGACCGCCTCGGCCTCGGCTGGGCGTATTTCCTCCAGGTTGCGGTCTTCGACCCGGCTGGTCAGCTCGGTGAGCGCCGCTTCCAGCACATCCAGATCGCAGACCATGCCCCGCCCGTCGAGCTGCTCGCGGTCCACCACGATCTCGATCCGGTAGTCATGATCATGGAGTTCCCCCTCTGGCCCGGGCAGTCCCGGCATGATGTGGAAAGCGCGGACGCTTCGGCTCAGCCCGACTTCACAGGTCACCGGCAGCACTCCTGTCGTAGTTGAGAACGGCATGCATCAGCCCGGGTTTCCCCTGGTCCACGGCCCGGAACGCGTCGGCGGCGGCACCGAAGCCGAAGACGTGAGTGCACAGCTGTGCCAACGGTAGCTCGCCCAGCAGCTCAACGGTCTCCTGGCGGCGCCGAGACCGGCTCCAGGTCCCGGACAGCCGGGCTGGCACCGTGGAGACCTGCGTGCTGCGAATCGTCAGGCGCCGCCGGTGGAAGGCGCCGCCGAGCGGCAGAACCACGGGTTTGGTACCGAACCACGAAGCGATCAGCAGGGTCCCCTCGTGGGCCAGCATGTCCAGCGCCATCGCTGGCGCATCCGGGTTACCGCTGGCGTCAATGACCAGCGCAACCTCCTCGTTCACCAGTTCCGCCGGTGCCGCGGTGGTGACGCCGAGGCTGCTGGCGACGGCGCGGCGCCACTGGAGCGGCTCGGCAATCAGCGGCCGCCACCCGGAGCGCTGCAACAGCAGGCCGGTCAGCAGGCCGAGCACGCCGGCCCCGAGCACGATGACCCGGTCCCGGTATCCGGTCCCCGCATCGAGCGTCACCTGCAGCGCCGTCTCGACCAGCGGCAGCAAGGTGGCGGACGCGGGATCGATGCCGGGCAGCGGAATCAGTTCACTGGCCCGCGCCGCAAATATGTCCTGGTGCGGATGGAACGCGAAAACGGCCTGGCCGGACTCCGCTACCTCGCCGACACACGCATACCCATAGGCGAAGGGATAGGAGAAGGTACCGCCGAGCGCGTCGATCGTGTCGTCGAGCGCCAACTCGGCCGGGACCTCGCCGCGGTACACCAGCCGTTCGGTGCCGCCGCTGATGCCCGAGCACACGGTGCGGACAAGGACCTCACCGGCCGCAGGCCGCGGTGCGGGCACTTCCCTGATCTCCACACACCGCGGAGCGGTATGAAATAGCGCGCGGGCAGGCACGCAGCTCATTTACCCGCCCCTTATCTGTACAAAACGGCCGTCACTCAGTCCTCGAAAGGTGACGGTCGCTCAGGCTGGCGGGGTGAGTTCGTGCCGTTTGGCTAGCCAGGCGATGATCTCGGCGGCGGCCAGCTCGTTGCCGGCGGGCTCTCCCTTGGCGATGGGACCGCCGAAGTGCAGGCCGCGGACCGTGGCGGTGGTGAGATCGGTGGCGCCGAGCGCGCCGGTCATCCGGCGCGAATCGGCAGGGAAGGCGGCCTGGTCACCGGTGAGCTCGATGAACAGGGTCGGGACGGTGACCCCGGGTGCGCAGCGGACGAAGTCGGCGTTGGAGCTGAGCCCGGACCAGGTCGACAGCCACGCTTCGGGGGTGGTGAGCCGGCCGAAGCCGGTCAGGCCGTAGTTGATCAGGTCGGGGCGCTTGCCGAAAAGCGATCCGTAGGGCCGTTCGCTGGGGTCCAGTGACAGGTCGACGGTGCGCGGGTCGGCGTCGGTGCGGAAGACGGTGATGATCCTGGGGGCCAGCGACCGGCGGCGGTCGAGCGGGTCGCCGCTGGCGCCGAAGGCGGTGCGTGCTTCAGCCGTCCGGGCCAGGTGCCCCCGGGCGACGGCGTCGATGCGAGCGACGCGGTCGCGCTGCGCGGTCCGGTAGCGGGCCAGGAATTCCTCGGTGTAGGCCGAGCTGGCGGGCGGCTCGGCGAACCCGTTGGCCGGGCGATAAGGGTCCAGGTCCGGCACGACCGACATCGGGTCCTGCTCGTCACCCACCGAGGGGTCGATGCAGGCGAGCAGCAGCTGGCCCTGTCCGGGGTGCGGGGCCAGGAAGATCGCGCCGTCGGCCAGGGGCATCTCGGCGTCGGCTAGCTTGGCCGGGCGGCCGCCGGGCGTGGTCGCGATGCGCCCGGCCGGCGCCAGCCCGGCTTGTTCGAGGTAGAACGCGTACAGCGTCCCGCCGCCGGAGTGCCCGAGGGTGACGATAGAGCCGAAGCCGCGCTCGCGCAGATAGACCAGGCCGGCGGCGGCGTCCAGGATCGCCTGCTCGTGGACCAGGGTGAGGTCGTTGCCGGCCGAGCGGGTGAGCTGCGTCCACACCGCGGCCCCGGCCTGCAGCAGCAGCGGGACCAGCGGATGGTGGGTCAGGTCCTGGCGCGGGTGCATGAGGCTGACCACGGTGGTGGCGCCGGGCACGGCGGCCAGCACGCCGCGGACGGTCGCCCCGTCCGCGGTGGTCAGCTCGTGCACCGAGGTGACGGCGGATTCCGGGCGGCTCCCGGCGGCCAGGTACCGGCCCGCGCCCAGCCGGCCGGCACTCAGCTGGCCGGCCTGGGGCCGCTCCCCCGCGGTGGTGCTCATGCGGGCTCTACGCGCAGCGCGTTCTTGTCGTGCTGGGTGATGCGGCTGTCGCGAGCCACGGCGGCCACGGCGCTGTACCAGACCGCGTGGCGGCAGCCGGTGGCGCGGCGGTCGATGGTGATCGCGCCGCCGGCGGTGATCTCGAAGTAGGGGCCGATACGTCCGACCGACACGGCGGGATCCTCCGCGGCGACCTGGGCGAGGGCGGTGTTCTCCGGCACGTCGAGCACGTACAGGGTGGTCATAGCCCGGTGCGCTCCAGCTCCCACTGGGCGGCGCGTTCGACGATCAGCTCGGCCTTACGGGCCAGCAGCTTGGCCAGGCTGGGTCCGGGTTCGGCGACGACGTCGAGGAGCGCGTCGATGGTCAGGTTGGCGTCCAGGTCTTCGGCGGGGGTCACCGGCCGCAGCGCGCGGGTGATCTCGATCATGTAGCCGTTGGGGTCATGGGTGTAGATCGACTCGATGGTCTCGTGCTGGATCTGCATCTCCACCGGCCACTGGCTGGCATCCAGCCGGCGGCGGTACTCCATGAGGTCCTCGTAGCCGTCGACGTGGATGGCCAGGTGCCGCGACCTGATGAAGTAGGTCGGCACGTCCGGGCCGAAGGCCGAATAGGCGTCCCCCCGCCCGGTCTGGTGGTACGGCTCCGTGCCGAAGTAGTAGAAGAACGCGATCCGGTCGTCGTTGCCGATGTCGAAGAAGAAGTGGATGAAGTCAGGGTGATCTTCCGGCCCCCAGCCCACGGCGCAGATCGAGTGCACCACCGGGAACCCCAGGACGTCCCGGTAGAAGCGCACCGTCCCGGCCGGGTCGAAGGTGGGGAACGCGGCGTGGTCGACGCCTTTCACCCGGTGGTCGAGCTTGGTCACTGCCAGCCTCCTGCGATCAAAGCCGTGCCCGTACCACAAACCGTACGACTATTTTACGTTTGGGTCAATAGTTTGACGATTGTGATTACAGATCGAGGAGGCGCTCGAGGTGGTCGAGGTCCTGGCGGAGCATCTTCAGCGCGGCGGCGGGCCCCTCGCCGTCCGGGGTGCGGTGATCGGCTCGCTGCACCGCGGCGACGGCCATGTCGGCGAGCTGGTCGGCGACGGCATCGATGCCGTCGCGCCCCGGCCGGAACCACCAGGCGACCCAGTTGCACATGCCGATCACGCCCAGCGCCGCGACCCGGGCGTCCACCGGCCGGAACCGGCCGGCGCGTATCCCGTCCTCGATGACGCCGGTGACCGCCTTCAGCACGGCGCGGCGGCTGGTGTCGTAGGCGCGCGACAAGGCCGGGGGCAGGTCGGCCTCGGAGCGGATGAGCAGGCGGAACCGCTCGGGCTGGGTTGCGACCCGGACGACGTTGAGCCGGGCTATCTCGCGGACCTTGCCGACCGCATCGAGGTCGGGGCGCGCGGCGACCTCGGTGATCTGGGCCGCGGATCCGCCGGCGACGTCCGCGGCCAGCTTGGCCAGCAGCTCGTCCTTGCTCTTGACGTAGTAGTAGAGCGCGGGACGGGTGATGCCGAGCGCGTCGGCGATATCCTGCAGGCTCGTCCCGGCGAAGCCGCGCTCGGCGAACAGCCGGATCGCCTGCTCGTATATCTCGTTCTCGACCAGTTCCCGGCGAGCGGTGGTGGCACCGGCCGGCTTCCTGCGCGAGCCCGGTGATGAGCTGGTCATGACCGCGATTGTAGGGCGGGCGCTGATTCCCCGGCGGCGGCCCGTTCGGTGGCCAGTTTCGCCGCGATGTCGGCCTGCAGGAGTTTCTTGTCCATCTTCCCGACCAGGGTGCGGGGGATCTCGGTGAGGTGCTCGACGCGTTCGGGCCACTTGAACTTGGCCACCTGCAGCTGCGTGAAGTGCTCCCGGATGTCGGCCATGGTCAGCGGTTCGCCGTGCACCACGATGTAGGCGCAGGTGCGTTCACCGAGCCGGGGGTCGGGCATGGCGACGGCGGCGGCACCGGTGATGCGCGGGTGGCGCAGCAGCAGCAGTTCCACCTCGGCGGCATTGACCTTCTCGCCGCCCCGGTTGATGACGTCCTTGATCCTGCCCTCGATGCTGACGTACCGCTGGCCGTCGATCTCGCGGACCGAGGCGAGGTCACCGGTACGGTAGAAGCCGTCAGCGGTGAACGCCCTCGTGTTGTGCGCGGCCGCGTCGAAGTATCCGCGCACCGTGTACGGGCCGCGGCAGCACAGCTCGCCGACCTGGCCGTCGGCAAGCTCGGTGGCGGAGCCAGGCTCGAGGATCCTGATCTCGTCCAGCGGGGACAGCGGGGTGCCGACCGTGCCCGCGCGGGCTTCGCGAGGGGTGCCGGGCCGGGTGGTGAGGAACAGCCCTTCGCCCATGCCGAAGAGCTGCCCGGACCACAGTCCGCGCTGTTCCAGCTCGTCGAACAGGGCCGGGGGCACCTTCGTCCCGGACAGCACCACCTGGGTCACCGATGCGGTGGCGGCATCGAATGCCGCCTCGGCGACGGCCTGGAAGTGACCGTGCCCGAGCAGGACATGGGTGACGCCCTCCCTGGCCATCAACGGCAGCGAGCCGGCCAGGTCGGGGGGGCCCAGCACCAGGCAGCCGCCGGCGCTGTGCGGGCCGTGGACCGCGCACACGATGCCGGCGTTGTGGATGACCGGGATCAGGTGGGCGACGCGGGTGTCCGGTGACCAGCCCCACGAGCGCGCGTAGGCCGCGGCGTTGTACCAGTACTCGGCGTGCAGCCGCGGGATCACCTTCGGGACGCCGGTGGTGCCGCCGGACAGCTGGAACACGGCGACGTCATCGGGGTCGATGCCACGCTGGATATCCTCGACGATCGTGCGCGCGGCCCGCGGATCGGCGCCAGCGCCCAGCGACTCGATCGCGACCTCGCCGGTGTCTCTGGCCGTGTCCCCGGTGGCCCCGAGGACCAGCGTGTGGCGCAGGGTCGGGTGATCCCGCCGCTGCTCGGCGGCGAATCCGACCAGGTCGAAGCCGCGCGTCCCCGCCTCGACCAGGTGAGCGACCGCGCCGGTCCGGCGGCTGATCTCGCCGATCTCGTGGCCGCGGTGCGCGGCGAGCGCGCAGACCGGCACCAGTCCCGCCTTGAGGACCCCGTACCAGGCCAGGATCGCGCCGAGCCGGTTGGTGACCTGGAACAGTACCGGATCGCCCGGCACCAGCCCGAGCCCGGCCAGCCCGGCGGCCAGGACGTCGGTGCTCTCGTCGAGTTCGCGGTAGGTCATCCGGCCGTCGAGCGCCACGACCGCCTCGCGCCGCGGGTACGCGGTCGCCACGGCGTGCAGCTCGTCGGCGATGGTACGAGTGCCCCACAGGCCCGACCGCCGGTAGCGGCGCGCCAGGTCGGGTGGATAGCGCACCAGGCGATCACCCCATCTGCTCGTGCTCATGCCGCCTCCTCGGTGAAGGAAACCAGGTCAGCGCGCCCGCTGACCAGCCCGGCGGCCAGGTCATCGCGCAATCCGGCTGGTCCGTCCATGACGATGAGGCCGCCGGCCTCGGCCCGGACCCGTTCGGCCAGGTCCATCCTCGTCAGCAGCGCGGGGCGATCGGCCGGGCCGGTGAAGCGGAACCCGGCCGCCCCGGCCTGGCGGGCACGGCGGGCGCGGGCGACGACGGCGTCCGCCGCCGGTCCCCACGGATCGCTGACCACGTCGGTGATGGCGGGCACATGGGTACCGAACGAGCCGGGCGCGAGCACCCGGCCCGGCCACTGCCTGCCCTGGTGGCGCAGCGGCCGGTCCAGGACCCAGCTGGTTATGTCGGCGGGCAGCTGCGAGGTGGCCGGGTCGAGGCCGGCGTACCGGCCCAGGGCGGCCGCGAGGACCTCCGGGTTGGTGGCAGCGAAGCGGCCGAGCGGCACGTTCCCGGCCCGGGTCATGTAGGCGACCATCAGCTGCTCGACCGGGACGTTCAGCCGAGACGGGAAGGACTCCCACCACAGCTGGCTGCGTCGCGCCAGTTCCTGCAGCCGCCCCACGGGCCCGCGGCGGACGGCCTCGTAGCGCGAGAACGCGCCGGCCGCGTCCGGCTCCGCGTCCATGGCCTCGACCAGGGCGATCGCGTCTTCCATGGCCAGCTTGGTGCCTGATCCGATGGAGTAGTGAGCGGTGTGCGCGGCGTCGCCGAGTAGCACGGTCCGCTCGCTGGACCAGCGCTGGCAGCGCACCGTGCGGAAGCGCGTCCACCGGGTCCGGTTGCCGATCAGGGCGCGGCCCCCTAGCGGCCCGGCAAACGCCTGCTGCAGGTAGCGCAGGGAGGAGAGGTCGGACGCGTCGGACGGCGTCTGTTCGGTGGTGGCCTCGAACCCGGCGCGGCGCCAGGTCTGCTCGTCGGTCTCGATGAGGAACGTGCTCTGCCCGTCCGAATACGGGTAGGCGTGCGTGACGAAGGTGCCGTGCTCGGTCTCGGCCGGCGCGAACACGGCGTCGGCGAGGGGGAAGTCGGTCCCGCACCACAGGTACAGACCGCGCCCGGCCTCGATGGTCCCGCCGAAATCCCCGTCCTCCCGGGTGGCACTGCTGATCCCGTCCGCGGCGATCACGGTGTCCGCGTCCACGTCGCCGGCTCCCCGGCGCGTGCCGAACTCCAGCCGTACCCCGGCCTTTTCCGCGTGCCGCTGCAGCACGGCGAGCAGCTCGGTACGCGCGATGCCGATCAGCCGGTCGTTGTGCACCCGGACCACCCGGTCCGCGACCTGCATCGTCATGTCGTGCCGGCATCCCGCGGCCACGATGTCCCGCAGCGTGTCCGGGTCCGCGGCCGCCAGGTTCCGCTGGGTCCCGGCGGCCAGGCCCACCCCGAAGCCGAACGTGGTCCCCGGTTCACCCTGCTCATAGACGATCACGTCGCACGACGGGCGTGCGAGCTTGAGCAGGCGCGCGGCGTACAGCCCGCCCGGGCCGCCGCCGAGCACCCCGACCCGCCGTAGTTGCATCGCGACCTCCCGGGCCTGCCTTGACGCTTTGTCGTAATCGTAGAATACTCGACTCAATCGTAAATGCTAGTCGTGTATTCGTGAAGGAGCGTGCCCCATGGCGTATGTCATCGGAGTGGACGTGGGCGGCACATTCACCGATGCCGTCCTGGATGACGACGCCGGGACCGTGCTCGCCGCGAAGTCCCCGTCGACCCCGCCGGACTACTCACGCGGGGTCCTCGACGTGCTCGAGCTGCTGGCCGAGCAGCTGGGAAGCTCGCTGCCGGACATGCTGGCCGATACCCACCACATCGCCCACGGCACCACGTCGTCGCTGAACGCGCTGGTCACGGGCAACGTGCCGCCGGTCGGGTTCCTGACCACCAAGGGCCACCGCGACTCGATCTTCATCATGAACGTCGAGGGCCGGTACCTGGGCCGGTCCCCGCACGAGCTGCAGAACGTCCTCGGCCAGGCCAAGGACCACGCGCTGCTGCCCAAGCGGCACGCCCTGGAGGTCACCGAGCGGGTCGACCGGGACGGCACGGTCGTCGTCCCGCTGGACGAGGAGCAGGCCCGCGCGGCGATCAGGTCGCTGCTCGACGACGGGATCCGCGCGATCGCGGTATCCCTGCTGTGGTCCTTCCGCAACCCGGCGCACGAGCGGCGCCTGCGCGAGCTGGTCGCGGAGCAGGACCCGGCTGTGTTCGTCGCGCTGTCCAGCGAGATCAGCCCGCGGATCCGGGAGTTCTCCCGCAACGCCACCACGATCATGAGCACCCAGATCGGGCCGGGGCTGCGGGACTACCTGACCGCGCTGGAGGACACCCTGCGGGATAACCGGCTGGCCGGCCCGCTGCTGGTCATGCAGAGCAACGGCGGCGCCGTCACCGCCCGGGAGGCCCCGGCCGCCGCGATCAGCACCATCGGCTCGGTGCTCACCGGCGGCGTCGTCGGCTCCGTCGCGCTGGGCCGCCAGCTCGGTCACCGCAACATCATCTCCACCGACGTGGGCGGTACCACGTTCCTGGCCGGCCTGATCGTCGACGGCGAGCCGGTCCGGGATACCACCACGGTCATCAACCACCACCCCATCAACGTCCCCACGCTCCGCGTCGACGCGATCGGCTCCGGCGGCGGCGCGATCGCCTGGCTGGACGCGGGCGGCAACCTGCGGATCGGCCCGCGCAGCGCGCAGGCCGTCCCCGGCCCCGCCTGCTACGGCAACGGCGGCAGCGAGCCGACCAACACCGACGCCAACCTGGTCCTGGGCATCCTGCCCGAGCGAGGCCTGCTCGGCGGGCGCAAGCCGCTGTCCCTGGACCTGGCCCGGCAGGCGATCGACACCCATATCGCCAAGCCGCTCGGGCTGTCCGTCACCGAAGCCGCGGCCGCGATCTACACGGTGCAGAACGCGCAGACCGGCGACCTGCTACGCAAGACCATCGTCGAGGCCGGCTACGATCCGCGCGACTTCGTGCTGTACGCCTTCGGCGGGGCCGGCCCGGCGCACTGCGCCCGCTACGCCGCCGAGGTCGGGGTCACCGAGGTGGTGGTCCCGCTCGGCCCGGTCGCCTCGGCGTTCTCCGCCTTCGGCCTGGCGTCCTCGGACATCGTCCTGGCCGCCGAGATCTCCGATCCGGTCGTCGTGCCGTTCGACCCCGCGCGCGCCGAGCAGAACTTCACCGACCTGGAGAAGACGGTCCGCGAGGGGCTGGACCGGCAGGGCGTCCGGTTCGAGACCATCCGGCTTGAGCGCGAGATCGACATGCGGTACGCCATGCAGCTCGCCGAGGTCACCGCCCCGGTCACCGGCGGCCCGCTCGACGCCGCGGCGATCGAGGCCGCCGCGGCCGCCTTCGAACAGCGCTACGCCGCCCTGTACGGCGCGGACACCGGCTTCCGCGAGGCCGGCATCCAGGCCATCACCTTCCGGGTCCGCGGGACCGGCGTGCTGCCGTTCTCCCCGGCCCTGCCCGAGATCCCCGCCGCCTCCTCGCCGGACCCGGCGGCCGCGCAGGCCGGGAGCCGGCCGGTCTGCCTCGACGCCGCGGAGGGCTTCGTCGGCACGCCGGTCTACGACTACCAGCAGCTGCGGGCCGGACACCTGCTCACCGGCCCCGCGATCGTCGAAGTCCCCACCACGACCGTGGTCATACCCGGCGGCACCACCGCGACCGTGGACGCGCTCGGCAACCTGACCATCCGCCCCGGCCCGAAGAGCCCGCAGACCACCGTCATCGCCAGGAGCGCGTCATGACCATGTTCATCCCCGGATCTGAGATCTTCTCCAGCCGGCCGATCGACCCGGAGGAATTGCGCCGGTCGCTTCCGACGAGGCTGGAGACCCATACCGTTCGGCCAGAAAAGGTCGACGAGCTCGACCCGCTCACCTACGAAGTGGTCCGGCACCGGCTGTGGTCGGTCACCGACGAGATGGGCGAGGCGCTCAAGCGGATGTCCGGCTCGCCGATCGTCACCGACGCCAACGACTTCGACTTCGCCATCTGCGACGAGCTCGGCCAGGAAGTCCAGGTCGGCCTGTACAACACCATGCTCGTCGGAGCGGTCGACCTGGCCATCTACTGGACCCTGCGGCACCGGGCCGCCAATCCCGGCATCGCCGAGGGCGACATGTTCCTGTGCAACGACCCGTGGGTCGGCGGCGGCCTGCACCAGAACGACGTGATCGTCTACCAGCCGGTCTTCCACGACGGCAAGCTGTTCGCGTGGACCAGCGCGATCGCCCACCAGCCGGACCTGGGCGGGGTCGGGCTCGGGTCGTTCTCGCCCGCCGCCCAGGATGTGTTCTCCGAGTCGCTGCCCACCCCGCCGGTCAAGGTCGTCCGCGACGGGCAGCTCCAGCGCGACGTGGCCGACCTGTGGGTACGCCGCTCCCGCGTCCCGCTGCTCATCGGGCTTGACCTGCGCGCCAAGATCGGGGCCAATAACGTCGGCCGCGAGCGGCTGCACGCCCTCATCGACCAGTACGGCGCGGACACGGTCAAGGCCGTGATGAAGCGGATGATGAACGACGCCGAGGCCCGGCTGCGCGACAAGCTCACCGCCCTGCCCGACGGCACCTGGTCGGCGACCGGATACCAGGACCAGTCCCACGAAGGCGACCGCGGCCTGCACAAGATCACGGTCACCACGACCAAGGCCGGCGACCACCTCACGTTCGACTTCACCGGTACCGACCCCCAGGCCGGCGTCATCAACTGCACCTACGCCGGCCTAAGGGGCGGCGTGATGCTCGCCCTGCTGCCCATCCTGGCGGGCGACATCCCCTGGTCAGCAGGCGGCCTGATGCGCTGCTTCGACCTGATCACCGAGGAAGGCACCCTCAACAACGCCACCTTCCCGGCCGCGGTCAGCCGCGGCCCGATCGGCCCGGCCTGGCTTACCGGCAGCCTGGTCGCCGAGTGCCTGTCCGGCATGCTCGACCGGTCCCTGGAGCTGGGCAAGAATGTCCAGGCCACCTGCTGCGGCACCTGGGACACCGCGATCATCGCCGGTCTCGACGAACGCGGCGAGCAGCCCGCGCCGTTCCTCAACATCATCATGGAGCCGATGGCCGGCGGGTACGGCGCCCGCCCGCACGCCGACGGGATCGACACCGGCGGCCTGTTCTGCATCCCGATGGGCCGCATCCCCGACGTCGAGATGACCGAGTTCCTCTACCCCGTCCTGACCCTGTGGCGGCGCGAGGTCCCGGACTCCGGCGGACCCGGCCGCCACCGCGGCGGCGTCGCCGCGTCGGTGGCGATCACCCCGCACGGCACCAGCGTGCCGATGGGCCTCATCCTCGCCTCCGCGGGCAAGGCCGTCACGCAGAACGCCGGGCTGTGCGGCGGCCACCCCGGCAACACCGGCCTGGATGTCATCGCCCGGAACAGCCGCATCTCCGAGCTATTCGCCGACGGCCACATGCCCAGCACCCTGCCGGAGATCAGCGACACGCTCGAACCCGGGCAGAACTACGCCACCAGCTACCTGGCCCCGGGCGAGGTCTTCACGATGACCTGGCAGGGCGGCGGCGGTTACGGCGACCCGCTGACCCGCGAGCCAGACGCCGTCGCCCGGGACGTGCGGGAGCAGAAGGTAACCGCCGAGGCGGCCCGCTCCGTCTACGGCGTGATCGTCTCGGACGGCGTGGTTGACGCGGCGGCCACCACGGCCGAACGGGACCAGCACCGCGCCCGCCGCCGGGATCGGTCGCAGGTCCCGGGCGAATCCCGCGGCAAGGCCAGCCTGGCCGCGGGCCGCCGGCTCGACGACAACCTCGTCCAGGCGCCCGCTCCCGGCGGCAGCGGGACGATCGTGGCCTGCCGGCACTGCGCCGAGATCCTCGGCGGCCCCGAATCCGACGGCGCTGACCCCGGCGACACGCTGGCCCTGGCCCGCTACGAGGGGCCGTCCGCCGAGGCCGGGCCGCAGATCATCGCCGACCCGGCCGATTACGTGGACGCGCCCATCGTGTTCCGCCAGTACTGCTGCCCCTCGTGCTGGACCGCGCTGTACTCGGCCGTCGTCCCCGCGGGCCACATCGACACGGTCACCAGCATCCCCGTCATGGCCGTAGGGTCAGGACGCCGCGAGGACGCCTAGGGCGGCGCTGAGCGAGGCGATGATCGCGCCGCCGACGGCGACCGCGAGGAATGACCGGGCGAAGCTGGTCTGGAAGAACTTGTGCCGCAGCCAGGCCAGGGTGAGCAGTTCGGTAGCCACCACGGCGATCGCGGCGATGATCGCCGCGCCGTAGCCAGGAATCAGGAACGGCAGGGTGTGGAAGATGCCTCCGACGAACGTGCCGCCTCCGGTGATCGCGCCGCGCAGCACGGGCTTACCGCGCCCGGTGAGGTCACCGGTATCGGACAGGCCTTCGGAGAAGGCCATGCTCACGCCCGCGCCCAGGGCGGTCGCAGCGCCGGTGAAGAACGCGGTCAACGGGTGGTGGGTGGCCAGTACCACTGCGAATATCGGCGCGAGGGTGGACAGCGATCCGTCCATCAGCCCGCTCAGCGCAGGCTGGACCCGACCGAGCAGGAACGAGCGGTTGCCGGTGGTAGCGGGTGCGACCACGGCGTGGGTGGTGGTAGTCATTTCCGAGTCCTTTCTCAGCTGAACTCAGCGTTCCGGGCGCCAGGGTGAGGCGGCGTCACACGGCCGGGTGATTCGCAGCGCCGGACCTCGACCAGTTCGAGCCCGAGCGCTTCGATCTGGGTCAGCACCCCGAACAGCGCGGCCTGGTCGGCCAGGGCCCCGGCCAGCAGCGTGTCCTCGCCGCGCGTTTCGGCGTGCAGGGCGGGGAAGGCGCGGCGCATCGCCTGGCCCAGCCGGCCGCGGACGCGGATCTGGTAGCGCACCGGGTGGTTCACGACGGGTCACCCGGTGCGGCGATCCGGCCGATGCGGGCGATCGAGAACAGGCACAGCACGGCGAGCAGGACCGAGAAGGCCACCACCGCCGGGAAGGTCCCGGTGAAGCCGGCCAGGACGCCCACGCCGACCACGGGAATGATCAGGCCGGCGTAGCAGGCCACGAAGAAGGCCGAGATAACCTGGCCGCGCCGCCCGGCCGGGGCCAGGCGGCTGGCGGTGGCCAGGCTGCCGCCGAAGATGGCGCCGACCGCCACGCCGCCCGCCGCCGTGCCGGCCAGGAACAGGGCCATCCCGGACTGGGCCAGCGCGGCGACGATGAGGCCGAGCGCGGCCAGGAGCAGGCCCAGGCCGGCCAGCACGACCCGGCGGCTGCTGAACCGCGACAGCACGACCTGGGTGACGGTCCCCACCGCGAACAGGCCGAACACGATGGCACCCTGGACGGCGTGGCTGCCTTGGTGCAGCACGCCTCCGATGAAGCCGGGTACCAGCGAACTGAACAGCCCGAGCAGCGCGAAGGCGGCGAAGACGGCCACGGCGGCGGCGATGAACTCGCCCCGGCCCCGCTCGGGGATGCCGAGCCCGGCGAAGCGCAGGGCCGGCCGGGTGCGGGGGCGCACCGTCTCGGGGATGAGCAGCAGGAGCAGGGCCGCCGCCGCCAGGACCGCCAGGTACACCTCGAAGACCAGCGTGGTGGGATGCGGCGCGTACTGGGCGAACAGCCCGGCGACCAGGGGGCCGAGACCCAGGCCGCCCATGTTCGCGGCCGTGGCCGCCAGCGACGCCCGGCGCGAGGCCGAGGCCGGGATCAGCTCGGTGAGCGCGGCCGTCGCCGTGCCGGTCATCAGGCCCGCCGACAGCCCGGAGACGATCCGGGCCACGATGAGCACGCCGATGCCGGGAGCCAGGATGAACAGGACCGTGCTCAGCGCGCTGGCCGCGAGGGCCACGGCCATGACCGGCCTGCGCCCGGCCTGGTCCGACGACCGTCCGGCCAGCAGCAGGGTAATGAGCACCGCCGCGGCGTATACGGCGAACGTCACCGTCACCGTGGCCGCGGAGAAATGCCAGCGGCCCTGGTAGATGACATACAACGGGGTCGGCAGGGTGGTGCCGAGCATGGTGACGCCCAGCACCAGCGCCAGCAGCCAGAACGCGGCCTGCCGCGGGGCGGCCGGCGCGGTCCGACTGGCCGGTGACGGCCGGGTGACGCCGACCCGGCCTGTCCGCCCGGGAGCGTGCGTGGTGGTCATGTCCGTTTCCTTCCGGTTCTGTGGATGCGGTGGCACCAGCCTCACGGCCGACCGGGTGATCCCGCGTCACACGGCCGGGTGATCCGCGGATCGGGAAGACGTACTGTGGGAGCGGTGCCTGCCGAGGAGAGCCGCCGTGGAGCCTGCCGTCCGGTCCGAGGCCGCCGATGCTCCGGGGATCCGGGACGGCGTGGTATCGCGTCCCGGGCTCTTCGAGCGGCTGGCCCGGTCGCGGCGCGTCGTGCAGGTGTCGGCGCCCCCGGGGAGCGGGAAGACGATCCTGCTCCGGTCCTGGATCGCCGCGACGGGCCTGGCCGGCCGCGCCGCCTGGGTCTCGGTGCCGGGCGAGGTGCGTGACCCGCAGCGGCTGTGGATACCCGTGGTCGGCGCGTTGCGCGCCACGGCTCCCGGGGCCCCGCTGGTGCGCGGGCTGACGGCCGCGCCTGACCTGGATGGCTGGACGGTGGTCGAGCGGCTGCTGGACGACCTCGCCGCGCTGGAAGAGCAGGTCTGGCTGGTGATCGACGACCTGCACGAGCTGGGCTCGGCCGAGGCGCTGCGCCAGCTGGAGCTGCTGATCATGCGCGCCCCGGCCGCCCTGCGGTTCGTCCTGGTCACCCGCCATGACCTGCGACTGGGCTTGCACCGGCTGCGCCTGGCCGGGGAGCTCACCGAGATCCGCGCGGATGATCTGCGGTTCAGCCGGACCGAGGCGCGGGCGCTGCTGGATGCGGCCGGGGTGGCGTTGTCCGGCTCCGCGCTGGACGTGCTGTACCACCGGACCGAGGGCTGGGCGGCGGGACTGCGGCTGGCCGCGCTGTCGCTGGCCGGGCACCCTGATCCGGAACGCTTCGCGGCCGAGTTCGGGGGCAGCGAACGCACGGTCGCCGAGTACCTGATGGCCGAGGTCCTCGAGCGGCAGCCGGACGCAGCACGGCAGTTGCTGCTCCGGACCTCCATCTTGTCCCGGGTCAACGGCGAGCTGGCCGACCTGCTGACCGGAGGCTCCGGCGGGGAGCGGGTCTTGCAACGGCTCGAGGAGGCAGGCGCGTTCGTCATCTCGCTGGACGCACGGCGGTCCTGGTTCCGCTACCACCAGCTCTTCGCCGACCTCCTGCAGCTGGAGCTGAGGGGAACCAGCCCGGCCGGCCTGCCCGCGCTGCACGAAGCCGCGGCCGGCTGGTACGCCGGACACGGCTACCCGGTCGAGGCGGTCCGGCACGCCCAGGCCGCGCGGAACTGGGCGCTGGCCGCCCGCGTGCTCTCGGACGGCTGGGTCGGCCTGGGCCTGGCCGGGCTGGGCGACACCGTGCACGAGCTCCTCACCCGCTTCCCGGCCGACGTGATCGCCGGCGATGCCGAGCTGGCGGCGCGGGTAGCCGGAGACCAGCTGGCGCGGGGATCGCTGGAAGAGGCCGAACGGTGCCTGGCTCTCGCCACCCGGACACTGGAGTCCGTTCCCGCGGACCGGCGCGGCCGCGCCCAGGCCGTACTCGCCGTCGTGCGGATGCGCCTGGCCCGGCAGCGCGGGGACCTCGAGACCGTGGCCGGGGAGGCGCAACGGCTGCTAGCCCCCGCGGTAACGGCCGAACCGGGGCTGGGCGGGGACCTGCGGGCGCTGGCGCTGATCGACCTCGGCATCGCCGAGGCGTGGACGGCCCGCTTCGAGGAGGCGGACCGGCACCTCGGTGACGGCATCGCCCTCGCCCGCCGGATAGGACGGCCTTACCTGGAGGTCACCGGCCTGGCGCATCTGGCGCAGCTGGAGAGCTGGCGGTCGTTCCGGCTGGGGGCGCAGCGGGGCCTGCAGGCGATCGAGCTGGCCACCGAGCACGGCTGGGCCGATGAGCCGGTCGCCGGCCTCGCCTATCTGGCCCTGGGGGTGGCG
>Ga0207678_10001424_pt1 | contig 21931 bp, 21 predicted proteins | sample KBSC63metaG_FD_184319 | JGI IMG/M metagenome (GOLD analysis project Ga0207678, IMG submission 184319) | Corn rhizosphere microbial communities from Kellogg Biological Station, Michigan, USA - KBS C6-3 metaG (SPAdes) (version 2) | ecosystem: Host-associated > Plants > Roots > Rhizosphere > Soil ... | reverse complement strand
GCACTGGAACGTCACGATATGACGGCAGATCAGACCGGGTACCGGCCTCGTTCCGCTACCTGATGTGGTCGCTATGGCACTCTCCGCGAAGGGTGGCCACGGGCGACACGACGTGAGACTGCACGACGTGTCCTTCGACAGCCCGGACCTCATTCGCAATCGGGCGCGCCGGGTCAGCCGGGTGCGCTTCGCCAGACAGCTGATCGCACCCAGTCGTCGATCCGGTCGATCAACGCCGCCGAGGTCGAAGTCTCGGCATGACCCATGTCCGCCTCGAGCCACAGGTCGGCGTGCGGAGCAGCCGCTGCGAGAACCTCGGCGTGGCGGCGCGGAAAGAAGGCGTCCTGCTCCCCGTGCACGATGAGGAGTGGCGTTGGCGCGATACGCCCGACAACCTCGACCGGCGACTCCGGGACCTCATCCCACAGCTCCCCCAGCCGAGTACGCGTCGCGATGCGGGTCGCAACGTGCCCGATCCGAGTTTCGGCCGCCCAGTGGATGAGCCGCATTGGACTGGTTCCCCGCTCGAACCAGTAGCCGGGCGAGCTGATGCTCACGATGGCGTCCGCATCTCCGCCCAGCCCCGCGTAACGAAGCGCGATCGAGCCGCCCATCGACCAGCCAATCACCGCCAGCGTCCGAACCCCGTGATCGCGAAGGAACGCCGCGCCGGCGGCCAGATCATGCACCTCGGCATGTCCGAGTGTGGAGCGTCCCTGTGACCGGCCATGCCCGCGGAAGTCGATAGCGAGGACAACGCGCCCCAGTTGCGCGAGCCGACGGCAAATGCGCCGGACTGAGCCGCGGTCGGCCGAGCCGGTGAAGCCATGCCCGACCAGGTACCCAGGCTGTGTGAGATCTGTCTCCTTCGACGGCGGCCAGTACCGCGCGGACAGGGCGACGCCGTCCGCGGTGGTGAACGTGACGACGTGTGAAAGATCGACGTTGGTATCGTTCACCTTGGTCTGCCTACTCCCGTGGATTCCGCTTGGACAACGTTTCTGCGGGAGCCGTTGCATACCTTACTGTTGCCGAGGCATCGCGGCCTCACCACGAGCTTCCCCGGAGACCCCGCAGATCCACGTACCGCCCTGGAGACGCATATGGATCTCATCCTGATGACGGCCGCCATGCAGCCCACTGCCGAGGTCCTTCCCGCCCTTGGACTGCTGCAGCACAGTGTTACCGTGCTGCCGCTGGACGCCGCCGCGCTGGTCGATCATTCCACCGGTGATCTCCTCGTCGTCGACGCTCGCCGGGACCTCGCCGGGGCCCGGTCGTTCACTCGTGTCCTCGCCGCAGTGGGGATGCCCGTCCCGGTCGTCGCAGTGCTGACCGAAGGCGGTCTCATTGCGCTGTCGGCCGACTGGGCAGTGGACGACATCGTGCTCGATACGGCCGGGCCGGCCGAGTTGGATGCCCGGCTGCGCCTCGCCGTCGACCGCAAAGCCCGGAGCACGGACGCCACGCCGGAGCACGTCAACGTCGGAGCCCTGTCGATCGACGAGACGACGTACAGCGCCCGCCTGGAAGGTCGGCCGCTCGACCTCACCTACAAGGAGTTCGAGCTCTTGAAGTTCCTGGCCCAGCATCCGGGCCGAGTATTTTCCCGCTCGCACCTCGTGCAGGAGGTGTGGGGATACGACTACTTCGGCGGCACGCGAACTGTCGACGTCCACGTCCGTCGGCTACGGGCAAAGCTCGGTCCTGAGCATGAAGCACTCATCGGCACCGTACGCAACGTCGGCTACAAATTCGTCCGTCCGGCGGCCGATGCGAGTTCCGACGCCGTGGACCGTCGCGTGGCCGACGTCGCACTCGACAGCACCGACATCATCACCCGCTGAGGGTCGCCGACGACGCCTGACTCGACGGGACTGGTCAGGCCGCTGTCCGAGTGCGAACCCAGGCCCGGCTCATGATCGCCGTGATCAGTGCGTTTGCCGCTTCGGTGGGGGCTCGTGGACCGGTGAGCAGCACCAGGTCCAACTCCCCCAGCTCGGGTAGCTGGGCTTCGGGCGGCAGCTCGACCAGGTCGTCTGGAGTGAGCGACTGAGCGAAGATCGCCACCCCTAGTCCGGCGCGCGTCGCGGCCAGCAGGCCGTTGACACCTCGAATGGTGCAGGTGATCCGATGGCTTAGGCCAACTCGGTCCAGCGCCTGAATGCCTAGCGAGCGGGTCACGCTGGGCGCCTGATAGACCACGAGTGGAATCGGCCGGCTCGGGTCGACGTGAGCGTCTTCCACCGCAACCCAGGCCAGCCGATCCCGACGGACCAGCTGTCCGTGGGTGACTCCGGTCTCGCGCTTGATGAACGCGACGTCCAGGTGTCCTGACTCGGCTCGACGTTCCAAGCCCGTGCTTTGCGCCACCGTGAGCTCCAGGTCGATGCGTGGGTAAAGGCGGCGAAAGTCCCGCAGGATGCGAGGCAATGGGGTCAACGCCAGATCGTCTGCGACGCCGAAACGTAGTCGGCCCGATAGACCTGATCCGCTGAAGTAGGCCTCCGCCCGCTGGTGGGCGGACAAGATGGTGCGCGCGAACTCGGCCAATGCATCACCGTCCGCGGTGAGCCGAACGGTGTGGGTATCGCGGACGAATAGCCCGCGGCCCACGCTCGATTCGAGCTTGCGGACATGTTGGCTGACCGTGGGCTGACCGATCTCCAGACGGGCCGCCGCCTGGGTGAAGCTCAACGACTCGGCCACGGCGAGAAACGTTCGCAACTGTTCTGGGTCATACATCCCGGCTCCCTTCCCGCCGCCCCACGTATATCACAAATCAAAATAACAGTAATAGAATCGATTGCCTTTCGAAATAAGCCGCAGAGCACCAGAGTTATAGGGAGACCGACACGTAACCAGCATGGGATGCCCGTTGACTCGCGCCGCCACGACCGCCGATCCCGATTCCGACCAACTGCTACTCGAAACACAACTATCTGACGAGATCCGTCGGCGTCCGTCGACGTTCAGCTCATTGCGCACCCGCAACTTCCGGCTCTTCGCATCCGGTCAGGTGGTGTCCAACACCGGGACGTGGATGCAACGCATCGCGCAAGACTGGTTGGTACTGAGCCTCACTGGGAGCGCAACCGCCGTCGGCATCACGACCGCCCTGCAATTCGTGCCCACGTTGATGTTCGGTCTGACCGGCGGCCTGCTCGCCGACCGATACCCCAAACGCCGAATCCTCTTGGCCACCCAGGTTGGCATGGCGACGATGGGTGCCACCTTGGCCGCCCTGACGCTCACCGGCCGCGTGCAGGTATGGCACGTTTTCGTCATTGCATTCGGACTCGGGATGGTCACAGCGGTGGACAATCCGACGCGTCAGTCGTTCGTGAACGAGATGGTGGGACCCGATCACCTCCGCAATGCGATCAGCCTGAACGCGTCGGTCTTCCAGCTTGGTGCGCTGGTCGGACCGGCGATCAGCGGTGTGTTGATCAACGCCGTCGGACCCGGATATTCCTTCGCCCTGAACGCGATTTCCTACGTTGCGCCGCTGATCATGCTCGGCCGAATCCGGGACAGCGAACTCATTCACGCGCCGGCCAAGGATGCCGTCGGCAGCCAGCTCCGGGACGGAGTTCGCTACGTCGCGAGTCGGCCGGCGATGCGGTGGCCGATCCTTCTCGTCGGATGCTTCGGCTTGTTCACGATGAACTTGCCCGTCACGTTAGCCGCCTTTGCCAACTCGGTCTTCCACTCCGGGCCAAGCGGCTACGGTTTGCTCAGCTCCGTGGTCGCTGCCGGCTCCCTCACCGGAGCGATCGTCTCGGCGCGTCGCACTAGCACGCGGCTCCGGGCACTCGCCGCCACCGCCGGCGTGCTCGCGATCACCGAGATGATCGCGGCTGCCGCTCCGGACGAGCTGATGTATACCGCCGCGCTCGTGCCCGTGGGTGCCGCGACGCTGATGTTCCTGACCGCGGCCAACGCCACCGTGCAACTCGCGGCCGCTGACGCGATCCGCGGCCGGGTGATGGGCGTTTATCTGCTGGTGTTCATTGGATCCGGTGCAATCGGCGGCCCGTTGCTTGGCTACATCGACCAACACTTCGGGCCTCGAGCCGGCATGCTCCTCGCCGGGCTGGCCCCAGCCATCGTTCTCGCTCTGGTCTGTCAACGCCTCGCGCGCGAGACCGGCTTGCGGCTTCGTTGGCAACCGCATACAGCCCACTGGGTTGGGCTCGTGCCACGGTAAGGCCGCGTAGGCTGCGCGCCCGTGCCGACTGTGAACACGCTGGACCGCCTCGATTCCGCTCAGCAGACGTCCGTGCGGGCCATGGCGGATCGGCTCGAGGCGAGAGACGGTGCGCCACCGCTGAACGACCAGGCGCTCTCCCGACTCGGCTCTGCGGAACCCGGTCTGGTTCACCTCATCAGCGTCGACAACAGCCAGGTCACCGGTTACGCCCAGCTGGACCGGTCCGAAGTCACCGCTGCGGGCACCCCGGAGGCCATTGACGCACTGCTCGTCGCAGCGGAGGCCAGGGCCACGAGCACGCGACTCTTGTTGTGGTCGCACGGCCAGCGCAGCGCTGTGGCCCACATCGCCGAGGAACGCGGCTACGAGCGAGTCCGCACCCTGTGGCAGCTGCGCCGATCCCTGTCCGACCTCCCTGATGTCGACCCACCGCCGGGTGTGCGCATCCGGCCGTTCGTACCTGGACAGGACGAAGAATCGTGGCTCGCCGTCAACGCGGCGGCGTTCGCGACCCACCCGGAACAGGGGCGGTGGACTCGGCGTGACCTTGCCGCGCGGGAGGCCGAACCGTGGTTCGATCCAACCGGCTTTCTGCTCGCCGAACGCGACAGCAAAGTGATCGGCTTCCACTGGACAAAGCTGCACCCAGACGGACTCGGCGAGGTATACGTGCTGGGCGTCGACCCGGCCGCGCAGGGCATGCACCTCGGACCGTCCTTGCTGGCGGCCGGCCTTCGGTATCTAGCTGGCCGGGGCGCACCCGAAGTGCTGCTTTACGTCGAGGGCGACAATCAGAAAGCGCTTGCCCTGTACGAGCACTTCGGATTCCACCGGTACGACCGGGATCGTCAATACTCGCTTACACTGACCCGGACTTGATCAGATCTCGCGCGCTCGGTAGCGACAGGGTCGCGCCGAGCGGCGGATGCCCTCGTTCACCTTCCGTTTACCGGACCCATCCCGGCGCGCCATCTGGCGCGCCTACCTTCGCAGCCGGCAAGTCCCTCATAACGAAAGGGTTTTCTGTGAAGCTCTCCCGAGCCGGGGTCATTGCCGCCGGCGTGCTCGCGGGTGTTGTCACACTGACCGCCTGCGGATCCGACACGAACAACACGTCCGCCGGCGGCGGCACTACCACCGCCGGCAGTGCTGCCGCCAGCTCGGCCACCAGCTCGTCCGCGACAACCTGCGCCAGTGGATCACTGAAGGGCGAGGGCTCGACGGCGCAGCAGAACGCCATGTCCCAATGGATCAAGGACTACCAGAGCAAATGCTCGGGCGCCACGATCAACTACAACGGCACCGGATCAGGTGCCGGAGTCAAGCAGTTCAACGGCAACCAGGTGGACTTCGCCGGATCCGACTCCGCGCTAAATCCGGACAAGGGCGAGGTCGCGGCCGCGCAAAAGCGCTGTGGATCAGTTCCACTGAACCTGCCGATGGTCACCGGTCCGATCGCCGTCGCTTACAAGCTCAACGGAGTCGACAAGCTCGTCCTGACGCCTGACGTCATGGCGAAGATCTTCCTCGGCCAGATCAAGACCTGGAACGATCCGGCCATCAAAGCCATCAACAGCGGAGCCAACCTGCCCAGCACGCCGATCACGGTCTTCTTCCGATCGGACTCGTCCGGCACGTCCAACAACTTCCAGAAGTACCTCGCTGCCGCCGCACCGACGGTGTGGACCGCGAAGCCGGACAATGTGTGGCAGGGCAAGACCGGACAGGGCAAGGCCAAATCCCAAGGAATCCAGCAGGCGGTCCAGTCCACCGAGGGTGGCATCGGCTACCTCGAGTGGTCGTACGCGGTCAGCGGCAACCTCACCTATGTGCAGGTCAACAACGGCGGCGGCGCAGTCGAGCTCACCGCCGACACCGCCGGCGCAGCGGTCGCCCAGGCCACGGTTGTTGGCGTCGGCAACGACCTGACACTGAAGCTCAACTACACGACGAAGGACCCGAACTCGTACCCGATCATTCTCGTGACGTACGAGATCGTGTGCACGAAGTACTCGAACGCCGGCATCGGCTCACTGGTCAAGGCGTTCTTCGGTTACACCGCCGGGGCCGGGCAGAACGGGCTGAAGGATCTCGGCTACGCGCCATTGCCGTCAGCGATCCAGACCAAGGTGCAAGCATCGGTAAACGCGGTTAGCTGAGCTGGCGCCACCGCCCCGAGATCGACCGACGGAAGGCTAAGGCGATGTCTGAGCGAGACACGATGAGCCAATCAGCCTCCGGCGACGAACCGGCCGGCGCCGAGCACGGGCGTCGGCCGGAGGAGGGCGCGCCGCTCCCGCCCCCGATGGTCGGTGGTGAGTCGATCGCCGACCGGCCGCCGGGCGACGGAGAGCCGATCGACTGGGCCGAGCAAGGTCTCCGCGCGTCGCTTCCGATTGGCTCCGCGGAACCATCCGGCATCAGTACGCTCCGCGATCAAGCTCCAGTAGTCGGCGCCGGATCGGTCGCCGTCGGCCGCGGAAAGGCGCGCCGCGGAGACCGGATCTTTGCCTTTCTGACCACAGGTGCGGGCCTGTTCATCGTGCTGCTGATCCTGCTGGTCGCCCTGTTCCTGCTCGTACAGGCCATCCCAGCAATTCGGGACGACAAGTCGAACTTCCTCTTCTCCCGGGACTGGACCGTAGAAGGCGGAAACCTCCAGTTCGGCATCCTCGGCCTGCTGTGGACCACCGTGCTCATCTCGTTCGTGGCGATGATCATCGCTGTCCCGCTCGCGCTCGGCATCTCCCTCTTCATCACGCAGTACGCACCGCGTCGGCTGGCCCGACCGGTCGCGTACATCATCGACCTGCTCGCGGCCATACCGTCGATCATCTACGGCATTTGGGGCATTGTCGTTCTCGCGCCATTCCTAGAGCCAGTGCAGCGGTTCCTCTATCACCTCGGGGGATTCGCGCTCTTCAAGGACGAAAACATCAACCGAGGCACCGTGTTCAACGCGGGGGTGGTGATCGCCGTCATGGTGCTCCCCATCGTCACGGCCGTAGCGCGGGACGTCTTCGAACGAACGCCGACCCCGAACATCGAGGCGGCGTGGGCGCTGGGCGCGACGAGGTGGGAGATGATCAAGATGGCAGTCATTCCCCACGGTCGACCCGGCTTTGTCAGCGGCGCGATGCTCGGACTCGGCCGGGCGCTCGGCGAGACCATCGCCATCACCCTGATCCTGTCCAAAGGCTTCCAGGGCCAGCCGTTCTCCTGGTCGATATTCAGCAACGGTGAGACCTTCGCATCCAAGATCGCCAATGCGGCCGCGGAATTCAACGATCCGAAGCAAACCGGCGCCTATATCGCGGCCGGCTTGTTCCTGTTCTTGTTGACCTTCGCCGTCAACGCGGCCGCCCGCGCCGTCGTCGCCCGGAGCCAAGTGTCATGACCGCCACCGTCACCGCCCCCCCACCCACCCTCGCCGCGACGACGTCGGCCCGGCGGAAATTCAAGAACAACCTCGCGACGGTGCTGGTGACCGCCTCCTTCTTCGTCGCCTTGATACCGCTGGTCTGGCTGCTCTGGACCGTCATCAGCAAAGGCCTGCACGCGCTCACCCGCAACGGCTGGTTTACCCATAGCCAGCGCGACATCACGTACAAGGACCCGGGGGGCGGGGCCTACCACGCGATCCTGGGCACGTTCGAGCAAGTGCTGCTGTGCTCGATTATCTCGATCCCGATCGCGGTGCTCGTGGGCATCTACCTCGTCGAGTACGGCCGCGGCTGGCTGGCGCGCAGCACAACATTCATGGTCGACATCCTGACCGGTATCCCTTCCATCGTCGCAGCGCTATTCATCTACGCGGTGTTCGTCACTGCGTTCGGCGGCAACCGCGCCGGCTGGCTGGTGTCCTTGGCCCTGGTCATGCTCATGATCCCGGTCATCGTGCGAACCACCGAAGAGATGCTCAAGTTGGTGCCGAATGAACTGCGCGAGGCGTCATACGCGCTCGGGGTGCCGAAGTGGAAGACCATCCTGCGCATCGTGCTGCCGACGGCATTCACTGGGATCCTCACCGGCATCGTGCTCGGCATCGCGCGTGTCGCCGGCGAGACCGCCCCGTTGCTGATCCTCGTCGGCTACTCCCCGAACATCAACGGAAACCTGTTCAGCGGCTTCCAGGGCTCGCTCCCCGGGATGATCAATGATCAGTTCGCCAACATCGGCAACACTCGGATCCTCGTCAACGGCCGCCCAGCCTCCATCCACTATGCCGCCGACCGGATGTGGGGCGCAGCGCTGACCCTGATCATCATTGTCATGCTCCTGAACGTCATCGCCCGCCTCATCGCGCGGCGCAGCAAGATCACCAACTAGAGAAAGCACAGTTCGATGGCCAAGCGGATCGATGGCAAGAACCTGAATATCTACTATGGCAAGTTCCTCGCCGTCGAGGACGTCTCCTTCACGATCGCCCCGCGCAGTGTCACCGCATTCATCGGGCCGTCCGGGTGCGGGAAGTCCACCGTGCTGCGGACGATCAACCGGCTGCACGAGGTCATCCCGGGGGCGTACGTCGAAGGCGAAGTACAGCTGGATGGCGACAATATCTACGCCGACGGGGTGGATCCGGTCGACGTCCGGCGCACGATCGGCATGGTGTTCCAGCGGCCTAATCCGTTCCCAACCATGTCGATCTATGACAACGTCGCGGCTGGCATAAAACTGCAAGGTGGCCGGAAGAACAAGGGCGAGCTCAATGACGTGGTCGAGCAGTCATTGCGCGGCGCGAATCTGTGGGAAGAGGTCAAAGACCGGCTGAACAAGGCCGGTTCTGGCCTGTCCGGTGGCCAGCAGCAGCGGCTGTGCATTGCCCGCGCCATCGCCGTGAAACCACAAGTGCTCCTGATGGACGAGCCGTGCTCGGCGCTCGATCCCATCTCGACGCTCGCGATCGAGGATCTCATTCAGACGCTCAAGGAGACCTACACGATCGTCATCGTCACGCACAACATGCAGCAGGCGGCCCGGGTCAGCGAGCGGACCGCCTTCTTCAACCTCGCCGCAACCGGGCGGCCCGGCCAGCTGGTCGAGATGGACGACACCGAGAAGATCTTCTCCAATCCGTCGGAGAAGCGGACGGAGGACTACATCTCGGGGCGCTTCGGCTAGGGCGTGTCCCGCGATCAGTCCCGGCCGCGGAGCAAGGACACCCGGAACGGGCGCAATTCGGCCCGGGCATACCCACCGGCAATGACCGGATCCTCCTCGACGATGCGCTGTGCCGTCGCCTCGTCGGGCGCTTCGAAGATCGCGATTCCGGTGTTGATCCGACCGAGCGTGGGTCCGACCAGGATGATCGTGCCCTCGGCGAGCAGTCTGGTGAACCGATCGAAATGCTCGGACCATACGGCCCGCTCTTCGTCGGTCATCGTTGCCGCGAAGTTCTCCCGCGGCGTATGCAGGAAATAGATCCACTCGGCCATCGGGCAAGTATCTCCCCCACTGGGGTAGTCGGCTGACGCCTAGGCCGACTGCAACGTTAGGGTGCGAACTCAACGTCGAGATCATCTAGCGGAACACAAGGAGGCACGAATGGAGATGCCGAACACGCCGCTCGAGCCGGTTGATGAGGACTGGTCGTCCGCACTGGCCATCGTCGCTCATCCCGACGACCTCGAGTTCGGCTCGGCCTCCGCGATCGCCCGCTGGACCGCGCAGGGCAAGCGCATCGTCTATCTGCTGGCCACGCGCGGCGAGGCCGGAATCGACGGCATGGTTCCCGAAGAAGCCGGACCGCTGCGCGAGCAGGAAGAACGCGACTCAGCCCGCATCGTCGGCGTGGACACGGTCGAGTTTCTCGACTTTCCCGACGGTGTGCTGGAGTACGGCCTGCCGCTTCGGCACGATTTTGCCGCAGCCGTGCGGCGGCATAAGCCCGAGGTCGTGATCACCGGTAACTTCCAGGACTCGTTCGGACCGGGGATGCTCAACCAGGCCGATCACATCGCAGTCGGCCGGGCGGTTCTTGATGCCGTCCGGGATGCCGGTAACCGGTGGGTGTTTCGTGATCTGCTCGACCAAGGCCTCGAACCCTGGGGCGGAGTACACACGGTGCTCGTCAGCGGCTCACCGAAGGGCCAGCACGCCGTCAATATCGACGACTACCTCGCGGTCGGCGTGCGTTCGCTCGAGGCCCATGCCCAGTACCTGGCCGGATTGGGCGGGAGCTGGCCACCGGCGGAGGAGATCCTGGAGTCGGTGGCGCGAATGTTCGGGCCTCGGCTGGGCTGCAAGTATGCGACCGCGTTCGAGGTCATCTCACTCCGCCCGCCCTGGTGAGCCTCTCCAAGCGTCAACCCTGTTCGGCGTCGTAGGTCGCGAGCAATCGCTTCCCCGCGTTCATTCGCCACGCCTGCTCCAGCAAGGTCGCAACCTCGTCCCAGTCCGGGTCGGATGCGTCGTCGAGCTGCACGCCCACCCACCCGCTCGGACCCAGGTACGGCGGTACGAAGTACCGATTCGCGTCGGCGCCCACCAGTGCGTCCTGCTCGCCTTTGGGCGCCTTGACCCACAGGGCGAGCCGACCGTCGCCATGATGGTCGACCAGCAACCAGGCGTATCGCTTCTTCCCCAACAGGTAGCTGGTATGACCGTAGGCGTCCTCGACGACGGTTTGCGGTAGGGGCGCAACGAGCTCGTTGCATCGCGCGCGCACGCGAACGGCGTCGGCTTCATTCCAAGCCCGTTCGGCCGCCACGGATGCACTCTGCCATTGCCGAGAGGACTGTCGCCAGGGCACCGACCTCGACGCACGTCAATTCGCCAGCGGACGAGTACGCCTGGACGCGGAGGCATCCGAGGGAGACTGGACCGGTGCCTGAATTCGTCGACGCCGTACAAGAAGGGCCAATAGTCCTGGACGGCGGGCTCGCCACCGAGCTGGAGCGCCAGGGCGCCGATCTGTCGTCGGCGCTGTGGTCCGCGCGTCTTCTCGTTGACGACCCGGCCGCAATTCAGGCCGCGCACCGCGAGTTCTTTGCTGCCGGCGCCCAAGTGGCGATCAGCGCGAGCTACCAGGCTTCCCTGACCGGATTCGCGCAGCTGGGCGTCCACGGTACGGCCATGCTGCGCCGCAGCGTTGCGCTCGCGCGGGCGGCGACGGACGGAGTGACGAATCGCTGGGTGGCGGCTTCGATCGGCCCCTACGGCGCGGTACTCGCGGACGGCTCCGAGTACCGCGGAGACTACCGGGTTTCGGTCGACGACCTGCGGCGATTTCACCGGCCCCGGATCGTGGAGCTCGCCGCGTCCGGCGCAGATGTGCTCGCCGTCGAGACGATTCCCTGCCTAGCGGAAGTGGAGGCTGTGCTCGCCGAGCTGGATGCCGTCGATACGCCGGCGTGGCTGTCGCTGAGCTGCGCCGGCACCCGGACGCGAGCGGGTGAACCGGCCGCCGAGGCCTTTGCCATGGCCCGGGATTGCGACGCCGTGATCGCCGTCGGCGTGAATTGCGTTGACCCGGCAGATGCGTTAGCGCTGGTCCAGTCGGCTCGCTCGGCTAGCGGCAAGCCGGTTGTCGTCTACCCGAACAGCGGCGAGACGTGGGATGCCGCCCGGCGGCGCTGGACGGGCGAATCTGCGTTCGAACCGGCGGACGTCCGCGCGTGGATCGACGCGGGGGCGCGGCTCGTCGGTGGCTGCTGCCGGGTAACGCCCTCGAACATCCGGCGGCTCCGTGCCGGCATGCCGCCTGCCACCGAGCCGGCACGCCGACCATGACCTCGCGCGTGGGAGCCGAGTGGTCATCCGCTCATTCGACGCGAACCCGTAGTCGGCGGAACCCGCGGCCCTTGTTTTCCATCTTGACGACCTCGAGCCGGCCGATCATCGCGGTCGATGCGACATGCGTGCCTCCGTCGGCCTGCGTGTCCAGGCCGACGATGTCGACGATCCTTACCACCTCAATGTCCGACGGTAGGAGATTGGTGGCCGTGCGGATGATGTCCGGGATCGCAAAGGCTTCTTCCCGCGGGAGGACCGACACCTCGATCCGCCGATCCTCCGCTATCTCGGCGTTACACGCCGCAGCCACCCGATCCTTGAAGTCAGCTGGCACCTCGGCCAGATCGAAGTCCATCCGTGCGGTCAGGGGCTCCATGTTGCCGCCCGTCACCAACGCCCCGAAGTCGCGGAAGATGACACCGGTGAGGACATGGAGTCCGGAATGGGTTCGCATCAGCGCGGTGCGCCGGGCGTCGTCCAGCGCGCCGCGAACCGCGGTTCCCGGGGGCGGAACCGGATCGTCCTCGGCCGGGATCAGGTAGGAGTCGTCCAGCTTGCGGGTTCCCACGATGCGCGTGCGCACCCCGCCCCAGAGCAGCACGCCTTCGTCCGGAGGTTGCCCACCGCCGCCTGGATAGAACGCGGACCGGTCCAGGACGATCCCGCGGTCCGCGTCCGCGGTCAGCACGATCGCGTCCCATTCCCGGATCGACGCGTCGTCGAGGTCGAGCCGATGGGTGTGTGTCGCGCCGCCAGTCACACCGGCACCACGGTCTCCCTCGCGAGATACCTCATGAGCCAAGCCTCTCGGAAAGCCGACGACCTAGCGTCCCAGCTTGTGACGTTCGCAGCGACACAAATTTGGCCCGTCGGCGGCCAGGTTTGGGCCACACTTCAGATGGGAAACATAGTGGTTTAGGGGCGGGCCGCTTCTTTCCCCCCGAGACGCGGCTCGTCCCGACGCCGCTCGGCCCTGGAGACAGGCGGATGGACTCGCGGCCCCCTCGGTGCGGCGAGTCCATCCGCCTGTTGGCTTAACTAGGTTCTCACATGGCCTGGTGGTCTGCCAACCCTCGAACCGCGGTAAATATCGGACTTTTCACGTATCACACCGGCTGTTCAAGCCGGTGAGAGACCGGTCTGTTCACAGGCTTGCCTCGGATTGTAGTCGGCGTGTGTACGTACCGTAACGGCCACACTAATGTACGGAGCGTTGAGAGCTGATCTCGTTGCGCGTCATTCCGAACGCTGCAGCGGAGCCGGAGCCCGCGAGGGTGTGACACATCGCGCGGCGCGAGCGCTATCTCCTCGTTGGGTTCTTCCGACCGCGCCAACGGCCGTCGCGGATCGGACATACAGGGGCTCGCAACCGCGGCACCCGCTGCTCCCCCCGGCTGGGGGCTGTCGGTTGCGGGTCCTCTGTGCCGAAGCGTCGCGCACACAAGATTGCGGCGGAAATCCGTGCCGGATGCACGATGCTCTGCCACGTTGCGGTGAGAATGATGACGACAGCCGCCACCCTTCCGCCGAGTCACCGTGTTCTCATTGAGCTTCCGAGGCCGACACGTTGGAACTCGTGCGCCACTCGAGCACCCGGAGACACGCCATGAACATCCTGCTGATCGGACCGCCCGGATCTGGGAAGGGCACCCAAGGGGCTCGCGTCGCGATGGCTCTCGGGGTCGAGCACATCGCTGCCGGCGACCTCCTGCGCGGCGAGGTGGCAGCCGGCACGCCGCTTGGCGAGAAGCTGAAGCAGTACTTGGACCGCGGCGAGCTCGCCCCCGACGATCTGGTCATGCAGCTGGTCGTGCCGCGCGCACTGGATGCCTCCCTCCACGGCGGCTACGTGCTCGACGGTTTCCCCCGGTCGGTCCCACAGGCGCAGGAGGCGCGCAAACTAGCGGAGCGCGCGCATGCCCGCCCGGATCTCGTCGTCTATCTCGAGGCCCCCGATGACGTTCTTGTCGCGCGTCTCCTCGATCGGGCTCGGGCCCAGGGGCGTACGGACGACACCGAGCAGGTGATCCGGCACCGGTTGCAAGTCTTCGACGAAGCAACTGCACCGCTGCTGGCCTACTACCGCGACGAAGGGTTAGCCAAGGTCATCGATGCGACCGCAACGCCTGACGAGATCACCGCGGCGATCCTCGCGCTTGTCAAGGCGTAAAACGTATCGCGTGAGGCCCGGCTGGCCATCGCCAGTGCGGAACACTAGATCAGCGAGGTGCCCCGGCTGCCCGATCTGAATCAGGCGGTGCCACGGAATCCGGACTCGTGGTCGGGGAGGCCAGGAAGTCGGTTACGCACTCGGCTATCGCGGCCGGCTGCTCGAGCACGAAGAGGTGACCGCCCCCGGAAATGACCTGAACCCTGGCATCACGGATGAGGCGGCCAAGGATGCGACCGTTGACGACCGGGACGATCGGATCATCGTCGCCAGCCAGGACGAGCGTCGGTTGGCGCAGGCAGCGCAGCCAGGGCACGCTCGTCCAGCCGGCGAGGGCATACACCTGAGCCGCGTAGCCGCGCATGCTCGGCTGATGCATGAACCGAGCCACCGAGCCGTGCAGCAACGCGTCCGGGTCGCGGCGAGCCGTGCCCCCGTAGACGTCCGCGGCGATGCGGCGGTAGTAGTCGGGCTGGTAATAGCGCCGCGGGGTAGCCAATGCCCAGAGCACCCGCGGTGATCCGGGAACGCCGCCAAGCCCTGGACCGGTTGCCGCGAGGACGAGCCGACGAACGCGCGGTGGCGCCTGGTGGGCCAACTGCTGGGCCACCACACCGCCGAGGGAGACGCCGAACACATCGACGGTTTCGAAGCCGAGCACATCCAGCAGCCGCTCAGCCGTGCGAGCCACGCCTCGCATCCGTCGGGGCCAGGCGTAGGGCGTGGACTGGCCGACGCCAGGAGCGTCGTAGCTGATCGTCTGCACGCCGAGGTGGTTCAGCTCGCGCTCGAACGGGACGGAAATATCAAGGCTCGCGCCGATGCCACTGATCAGCAGTAGCGGGACCCGATCGCTGCGGCTGCCGGAAATCGCAGTGCGCAGCCGCACGCCGTCCACATCGACGAACTGGATCTCACGCGAAGGCACCGACACCGGTGATATCTCTTCCCACGATGAGGGTCTGAATAGTCTCGGTGCCTTCATAGGTGTGCAGGGCCTCGATGTCGGCCATGTGCCGTATGACGTGGAAGTCGAGCAGGATCCCGTTACCGCCAAGCAGATCGCGCGCCTCGGACACGACTTGGCGAGCCTTGCGAGTGTTGTTCATCTTCGCAATGGCGGCGATGGTGTCGGTGAGCTTGCCCTCCTCGATCAGCCGCCCGAGCCGAAGGCAGTACAGCTGCATCGAGCACACCTCGGCCAGCATCTTGACCAGCTTGTCCTGCACGATCTGGAAGCTGACCAGCGGCTTGCCGAACTGGGTGCGCTCGCCGCAGTACTGGGCGGCGATCTCGTATGCGGCAGTTGCATGCCCGAGGGCGCCCCATGCGACGGCATTCCGGGTGCCGGCCAGCACCCGGCCCGTGTCCTTGAATGTGTTCGCGCCAGGCAGCCGGTTTACCTCGTCGACCTGAACGTCGGTGAGCTCGATCTCGGCCTGCCACACCGACCGTAACGAGCCCTTGCCTTCCATCTTGCGGGCAACGTAGCCCGGGGTGCTTTGCTCGACGAGGAAGCCTTTCACCTGACGATCCGCTACATCTCGGGCCCAGACGACGATCACGTCGGCGATCGAGCCGTTGCCGATCCACTTCTTGGCACCGTTGATCGTCCAGGTATCGCCGTCCCGGCGAGCCGTGGTTTCGAGTGCGACCGAGTCCGACCCGTGCGTCGGCTCAGTGAGGGCGAAGGCGCCGATCTTGTTGAGCTGTGCCATTTGCGGCAGCCACTGCTCTTTCTGTTCCTCCGAGCCGAGCATCGCGATCGACTGCATGGCCAGTCCCGCTTGGACTCCGACGAACGTGCCGATGCTGCCGTCGCCGCGATTGAGTTCCATGTGGATGAGCCCGGTCGCGATCGGGCTCATCGGTGGGCAGCCGTAGCCCTCGATGCCGTCGCCGACGATCCCCAGCTTCCCGAGCTTCTCCACGAGTGGCCGGGGAAATTCGGCCCGCTCCCAGTAGTCGTTGATGACGGGCAGCACCTCGTCGTCGACGAAATCGCGGGTCGTTCGCCAGTAGCCGCGCTCTTCAGCACTGAGCTGGTCGGCGATACGGAAGAAGTCGGTGCCGCGCGACCGGCCGATGGTCTCGTACATGAGCTCCTCCTTCAGCTGTCGAAGACGTACGTACCGGGCGCCTCGACGAGCGGTCGAAGGCCGCCGCCGCCGAGCTGTTCCGGCGCCGGCTGGGTCGGGCCGCAGCGCTCGGCGAGCCACGCCGACCAGTCGGTCCACCAGGTGCCTTGCCGGGTCTCGGCCGTCATGAGCCACTCGGCCGGGTCGGCCGGGTTGTCCTTGTTCACCTGGTAGCTCGCTTTGGGGTTGCCTGGTGGGTTGACCAACGCGGCAATGTGGCCGCTGGTGGACAGGATGAACTGTGCGCTGCCGCCAAGCAGCTGCGTGGTCTGATAGCAGCTCTGCCACGGCGTGATGTGATCGGCGATGCCGGCCACGATGTAGGTATCGGTGTCGATACGGGACAGGTCGATCGGCACGCCGAGCACAGTGAGCGTGCCGCCCTCCACGAGCTGATTGTCCAAAGCCAAGTCGACGAAGTCGGCGTGCAGGCCGGCTGGCATCCGCGTCGTGTCGGCGTTCCAGAACAGAATGTCGAAGGCGGGCGGCTTCTTGCCGAGCAGGTAGTTGTTGACCCAGTAGTTCCAGATCAAATCACCCGGGCGCAGCCACGCGAACACCTCGGCGAGTGACCGGCCGTCGAGGTAGCCCCGGCGTCGGGACGCGGCCTTGGCCGCGCGCGCCAGCCGTTGGTTGCTGACCGCCATTGCCACGCCAGCTCGCGAGTTGTCGATGACGGTGACGGCAAGGGCGAAGGCAGCCAGGCGGTCCTGCCGTCCGGTCGCCGCGAGGTAGGCGGCAGCGATAGTGGCCAGGATGCCCCCGGAGCAGATGCCCGTGAGCGCGGTACGGTCCGCTCCAGTCACTCGCTCGACTCCATCCAGCGCGTCGAGGACCGCCTGGACGTATGTCTCGAAATCCCAATGCGCATGCCGGGCGTCCGGGTTACGCCAGGACATCACGAACACCTGCTGGCCCTCACGGACGAGGAACTCGACCAGGCTGCGGTTCGCCGTCATGTCGAGGGCGTAGTACTTGTTGATCGTCGGAGGCACGAGCAGCAGTGGCACCTCGCGGACCTGCTCGGTCTGCGTTGTGTACTGGATCAGCTCGAATACGTCAGTGCGCAACACGACCGCACCCGGTGTCGTGGCGATATTGCGGCCCACCTCGAAAGGCGATCGGTCGACCATCTCCGGAATGCGCGGTGGCGACGCCATATCGCGCGCGAATTGGGCGCCGCCGCGGAGGAAGTTCAATCCGGCGCTGTCAACGCCTGCCTTGGCCGACGCAGGGTTCACGAGCGGAACATTGCTGGGCGACACGGCCTCGACGAGGTTCTCCGTCTGAAACCGCATCCGCGTGTCGTCCCGCCAATCGAGGTCTGCGTCGGCGACAAGTTCGTCCGCGGTCTGCGCACCCGCTAGATAAAGCTGGACGATGCGCCGCAGCAACGGATTGCTCGTCCACCCGGCGTCGGCGAAGCGGCGGTCGCGCCTCGAGGGCGCTACCGTCGACGTACCGATTGCGATCCGTCCCGTCTCTGCGACGAGGCTACCCAGCCGCCGGGCAGTGGTGCGCGGTTTGCGGACGAGTGCGACACCCAGCTTGGCCGTCGACAGGTCAGGTACGAATCGACGCGCCGACCCCAGCGCCGCGTCGATCAGCAGTGCGTCAAGGGGAGCGGCCTGATCCGCTAGTACGGCCGCCTCCTCAGGTGTGACCGACGGAGCCGTCGATGTCGTCATCCAGTAGCCTCCGCATCCGGCACGGTGATCTCCTTCTTGAGAATCTTCCCGGTGGGGCCTTTGGGCAACGCGTCGACAATCCAGACCCGCCGCGGGTACTTGTACGCAGCGACTTGCGACTTGACGTAGCTGCGCAGCTCGTCCGGCGTCACGGTCGCACCCGGCTTGAGCGCGACCGCCGCGCCGACCTCCTCACCCAACTCGGGGTGCGGGATGCCGACAACCGCCGCCTCGGCGACCTCCGGGTGCTCGTACAGCACCTCTTCGATCTCCCGCGGGTAGATGTTGTATCCGCCGCGGATGATCAGATCCTTCTTCCGGTCGACGATGTAGTAGTAGCCGTCCTCGTCCACGCGCCCGATGTCGCCGGTGCGGAACCAGCCGTCGGCCGAGACGGCCTCGGCCGTCGCATCAGGCCTGTTCAGATAGCCCTTCATGATGTTGTGGCCGCGGATCGCGATCTCCCCGACCTCGCCCTGCGGGACCTCGGCGCCCGACGCGTCAACGACGCGCATCTCCACGCCCCGGATCGGCGTGCCGATCGAGCCCGGCTTGCGCTCTCGGCCTGGGTGGTTGAACGACGCGACCGGCGACGTCTCCGAGAGGCCGTATCCCTCGAGCACGATGCAGTCGAACGCGTCCTCGAACTGGCGCAGCACCTCGACCGGCATGGCCGCGCCGCCAGATATGCACAAGCGCAGGGCCGAGACGTCATAGTCGGAGCGGTCCGGTACGTGAAGGAGCGCGCTGAACATCGTCGGGACACCAGCGAATATCGTGACCCGTTGGTCGGCCAGTATCCCCAGTGCCTTTGCGGCGTCGAAACGTGGCAGCACCGTCAGCGAGGCGCCCGTCATGATCGCAGCGTTGAGTGTGCACGTCTGCCCGAACGCGTGGAAGAGCGGCAGCCCGCCGAAGATGAGGTCGTCCGGACCAAGTTGAAAAAGGTCGGCGGCGCTGACCTCGACGTTATTGATCAGATTTGCGTGGGTGAGCTCTGCACCCTTGGGGTGCCCCGTCGTACCTGATGTGTAAAGGACGACCGCCGTGTCGTAGGCCGCCCGATCGACGACCTGCGGTGCCGGGCTCGCGGTCGCGAGGATATCCGGGAACGTCGCCGGGTCGACGAGAATGGCCTCGGCGCCGGCTTCCTTGGCGCCAATCTCGACCTCCGGCGCGGTGACGTGCCAGGCGAAGATCACCGGCGCGCCCGAGTCGCCGAGGTAGTAGGCAATCTCGCGGGCTTTGAGGAGCGGGTTCATCGGAACCACAACCGCGCCCGTGCGCAGTATGCCGTAGTAGACGGAAGCGAACTCAGGGACGTTGGGCAGCATGATGCCGATAGGCGTCCCCGGCGCGATACCTCGGGCAGCGAGTAGTCCAGCGACCCGAGCGCTCTGATCGTCGAGTTCGCCGTAGCTGGTGGTCTGGTCACCGAGGTGGATCGCGACCCGGTCAGGATTGTCGGCGGCATTGCGAGCGAGGCTGGCGGCGAGATTCATCGGAAGTCCCTAAGACGTGGCGGTCGGGGTGATCTAACTATCGTCGGTCGCGCAAGACCTGCTCCACGATGGGCGCGAGCACCAATCGCCGGTCCGCGCGTTGTGCCGGCGCACAACGAGACCGGCCTCGATTGCGAGCTCCGTCGACCCATCGGGTCGCATCTCAGCTTGCGAAGCCGGCCCCTGAGACAGTGGCGCCGCGCGCGACGGGTGAGTCGTCGAGTTGCACCTGGTGCTGGAATGCGCTCGAATGCTTGGGCTCGGCGGACCCGGGCGGACGGGAGTTTGCCGCCGCGCCGTCACGCCCCTAACCGTCCTCGCCGAGCTGTTCGCCCCGGCGTAGGCCGGGCGGCGTTGAGTGAGTAACGAGGAAGGGTCCCGCGGCGGGAGGGATGCCGCGGGACCCAGACGCCCAGGGTAGCTGCGCAATGACGGCTCTGCCACGCGCGCCTCGCCCTGGCTGCCCCCAGCCGACCACCGGCGTGAGTAGCCACCCGCTCGCCCAGCCCGGAAAACAGATCACGAGTGCATAGATCAGGAGAAAGTAACCCACCTGGCATCAGGCGTATGGCAGTTATCCGGACCTGTGATCCGCCGCACCGCCAAGCCCGATCCAGGACAGCTTCACATACGCAGGACCGGCCCGCTCCGGTCGCCGCAGATCGGGCGTCGTCGCGAGCATCGGCATGCGGGATGGCCGACCTGGTGGATAGCACTGGCCCGGCCAGAAACCCGGTCGGCGCCGGGCACTCATCGGCGGCAGGCGCTCAACCTTGATGGGCGCGCAGATGCCGAAAGAACGCCTGCAGGTCAGCGACGAAGAGTTCCGGCTGCTCCAAGGCCGGAAAGTGGCCTCCGGCCGGCATCTCAGTCCAGTGCGTGATGAAGTACAGCCGTTCGGCCCACGACCGGGGGACTCGGCGTACGTCTCGGGGGTAGATCGCGCACCCCGTGGGCACGTCCACCCGGGGCGGCCGAGCTGAGGTCCTTTTCTGCTCGTCCCATTCCGCGTACAGGCGGGCCGCGGACGCGATCGTCCTCGTCACCCAATAGGTGGTCACGTTCGCTAGCAGCTCATCCTTGGTAAAGCAGCGCTCGACGTCCCCGTCGCAATCACTGAACGAGCGATACATGTCGACCAGCCACGCGGCCAACCCGGCCGGCGAGTCGTTCATGGCGAACGCCATGGTGTGCGGACGCGTGGTGTTCAGCGGGAGATGGATGACCGTCCCTGCGGCTTGGTGCCTGGTCCAGTCGTGTAAACCCTGACGCTCGCTCGGGCGGAGCCCTGCTTCCGGATCGTCCGACCCTTCCGGAGGCTCGCCCAGCGGCATCGTCAGGTACAGCCCGACCACGCCCGTACCCGCTCCCGACCGCAGGAGATCCGAGGTGATGATGGCGCCCCAATCGCCGCCGGCTGCCCCATACCGGTCATATCCCAACCGCTGCATCAGCAGCGCGAATGCCGCGGAGATGCGTCGCACGTTCCAGCCCGGACCGGGGGTGGGCCCGGAGAATCCGTAGCCCGGAATGGACGGGCACACCACGTGGAATGCGTCGGACGCATCGCCGCCATGCCGCCGCGGGTCGCGTAGCGGCTCGATGACTTTCTCGAACTCGAACACGGAGCCGGGCCAGCCGTGCACCAGCAGCAGCGGTAACGCTCCCGGCTCAGGCGACCGGGCGTGAATGGCATGGATGCGTTGACCGTCCACGTCCATCGCGACCTGCCCAAACGCATTCAGCCGGGCCTCATACGCCCGCCAGTCGAATTCGGCGCGCCAGTACTCGCACAACTCTTCGAGGTAGCGCCTGCTGGTCCCGTAGGACCAGCCACTGCCCGGGAACTCGTCGAGCCACCGGGTACGAGCCAACCGTTCACGCAGGTCATCGAGCTCGTGTTGCGGAATGTGAACCTGGAACGGCACAACGCGGCCTGCCACGTGTTCCTCCTGGCTTGTACCTCGGGTCACTCGAGGGCGCCGGAGGCGAAGTGCTCGCCGTAGGGGGTCCCGCCGAAGTGCTCCCCCACCAGCCTCGATACGAGTAGCAGGGTGGTCCGGGGCCGGTAGTTAGCGACGACGCGTTGCGCCTGCCCGGCGGCGTTGCGAGTGACCAGGACGACGTTACCGAGCTGCTCGCCGCGGACCCAGGCCGTGTAGTCCTCCAGGAAGCCGTTCTCGCCGTAAGGGGCGGCGAAATTGAACTCCTGGTCGTCGTAGAGCGAGCGGATGTAAGTCACGATTGACCGGACGGCCTCGGCACCCCGCACGACGCCGTTCATCGCCGAGCCCTCTATGGTGACGTCGTCGGCCAGGTTGGTCACCCAGACCGGCTGGTAGTCGGTGGCCGGAACGCGACACCGTCGAAGCGGGTGACATATGTCGGCGTGCCTTCTTCGGCCGAAAATAACTCCCCATCACGCATAGCGTCGGTCATGCCGTGGGTGGTGATCGGGTCCTTGAAGTAGCCGGCGTCTCCGA
>Ga0207678_10001423_pt1 | contig 21936 bp, 28 predicted proteins | sample KBSC63metaG_FD_184319 | JGI IMG/M metagenome (GOLD analysis project Ga0207678, IMG submission 184319) | Corn rhizosphere microbial communities from Kellogg Biological Station, Michigan, USA - KBS C6-3 metaG (SPAdes) (version 2) | ecosystem: Host-associated > Plants > Roots > Rhizosphere > Soil ... | reverse complement strand
CTGTTCGGCGGGACTCCCTCGAACCTCGCGATCAGCCTGATGAAGACCGAGAATGTCGAGGTGATCGCCGGCGTGAACCTGCCGATGCTCATCCGTCTCGAGGGCGCTCGCAAGGCAATGGGCGTCCACGCCGCCGTCGCCGCCGCGCGCGAGGCCGGCCGGAAATATATTTCGGTGGCATCCGAGATTCTCGGGGAAGCCGCCGCTTGAGTTCAGTCGAGCGCGCAGTCACGATCGTCAACTCGCGCGGACTTCACGCCCGCGCCAGTGCCAAGTTCGTCAACCTTGCCAGCCAGATCCCTGCCAGGATCGAAGTTGAAAAGGACGGCAACCGCGTCGTCGGCACGTCGATCATGGGCTTGATGATGCTCGGCGCGGCAAAAGGTGATTCGATCCTGATTCGCGTCGAGGGCGACGATGCCGAGGACGCACTCAACCAACTGGTTCGATTGGTGGAATGCGGCTTCGACGAGGAGTGCGGCTGAGCGGTGCCCAGGGAGGTCACCGCTTTTTCCAACGCGACCGTGAAGCGGTTGCGCTCGCTCCGTGACAAGAAGGCGCGCCGATCGGAACGCATGTTCCTGGCCGAGGGGCTGAGAATCATTGCCGAGGCGCGCGATAGCGGCCGGCTGCCCGAGATTATCGCGTTTTCGGCTGAAGGCGCGAAGCATCCGCTTGCCGCCGATATTATCACCGCGACGGAAGCGGCCGGCGGCGATGCAGTCCAGACGACGCCCGACATCCTCTCCAAGATGAGCGGGAAGGACAATCCGCAGATGCTGCTCGGCGCCTACCGCCAGCCGGAGACGGGGCTTGAGCGGATCGAGCGCAGTGGAGCGCCGCTATGGATTTGCGCACAGGCTCTTCGCGATCCGGGCAATATCGGGACGATCCTGAGAACCGGCGATGCAGTCGGCGCAGGGGGTCTCATCCTCATCGACGACTGTGCCGATCCTTTCTCGGTCGAGGCGGTCCGCGCGTCCATGGGCGCAATTTTCACCCAGCAGGTCGCCGCGGCGCGCTGGGAGGAATTCCTGCCGTGGTTGCGCTCGGGCCCCGGCCAACTCGCCGGCACCAGCCTCAAGGCCACCGACGATTATCTCGCCGCCCGCTATGAGCGGCCCTGCTTCCTCCTCATCGGCAACGAACAACAGGGACTTCCCGAAAGCTACGAGGCGGAATGCGACCTCCTCGTCAAAATTCCGATGGCGGGCCGAGCCGATAGCCTTAACGCGGCCGTCGCAGCGGCGGTCATGGCGTTTGCGGTCAAGGCAAGCTGGCGGAACTGATGCGGCTGCGGGTCGGTTGTTTTCGAATGAAACGCCTGATCCTCGCCTCGCTGCCGCTGCTCGCTGCGTGCACGCCATTCCCGCCGGCTCCGCCCGCGCCCTATCACGGCGTCGGCACCGAGCCGTTCTGGAACCTCATCATCGACGAGCGGAACGTCACGTTCATCCTGTCGGGGGAGCAGCCGATCGTCCAGCCCAAGCCGAAGGTCATCGTCGGTGTCGCCGGTGAGATCTACCAGACGCCGCGGATCGACGTGAACATAGTCCACGCGCAGTGCAGCGACGGGATGAGCGACCGCGTTTATCCCGACAAGCTGCAGGTCACCGTCGACGGCAAGCGCTTCAACGGCTGCGGCGGGCTTTAAAGTCACTAAAGTCACACGGTTTAGCGCCTTTTCGCGTGACTCTAAGCAGATAGCAAAGTTGGAGTTCAGACGGTTCAAAGAGCCGCCGCGACTGCAGCAGGCGAACTCCTATATTGCAAGGCGCGGCTAGGCGTCGTCTTCCTCGCCGGCGGGTTCGAGACGTGGCAGCGTCGGATCATCCAGGCTGATTTCCACTGGCTCGTTCTCCTTTACCGCCAGCTTCGTTAGCGTGCGCGGCGACGCCTCGATCACCGGCGGCTCCTCGATTTCCTTGGGACTCCCCGCGCCTAGCTCTTCGAACCGCCGCGCCTGGGTGAGCACCTGGCTCTCGAGGCTTCCGACCATCTTGTTGTAGGCGTTGTTCATCCGGCCGAGGTTCGTGCCGACCGAAGCGACATGTTCGGCCATGGTCGCGAGGCGCGAGTGAAGCTCCTTGCCAAGCTCGGCAATTTTCCCGGCTTCGGCCGCCAGCTTCTCCTGCTTCCAGATGTTCGCCACCGTTCTCGCGATCGCGACGAGATTGGTGGGGGTAGCAAGCAGCACCTTGCGCTCGTTGGCCCAGTCCCAGAGGCCGTGATCCAGTTCCAGCGCGGCAGTGAGGAAATGCTCGCCAGGGATATACATCACCACATAGTCGGCTGAATCCCCGAACTGCGCCCAGTAAGCCTTCGATCCCAGCTGCTGGACGTGGTTCCGGATCGACGCGAGGTGCGCCTGAAGGCAGGCTTCGCGCCTGTCGTCGTCCACCTCGTCGCACGCATCGAGATAGGCGTTCAGCGAGCATTTCGCGTCGATCACGAGAGTCCGGCCACCCGGCAACCGCACGATGACGTCCGGCCGCAGCTTTCCGTCCTCGCCGTCAACACTCACCTCGGTCTGGAAATCCGCATAGGGGCTCAGCCCGGCCTGCTCGAGCACGTTGCGGAGCGACTGCTCGCCCCAGCGGCCGCGCGCCTTGGGCGATGAGCGAAGCGCATTGACGAGGTTGCGGGTCTCGTCGCGGACCTTGCCCTGCCCTTCGCGGACCTGCTCGACGACCGCTTTCAGGCCCGCATAATGGTCGATGCGCTCCTTCTCGACCCGCTGCAGCCCCTCTTCGTAGCGCTTGAGCGTGGTTTCCACCGGAGCCAGCAATTCCTTGAGCTTGGTCTCGCTCGCCTTGTCGGCAGCGGTGAACCGTTCCCCGGCTTTCTCGAGGAAATCCTTCTGCGCCTTTTCCAGAAGTTGGTCGCCGACAGACCGGAACTGGGCGATCAGGGCGTCCTTGGATTCCACCAGGTCCTTCATCCGCTGATCGAAATTGCGCGCGTCGGCTTGCAGTGCCGACAGCTCGCGGGAGCTTGAGTCCAGTTTCGCCCGCGAGTCGTCGCGTTCGGCAGTCACCGAATCGAGCTGCATCCGCAGGCTCTCCACGGTCTGCTTCGCGGCCGCCGAAGTCCTGCCCGCAGCCAGCCACCCGATCAGAACTCCGACTGCCAGGGCGGCAACAACGGCAAGGATCAGGCTAACATCCATACTCATTCCCCCTGCGGAACAGAATGGGAACTTACGCCGGGACTTGGCCTTGCTCAAGTGGAACCCCTATCCTTTCCACAGGTTCGGTTCCGGAGAGCAGGAGAAGCCAATGTCGATCCGCAAGATGATTGCGCTGCACCCCGACGTTGCAGGGCACGTCAACCAGGCGCTGGCCGATGCCGCGCATCATCTGATGTATTGCGCCCGAATGTGCGTGAGCTGCGCCGACGCCTGCGACGCGGAACAGATGGATATGCGGCAATGCATCCGTTCCTGCCTGGACTGCGCCGACGTCTGCGAAGCCACTGGCAAGCTCGCTGTGCGCCGCACCGGCACGAACGAAGCCGTACTGAAGGAGACTCTCGAGCTGTGCGCGCGAGTCTGCGAATCCTGCGCGGCGGAATGCGAAAAGCACGACCACGAGCATTGCAAGCTCTCCGCACAAATGTGCCGCGAATGCGCCGAGGATTGTTGGAACGCGGCGTCGAGCATCACTCCGGAGGGCTGAGCGTGCGCCTGCTGTCCACTGCCGCTTGCATTCTCTTCCTGGCGGCCTGCAACAAGGGACCGGCGCCCGGCGAGCCGAACGGGCCTGTCGCCGGCGCCCCCGGCGGCCCCATCGCGACAGGGCGCGCCGACACCAGCAATGCGGTCAGCGGGGGCGAGGCGACGGCGGTGCAGGCCGGGGCGCTTCCGCCGCCGGGTCCAATTCCGCGTTTCGTCGGCAAGTGGGCTACGAACCAGAAATCCTGCGACTCGGCCGCATGGCAGTTCACACAGACGACCTTGCGGACTCCGGCCGGATCGAGCTGCAGCTTCGGACAGGTCACCCAGGTTCCCGGAGGCTACGACGTGAAGGCGACATGCACCGCCGAAGGACCGCCTGCGGCCGACACGCTCCAGATCCGCTTCGCCGAGTCGGCCAAGGCTATGCTGTTCGCTTCGAGGTCGATCGCGGACACCGGCCTGGTCTTCTGCGGCCGCGACGTCTGACCCGGACTTGCTGGCGGCGCAGCCTCCCCGCATACAGTCGCGTCGATATCTTCGGGAGGAACGCCGAATGCGCCGTGCAATCCTTGTCGCTACCGTCTTGCTGCTCTCCGCGTGCAACAGCCGCTCCAACTGGGCGAACCAGCAGGCCGAGCTTGCCAACGACCTCAACTCGAGCTCTTCGGCAGCGCAGGTCAACGCCACCGCGCCCGCGGCCAACGAAGCCGCGCCGGCGAACGACGTCAACGCGACGGCGGGCAACGAGGGTGGTAACGAGCTCGATATGACAGCGCCCGCGAATGAGGCGGCTCCGAAAGGCTAAGGCCTAAGCCGCTCGCTTTTCCTGCTCTTTCCGCTGCTTGGCGAGCTTCTTCAGGATCATTTCGCGCTTCAGGCGCGACAGGTGATCGATGAAAAGAATGCCTTCGAGATGGTCCATCTCGTGCTGGAGGCAAGTTGCCAGCAGGCCTTCGATGTCCGCCTCATGGCGGTCGCCATTCTCGTCCAGCCAGCGAGCGCGGATGCGGTCCGGCCGGTCGACCTCGGCATATTGATCGGGCACTGACAGGCAGCCCTCGGTGTAGGGCACTTCCTGCTCGGACGAATCGAGGATTTCCGGATTGATGAACACTCGCGGATCCCTGACCGGTTCGCCGCCTTCTTCTTCCGGCTCCTGAAGGTCGATCACGAGGATGCGCTTGGGAACGCCGACCTGGATCGCGGCGAGCCCGATACCCGGCGCGTCGTACATCGTCTCGAACATGTCGGCGACAAGCGCGCGAACAGCGTCGTCCACCTTTTCGACAGGGGTCGATTTCTGTCGCAGCAGCGCGTCCGGAACCTCGAGGATGGTGCGAATGGCCATGGGCTGGATTTAAGCTCTGGACCGGCTTTCTTCAACCGAAGCCGTTACCCGCGCGACGCTCGCTGCGGGTGGTGCGGGACCAGCACGAGCGTCCGTCCCTCAACGCGCCAGGACTGGAGTTGAGAGAGGAAGTTCATCCCGATCACGTCGAGGTCGAGGCCAGGCGCACTGACAATCTTCAGATTGCGGGCGACGATGTTGCCGACCCGAAGCTCGTCGACGCTCCCCGTCTGAGCGGCAGCCGCGCCGTTGGCCGTTTGCAGGATGACCGGAGTCAGGCCCATTCCAGTGTCGACGCCTGCCGATCGCGCGGTCTCGCTCGATAGCGCCGTCACCGTCGCTCCGCTGTCGATGAGGAGCCGGCGCTTCACGCCGTTAATGCTCGCGTCGACCCAGAAATGCCCGTCGGGGGACATGCGAATCCTGAGCTCGTCCCCCGCAACCGTCTGATTGTCGAGCCCGAGCTGCTCGGTCAGCCGGGCGAGGGTCGGCTGGTAGGGGGCCTGCTGCAGCAGGAGGAAGACGGCAAATGCCAGGATCGCGAAGGAAAACAGTGCACGGATGATCCCGCCGACATAGGGGAGGCGCTGGAGGAGAAGGATGATCGCGGCGATCCCGGCCGCGTAGATCGCCAAATGCTGCCAATCGGGTGCTGCTGCCATCGGATCAAGCAACGGGCCGCCTCGCTCTCAGTGCCTGGGCCAGCGTCCCCTCATCGAGATAATCGAGCTCACCGCCGACCGGCAGGCCATGGGCGAGCTGGGTGAGGCGAACGGGAAAGCCCTCCAGCCGCTCGGCCAGATAATGTGCGGTGGTCTGCCCCTCCAGAGTCGCGTTCATCGCCAGCACCACCTCGTCGATTCCGCCCTTCGAAACGCGGCTGACGAGTTGGTCGATGGTCAGGTCCTCGGGCCGCACTCCGTCGAGCGCGGACAAGCGCCCGCCAAGGACATGGTAGCGACCGGGGAACAGGCGGGAGCGATCGAGCGCCCACAAGTCCGCGACCTCCTCGACCACGCACAGCGAGCGCTCGTCGCGGCGGGGATCGCGACAGATTCCGCACGGGTCGGATGTATCGACATTGCCGCATGTGGAGCAGGTCGAAAGGGTCTCCGATACCTTCTGCAAGGCGGCGAGCAACGGCTGGAGGGTGCCCTCGCGCTTCTTCATCAGGTGAAGGACCGCGCGGCGCGCCGAGCGCGGCCCAAGGCCCGGAAGCCGCGCCAGCGCATTGGCCAATGTCTCGATTTCCTGGCTCGCCACGGCAGTTGAGATAGGAATTTCGCCGCTTCCGCGCCATAGGGCACCGCCATGCGCATCGTCTTCATGGGATCGCCGGATTTTGCGGTGCCGAGCCTCGACGCCCTGGTTGCTGCGGGACATGAGCTGATCTGCGCTTACACGCAGCCACCGCGGCCGGCCGGGCGCGGCAAAGGCGAACGGAAAACCGCGGTGCACAAGCGCGCGGAGGAGCTCGGGATCGAAGTCCGTTGCCCGCGGACGCTTCGCGATCATGACGAGCAGGCCAGGTTTGCGGCTCTCGACTCGGATCTCGCCGTGGTTGCCGCTTACGGGCTGATTCTTCCCAAGCCGATCCTCGAGGCACCGAGGGCCGGGTGCATCAACGTCCACGCCTCGCTCCTGCCACGCTGGCGGGGCGCCGCGCCGATCCAGCGCGCGATCCTCGCCGGGGACCAAGTGACGGGAGTTACCGTCATGCGGGTGGAAGAAGGGCTGGACACCGGGCCGATGCTCCTCAAGCGCGAAACCGCGACCGACTCAAAGACATCAGGACAATTGACGGACGAACTGGCGCAGCTGGGGGCGGAGGCACTGGTCGATTGGCTCGACAAGCCCACGCCGGCGGTCCCGCAGCCCGACGAAGGCGTCACCTATGCGTCCAAGGTCGACAAGGCCGAGACTCGGATCGACTGGTCGAGGAGCGCCGGGGAGGTCGAGCGCCAGGTCCGTGCCTTCGCCCCCGCGCCCGGTGCCTGGTTCGAAGCGAATGGCGAACGCGTGAAACTGCTCGCAGCGGATGTCGGAAACGATGCATCGGGGAGGCCCGGCGAAGTGCTCGACGACTGCCTCTGCATCGTTTGCGGCTCGGGATATATCCGCCCGCTCGAGGTGCAGCGCGCCGGGCGCGCCGTGATGACTCCTGGGGATCTCCTGCGCGGCTTCGAGATCCCGAAAGGCACGATTCTGAAGTGACCCGCTGGCGGCTGACCATCGAATATGACGGCAGTCCCTTCATGGGCTGGCAGCGGCAGGATCACGGGCCGTCCGTCCAGCAGGCGCTTGAGGAGGCGCTTGCGCGGATGACGGGCGAGCGTCCGGGCGTCCATGCCGCCGGGCGCACCGACGCCGGGGTCCACGCGCTGGCGATGAGCGCACATGTCGACATCGAGAAGACGCTGACTGAACACCGGCTTCGCGAAGGCGTGAACGCGCTGGTCCGCCCGCATCCGATTTCGGTCCTCTCTGCCGAGCTTGTCGCCGACGACTGGCACGCGCGCTTCTCCTGCATCGGCCGCCGTTATCTCTACCGCGTGCTCAATCGCCGCGCGCCGCCTGCGCTGGACCGTGGCCGCGTCTGGCACGTTGCCGTTCCGCTCGACGTCGCGGCGATGGCCGAAGGTGCGGCGTTCCTGGTCGGCCGCCATGACTTCACGACCTTCCGCTCGGTTCACTGCCAGTCCGACAGTCCGGTGAAGACTCTCGACCGGCTCGAGGTCGCTCGCGCCGGTGACGAAATTCGCATCGAAGCCGCGGCGCGCAGCTTCCTCCACCACCAGGTCCGTTCCATGGTCGGCTGCCTGGCGCTCGTCGGCCGTGGCCAGTGGAAACCGGCCGACATCGGGGCAGCGCTCGGCGCGCGCGACCGCTCGGCGCTCGGCTTCAATGCACCTCCGCACGGCCTCTATTTCGTCGAGGCCAGCTACCCTTAGTTTGTTTCTTCGGCCTCGAGCGGGGCCGCGGCGATCAGGAGCCAGCCCGCCGCGACGAAGCTCGCGGCCAGCACCCACGCGAACGTGGCAACGATCTGGTCGGTCGTCCCGAACAGGCCATAGACGAGCACCGCGATCGGCAGTCCGACGAGGAGGAGCACGGCAAGGGCGAAGTCCACCGCTGCGGCAAGATAGACCCACGTGCACAGCGGCCTTTGGGAATGGCGCGACGAGACCAGCAGGGCCGCGCTTCGAACGATCAGCCAGAGAATGACGAAGTTCAGGATCGTGAGGAAGTTGATGTCGGGGTCAAGCAACAGCCTGAGCCCCGCAAGCACGCTCGCGACCGCAGCGGCGCCCGCGGCGATATGGTGTCCGCGGCGGGCAAAAACCGCCGCCAGCTCGAAAACTCCGGCGGCGGTCAGGAGCGCCCCGATTTCGACTCGCGCGGGATAGCCCTTCGCCATCGGCAGCAGCGCGGCGCCGATGGCGAGCAGGACGATCAGCACACCGGCCGACCGGATTACCAGCGATCGCGTCGCGCTCGTCACCATTTTCAGAACGTATACAAGCCGTAACGAGTGCGACAGGTTCCGTCCCACGCTCGGCGGAACGACCGATACGGCACCAAGGCGGAGCAAACTTCAACCGGATGGTAACGCCTTTCTGGCCTCTATTGCCGCTCGCGAGACGGGCACGCGAATCCACTCTTATGCCCGATGCCGGAGTCGAAGCTTGGAACAATTGCCGATCGAAACGACGGTTTATTCCATGTCGCACGAGCCGCCGCCCCAGCCGGAGCGGCGCACGGACGAGCGTCACCTGACCTTGTTCCGGGTCGGGTCGATCCTCGTCGACGGCCGGCGGGAGCTCTGCCTCGTCAAAAACATTTCTGCCGGCGGCGCGCTCATCCGCGCCTATTGCCGGCTGAAGGCGGACCTCGAAATTCGCATCGAGCTGAAGGAACAGCAGCCGGTTTCAGGCCGGGTGAACTGGGTCAAGGGAACGGATGCCGGGATCACGTTCGACGAGCGGGTCGACATCGTCGATCTCCTCAAGTCGAACGGCGATGGGCCGCGCCCAAGGATGCCGAGGGTCGAAGTACGGTGCGTCGTGTTCGTTCGCGAGGGCGCGACGACGAACCGGGCCAGGCTCATCAACATCTCGCAAGGCGGGCTAAGCGTTGAGAGCGAGAACGTGCTGACCGTCGGATCGGACGTGACCATCACGCTTCCGGGATTTCAGCCGCAGGCGGCCGTCGTGCGCTGGTCGGAAGGCACGCGCTACGGAATAAGCTTCAACACCGTCCTTCCGCTCGCCGGCCTCACCGAATGGCTGCAGGGGCGAGCGAGCGCCTGACGCTCATTCCCCGAGGGGATTGCCCTCGGTTGCCCAGCGTTCGATCATCGCGCGCTCCGCCGCCGTCAGCGGTTTGCAGCTGAGTCCTGGCCGCCGCTTGATGGGGAGTTCGGGTTTCGTCTGCCGCTCGGGCACGTGCCGCAACATTTCCTTCGGATACAGCGGGAAATCGAAGGCGAGGCCGGCATGCCCGCAATGCGACCATGCAACGCGACTTGGGACGCTGAGACCGTCGCGGTGGAACAGTACCCGGCTTCCTTCGCCAGGCAGGTCTTGGCCCCTGATGAGGGCCCCTTCCGGCGAGAGATTGCGCAACATGACCGGCAGCGACGCGCCGGGAAGTTCCAGCGTCGCTGTAAACATCACATTCGACCGGCTGTGCCGGCGGTTCTGCACTGCGGGATTCTGGTCCATTTTCTTCGCCAGTATACGCGTGGAGTAAAGCGAGGTTTAAGGTGCTGTTGGCTTTGTGCCGTTTCGGAACAACAACATGAGGTTATTGGCCGGCATCGATCGCTGGTCGGCCAGCTCGAGGCCGCGCCTGCGTGCTTCGGTAGAAAAGTCCTCGACCCGGCGGAGCCCCCACTGCGGGTCGCGACTCTTCAGGTCCGAGTCGAACGCCACGTTGCTCGCCGCGGTGTCGATTCGATCGCTCAGCCATGGGCCGTAGAGGATCAAAGGCCCTTGAGGAGGAAGTCTCCGCGCCGCGCCGTCAAGCAGGCCTAGTGCCGAAGCCCAGGGGCTGATGTGCACCATGTTGATGCTGAGGATCGCGTCGGCCCGCTCGATGGGCCACTTCCCCGAGGAGGCGTCGATAGCCAGCGGCTCGCGAAGGTTCGGCAGGTTGGCCCCGGCCCGCCACGCGCGAATCGATTCGATCGCTCCGGCGTTGATGTCGCTCGGCTGCCAGTCGAGTTTCGGGAAGCGCTCGGCGAAATAGACTCCATGCTCGCCCGTGCCGCTGGCGATTTCCAGGACGAGGCCGCTCTCGGGCAGCCACTCGGCAAGCACCGCGGCGATCGGCTCCCGATTCCTCAATGCCGCCGGGGCCGACCTGCGGCCGGCCGCGGCCCGAGATTCATAGAATCGTCGGTCTCCGCTCACTCGCCCGCGAGCAGCCTTCTGGCGCGCGCCTGCACCTCCAGTCGCGTCGCAGTGAGAAGGCCGAAGGCAAAGCCGATAAAGGCGTCCGTCGTCAGCATTGCGGGGCTCGATGCGTCCGAAGCCGCCGCCTCGCCGAACACTTCGCGCGCGCCAACCTTAAGGATGATGATCGCGACGAGGAGGAGCATCGCCAGCGGCGAGGCCTTCTGGCGAAGCTCTCCCGTTTCAGGGTCGCGCCGGATCTGGATCATCCGCCCCCTGTACCAGCCGACCAGGAGCCCGGCGGCGAGACCCGCGAGGATCAACTCCCACCCAAAAATCGTCGGTGGAAGGGCCGTGAACATAAAACCGATCAGGATCACGTAGACGATCGGCATAGCCCACATCGCCTTCAAATTGAGCTTCCGTTCCCTGCGCATCGTCCGCAGCCGGACCGCGACGACGATCGCGATGATTGCAAATGGCACGACCGTTGCCAGCCAGCCATTGGGTTGCTCGAACGTCATTCCGCCGCTTTGGCCTGCTCCGGCTCCCGATAGACCAGCACCGGCTTCCTCGCCGCGAGCGTTTCGTCAAGGCGCCGGCGGGGTGCGTAGAGCGGCGCGGCCTTCAGGCTCTGGTCGCCAGCCTTCGCCCGCTCAGCGATCGAGTGCATCGCGGCAATGAACTGGTCGAGCGCGGCCTTCGACTCCGTTTCAGTCGGCTCGACCAGCATCGCTCCGTGGACGACCAGCGGGAAATACATGGTCATCGGGTGGAAGCCTTCGTCGATCAAAGCCTTAGCGAGGTCGATGGTGCTGAGCCCTTCCGCGAAGCCTTTGTCGGAGAAGATTGCCTCGTGCATGCACGGCCCCGACTTCGCGAACGGCGCGTCGAGCACGTCCTGCAGCGAGCGCAGTACGTAATTGGCGTTGAGGACCGCGTCTTCGGCGACCTGGCGAAGACCGTCGGCGCCATGGCTGAGAATATAGGCAAGCGCGCGAGTGAACATGCCCATCTGACCGTGGAACGCCGTCATCCGGCCGAAGGCGTCGGGATGCTCCTCGCCGGCCGTCTCCTCCTCGACCAGCTTGTACGTGCCGTCGGGCATCCTGGCGACGAACGGCAGCGGCCCGAATGGTGCAAGCGCTTCCGACAGCACGACCGGGCCCGATCCCGGCCCGCCGCCCCCGTGTGGGGTGGAGAAGGTCTTGTGGAGGTTGATGTGCATTGCGTCGATGCCGAGGTCGCCCGGGCGGACCTTGCCGACGATGGCGTTGAAATTGGCGCCGTCGCAATAAACGAAGGCCCCGGCGGCATGCACGGCTTGCGAGATCGCGATCATGTCCGGCTCGAACAGGCCACATGTGTTAGGGTTGGTGATCATCACCGCCGCCACGTCTGGGCCAAGCCTCGCCTTCAGCGCTTCCAGATCGACGCGCCCGGCCTTGTTCGCCGGGATGCTCTCAACGCGGTATCCGGCGAAAGCCGCGGTCGCGGGATTGGTGCCGTGCGCGCTCTCCGGAACGAGAACCACCTCGCGAGGATCGCCGCGCGCTTCGAGTGCCGAGCGGATGCACAGAAGCCCGCACAGCTCGCCGTGAGCACCCGCCTTCGGGCTCATCGCGACGCCATGCATTCCGGTCAGGTCGAGCAGCCAGAAGGCGAGCTCGTTGATTACCTGCAGCGCCCCCTGCACCGTCTCCTGCGGCTGGAGCGGGTGGACGTCGGCAAACCCGGGCATCCGCGCCACCTTCTCATTGAGTCGCGGATTATGCTTCATCGTGCAGGACCCGAGCGGAAACAGCCCGAGGTCGATCGCATAATTCTGCCGTGAGAGCCGCGTGTAGTGACGAACCATTTCGGGCTCGCTGAGGCCCGGAAGCCCGATGTCGCGGTTGCGCTGCAGGCCGCTCAGCCGTTGTCCCGAAACCTTCGCGTCCGGGAGATCGACTCCGGTCTGGTCGAGCCGCCCTCGTTCGAACAACAACGGCTCTTCCAGCTGGAGCGCGCGGTTACCCGTGACAGTCTGCGCCCCGCCCTCTTCGTTCGCGGGCGTCGTCGGCCGCCAGCCCGACGGATTGACGGTCATCGCAACACCTCCCTCAGCGCCGCATCCAGCGCGCCGATATCCTCGTCGGTCACCGTCTCCGTGACGGCGATCACCAGCCCGTTCGCGAGCGCCGCCGTGTCGGGATAGAGCCGGCCGAGCGAGACACCGCCGAGCACGCCCTTTTCGACCATGTCGTGGACCGCCGGCCGCGCCTCGACCGGGAGCTTGAGCGTGAATTCATTGAAGAAGCTGGAGTTGACGAGCTCCACTCCCGGAATCGCCGCAAGCCTGTCGGCCACCTCGCACGCGCGCGCGTGATTCAAAGACGCAAGCTGCCGAAGCCCCTTCTCGCCGAGCAAGGTCAGATGCGCCGTGAAGGCGAGCGCGCACAGCACCGAGCTGGTGCAGATGTTGCTGGTCGCCTTCTCGCGCCGGATATGCTGCTCGCGCGTCGACAAAGTCAGCACGAAGCCGCGCTTGCCTTCCGCGTCGACCGTCTCGCCGGCGAGCCGTCCGGGCATCTGGCGCACAAACTTGTCGTTGCAGGCGAGCAGGCCCACGTAAGGGCCGCCGAACTGAAGGCCGACACCAATGCTCTGGCCTTCGCCGACAACGATGTCCGCGCCCATCTCACCGGGCGCCTTGATGAGTCCCAACGCGACCGGCTCGGTGACGACCGCGATCAGAAGAGCGCCCTTCGAGTGCGCCGCCTCAGCGATCGGCGTGAGGTCCGTAATCCGGCCAAGAATATCGGGATACTGGACGACGACGGCGCCGGTCTGGTCGTCGATCGCCGCGATCATCTGCTCGGCGTCGGTTTCAGCCGACAGCAGCGGCAACCCGGTCGCGAGCGCGTCACCGGTAAACTTCGCCATGGTCTTGCAGACGCTGACATAATGCGGATGGAGACCGGACGAGAGGATCGCCTTCTCGCGCCGAGTGACCCGCCCCGCCATCAGGATCGCTTCCCAGCAGGCGGTCGAACCGTCGTACATGGACGCATTCGCGATATCGCAGCCGAATAGGCGCGCCACCTGTGTCTGGAACTCGAACAGCATCTGCAGCGTGCCCTGCGCGATCTCGGGCTGGTAGGGCGTGTAGCTGGTCAGAAACTCGCCGCGCTGGATGATGTGGTCGACGCTCGCCGGGACGTGATGGCGATAGGCGCCGCAGCCCAGGAAGAATGGGACCTCGCCCGCGACCATATTGTTCTTCGACAACGCGCCCATGTGCCGCTCGACGGCGAGCTCGGACGCATGCAGGGGCAGACCCTCGATCAGCCCGTCCAGACGGGCCGCCTTCGGCACGTCCACGAACAGATCGTCGATCGATTTCGCGCCAACGGCCTGCAGCATCTGGCTGCGGTCGGTGTCGCTGAGCGGCAAATAACGCATCAGTCGGGCTTTCTCATGATGAAGCGCAAGCGGACGTAGTCCGCGACGTTGGAATGGATTCTGTCTGCGACCGCGGTGCCGATCTCTGCGCGTTCCAGTTCGGGCACGCCGGCACGGTCGAGCCAACCCTTGCGGAAGGTCGTCACCCAGGCGGCGATGCCATGGTCCAGCGGCGTCGGCCGGTCGATCAGGCGAGCGTCGATATGGTCGAAACCCGCGGCTTCATAGACATTCGCGAAGTCGTCGGCCGACGCATACCAGTTGGAAGCCTCGACCGGCGGCGCATAGCCGCGGATCACCAGCTCCTCGTCGAGCGCTTCGCGGAGCTTCTTGAGATTCCTTTCTCCGCCCATCTCGCCCGCGAAGCGCCCGCCCGCCTTCAATGCTCGGAAAACGCCTCGTGCGACCGCTTCCTTGTCCAGCATCCAGTGGAGTGCCGCGTTCGAAAAAGCCGCGTCGAAATCGCGATCGAAATGCATGTCCGCCGAATCGACAACGAGCGCGTCGACGCCATTGGCATGCGCCGCGCGGATCATGTCGAGGCTGTTGTCGATGCCCGTTACCGAGGCGCCGCGCGCGGCAATCTTCTTCGTCAGCACCCCGTCGCCGCAGCCGACGTCCAGGATTCGCTCGCCCGGCCTGGGATCGAGCAGGTCGAGCGCCGCCGTTCCCAGCTCGGCCACGAACGCGCCGACCCGGGCATAATCTGCCGCATCCCAGCAGCTGGTCGAGGCGGTCGTTACGGTCAGAGCGTCTTCACCCAGTCGCGGTAGGCAGCCTCGTCCATCATCCCCTCGAGCTCGCCTGAATTCGCCAGCCGGATCTTGAAGAACCAGCCTTCGCCTTCGGGATCGCTGTTCACCAGACTCGAATCGTCGACCACGGCCTGGTTGCCCGCGATCACCTCGCCGGTGACCGGCGAATAGACATCCGACGCGGCCTTGACCGATTCGACCACCGCGGCTTCCTGGCCCTTGGCTAGCTGCTTTCCGGCCTCGGGCACCTCGGTGAAGACGATGTCGCCGAGCGCTTCCTGCGCATGGTCGGTGATCCCGACCGTGGCGGTGTCGCCATCGACTTTGATCCACTCGTGCTCTCGGGTGAAATAGGTCGTCATCGTCAGGCTCCCTTGCGGTGATAGCGGTGGGGGACGAACGGCATCGGCGCGACCGTCCCGTCGAAAAGTTTGCCGCGCTGCTCCAGCTTCAGCCGGGTTCCGGGCTCGGCCAGCGCGGCCGCGACATAGCCCATGGCGATCGGCCGCTGCAGCGAGGGAGAAAAGCCGCCGCTGGTGACCTTGCCGACTTCATTGCCTTCGCCGTCGAGGACCAGCGCGCCTTCGCGCACCGGCTGGCGGCCTTCGACATCGAAGCCGACGCGCTTTTCGATCGGCCCCTCCTCCATCTCGGCGAGGATTCGCGACGCTCCCGGGAAGCCGCCTTCGGCTCGGCGGCGCTTCTGGATCGCGAAGGTGAGGCCCGCCATGACCGGAGTCGTCTTGCGGTCGAGGTCGTGGCCATAGAGCGGCAGACCCGCTTCGAGCCGCAGCGAATCGCGGGCCCCGAGTCCGATCGGCTTGACCCTGGCATCGGCCACGAGCGCGTCGGCGAGCGTCTCGGCAGCGACTGCGGGAATCGAAATCTCGAACCCGTCTTCGCCCGTATAGCCCGAACGGCTGATCCAAAGCGGGTGGCCGAAGGCGTGGAAGGCGTTGCCCTCCATGAAGCCAAGCTCGGACACGCCCGGAACGAGCGTTTCAAGGACGTCGGCGGCTTTCGGTCCCTGCAGGGCCAGCAGCGCCTGGCTCGTCATGTGATCGACGTACAGGTCCTTGGGCAGCGCCTGGCGCATCACCTCGATATCGCCGTGCTTGGTCGCGCCATTCACGACGACATAGAAATCCTGGCCTCGCCGCGTCGCCATCAGGTCGTCGATGATCCCGCCGCTGCCGTCGAGCAGCAGTGAATAGCGCAGCTTACGGTCGGGAAGGCCCCGGATCTCGCCGGGCAACAGGGTCTCGAGCGCCACGTCCGCTTCGGTGCCGTGGATGTAGAGCTGACCCATGTGGCTGACGTCGAACAGGCCCGCACTCTCTCTCGTCCAGAGATGCTCGGCCATGATCCCTTCGAACTGGACGGGCATCCAGTAGCCCGCGAACTCGACCATTCGTCCGCCGCGGTTTCGGTGCCAGCTGTCGAGCGCGAGCCGCTGCGGCTCCGTTCCAGCGGCCTGGTCGTCGTGATCGCTCATTCGATGCCTCCGCGACAGTTGGCGCAGCAGAACCCCCCGCCTTGCCTCACCCCCGTCTGTCGCTGCGCCTGAGAGCTTTACCCCTTCGGCGGTCCTGCGCCTCGAGCGAAGCAGGACACTTTCCAGACTGTCAGGCGCGCGCGGTCCCGTGGCCTGAGAGATTCCGGGGGCGGTTGCTCCTTCGGCGCCGCCAAATGTCTGAAACATTTGACGAACTCTCCCACGCGGCCTCCCGCCGGATTGCTCCGGAGGTGACGCCGCGAGCCTTGGCGGGGCCCGCTTGCCGAGTCAATCGCGATTAGCGGGTGGCGTTATACTTGAGCTGTTCCGCGGTCAGCTCAAAGCCGACGAGATGTGCGAACGATGCATTCGCCACCGCTGCGCGAACCGTTGGATCGCTCATCGGGTCGATTGCGGCATCGGGGTCGCCGACCTTGCGGGGTTTGGTCAGGATCGCGCGTACATCCTCGGGAAGCGTCGCAGCGGACCGCGAAATCCTGGCGGTCGCCTGGCCCGAGGTCTGGGCACGAATACTTCCCGCCGGGAAGCTCAGCGCCACCTGACCGATGCGCTTGGCGACCACCTTCTGGCCGGCCTGGACGACCACGTCGAAGAACGGGAGGACCACCTGCCTCGCCTCGGTCGGGTTGCGGCGCGTTGCAACCACGTCGAAGGTCGCGGTCGACACAACGTCGGTGCCGGCATCCTGACAATTGGCGCGAACATTCGTGATCGTCGCTTCCACGTCGATCGCCGAAGAGTCCGTGCTCGTCGCCGGATCGAACAAGGTGATGTCCCCGGTGGCTGCCGGAATGGCGACCTGCGGACATGCGCTTCGGACCGTATAGATCCCGCCTGCCTCGATATTGCCCTTGCGGGTGCAGCCGGCGAGCAGGGCGAGTGCGATCAGGGTGGCAATTCGGAGCTTCACGGGCGGGCGGTCCTTACGAGCCGGAATAGGTGGAGCGCGTTCATAGGAAGCCCCTTCTAAGGCTGCAAGCGAAGCCTTATGTCCCCTGTCTGCATGCTTAACCGTCCTCCCCTCAAGGTCCTAATCGCGGCGCCACGCGGCTTTTGCGCCGGCGTCGACCGCGCGATCCAGATCGTCGAGCTTGCGCTCGAACGGTTCGGCCCGCCCGTCTACGTGCGCCACGAGATCGTCCACAACCGATTCGTTGTCGACAGGTTGAAGGAGATGGGTGCGATCTTCGTCGACGAGCTGGACGAGGTGCCGGACGACCGGCCGGTCGTCTTCTCCGCGCACGGCGTTCCCAAGTCCGTGCCGGCGAGCGCCCGCGATCGCGGCCTCACTTATGTCGACGCAACCTGTCCGCTCGTATCGAAGGTCCATCGCCAGGCCGAGCGCCTGATTGCCGACGGCCTGCACATCCTGTTCATCGGCCATGGCGGCCATCCCGAGGTGATCGGCACCTTCGGCCAGGTCCCGGAAGGCTCGATCACGCTCATCGAGACGGTCGACGATGCAAGAACGATTGAAGTTCCCGATCCGGACCGCCTTGCGTTTCTGACCCAGACCACCCTGTCGGTCGACGACACCGCAGCCATCGTCGATGCACTTAAGGTCCGCTTTCCCGCCATTCGCGCTCCGCGAAGCGAGGATATCTGCTACGCCACGTCGAACCGCCAGGCGGCGGTCAAGGCGATCGCGCCCGAGTGCGACCGGCTGCTGGTGATCGGCTCCCCCAACAGCAGCAATTCGCTTCGCCTCGCGGAAGTCGCCGAGCGGCTGGACGTCCCGGCTCGCCTGATCGAGCGCGCCTCGCACATTGACTGGGAGTGGCTCGGCAAGCCCACGACGCTCGGAATCACCGCGGGTGCCTCGGCGCCGGAGCTTCTCGTCCGAGAAGTGATCGACGCTTTGGCGCAGCGATTCGAAGTGACTGAGGAAATTGCCGACCACACGCCGGAGCGGATGGTATTCAAGCTCCCGCGCGAACTTGTCGCCTGAATGGCGGAGCTACCCTTCGTCGAGATTTTCACCGACGGCGCCTGCCGGGGAAATCCCGGCCCGGGAGGCTGGGCGGCGCTCCTTCGCACCGGCGACAAGGAACGCGAAATCAGTGGCGGCGAGGCGCACACAACCAACAACCGGATGGAGCTTCGCGCCGCGATCGAGTCGCTAAATGCGCTCAAACGGCCATGCCGGGTCGAGCTGCACACGGACAGCAATTACGTACGCGACGGGATCACCAAGTGGATCCACGGCTGGAACCGCAACGGCTGGCGCACCGCTGACAAGAAGCCCGTGAAGAACGCCGACCTCTGGCAGGAGCTGATCCAGGCGGCCGAACGGCACCACGTGCTGTGGCATTGGGTCAAGGGCCATAGCGGCCACCCCGAGAACGACCGCGTCGATGCCCTGGCCTGCGCCGAGGCGGACAAGCTCAAGGCCTAGCGGAACCGCGCCGGCGAATACGGTGCCGGGTCGATGTGCCCAACCATCGGATCGGGCGCGGTTTCGAGAAGCAGCGAAGCCGCCAGTTTCGACGCTGCGGGCGCAGACTGGATTCCGAATCCGCCCTGGCCGGCGCACCAGAAGAAGCCGGGCCCGGCCGGATCGAAGCCATAGACCGGCACACGATCAGGCGCGAAGCTCCTTAGGCCCGCCCATTTTCGCTCGACCGATTCGATTCGCCAGTCCACGACCTTCTCGAAGCGGTCGATCGCGAGCGCGACGTCGATTTCCTCGGGCGCGGCATCGCAGGGATCGCTCTCGATTTCATCGTGCGGGCTGAGCCAAACGGTGCGCTCTCCCTCCCCCTTGAAATAGAACGTGCCTTCGGAATCGTCGACGAGCGGAAGGTCGCGAAGGCCGCTTTGGCCGACGCGAAGCTGAACCATCGTCCGCCGTTTGGGAGCGATTGCGAGCTCCTGCACTCCGGCCGCCTCCGCAACCTGGTCGGCCCAGGCCCCGGCGGCATTGACGAAGACCGAGGCACGCATGGTCGATCCATCGGCGAATTCGACCGCCCACACGCCATCTTGCCGTCTTGCGGATTGCACTCGCGAATCGGTCCGAACCGTTCCGCCGGCCCTCCGGAACCGCCGGAGATAGGCCGAGTGCAACCCGGCGACGTCGATGTCCGCGCAGCCCGGCTCGAACAGGGCGCGCCGCCATTCCGGCCGGATCCCCGGCACCATCCGCTCGAGGTCGTCGCGCTCGACGATTCGCGACTGGATCCCTTGCGGAGGCTCGGGAAGCTCGCCGCGGCTGATGTGAAGATCGCCGCGTGTCCGAAGGAAGCCGTGTTCCGAAAAATCAGGAGGCGGCGAATCGAGGAATGCGCGCGACGCGGTGCTGAGCCGGGCGACGACGGGGCCGCCGTAGCTTTCCAGCCAGAAAGCCGCAGAGCGCCCCGTCGAATGGAAGCCGCACTGGTCCTCCGCCTCGACGATTACCGCCGATCGGTGCGGCGCAATCTCGGCGCCGAGACCCGCTCCGGCGATCCCGCCGCCGACGATCAGGACATCGAAGTCAATCATTTGTGCCGCTGGTTACGGTTTGGAAAGCCGCGCCGTCTACCTCTCGACTCATGATGAATGCGGGATTCACCGATTTGCTGCTGGCGCTGCTGGCGCTGATTCTCGTCGTCGCGGCGGTCATCGACGTCCGCACGTTCACGATTTCGAATCGGCTCAATCTCGTCGTCGCGCTGCTTGCGCCGGTCTTCTGGTGGTCGATCGGCCTTCCGCTCTGGCCTGGCGTCGCGCTTCACATCGCGGTTGCCGCCGGAGTCTTCGGATTGCTCTCCATCGCCTTCTTCGCGGGGATGATGGGCGGCGGTGACGTCAAGCTCGCTGCGGCGCTCGCGCTCTGGTTTTCGCCGCTCGCGACCCTTCGGTTTCTCGTGTTCATGTCGATCGCCGGCGGTTTTTTGACCCTGGTCGTCCTCGTCCTTCACCGGGTCCGTTCCAGAGAGGGAAAACCCGAAGTTCCGTACGGCGTTGCCATTGCAATCGGCGGCCTCGCGATTCTCGCCCAACGCTTTCTTAACCAATTTGCCTGATGTGTGTCGCAATCGAACGGGGCCCGCAGGGGAGGCGTTTTCGCCATGGACTTTAAGAAGATCGTGCTTCTCGTCGGAGCGCTCATGGTCGCGGCAGTCACCGCCATCATGGCAAAGAATATGTTTGCCGGAGCGAGCGCGCCGCAGGCCGCTGCCGCTCCCGTGCCCCAGGGCCCGAAGGTTCTGGTCGCGAAGAAATCGCTTCCTGTCGGAACGCTCATCGATGCGTCGATGGTCGGATGGGAAGCCTGGCCAAAAGAGGCGATCGCGCCGACCTATTACCAGCAGGGCCAGCCGGATTCCGATCCGGGCAAGCTGCTGGGGACCGTCGTTCGCTATCCCATTGCTGCCGGTCAGCCGCTCACCCGCGGTTCGATCGTTGGTCCGGAAGACCGTGGCTTCCTCGCGGCTGCTCTCGGCCCGGGAATGCGCGCCGTCACCGTTCCGGTGAACGCATCGACCGGCCTTGCCGGCTTTGTCTTTCCGGGCGACCGGGTCGATCTCGTCCTGACTCAGGACATCAAGGGCGGCGGCGAGGGTGAACCCCTCCATGCGTCCGAAACGATCGTCCGCAACATCCGCGTCCTGGCCGCCGACCAGCGGTACACGGACAAGGACGAAGACGGAAAGCCGGTCGTCAAGGAGGCCCGCAACGTCACTCTCGAAGTGACTCCGCGGATCGCGGAGAAGATCGCAGTCGCGCAGAGCATGGGCACGCTGTCGCTGTCGCTCCGCTCGATCGCCGACCAGACTTCGGACATGGAACGCGCGGTCGCTTCGGGCGATATCAAGATCCCGCAGGGGACCGATCCCGCCCAGGAGCGCCAGCTTCTGACCGCCTTCGCAAATCGGCCTACGGACAACAACACGACTTATACGACGGGTGGCGACGTGTCGCGCTTCCAGCGCACCACTGTCCCCGCTGCGACCCCGACGGCGGCTCCGGCCGGCGCCCCGGGCGCTGCCCCCGCCGCCGCCGTTCCTAGCGGACCGGTCGTGCGCGTTGCCCGCGGCAATGCAGTGTCTGTCGTTCCCGTGGGAGCTCGCTAATGACCACTCTTACCATCCTGAGCCGGGCCCGGCTCGGAACAGCGCTCGCCGCACTGGCGATCGCGGTTCCCGCCACCCTGGCGCCAGTCGCCCCGGCGGCCGCGCAGAGCGCGTCCTCCTACAAGCCGACGCGATCGCTGTCGCTGTCGCTCGGCGAGGGGCAGATGATCAACCTGACGAAGAGCGTCGCCAACGTGTGGACGTCGAACCCCGATGTCGCGGACGTCTATGTGAACTCGCCTCGGCAGATCAACATCTTCGGCAAGAAGATGGGCGACGCGACGATCATCGCGACGGCCAAGGACGGATCGCTGGTTTACGGGGCGAACGTCCACGTCAGCCAGAACCTGTCGAGCGTCAACGACCTGCTCCGCGCGGCAATGCCGGACTCGAACATCACCGTGACCACCGTCGGCCAGGTTGCCGTCATCAACGGGACCGTCGCGTCCCCCGATGACGCCGCGCAGGCCGAGACTTTGGTCTCTTCGGTGCTCAACCCGGGAATCAAGCCAGGCGACGCGCTCAACATCGTGCCGCTGAACCGGCTGCGCACGGCGACCCCGCTCCAGGTCACCCTGAAGGTCCGCATCGCCGAGGTCAGCCGCAACCTTCTGAAGTCGATCGGCGTCAACCTGTTCAGCAAGGACTCCACCAGCGGCTTCAGGTTCGGCATCAACCAGAACGGGAGTGCCGGCGGCTCGCCGTTCTCGGTGGGCCCGACTGCCGGGGGCACTACCCTTGGCG
>Ga0207678_10001421_pt1 | contig 21950 bp, 21 predicted proteins | sample KBSC63metaG_FD_184319 | JGI IMG/M metagenome (GOLD analysis project Ga0207678, IMG submission 184319) | Corn rhizosphere microbial communities from Kellogg Biological Station, Michigan, USA - KBS C6-3 metaG (SPAdes) (version 2) | ecosystem: Host-associated > Plants > Roots > Rhizosphere > Soil ... | reverse complement strand
AGCTCCAGCTGCTGCGCCTGCTCCTGGATCGTCATCGGGTGGTTCCTTCCGCGGTGGGGACGCACGTCCGTGTTATCAGACCCGGGAACTGTCGGTGGTGACGATTACGCTGGCATTCGTGAGCGTGACCTGGGCCATCCATGAGCCGCACCCGGTGGTGCGGCCCCTGGTCACGCGCTATGTCGGGTACGCGCAGGACGAGGTGACCCTGGCCGTCCACCGCGGGCTGCCCTCCCGGCACGTGACGCTCGTCATCAGCCTCGCCGGGCCGGTCCGGATGGCCGGGCAGAGCCTGCACGGGCTGGTCGGCGGGCTCCACACGCGCGCGGTGCTGATCCGCCAGGACCGCGTGCAGGAGGGCCTGCAGCTGGAGCTCGACCCGCTGGGCGTGCGGACGCTCTTCGGCGTGACGGCGGCGGAGCTGAGCGGCGAGGTGGCCGACCTCGCCGACCTCGGCCTCGGCTGGCTGCCGGACAGGCTGCGGGAGCTGCCTTGGTGCGAGCGGTTCGCGCTGCTGGACGACGTCCTGGCCGCCCGGGCCGTCGAGCCGGTGGTGCCGCCGCCCGAGCTGGGGGAGGCGTGGCGCCGGATGCGGGGTGCCGACGGGCGGGTGCGCGTCGCGGACCTGGCGGACGAGGTCGGCTGGAGCCGCCGTCACCTGGGTGAACGGTTCCGCACGGAGCTCGGGCTGGCGCCGAAGCAGGCCGCGCGGGTGCTGCGGTTCGAGCGAGCCGGACGCCTGCTGCGGCAGGGGCACGCGGACCTGGCCGCGCTGGCGGTGGAGTGCGGGTTCTACGACCAGGCGCACCTGACCAACGAGTGGCGCTCGCTGGCCGGCTGCACGCCGGGCACGTGGATCGCCGAGGAGCTCCCGTTCCTCCAAGACCAGGAGGCGGAGGTGGCGCGAAGCTGACGGCATGACTCCTGAACCGAACGTCTGGCCCGCCCTCCGGTACGACGACGCCCCGGCCGCGGTCCGGTTCCTCGTCGACGTCCTGGGCTTCACCGAGGCGCTGGTGGTGCCCGAGGGCGACCTGATCGCGCACGCCGAGCTGCGCTGGCCCGAAGGGGGCGCGGTGATGCTGGGCAGCGTCCGCCCACCCGACGGCGTCCACGACGCGATGCAGCCGGGCGCGTCCGCGGTGTACGTGGTGTCGGACCGGGTCGACGAGGTCTACGCGCGCGTGAAGGACGCGGGTGCGGAGATCACGGCCGGCCTGACGGACACCGACTACGGCTCGCACACGTTCAGCCTCCGCGATCCGGAGGGCAACTCCTGGACGATCGGCACCTACCGCGGCGCCTGACCGCACCCGGCCGCGGAGGCCTCGACGTGCCCGGCTACTGCACCGGCCGCTCGAACGTCACCAGCAGCCCCTCGACCCCGCCGGGCCCGACGCGGCCCTTCACCTCGGTGGCCGTGATCGCCTTCAGCTGCCAGCCGTCGCCGGCGTGGTCGTTCAGCAGTTTCTCCAGCTTGCCGCCCGACATCTTCCCCCCGATGAGCTTTTCCCGGACCTCGACGACCTTGTACGTATAACGCTGCATACGTCCGATACTGCCCGGAATGCCCGGCGCCGGGTGTTCATCTCACCGTGTCGGGAGGCTTGCGTTCCGTTTAGCAGTCGAATCTGGCACCCTGGAGCCCGTGTTGCGGCTTGCAGGTGCACGGCTGCTCGACGATCGGGACTATCCGGCGGTCCGTGCCGCTCTGGCCGCCGACCCGGTGGGCAGCTGCATGGTCAGCGCCCGGGTCGAGGCCGCGGGCCTTGACCCGTGGCGGCTCGGTGGTGAGCTCTGGGCCGCCGACAGCCGTCCGGTCCGGGCCGGGCGGCTCCAAGGCCTGTGCTTTTCCGGGCCCAACCTCATCCCGCTGCGCGGCAACGCGCCCGCGTTGCGCTCCTTCGCCGACCGCGCGCTGAGAAGGCAACGCACCTGCTCCTCCCTCGTCGGCCCGGCCGAACAGGTCCTCGGCCTGTGGGACGAGCTCGAAGGCGAATGGGGCCCGGCCCGCGAGGTCCGCGGCGACCAGCCGCTGATGGCCCTCGACAGCACCCCGCTCGTGGCCGCCGACCCCCTCGTCCGGCCCGTCCGCCCGGACGAGCTCGAGCGGTACCTGCCCGCGGCCGTCTCGATGTTCATCGAGGAAGTCGGCGTCGATCCGCGCAGCGGCGACGGCGGCGCCAGCTACCGCGCCCGGGTCACCGAACTCATCGGGGCCGGCCGCGCGTTCGCCCGCTTCGAGGACGGCGAGGTCGTCTTCAAGGCCGAGATCGGCGCGATGTCGGCCACCGTCGGCCAGATCCAGGGCGTCTGGGTGCACCCCGACCGCCGTGGCGGCGGGCTCGGCACCGCCGGCACTGCCGCGGTCGTGAACCGGCTGGTCCGCGGCCTGGGCCGCACCGCCAGCCTCTACGTCAACGCCTTCAACACCCCCGCCCTCGCGGCCTACCGCAAGATCGGGTTCGAGCAGGTCGGCCAGTACGCGACGGTGCTGTTCTAACCACTCGTCCGTGGCGGTGTTGCACAGCCGCGGCAGCGCTCTGACCAGGCATCATCCCGCCATGAGTGCACGTCGACACCGCGGTGTGCTCGCGGTGCTGCTGCTCGTCGCCGCGACCACGGCCGGGTGCTCGGGCGACAGTCCCGAGGACGCCCTCTCCGCCTTCCTGGACGCCGTCGCGGCCGGGGACGTCGGCGCCGCGGCGGCGAACACCGACTCACCCGAAGCCGCGAAAACCGTGTTGAGCCAGGTCCGCGGAGTGCTCGAACCCGAGGGCCTCGACGTGGACGACGAAGAGGTGAAGCAGCCCGACGGCGACGTCGTGACCGCCGGCTACCGGCTCACCTGGCACCTGCCGCACGGCCGCAGCTGGTCCTACCGCGCCGACGCCCAGCTGCGGGCGGCCGAGAACGGCTGGCAGGTGCACTGGCAGCCGACGGTCGTGCACCCGCAGCTGGCCGTCGGCCAGACCCTGGGCATGCTGCCGCAGCTGCCGGAGACGGCGCCGGTGCTCGACCGCGACGGCGTGCCGCTGATGCGCCCGCAGACCGTGATCGGCGTGGTCGTCGACCCGCAGAAGACCGGCGACGCGAGCGCCGTCGCCGGGACCCTCGCCAAGGCGCTGCACCGGTACGAGCCGTCGGTCACCGGCCGGTCCGTGCTGGACGGGATGAACAAGACCAAGCCCGGCGACGCCTACCCGGTGATCACCCTGCGGGCCGGCGACTACCAGCGGGTCAAGCCGGCGATCTACGACCTGCCCGGCGTCCGCTTCGCCAGCCAGGAGCGGCTGCTGCCGGTGACGCGCGGGTCCGGGCAGCAGGTCCTGCCCGGCATCCGCGCGCTGGTCGAGCAGCAGCTGGCCGGGGCGGCGGGCTGGCGGATCGTCACCCGCGACGTCACCGGCGGTGAGGCCGCGGAACTCAAGGCCGAGCCGCCACGGCCCGCGCCCGCCGTCACCAGCACGCTCAGCGCGAAGATCCAGGCCGCCGCCGAGAAGGCCCTCGAAACCGAGCCGTACTCCGCCGCGCTGGTCGCGATCCAGCCCTCGAGCGGGGACATCCTGGCCGTGGCGCAGAACGACGCCGCCGACGAGGAAGGCTCGCTGGCCCTGTCCGGGCGCTACCCGCCGGGGTCGACGTTCAAGATCGTCACGGCCGCGGCCGCGCTGTCGGCGGGGGAGGTCGAGGCGGGCAGCCCGGTCGACTGTCCGGGGACGACGACGATCGAAAACCGCGTCGTCCCGAACGAAGGCCGGTTCGACCTGGGCCGGGTGCCGCTGAAGACGGCGTTCGCGCGGTCCTGCAACACGACCTTCGCCCGGCTCGCCGCGGGCCTGCCCGGGCCGTCGCTCACCGACACCGCCCGCTCCTTCGGCCTCGGCGCCGACTTCGTCGTCCCGGGCCTGACCACGGTGACCGGGGACGTCCCGGCCAGCGACTCCGCCGTCCAGCGGGCGGAAAACGGCTTCGGCCAGGGCCGGGTGGTGGTCAGCCCGTTCGGCCTGGCGCTCGTCGCGGCCACCGTGCAGGCCGGGAAGGTGCCGGTGCCCTCGATCGTCAAGGGCATGCCGGCGGCCACGAACAACGTCGGCGACCCTCCGTCGCAGGAGGTCCTCGACGCGCTGCGCGGGATGATGCGGGACGTCGTCACCAACGGCACCGCGACCGGGCTGCGGGACGTCCCCGACGTCGCCGGCAAGACCGGCACCGCGCAGTTCGGCGACGGTTCGCACTCGCACGGCTGGTTCGTCGGCTACCGCGGCGACCTGGCGTTCGCCGTCCTCCTGACCGACGCCGGGTCGTCCAAACCGGCGGTGCAGGCCGCGCACCGGTTCCTGGCGGGGATCGGCTGAGCGGGCCGTCGTAAGGTGGGGGCATGTCCGTTCGTGCTCCGCTCGTTCCCGGCGTCCAGACGCCGCGCCGTGACGTCCCCAGTTCCATCGCCCGTCCCGAGTACGTGGACAAGCCGGCGCCGAAGCGGGACACCGGCAACGGCGTGCGCACGCCCGAGGTGATCGAGAAGATGCGGGTCGCGAGCCGCATCGCGGCCCAGGCCCTGGAGGAGGGCGGCAAGGCCGTCAAGCCCGGCGCCACCACGGACGACATCGACAAGGTGGTGCACGAGTTCCTGCTCGACCACCACGCCTACCCCTCGACGCTGGGCTACCGCCGCTTCCCGAAGTCGTGCTGCACCTCGCTCAACGAGGTGATCTGCCACGGCATCCCGGACTCGACGGTGATCGAGGACGGCGACATCTGCAACATCGACGTCACCGCCTACATCGGCGGCGTCCACGGCGACACGAACGCGACCTTCCTGGCCGGCGAGGTCTCCGAGGAGGCCCGCCTGCTGGTGGAGCGCACTCGCGAGGCGACGCTGCGGGCGATCAAGGCGGTCCGGCCGGGCCGGCAGCTGAACGTCATCGGCCGGGTCATCGAGGCCTACGCCAAGCGCTTCGGCTACGGCGTGGTCCGCGACTTCACCGGCCACGGCGTCGGCCCGGCGTTCCACACGCCGCCGACGGTCCTGCACTACGAAGAGCCCTCCGTCGACACGATCATCGAGGAGGGCATGACCTTCACGATCGAGCCGATGATCACCCTGGGCACCATCGACTACGACATCTGGGCCGACGACTGGACCGTCACCACGAAGGACAAGAAGTGGACGGCCCAGTTCGAGCACACCCTCGTGGTGACGGCCGACGGCAGCGAGATCCTCACGCTGCCCTGAGCGTCAGTGGCTCGTGGCCTTCTTGTAGCAGCGCACCGAAAGCGGCACGAAGATCGCCAGCAGGGCCGCGATCCACAGCACCGAGGCGAGCACGGCGTGCTGCATCGGCCAGGCGCCGTGCACGGGCATGGCCGCGCTGGTGTTGCCGAACAGCTCCCGTGACGCCTGGGTGATCGCCGAGACCGGGTTCCAGTCGGCGATCACCCGCAGCGGCGTGGGCAGGCGGCCGCTGTCGACGAAGGTGTTGGCCAGGAACGTGAGCGGGAAGATCGCCACGCTCGAGACGTTGTTGAACACCTCGGGCTTGCGCACGGCGAGGCCGAGCGTCCCCATCACCCACGACAGCGCGTAGGCGAAGGCGAGCAGCAGGAGCACGCCGCCCAGTGCTTCGAACACGCTGGTGTGGATGCGCCAGCCGACCAGCAGGCCGACGAGGCCCATGATCAGCAGGCTCGTCACGTTCAGGATCAGATCCGCGGTGGTGCGGCCGATCAGCACCGCGGCCGGGGACATCGGCAGCGAGCGGAACCGGTCGATGATGCCCTTCTGCAAGTCGTCGGTCAGCCCGTAGCCGGTGACGATGCTGCCCATCGCCACCGCGAGGACGAAGATCCCCGGCAGCATGAACTCGCGGTACGACATCCCGGGGATGTCGATCACGCTGCCGAACACGTAGCCGAAGAGCAGAACGAACATCACCGGCATGAACACGATGGACCCGAGCAGGTCCAGCGACCGGACGATCTTGATCGAGTTGCGCTTGGCCACGGTCACGCCGTCGGTGACGGCCATCTGCACCGCGTTCATCACACGGCCTCCTTCGCGGGTTCGGCCGTCTCGTGGCCGGTCAGAGTGAGGAAAACGTCGTCGAGGGTGGGGCGGCGGACGCCGACGTCGCGGACGTCGACGCCTTCGGCGGCCAGGATCGCCAGCGCTTCGGTAAGCGCTTTCGCGCCGTGGGTCACGGGCACGGTGAGCCGGAAGGCCTCGGCCTGCGGCTCGCCGCTGGCCAGCCGGGCCAGCGCCCGCTGCGCCACGCCGACGTCGGCGTGGGTGCCGACGGTCAGCTCGATCCGCTCGCCGCCGACGAGGTCCTTGAGCTCGTCGGCCGTGCCGCGGGCGATCACGCGCCCGTGGTCGACGACGGCGATGCTGTCGGCCAGCCGGTCGGCCTCTTCCAGGTACTGCGTGGTCAGCAGCAGCGTGGTGCCGCCGGCGACCAGCTCGGTGATGACGTCCCACAGCTCGGTGCGGGCCCGCGGGTCGAGCCCGGTGGTGGGTTCGTCGAGGAACAGCACCGGCGGGTTGGCCACCAGCGCGCCGGCCAGGTCGAGGCGCCGCCGCATGCCGCCGGAGTAGCCCTTGACCGGGCGGTCGGCGGCGTCCGCCAGGCTGAAGCGGGCGAGCAGCTCCCGGCCGCGGGCCTTGGCCCGCTTGGTCCCCAGGTGGTACAGCCTGCCGACCATCTCGAGGTTCTCCGCCCCGGTCAGTTCCTGGTCGACGGCGGCGTACTGGCCCGAGGCGCCGATGTGCGAACGCAGCTTGTGCGCGTCCTTCACGACGTCGAACCCGGCGACCGTCGCCCGGCCCGCGTCCGGCTTCTGCAGCGTCGTGAGGATCTGGACGGTGGTGGTCTTCCCGGCGCCGTTCGGCCCGAGCACCCCCAGCACCGTGCCCTCGGGTACCCGCAGCGACATCTCGTCGAGCGCGGTGACCTTCCCGTACTTCTTGACCAGTCCCTCGGCCACGATGGCGTCTGGCATGGAATTCCCCTTGTCGTTGTGGAGTTTCAGGCCCGGCGGATGACGATGTCGCCGGTGTAGGTGTGGGCCTTGACCTCGACGGTCTCGGTGGTGCCGCCCGGTCCGTCGGACGGCGTGAGCGTGTTGCGCACGGACCCGGTCAGCGAGTTCAGCTCCAGCCAGGCGGCACTGCCCTCGCGGATGCCGACCTCGATTTCGCCGACGGCGGTCTCGAGGACGACCCGGTCGCGGATGACCTCGCCGAGCCGGATGTCGCCGGCAGCGGTCTTCGCGTTGACGCCGGCGTGGGCGACGTCGACCACGATGTCGCCGTTGGCCGTGCTGACGCGCAGGTCGCCGGTCACCTCGCCGACGCGGGTCTCGCCGTTGGAGTTCTTCAGCACCGCGGTGCCGTCGATTTCGCGGATCCGCAGCTCGCCGGAGCCGGTGCCGACCTCGGCGTGCCCGGTGGCCCGGTCGACGAAGACGTCCCCGGTCGCGGTGTTCGCTTCGAGCCGCGAGGTCTCGTCGAGGTGGATGTTGCCCACGGACGTCTTGAGCCGGCTGTCGCCGAGGCGGCCGGTGACGTGGAAGTCGCCCATGGCGGACGTCGCCTTGAGGCGGGAGCCGGCCGGCAGTTCGACCGTGACGTGCAGTGCGCCGCCCTTGCCCCACAGCTTGGTGGTGTACTTCGGGCCCTTGACCAGCAGCTCGCCGTCGGCGAACTCGACCCGGGTCTTGGCCGCGGCCTTCACGTCCTCGTTGTCGCCCGGGTCGGCCGGCTGGACCTCGACGGTGGTTTCGGTGCGGTCGCCGGCGACGATCCGGACGTCGGCCATGCTGACGTCGAGCGTGGCCGCGATCGGCTCGGGGGTGGCGAAAAACGGCATGGCTGCGCCCTCCTGGGGTGCTTTGAAAGTGTTTTGGCTGGTCGGGGCCGGCGGGTTACTGAACCCAGCCGGTGTACTTCTCGCCGTAGACGGACCGGCGGTGCGTGGTTCGGCTCGCGTCGGCGCCGAGCGCGGTGTTCGCGGCCCGGACGAGCCAGGCGTTGATGGAGAGCCGGTCGCGGCTCGCGGCCTCCTCGACCCGCTGCTTCAGCTGGTCGGGGAGCCGCAGGTTGATCCGCGAGACGGCGCCGTCGTCGGCTTCGGGCGGCGGCGGGGCCTCCGCCGGAGCCGGTTCGGGTGCCGTGGGCAGGGAGACCGCGAACTCCGCTTCGCGGCGGCGAAGGCGTACTTCGACGGAGCCGGGAGCGAGGTCGCGGGTGATTTCGTCGGCGGCGGCCGACAGCGCGTCGAGCAGGGTGAGCCGGATGGCGGACTCCAGCGGGGAGGCCAGCCGTTCGGCCAGGGTGACAGCGTCCTCGCCGGCCGCCTCGGCGGCTACCGCGAACTCGCGGCGGAGGCTGTCCACGAAGGGTGTTAGGTCCATGGCGCAAATATGGCACCACGGTGGTGCCACGACAACCCTGAAATGGCCCCCTTAGGGGGCACCGACGAATGAACCCGCAGGTCAAGAGGGTTCGATGCGCTCCAGGAGCTCGTCGAGGAACCCGCAGGCCTCGGCGGCGGCGCGGTCCGCGTCGCGGTCGGCGATGGCCTGCGCGAGGCCTTCATGGCCGATCTCCGGCGCGTGGTCGGCGCCCGGCGCGATGCGGGACGTCGTCGCGATGCTCGCCGCGATCACCTCGGTCAACCCGCGGTAGAGCTCGGTCAGCAGCCGGTTGTGGCCGGCGCCGACGACCGCGCAGTGAAACTCGGCGTCCGTGCGCGCGAAGTCCTGCCAGCGTCCTTCGCGCAGCTCGACCTCGCGGCGGGCGAGCAGCGACCACAGCCCGGCGACCTCTTCGTCGGTGCGCTCGGCGGCGGCGAGCCGCGCGCCTTCGACCTCCAAGGTGCGCCGGACCTGCAGGACTTCGCGCAGTTCCGAGCCGCAGAGCCGGCGGATCGCGCCGGAGACTTCGCTCGTGGCGCGCACGTAGGTGCCATCGCCCTGCCGGACCTCCAGGAGCCCGGTGTGCGCGAGCGCGCGCACGGCTTCGCGGACGGTGTTGCGCCCGACGCCGAGTTGCTCGACGAGCTCGGTCTCGGTGGGGATGCGTTCGCCGATCGGCCATTCGCCCTGCGTGACCGCGGTCCGCAGCTGCTCGATGACCTGGTCGACGAGGCCGGCCCGGCGCGTGGTGGCCAGAGGCACAGGATTATCCCTTCATCCAATCATCCTACGTATGAGAGAGTAGCGGGCATGCGCGTCGAACACCGTGAACCCGAACTGGACGGTGCCGCCGAGATCCGGACGCCGGGCGTGGTCGCCGCCGGGGCGCTGCTCGCGGTCGCGGTGGTGCTCACCGCCCTCAACCTGCGCCCGGCCATCACCGGCGTCGGGCCGATGCTCGCGGAAATGCGCCAGGACCTGGGCGCATCCGGCGTCTGGGCCGGCGTGCTCACGACGTTGCCGACGCTCTGCTTCGCCGGTGCCGGGCTGGCCGCGCCGCTGCTCGCGCGCCGCGCCGGGATCGGCGCCGCCATCGCGACCGCGCTGGCCGCTCTCGCCGCCGGGCTCGTGCTGCGCGTGCTCGACGGACCCGCCGTGGTGCTCGGCGGGACGCTCGTCGCGACCGCCGGGATCGCCCTGATCAACGTGCTCGTCCCGGTCGTCATCAAGGACTCCTTCCCGGCTCGCATCGGCCTGCTGACCGGCGTCTACACCGCCGCGTTGCAGGGCGGCGGCGCCCTCGGGTCGGCGGTGACCCCGCGGCTCGGCGACGCCCTCGGCGGCTGGCGGCCGGCTCTCGGCAGCTGGGCCGCGCTGGCCGTCGTCGCGCTGCTGGCGTGGATTTTCGCAGCCCGCGGCACCGGCCGGGCACCGCGTCCCGCCGCCGGCGCCGAGGGCGGCCGGTCGCTGCTGCGCAACCGGCTGGCCTGGATCGTCACGGGCTTCTTCGGCCTGCAGGCGTTCTACGCCTACGCGGCCATGGGCTGGTTCCCGCAGGTGCTGATGGACGCGGGCGTGCCGCGCGACGACGCCGGGCTGCTGTTCGGCCTGGTCTCACTGATCGCCGTGCCGATCAGCCTCGTCGTCGCGCCGATGGCGGCCCGGCAGCGCGGGCAGAGCCCGTGGATCGTCGGGCTGAGCGTGTTCGGCGTCGCCGGCACCACCGGGCTGATGCTCGCGCCGTCGTGGTCGCCGCTGCTCTGGAGCATCCTCGTCGGGCTCGGGATGAGCGTGTTCTCGCTGGGCCTGACCGTGATCGCGCTGCGCGCGCGGACCGGCGCCGACACCGCCCGGCTGTCCGGGATGGCGCAGGGCTTCGGCTACCTGTTCGCCGCGCTCGGGCCGTTCCTGTTCGGCCTGCTGCACGACCTCGCGGGCGGCTGGACCGTGCCGCTGGCCATGCTGCTCGCCCTGCTCGGCGTCCAAATGGCCTTCGGCGCCCTCGCCGGCCGGCACCGCTTCGTCTGATCCTTCACCGGCGAGCGGCCAGCACGGCCGTGAGGCCCTCTCGCAGGTCTTCGACGAAGTACTCGGGCACCTCCAGCGAGGGGAAGTGTCCACCGGCTTCGGGCGACCGCCACCGGACGATCTGCCGGTACCGCACCTGGGCCCAGGGGCGCGGGCACTTTTCGATGTCGCGGGGGTACATGCTGATCGCCGCGGGGACGTCGACCCGGAGTTCGGGGTCCAGCGAGTTGTGGCTTTCGTAGTAGATCCGGGCCGCCGAGGCGCCGCTCCTGGTCAGCCAGTACAGCGTGACGTCGTCGAGGATGCGGTCGCGGGAAATCCTCTCGAACGGGCTGTCGTCGGTGTCCGACCACTCGGCGAACTTGTCGAGGATCCAGGCGAGCAGCCCGACCGGTGAATCGACGAGCGAGTAGCCGATGGTCTGCGGCCGGGTGGCCTGCTGCTTCGCGTACGCCGCGCGGTGGTGCCAGAAGTCGTGGGTTTCTTCGGCCCACCGGCGTTCGACCGCCGTCAGCCCGTCCGTGGTCAGCCCGGGCGGCTCCGCCGCGAACGTGGTGTGGATGCCGAGCACGTGCTCCGGGAACCGGCCGGCGAGAACCGTGGTGATGTTGCCGCCCCAGTCGCCGCCGTGGGCGGTGAACCTGCGGTAGCCGAGCCGTCCCATCAGTTCCACCCAGGCGGCCGCGATCTTTTCGGTGCCCCACCCGGTGGTGGCCGGCTTGTCGCTGTACCCGAAGCCGGGCAGCGAGGGAACCACGACGTGGAACGCCGGGGCGCCGTCGTCCTGCGGATCCGCCAGCTCGGCCACGACGTCGACGAACTCGGCGATGCTGCCCGGCCAGCCGTGCGTCAGGAGCAGGGGAGTGGCATCCGGGCGTGGGGACCGGCGGTGCAGGAAGTGGATGCCCAGGCCGTCGATCGTCGTGCGGAACTGGCCGATCCGGTCGAGACGGTCTTCGAACGACCGCCAGTCGTACCCCGTGCGCCAGTACTCCACGACGTCGACGAGGTCGGCGAGCGGAACGCCCTGCTCCCACCGGCGCTGCGTCGTCTCGGCTTCCGGCAGCCGCGCGGCGGCCAGCCGGGCGCGCAGATCGTCGAGTTCGGCGTCGGATACGTGGGCTTCGAATGCGTGCACGTCGCTGGTGGGACGGGGCATGAGACCTCCAGGCCTTGTCGGAACCGGCTAAGACGGTTCTAACACGGCGCCACACCGACCGGCAACCGGCTAAGGTGGTTCCATGCGTGCCGGTTTCCCCGATTTCCGCCTCGGCAGCGTGCTGGCGACCAGCTTCACGGCGACCCTGACGGAGCGTCAGGGCGACGCCGTGGAGCGCATACCCACGCCGCAGCGGCTCGTCGACTGGCTGGTGGTGAGCGGGCTCGCCGTGGACTCCTGCACCACCGCCCAGCACGACCTCGCGCGCGAACTGAGGGAGTCGATCCACGCCGCGGTGACGGCGGCCGCGGCCGGGGACCCGCTGCCGGCGTCCGCGGTCCGGATCATCAACGACCGCAGCAGCCAGGGCCGGGCCTCGGCCGTCCTGACGCCCGAGGGCAAGCGGCGGTGGCGGATCGGCTGCGTGGAAGACGCCCTCGGCGTGCTCGCCGGCGACGCGATCGACGTCATCGCCGGCGAACGCGACGGAAAACTGGCCTTGTGCGCGTCGCCGACCTGCCGGGCCGCGTTCTTCGACACCAGCCAGAGCCGCACCCGCCGGTGGTGCGACATGAACACGTGCGGCAACCGCCAGAAGAAGGCGCGCTTCAACGCCAAAAAAACCTGATCGGCGGGCCGGGCGACGCCCGGCCCGCTCCGGTTCAGTCCAGGGGCAGGTTGAGCAGGGCGTTCTCGATCAGCTCCGGCATCGCCGGGTGGATCCAGTACTGCCCGCGGGCCATGCTCCGCGCGTCGAGGCCGAAGCTCATCGCCTGGATGAGGGGCTGGATCACCGACGACGCCTGCGGGCCGATGATGTGCGCGCCGAGCAGCTGCCCGGTCGCCGGGTCGGCCAGGAGCTTCGCGAAGCCCGTGGTGTCCTCCATCGCCCAGCCGTAGGCGATCCCGGCGTAGTCCTGCTTGGAGACCACATAGGACACTCCGAGCTCGCGGGCCTTCTGCTCGGTGAGCCCGACCGAGGCCACCTGCGGGTGCGAGAAGACCGCGTGCGGCACGAACCGGTGGTCGGCGGTGATCCGCTCGTCCGGGTGCACCAGGTTGTGCTGCACCACCCGGGCTTCGTGGTTCGCGACGTGCTTGAGCTCGTGCGGCGACGACAGGTCGCCGAGCGCGTAGATGCCCTCGACCACGGTCTCCTGGTAGTCGTCGACCACGACGTGTCCACTGTCCATTGTGGTCACTCCGGTGGCGGTGACGTCGAGGAGGTCCGAGTTCGGCCTGCGGCCGGTGGCGATCAGCAGCAGGTCGCCCTCGACGGTTTCGGCGCCCTGCGGCCCCTCCAGGTCCAGCGCGACGCCGGTCTCGGTCTTGCGCGCCCGCACGGTCTTGCGGTCGAGGCGGACGTCGAACCGCTCGGTGGCCAGCTCGGTGAAGCGGGCGCTGACGTCCTCGTCCTCCGAGCGCAGCAGCCGCCCGGAGCGGTTGACCAGCGTGACCCGCGCGCCGAAGGAGGCGAACACGTGCGCGGCTTCGGCCGCGATGTACCCGCCGCCCAGGATGACGATCCGCTCGGGCAGCTCGTCGATCCGCATCACGGTGTCGGAGGTGTGGTAGTCGACGCCGTCCAGACCGGGGATTTCCGGGATGACCGGGCGCCCGCCCGCGGCGAGCACGAACTTGCCGGCGGTCAGCACCTCGTCGGGGCGCCCGTCGGCGAAGCTGACGCGCAGCTCCTTGTGGCCGGTGAAACGGCCGGTGCCCTCGTAGACGTCGACGTTCGCGTTGTCCTCGTGGCTGCGGCGGTACTCCGCGCCACCTTTGGCGATCGGGTCGATCCGGCCGAAGATGCGGTCCCGGATGTCGCGCAGGCGGACGCCCTTCAGCTCTTCGTCGACGCCGTACTTGGCGCTGTGCGAAGGCGTGTACGCGACGTCCGCGGCGTACACGAACATCTTCGTCGGGATGCAGCCCACGTTCAGGCACGTGCCGCCGAAGGTGCCCTTCTCGACGATCGCCGTCTTCTTGCCGGCGAAGTCCGGGCCGAGGATCGAGTTCCCCGATCCCGTCCCGACGATCACCAGGTCGTAGTGGGGCACTGCATCCTCCGCGGGTCCGGTTCCGGTCGTTTCACCCTAGCCAACCGTCGCCGCGAAGCGCGTGTTCCCCGTTGTGCTTAACGTCGTATTACGTGCTCAGTGGCCGGTGGCGGTGAAGTGCATCCGGTCGACCGGGCTGCGCCAGTTCCCGCCCCAGCTCCACCCGATCGCCGCGAACGCGCGCACGGTCGCGTCGCCGGCCAGGACCATGCCGGGCCGCTTGCGCGAGCGGTCGACGTACGCCGAGGCCAGCTCGGGCAGCACGAGGTCGCCCTGGGTGTAGGGGTTGCAGAACGGGTTGACGTCCACGGCGAGGCCGTAGGCGTGCGCCGACCAGGTCGTCTGCCCGCGAGCCGGGCGGCAGACGAACGCGCTGGTGAAGTTGCCGTCGCCGGTCGGCGGCGCGGTGAGCTCGTCCGCGCTGGTCACGCGCATTTCCTCGAGCGGGAATCGGGCGGCGAAGAGCCGGCCGAAGACCTCGGTGATGCCCGCCGCGCCACGGGCGTTCACCAGCATTTCGCCGGTGTGCGCGCGGCCGTCGAAGCCCCAGAAGGACATCGTCAGGTAGCGGAGTTCGCCGGCCTTGACGGGGCAGGCGGGCTGCCAGGTGCTGCGCGCGAGGACGTCGGCGGGCACCGCGCCGATCGTCGAGGCGTACCGGCCGCCCGCAGGCGGTGGCAGGACGTCTTTTGTCGGAAGTGCCCGATTCACCAGTTCGGGTGGCGTCGGGTCGACCTCGCCGAACCCGTCGGGACGGCGGGGGAGCGGCCGGGCGCCCACCTGCCAGGTGACGGCGGGCGCGCTCGACTTCGTCGCCGGCGGGGCCGTGGTGCTCGCCGCGATCGTTGCCGACGTCGCCGATGTTGCCGACGTCGGCGAGGAAGGTGCAGGCCGCGGCGCGGGCGGTGCTTCCGGCGAGCACGCGGTCACGATGAGGGCCAGTGCCACCCACGCCGCCGTTTTCCGCCCCATCCGGCCAGCTTGGCAGAAACGGCCGGTCAGCGCGCAGACCACCCGTTCCAGTGACACCGTTTTGGGCCCCCTCGGATTAGGGTAATGAGCGCACGTCGTTCACGCACCGGAGTTGTCCGGGTGCCGAGTGCTCTGCCCTGTGCTGTGCCGAAGAGGGGAAGACCCATGTCCGTGAAGTCCCGCCGATCCCTGCTGTTCGCGAGCGGCGTGCTCCTCGCGGTCGCCGCGGTCGCCGTCCCGGTGGTGGTGGGTACGGCGGTGGCCGACCCGGCTTCGGTCAACCAGCCGCGGATCGTCGGCGGCAACCGGGCTTCCCTGTCCGACCACCCGTATGCGGTGTACCTGACCGACGCGGGTGGCAACCAGTTCTGCGGCGCGGTGATCGTGAGCTCCACGTCGGTGGCGACGGCGGCGCACTGCGCGAAGGCGGTGGCGAAGCAGGACATCCGCGTGGTGGCCGGCCGCGAGGACAAGCGCACGGGTGACGGCCAGATCCTCGGCGTCTCGAAGGTCTGGGTCGCCCAGGGATACACCGACCCGACGAAGGGTGGCGACATCGCGGTCCTGACCGTCCGCGGCCAGATCGACTACCGGCCCGCGAAGCTGCCCGACAGCGGCGATGCGGGGTTGTACGCCAAGGGCACCCAGGCGACCGTGCTCGGCTGGGGCCGCGTCGCCGACGGCGGCGCGCGTTCCGACTACCTGCGCAGCGCCGAGGTTCCGGTGGTCTCGGACAGCGAATGCCGCGCCGACTACGAGGTCTACGACCAGCGGACCATGGTGTGCGCGGGCTACGCCGAGGGCGGCGTCGACGCGTGCCAGGGCGACTCCGGCGGCCCGCTCGTGGTGGGCGACACGTTGATCGGCATCGTCTCCTTCGGCGACGGCTGCGCGAAAGCCAACCGGCCGGGCGTCTACACGCGCGTCTCGGAGTACGCCAACGACATCGAGGCCCAGGCCAAGCCCCGCCTCCTCGGCTGAGCGTGCTAAGCAGGGGTATGCCGACCCTGCACGACGCCTCCGGTCCCGAGCTGACCGCCGCCCAGCTGCACGACATCCTCCGCCTGCGCGTCGACGTGTTCGTCGTGGAGCAGAAGGCGGCGTACCCGGAGCTCGACGGCCGCGACCTCCTCCCGGACACCCGTCACCTGTGGTTCGAGGACGCCGGAACGGTCGTGGCGTACCTGCGGGTGCTGCTCGACCCCGGCGGCATCCGCCGCATCGGCCGCGTGGCGACGGCGGCCCCCGCCCGCGGCGCCGGCCTGGCAGCCCGCCTGATGGACTCGGCCCTGACCATCCCAGGCGAGTACGTCCTCGACGCCCAGACCTACGTCCAGGGCTTCTACGCCCGCTACGGCTTCGTCCCAGAAGGCCCCGAGTACACCGACGACGACGGAATCCCCCACATCAAAATGCGCCGCCGCCCCTGATGCCCGCCCAATCACGCGAGTTACGCGCCCAATCACGCGAGATCCGCCTTCAAGCACGCGAGACCCGGGCCTGATCACGCGAACCGGCCCTCAGTCGCCGGCACCCCGCGGGGCCGTTGCGGCGATCACCTTCACCGCACGGTCCACATCGGACTCCGTGAGGTCGGCCCGCGCCGTCAGCCGCAGCCGGGAGATGCCGTCCGGGACCGACGGCGGCCGGAAGCACCCGACGCGGATGCCCTGCTCCGCGCACGCCGCGGCCCACGCCACCGCCGTCTCCGCGGACGGGGCCTGCACCGAGATCACGGCGGCGTCCGGCACGCTCGCCTTCAGCCCGGCGGCCTTCAGCGACATCGCCAGGTTGCCCGCGTTCTCGATCACCTTCCCCGCCAGCCCCGGCTCGTCCTTCAGCGCGTGCAACGCCGCCAACGCGGCCGCAGCACTCGCCGGCGCCAACGCGGTGTCGAAGATGAAGCTCCGCGCCGTGTCCACGAGGTGCTTGATCACGCGACGCGGCCCGACCACAGCGCCGCCCTGGGCGCCGAGGGACTTCGACAGCGTCAACGTCGTGACGACGTCGGGCGCGCCGGACAGCCCGGCCGCGTGGACCGCGCCGCGACCACCCTCGCCCAGGACTCCGAAGCCGTGCGCGTCGTCGACCAGCAGCGCCGCGCCGTGCGAACGGCAGATGCCGGCCAGCTCGCCGAGCGGGGCGAGGTCGCCGTCGACCGAGAACACCGAGTCGGTCACCACCAGCGCCCGCGGCTTGCGCCGGGTGGACAGCGCGTGCTTGATCGCCGACGGCGTCGAGTGCGCGACCGCGGCGACGTCGGCCCGCGACAGCCGGCAGCCCTCGATCAGCGACGCGTGGATGTACTTGTCGGTGACGATCGCCGATTCGGACCCGGACAACGCCGTCACTGCGCCGAGGTTCGCGGTGAACCCGGAGGAGAACACGAGCGCCGCCTGCGCGCCGCAGAACCGGGCGAGCTCCAGCTCCAGCTCGGTGTGCAGCTCGGTCGACCCGGTCACCAGCCGGGACCCGGTCGCCCCGGCGCCCCAGCGCAGCGCGGCGGCCGCGGCAGCCCCGGCGACGCGCTTGTCGCGGGCCAGCCCGAGGTAGTCGTTGCCGGCCAGGTCCAGCTCGTCGGCCTGGGCGGGACGCGGCCGCAGCTGCCGCACGAGCCCCGCGTTCGCCCGCTTCTCCGCCTCGGCGTCGAGCCAGTCGAAAACCTCGTCGGGCGGGGGCGTCGGCGGCGTAGTCACGTCCCGCAGTCTCCCATCCGGCCCTCGAAGCTCCGCCAAGCGGGCCTGGAAACGCCGGAAGCCCCGGACCGCGTGGTCCGGGGCTTCCGAAAGAGAACGATCAGCTGTCGTAGCCGCGACGCGGGCCACGGCTCGGGCGGCCGTAGCCACCGCCGTTGCCCGAGCGGGGCTGGCGGCCGCGGCCGCCGAAGCCGCCGGGACGGCCTTCGCGATCGCCACCGCGGTAACCACCACGGTCACCGCCGCGCTCGCCACCACGGTCGCTGTGGGTGCGCTCGCCGCCGCGGTTGTAGCCGCCGCCGCGCTCGCCGCCACGGTTCGCACCACCGTAGCCGCGGTCACCACCGCGGTAACCGCCGCCACCGCCGCCGCGACGCGGGCTCTCGCGCCGCCGCTCGACGACCGGCTCGCCGCTGGGCTCCTTGGCGCCGGTGATGCGGGACAGCTCGGCGTCGCCCGGGCGGACCGTCGTCGACTCCGCGCGCACGCCGGCGCGGTCGGTCAGCCGACGGACCATCCGGCGCTGGTCGTGCGTCGCCACCGTGACGACGACGCCGGACGCCCCGGCGCGCGCCGTGCGGCCCGCGCGGTGCAGGTAGTCCTTGTGGTCGGCCGCCGGGTCGACGTGCAGCACCAGCGAGATGTCGTCGACGTGGATGCCACGCGCGGCGACGTCCGTGGCGACCAGCACCGGGGTGTAGCCCTCCTTGAAGTCGGCGAGGACGCGGTTGCGCTGGCCCTGAGTCTTGCCGCCGTGCAGCGCCGCCGCGTTCACGCCCTGCTCGCGCAGCCGCTCGGCGAGGCGGTCGACGTGGTGCTTGGTGCGCACGAACATGATCGTGCGGCCCTCGCGGGCGCCGATCTGCGTGATGACGTCCTGCTTGTCCTGGTGCGAAACCTGGAGCACGTGGTGGTCCATGGTCGTCACGCTGGCGGTCGACGGCGCGACCGAGTGCGTGACCGGGTCGGTCAGGTACTGCCTGACCAGGCGGTTGACGTCACCGTCGAGCGTCGCCGAGAACAGCAGCCGCTGCCCGCCCGGAGGCGTGAGGTCCATGATCTCGCGGACCTGGGGCATGAAGCCCATGTCCGCCATCTGGTCGGCCTCGTCGAGGGCGATGAAGTTGCAGTCGCCCAGGTGCGCGGTGCCCTGGCGGACGTGGTCGGACAGCCGGCCCGGGGTGGCGATCAGCAGGTCGACGCCGCGGGACAGCGCGTCCGCCTGGCGGGCGAAGGCCATGCCGCCGACGGCCGTGCGGCACCACAGGCCGAGCGACTTGGCCAGCGGGGTGAGCGAGTCGGCGACCTGCATGGCCAGCTCGCGGGTCGGGACCAGGATCAGCGCGCGGGGGCGCTTCGGGCGGGCCTTGCCGTCGGCGAGCCGGGCCAGCATGGCCAGGCCGAAGGCGAGGGTCTTGCCGGAGCCGGTCTGGGCGCGGCCCAGGACGTCCCGGCCGGCCAGCGCGTCCGGGATGGTCGCGGACTGGATCGGGAAGGGGCTGTTGATACCCGCGTCAGCGAGCGCGCGGAGCAGCGGCTCCGGCAGGCCCAGCTGGGCGAAGGTCTTGGTGGCCACGAGCTCGACCGCGTCGTCGCGCAGCATGTCGCCGCCGGCCGGGCGGGTGCGCGGCTTGCGGTCGGGACGGTCCGCGTGCGCGGACGTCGAGGAAGGGCCGGAGTTGAACGTGACGGTCACAAATGCCTCTCGGACGTGGTTCGTCGCAAGGGAGGCCCGGGCAGCCCGCGCGCAGGCAGGGCAAGATGGTGTGCGATGGGCGTTCACAGGGACGGACCCGGCACACCGTGTCATCGCTTGCCGACACTGCGCGCCGCTTGGGTTACGGATCACCGCGAGCCATTCGGTGGCTCTGGAGGCGACGGACACCAACTCATCCACGCCGCCGGTTGCGGTCTGTACTCACTGTACCCGAACCGGAGCTGGGACTACTCATCGAGGTCACCGGTTGTGGGCGGCGTCGCAGCCGTGTTCCGCACCACAGCCGCGACGCCGCCGCGGAATCACCCGATTCCGGCCGCGGAAACGAGCTCGGCCAGCAGTTCTTCGGTGTTCGTGACGTGCTCGCCAAGGCCGCGGCCGTGGAACCAGCCCGCCAGGTTGCGCACGTCCCGAGACAAGAACTCGGCGCCGCCGGGGTTGGCGACGACGTCGACGACCTGGGGCAGGTCGATCACCATCAGCCTGCCCCGGTGCACGAGCAGGTTGTACGCCGAGAGGTCGCCGTGCGCGAGCCCCTCGGAGGCGAGCACCTCGAGCGCGGCGGTGGCCTGGAACCACAGGTCCTTCAGCTCGTCCGGGTCCGGGCGGACCTGGGCCAGCCGGGGCGCGGCCGTGCCGTCGTCCTCGCCGAGGAACTCGAGCAGCAGTTCCGTCCCCTCGCGCTGAACCGGGTAGGGCACCGGCGCACCGAGCGTCCACAGGCGACTCAGCGCGGCGAACTCCGCGACCGCCCACTGCTCGGCGATGAGATTGCGGCCGAACGCGCTGCGCTGCGCCATCGCCCGCATCTCGCGGGACCGGCGCATCCGCCGCCCTTCGAGGTAGCCCGCGTCGCGGTGGAACAGCTTGTGTTCGTCGCTGCGGTAGCGCTTCGCGGCGAGCAGCGTGCCCGGCGTGCCGGGCAGCCCGCGCCGCAGGAGGTGGACGTCGGCCTCCTTGCCGGTCTTCAGCACGCCGAGGTCGGTGTCGACCGCGGCGAGTTCGGTGACGACCCAGTCGGGCCGGGGTGACGGACCGTGTTCGGCATCGTCCCAGGTGGACCAACGGTCGGCACCATCGGGGAGCTGGTTTTCGGTGTAGGCGTCGTCGCGCAGTTTCGCGAGGCGGACGCGTTCGGCTTCGGTCAGCCGTCCGCTGCGGGTGGGTTCGGGCTCGTCGAACCGTCCGCGCCGCGGGCTTTTCCGGCGGCGGGTGGGCTGGTCGTCGAACAGGTCGAAATCTTCGAAGTCGTGCTGGCGCACTGGTGGGTTTCTCCTCGATCAGGGATGCCCCACCGGGCGCGTGGTCAGCCTCGGGGGGCGGGTGGGTGAGGGCGCGGAAGGGCCCGGACAGTCATCACGACAGGCACCTCCCGTTCTCACCACACCGGCTCCCTGCCGGCTCCGCACCAGCTTGCCGGACCGGTCACTCTCCGCGCAAGCGAATAGCACGAACGGTCCGTTCGTGACGTTTCCTTGAATTCGGCCCGGCGGCGTGGTCACGATGAAAGGGCAGGCCGAACCAAGAGAGGCGGCAGATGAACAGCTACGACGTGGTGATCGTCGGCGGCGGGCACAACGGCCTGGTGGCGGCCGCGTACCTGGCGCGGGCGGGCCGGTCGGTGCTCGTGCTCGAACGGCGGGAAGAGACCGGTGGCGCCGCCGTCTCGTTCCGCGCGTTCGAGGGCGTGGACGTCCGGCTTTCGCGCTACTCGTACCTGGTCAGCCTGCTGCCGAAGAAGATCGTGGCCGACCTCGGCCTCGACGTGGAGCTGCGACGGCGCCGGACGTCGTCCTACACCCCGTCGGGCGGCTCCGGCCTCCTCGTCGACAACGACGACGCCGTCCGGACGGCGTCGTCGTTCCGCGCGGTCACCGGGTCCACTTCGGACTTCTCGGCCTGGCAGCGGTTCTACGAGCTGACCGGGCGCGTCGCCGGGCGCGCGTTCGGGACGCTCACCGAACCTCTCCTGTCCGAAGTGGACTTCCGCGAGCGCGTCGGCGACGCCGAGGCGTGGTCCCTGCTGTTCGAACGGCCGATCGGCGAAACGCTCACGTCGTGGTTCGGCCACGACACGGTGCGCGGCGTGGTGCTCACCGACGCGCTGATCGGCACGTTCGCCCCGGCGGACGGCACGGACCTGCGGCAGAACCGGTGCCTGCTCTACCACGTGATCGGCAACGGCACCGGCGACTGGGACGTCCCGGTCGGCGGTATGGGCGCGGTCACCCGTTCGCTCGCGGCGGTGGCGTCCGCGGCGGGCGCGCGCCTGACGACCGGTGCGGAAGTCCTCTCGGTCGACCCGGACGGCGAGGTGCGCTACCGGCGTGGCGACGCCGAGTTCGCCGTCCGGGGCGGCCACGTCCTGGCCAACGTTGCGCCGGCCACGTTGGCGAGGCTGCTGGGCGAGGAACCGGCGGAGCGCCCGGAAGGCGCGCAGCTGAAGGTGAACATGGTGCTGACGCGGCTGCCGAGGCTCCGCGACCCGGACGTTGACCCGGCTGAGGCGTTCGGCGGCACCTTCCACGTCAACGAGACCTTCGCACAGCTGGAGACGGCGTACCGCGAAGCGGCGGCGGGCAGGATCCCCTCGCTGCCGCCGTGCGAAATCTACTGCCACTCGTTGACGGATCCGTCGATCCTCGGCCCGGCCGAACGCTCGGCCGGCACGCACACGCTCACCCTGTTCGGCCTGCACATGCCGGCCCGCCTCTTCGAGGGGCGCAACGAAGAGGCCCGCGAAGCGGCGTTGCGCGCGACGCTCGCTTCGCTGAACAGCGTGCTGGCCGAGCCGATCGAGGACTGCCTGCTGCCCGGGCCGGACGGAAAACCCTGTCTGGAAGCCAAAACCCCGCTGGACCTGGAAGCCGAGCTGGGTCTGCCGGCGGGGCACATCTTCCACC
>Ga0207678_10001420_pt1 | contig 21958 bp, 26 predicted proteins | sample KBSC63metaG_FD_184319 | JGI IMG/M metagenome (GOLD analysis project Ga0207678, IMG submission 184319) | Corn rhizosphere microbial communities from Kellogg Biological Station, Michigan, USA - KBS C6-3 metaG (SPAdes) (version 2) | ecosystem: Host-associated > Plants > Roots > Rhizosphere > Soil ... | reverse complement strand
CAACTGAGCTTCGCGTGACGCATAGGGTGGGCCTCGGCCCACCTTTTGCGCTTCGGTGGGCCGAGGCCCACCCTATAGGATTATTCGAGCGGCGCGTCGCTGACCGCGATGCGGGTCTGCGCCTGAAGCGCACCCGCCTCGCCGTCATACGCGAGATAGCGATCCAGCGTGCCGCCGTAGACGTGCAGCGTCAGCGTCGGCGCGACGTTCGAAAGATTGCGGCAGCGGTGCACGTAGCGCGACGACGCGAACACCGCGAGATCGCCGACGCCGAGTTGCACGCCGCGCGTCCTCGTCAGCGTCGGCACATCCGCCGATCCGTCGTGCGTGAACTCCTCGACGTGAAGCTCGCCGTCGAGCACGACTTCGATGCCCCAGAGTCCGCCGTGATCGTGCGGCAGCGTCGCGTGACCCGGCGGCCAGTACATGACGAGCGCGGAGCAGCCGAGCGCGTCCGTGCCCGCGAGCGGATGGCGACGGAATCGTTGTTCCTCGTGCGCGAACGCGCTCGCCTTCGGCGCGAAGTCCGACCACGCGAGATGCGAAAGCTCGAGGCCGAGATCGGCGAGCTTCGCGCGTCCGGTCGTCTGATGACGACGGATCGCGGCAAGAACGGAATGCAGCCATTTCGCGTTGCAACGATCCATGACGCGTCCCCCTCCGCTGGCGCTGGCGTTCGTCGCGATCGGATCACAGTGCGGGTTAAGACATTGCTAATCCGATAGATCGCGATGCATGGCGCTCGGCGGCCCGTCGCGTTCGCCGAAAGCGTCGCGCATGCAATCGTGACCAAGGGCATATACGTCCTCACGAATAGTTACGTTATAACATGCCTCTCTGCCACGGGAGGACAACCGAATGCACCGCATCCTGGTCTCAATATTCGCTTTTTTGTCGCCTTTTATGCTGATCGCCGCGCACGCGACCGAACCCGACGAGCCGGGCGACGGCACGACCACGGGTGATCAAAACGTGCAACTTCCTAACATTACGGTCACGGCCTCCCCGCTCGCCGAGCCTGGCGCGGAGCTCATCCAGCCGTCGGCGGTTCTGAGCGGTCCCGAGCTCGACGATCGGCGCGGCAACACGATCGGCGAGACGGTCAATCAGATCCCGGGCGTGCAGTCGTCGTACTTCGGCGCGGGCGTCGGCCGGCCGATCATTCGCGGGCTCGAAGGCTCGCGCGTACAGGTGCTCGAAGGCGGCATCAGCTCGCTCGATCTTTCGGGCGCGAGCAACGATCACGCAGTGTCGATCGATCCGTTCCTCGCCGATCAGATCGAAGTGCTCAAGGGACCGTCGACACTGCTCTACGGCGCGGGTGCGATCGGCGGCGTCGTCAACGTCGTCGACGGACGTATTCCCGAAACGCCGGTCGACGGCGTGACCGGCCGCGCGCAGGTCGAAGGCAATACCGTCAACGACGAGCAGAGCGGCGTCGCACGCATCGACGCGGGCAACGGCACGATCGCGGTGCACGGCGATTACGTGCGCCACTTCGCCGACGACTACGACATCCCGCACGGCGGCACGCTGCTCAACAGCGACGTCTCGACGCGCTCGTCCGCGGGCGGCGTCGGCTACACCGGCGACTCGGCGTTCGCGGGCGTCTCGGTGAGCCAGTTCGAGGATCACTACGGCATTCCGACCGGGCCGAGCGACGGCCCGGTCGACCCCGACGTCGAGGCGACGCGCATCGACATGCGCCAGACGCGCGTCGACGTGAAAGCCGGTCTGCTGCAGCCGACGTCGTGGCTCGATCGCCTGACGCTCCGTTTCGGCCACAACGACTACGAGCATCTCGAGCACGCGGCCGACGAGGAAGACGGCACGCTGTTCAAAAACGACGGCTATGAAGCGCGGCTCGAAGCCGTGCACGCGAAAGTCGGCGCGTGGCGCGGATCGTTCGGGCTCCAGTACGGCGATCGCGATTTCTCGGCGATCGGCGAGGAGACGATCGTGCCGAACACGAAGATCCGGGAAACCGGCGTATTCGTCGTCGAGGAGGCGAACTACGAGCCGATCAAGCTGCAGCTCGGTGCGCGCTACGACGACAACAAGCTCGATCCCGCGACCGGCACGGAGGCGACATTCAACGCGGTCAGCCTCTCCGGCGGCGCGACCTGGGACTTCGCGAAGGACTGGCACGTCGCGCTCAACCTCGATCGCGCGCAGCGCGCGCCCGACGAGGAGGCGTTGTTCGTCAACGGCGCTCACGACGCGACCGGCAGCTTCGAGATCGGCGATCCGGATCTGCAAAAGGAGACCGCGAATCAGGTCGACCTCGCGCTTCACTATCACTCCGACGACGTGCAGGCGAGCATCGGCGCGTACTACAACCAGTTCGACGATTTCATCTATCTCGCAGACACCGATCAGACCGAAGAGGGCTTGCCCGTGCGCATCTGGTCGCAGCACGACGCGACGTTCCATGGTTTCGAAGGCGAGGCGAAATTCAAGGTCGCCGAGAATGCGGCCGGGCGATTCGATCTGCGCGCATTCGGCGACACCGTGCGCGCGAAGCTCACGGACGGCGCGGGCAATCTGCCGCGCATCGCGCCGTCGCGCGTCGGTCTTTCGCTGATGTGGAATCGCGATGCATGGCGCGCCTCGCTCGGCGGAATCCGCTATGCGAAGCAGGACGACGTCGCGCCGTTCGAAACGCCGACCGACGGGTTCACGCTGATCAACGCGCACCTCTCGTACGACTTCCACACGGGACCGACGACCTGGGAAGCGTTCGTCGACGGCTCGAATCTCGGCAACGAGGAAGCGCGGCTCGCGACATCGTTCCTCAAGGATCGCGCGCCGCTGCCGGGGCGCGCGGTCATATTCGGCGTGCGGAGCTACTTCTAGTTTCGGTGTTGCGGAAAGCGAGTCGGATCGAACGCGATCCGACTCGCGCAAAACGTCGAGATTACTTGCGGCCCAAACCGTCGTGCGAGGTCGGACCCGGCGGGTAATACCGCGGCGGCGGCTTCACACCGGGTGCGCGCTGTGCCGGCGCGCGCATCGCGGGCTGCGACGACTTCTGCGGCGCGGCCTTCGCGCCGCTCTTCGCGGACGCCGCCTGCACCGATGCGCTGCCGAGTGCGATCACGCCTGCGAGCGCGACGCTCGCGAGACTGCCGATTCGGTTCATGCGTTTCTCCTTGTTCGAGTTTGCTCGCGCTGCGATTGCAGACGCGAAGGATTCGTCGTTCGGCGAATCCAAAAGGCAACTACGACATCGGACGCGAGAAGCGGACAGGAGCGTCGTTGCGTGCGCATACGACAGGACGACTCATCTCACACGAGCCGTGACGAAGCTCAAACGATCAAACGACACGAGCCGCGACGAGAACAGACTCGCCGCGGCTCGCGGAACTACTCGTTCGGAACCGGCAACGCCGGACCGAGCTCGATCAATCGTCGTTGTGATCGTGATGCTTGTAGTGCTCGATCACCCAGTCGTTACGCTCGTACGGACGTTCCGTGTCGAGCTGGATCTTGACGCCGCCGCGCGTGATGTACGTGCGGCTTTCCGCCGGAAGCTCGGCGCCCGAGCGCCAGTCGCTGCCCTCGCGCCAGTAGTACGTCTTCGTTTCCGGCGCGAAGTAGATGTCGTGATCGCCGTAATAGACGTAGTCGTGCTTCTTGACCGTCGTCGTAGTGACAGTCTCGGTCGTCGTCTCCTGCGCGAGAACCGGAAGCGCCGCGAGCGCGAACGCGATCGCCGTTGCATGGATTACGGTATGTCGCATCTTCATGGCTTGCTCCTTGTGTTGGCTACAAACGCCACGTGCCGTCGAGGACCGGGCCCGCAGTGTCCGGCCGCAAGAGTCGGCCCGCGTCGCTGAACCCAAAACATCCAGGGGATTCGTTCATGCGTGCGCGTTCACCGTGAATTGCGGTGACGCGCGCGATCGCGTGCAGGCGCGCACAACGCGCAGGCATTAACATCCGTTCCACCAGCCGGTTCAGCTTGCGGAGCACGCATGGCACGCGCATCGGGCAGCAGGCTCATCGTTCTGATCGCGCTCGCGGGCAATCTCGCGATCGCGATCAGCAAGTTCATCGCCGCGTTCATCGCGGGAAGCTCGGCGATGGCGAGCGAAGGCATCCACTCGCTCGCCGACACCGCGAACGAACTGCTGCTGCTGCACGGCATGAAGCGCGCCGACGCACCGCCCGACACGCGACATCCGTTCGGCCACGGCCGCGAAGCATATTTCTGGGGCTTCATCGTCGCGCTCATGGTGTTCGCGCTCGGTGCGCTCGCGTCGTTCTATCAGGGCTTCTCACGCCTGCACGAGCCGCGCGAGCTCGGCCATTTCGAGGCGATCTACGTCGTGCTCGCGATCTCGTTCGTGTTCGAAGGCATTTCGTGGGCCGCCGCGCTGAAGCGCATGCGCGACAGCAAGGGCCGTTACGGCTATTACGAAGCGATCCGGCGCAGCAAGGATCCGAGCGTTTTCACGGTGCTGCTCGAGGACAGCACGGCGCTGCTCGGCCTCCTCGTCGCGCTCGCGGGAACGATCGCCGCGCAAATGACGGGCCGCTCCGAGTTCGATGCGTGGGCTTCGATCGTGATCGGCGCGCTTCTCTGCGTGACGTCGTTCCTGCTCGCGCGCGAAACCAAGGCGCTGCTGATCGGCGAGCCGGCACACACGCGGCTCCAGCATTCGATCAAGTACATCGCGTCGTGCGATCCCGCGGTCGCGCACGTCAACGGCGTGATCACGGTGCAGCTCGGGCCGAATCAGGTGTTTTCCGCGATCAGCGCCGCGTTCGACAACAAGCTCGCGACGCCCGAGATCGAAGCCTCGGTCGAGCGCATCGACAGCGCGGTCCGGACCGCGCACGACGAAGTCGTCGCGGTCTTCGTCAAGCCGCAGACACGCGCAGTCTGGCGGGCCCACCGTGACCGGCTCGGGCCCGCTTCGGACGATTGACGTCAGCTGAGATCCGCGCGCATCACGGATCGAAGCCGTCGCTGAAGATGATGTCGCTCGCGTCGAGTTCGTACGCCCCGATATCCGCGGCATCGCCGAGCACGCGCGGGAAGCCCGTGCCGCGCTGATCGAACGAGACGTTCGCCGCATCGTTGCCCGCGTCGAGCGCGGGGCTCGTGCTCATGAGCTTGTGCGTGCGCGTCGACCCGCCGTTGAACGCGAGCGGTCCGAGTCGCGGCGATTCGAGCTCGATGGTATCGCCCGGCGGCACCACCAGCGAGAACCCGAACAGGTTGTTCGCACCCGTGATCGTCGCGGTCGCGTTTCCGCCGACGTCGTCGGGATTGGTGCCGCCCGCGTACGTGTTGTTGCCGACGAGCGTGCTCTGGATGTCGACCGCGCCATAGATGAAGAGGCCGGCGCCGTATTTCGCCGACGACGTCTCCATGTTCGCGGCGATCGTCGAGTTCGCGACCTGCACGTCGGCATAATCGCCGACCCACGCGCCGCCGACGTGGTACGAGATGTTGCTCGACACCGTGCTGCTGAGCAGCGTCGCCGTGTGCGTCGCGTTGAGCGCATTCATCACGAGGCCGCCGCCGAGCGAGGCCGAATTCGAGTTGATCGTCGAATTGGTGATCGTCGCATTGCCGATCGAGTAGAGGCCGCCGCCGATGCCGTAGGTGTGGTTCGACGCGATCGTGCTGTACTTGACCGTGAGGTCGAGCGCGTAGACGCCGCCGCCGTGGTCGCGCGCGTAGTTGCCGCCGACGTAGCTGTCGCTGATCGTCACCGAGTTCGGCGAGAAGATCGCGCCGCCCGCACCGCTGATCGTGCTGATCGCCGAGCTATTGAGGACGCTCGCGTTCGACAGCGAGACGCCGTCGTAGCCGTAGATCGCGCCGCCGATCGCGCGATGCGTCGCGCTCGTGTTCTTCACCTCGCAGTACTCGATCACCGAATCGCTGACGAATACCGAGCCGCCCGAGAAGATGCAGCCGCCGCGCGCGTCGTCGACCTGCGCGTCGGTGAAGTACTTCGCGCCGTGCTCGATCGTGAGATCGTTCACGTAGAGCGTGCCGAGCCCGTCGTGCAGGATCGGCGCATACGTGTCGTTGCCCGTGATCGAGAGGTACTTCGAGCCTGGCCCCTGCAGGTGCAGCGACGTCTGACCGATGAATAGCGAGCCCGTCGTCAGCGAGATCGAGCTGCACGAGAGTTGCGTCAGGTCGATCGTGGCGCCGTCGGCGGCATCGTTCAGCGCCTGGCGCAGGCTGCCCGCGCCGGCGTCGTTGCAGTTCTGCACGACGATGGAGCCCGCAGGCACGGGCGGAATCTCGTGCGGCGCCGGCTGTGCGCGCAGTGAAATCTCGGCGGGCGACGGCTGATGCCACCATTCGGGCAGCGGCGGCAGATCGTGCGCCTTCACGCGATCGAGAATCTCGGTGAACTGGCGCGGCATCTCGTGCGCGACGGGCCGCGCGATGGCGCCCGATGCCGCGAACGCGAGCGCGCTCGCGAGGCAGCCCGCGAGCGGTTTGAGACGAAGCTTGCGAATCTTTGCGGTATCCATATCGATCCTCCCGGTCCTGGAACGTGCGGTCCTCATCGGACGGCACGCGGAAAACCGGGGAATCCGGGCGTAAAGATCGCGAGCGGCGGCTTCGAGCCGCCGCGTCAGGCGCTTTCGGCGGCGCGCGACGATGCCGACACGGCGCCGTGCCGCGACCCGGACGAGCCGGCGGCGAGGCGCTCGTACGTCCCGAACACCTTGCGCATGAGCGAGGCGGCGCCCCACTTCGCGGCGTCGATGGGCCCTGCGGCCGACAACACCGCGCGCTCGGAGGGCGAGCGCAGCAGTTGCACGACCTTCGCCGCGAACGCATCGACGTTCTCCTCGGCGATCAGCGCGCTCCTCGCGTCGCGGAGCACGGTCGCGGTGCCCATCACGGCGGTCGACACGATCGGCGCGCCGCAGGCCATCGCTTCGATCAGTACGAGGCCCTGCGTTTCGGTGCTCGAAGCGAACACGAAAACTTCGGCCGCGCTGTAGCAGTCGAGGAGCGTCGTGTTGCGGTCGAGATTGCCGAGGAACCGCACGCGCTCGTCGAGCCCGAGCGATGCCGCGAGCTTCCCGAGCCGCGTCGCGTCGGGCCCCTCGCCCGCGATCACGAACACGAAGTCGTCGAACTCGCGCTCGACCTTCGCCGCGACCTCGAGCAGGAAATCGATGTTCTTCTCGATCGCGAGCCGGCTCACGGTCAGCAGCATCGGCTGGTTCTCGCCGATGCCGTGCGTGCGGCGGAAACGCGCGCCGTCACCATTCGCGAATTCCTCGAGGCGGATCCCGGTCGGCACGACCGTCGACGGCGTGCGGATTCCGTAGCCCTGCAGCACGTCGGCCATCTCGGTCGTCGGCACGATCAGATGATCGACGCTTTCGCAGAGCTTGCGCGAAAAGCGTCGCACGAGGAAACGCAGCGGCGCGGTCGGAAACCACGGCAGATAGTTCGCGACGTATTCCTCGAAGTAGGTGTGATAGCTCTCGACCGTCGGCCGCCCCGTGCGACGCGCAAGATCTACGCCGATCTGGTGCGCGCGAAACGGCGTGTGGATGTGGATCACGTCCCACGCTCTTTTCGCGAGATCGTCGACCGCGGAGCGCATCGCCGATCGATGGATCAGGCGGTCCTCGGGATCGAAGAAGATGCGGCTCGACGGCAGACGCACGATCTCGAACTCGGAGTCGCGTTCCGGCACGCCGTAGTCGGGCGCGACGATCGTGACTGCGTGGCCGTTCGCCGCGAGCTCGCGGCAGAACGTCTGCATCGACGTGGATACGCCGTTCACACGCGGGAAATAGACGTCCGAAACCATCAGGATGTTCATCGATCACCGGAGTTGCCGTCATCCGGCAGAAGCCTGGCCCGCGAAGCGCGCGTTTCGCGGGCTTGCGGCGGCTTCGCCGCCGCGCGGAGCGTACTTCGCTTCTGTGACAGTCCCGCGGTGACGCGTGCGACGCCCGCGCCCGGGCGAGCGTCCCTGCCCTGTGCCTGGTAAAACCTCGGTTGCGCGCAGCGGAAACACCGCGCAATCATCGACGCAGCGACGACGCCCCGCGCGACGCCGCTCGGCTCATCATTTCGGGACGGGAGACCTCAAATGAAGTTGCGGAAATCGTGGGTGATGGCGTTCCTCGGCTGCCTCATCGTCGCGTTCGCGACCGTGGCCGCCGCGAAGCCGAAAGTGCACGCGGACTACGACAAGTCGACGAACTTCGCCGCGTTCAAAACGTTCGGATTCATCTCGCCGCCGGGCACCGAGGTGGCAGGCTATCCCGCCGAGGTCACCGACAAGATTCGCGCGTCGGTGAGGGCCGGGCTCGAGGCGATCGGCTACAAGTACGCCGATTCGAAGCCGGACCTCCTCGTCAACTTCTCGGCGAACCTCGCGAACAAGCAGCAGAACGACGAGCTCTCGAAGCAGACGCTCGGCTATTACGGCTATCGCCAGGGCGTGCGCGTGCCGGTCTACAGGACCTGGTCGAGCTATCCATTCGCCGAGGACACGAAGGACTACGTGCTCGGCACGCTGAACATCGAGCTCGTCGATGCGGCCCATTCGCAGATGGTGTGGGAAGGCGTCGCGGTCGGCGAGGTGAAGAACGTCGACAAGCCGATCGACCAGCTCGGGCCGCAGATCGACAAGGTCGTCAAGGAAATCCTTGCCAAGTACCCATTTAAAGCCGGTCAGAAGTGACGAGCGGACGGCGCGGCGCGCCCCCGAGGCGCCCGCGCCGGGATGATCCACGATCGATGTAGTACGAACTTCATCGTTGACATACCCGCAGGTCGCCTACTACGATCGTGCGACCGTCGATCCCTTTCGGACGACGGCACGCAGGAACCGGCGGCGCTGGCGCGGCCGGCCAAACCGAAGGGTGATGTCGATGAAGATGCTGATGGCTGCCGCGATCGCGGCGAGCGTTGCGTTCTGTGGCGCAGCAGGCGCGAAGGAAAACTACAAGGAAAAGGCGTTCAACGCCGATTCGCGCGACAAGTTCGAGGCGGTCGCGGCCGACGTGCGCAAGCAGATGGAAACCGGCGGGCGCTACCAGTACGTCAAGGCCGAAGAGCGCGTGAAGGTCGATGCGGCGCTCACCGAAATGACCGCGTTGTTCGCCGCGAACGATTCGGTCGCATCGATGCCCGAAGCGACGAAGATCAAGCTCTACAACGATCAGGAAGTCGTCAACTCGATCCTCACGCAGCGCGACGGCGACCGCGTGATCTGCACGAAGGTGGCGCCGGTCGGCTCGCACATTCCGATCACGAACTGCCATACCTACGCGCAGGAAGTGGAAGCGCGCGAAGGCACGAAGAAGCAGATGAACGAGTGGGGACGCTCGACGTGCTCGGCGACGCCGTCTTCGACCGGAAACGGAACGAAGAACCTCGGCCAGCAGTGCTACATGGGAGCCGGTGCGGCTGCGCACTGACGCGTAGCGGTCGCGCATCGCGCGCGGCCGCTGCATTCACGGACGGATCGATCCGTGCAAGCGTCGCGCAACCGCGCGGCGCCGATGAATCCAGTAGTGATTGGTATTGCGGGAGGCGCTCGCCCGAGCGCACGTGTTGCGTTTAGTGCGTCGTGTGCGCAGGCGCGTAGTCGTTCGACGTACGACGCCACAACTCGCTCTGCAGACGCTTGTGCTCGTTCGAGCCGTAGCCGCCGGCCATCACGACTTCCCATTCACGGATGCGCAGCTCGCGGTCCGAAAGACGATCGACGGGGAATTCGGTGACGTTGTACATGACGGCGTGTCCGGTAGTTCGAGTGTTGGTGAGGATTGAGCATTTTGCGTGCCAATCCGCCATCGGACGCGCAATTGTCGTTACTGCGTGAAAGGCATCCAGTCGAAGCCGGGGAACGGCACCGGCTCGTCGCCTGCGGTGAATTCGGGATCGTTGACCGGCCCGGCGTGGAGCAGGCTTTCGCGCTCTTCCTCCTGCATGCGGTTCAATGCATCGAGGAAATCGGACGACTGGACGTCGAGATGATCCAGTCCGAGGCGCTTCAAGATATCGTGGTTCATGCCGGGTCCCTTCACAAGATGTGGTCCGTGAACGATCGTCAACGCGCGGCGACGAGATCGGCCTCCCCAACGGCATTTCCAGCGGCGCCGGCCGTGGCGTCCGCCCTACCCGATGCATCCCTGATCCCGGCCTGGCCGACGGCGTCGCCGGCCACTCCGGAGGTCGCCTCGCCGCCTTCGGGCGTCTCGCGGACCGATGCCGCCACATGAACGGCCTCGCTGACAGGCGCTGCGCGGTTCTGACAATCGACCTGACAATCCGTGGAAGCGCGTTCAAATTGGCCACCGCCCGTCACATCCCGGCCGAACGGCTGGTCGGACGCGCAGGCCGACAGGATCCCGGCCGCCGCCGCGAGCGCGGCAATCAGCGGGATCGCGCTGCCGCCCAGTCTGCGTGCGACCGGCAGCTCGCGCCGCTCGGCCGGACAGAACGTGCTGCGGCAGGCGCCGAGCCCGCGGATGCTCGTCGCCACGTAAGTCTGCTCCGGCTGGATCGCGACCCAGCCGCCGACGCTGTGCAGGACCGCGAGGCCGCGTGCCGCGAAGGTGCGCTGTCGAGACGAGTTCATGGTGTTCCCCTGTTTCTGCTGGGGTGTGCAAAGCAAGCGTCGGGCCATGTCGCGTCGAGACCGTCGCGGCGTCGCTAAACCCTTCGCGCTCGCCGCGCATCTGAACGAGCGACCCGCTGAAGGAACCGCTCATGCACCGCCTCGCCTGCCTCACCGTCCTCGCGCTCGTCCCCGCGTTCGCTCACGCCGAATGTCGCTACACGGCCGAGCGCAACTTCGACGTCCCCGCCGCGGGTCTTCGCACGCTCGCGTTCGAGCTCGGCTCGAACGATCTCGTCGTCGAAGGCGCGCCCAACCAGACGACGATCGAAGTGCGCGGCAGAGCCTGCTCGTCCGACGCGTCGTGGCTCGACCAGCTCACGGTCGAGCAGCACCGCGACAGCGACCGCCTGACGATCAAGCCGCACGCGGGCCACGACGTTCACTTCGGTTACGCGTACGTCGACCTCCGCGTGCGCGTGCCGGCGAGCCTCGCGATCGTCGCGAAGGGCGACTCGGGCGATGTCGAAGCGCGCAACATCGACTCGCTCGATTTCGATACGAGCTCGGGAGACCTCGTCGCCGATCACGTCGCGGGCAAGCTCGGCGCCGAAGTCAGCTCGGGCGACATCCGCGCGAGCGACATCGGCGACGTCGAGATCCGCCGCACCTCGTCGGGCGACATCACGCTGCGCAACGTGCACGGACCGGCGAGCATCGCGCGCTCGGGCTCGGGCGACCTCAATCTCGACGGCGTCGCGAGCGTCTCGATCGGCCACGTCGGCTCCGGCGACGTGCGCATCTCGGACGCGTCGAGCGACGTCACCGTCGAATCGATCGGGTCGGGCGACATCACGGTTTCGGACGTCGGCGGCGATTTCCGCGTCGGCTCGCACGGCTCGGGCGACGTCACGCACCGCAACGTGCGCGGCAAGGTCTCGGTGCCGCACGACCCCGACGACGACGACAACGATTAACGCGGCGATTCGCCGCGCGGCTGGACGCCCGCGCGCGCCGGTGGCAGCCTTCGACGAGGCTGGCCTTCGGCGCGCGCATGCATCTTCTCGTACTCGATCTCGACGGTTCGCTGCGCGCGCAGACGTCGCTGCAGGACGCCGCGCCGTGGCAATCGACGCAGACGATCGACGCGAGCGACATCGCGCCGCGCCTGCGGCTCTGGGCGCGCGCGCAAACGATGGACGAAATGCGCGGCCGCCTCGACGGCGTCGATGTCGATTCGACGATCGCGCTGCTCGGCTCCGGCGATTTCCATCACGTCGCGGCGCTCCTGCATGAGCGCATCCGCGAGCCGTTCACGCTGATTCACTTCGACAATCATCCCGACTGGGTGCGTCTCGCGCCGCGCTGGCACTGCGGCTCGTGGCTCAATCGCACGCTCGCTCTGCCGAATCTCGCGCGCGCGGTAACGCTCGGCCCGTGCAGCGACGATCTCGTGCGGCCCGGTCTCAAAGGCGGAAATCTCGGCGCGCTCGACAGCGGGCGGCTCGCGCTCTTTCCGTGGCACCATGCGCCGTCGCGCGTCTGGCGCCGCGTCGCGGACGGTCCCGGACATCGCTTCGCGAACGGCCTGATCCACTGGCGAAACCTCGACGAAAGAAGCCTCCCCGAAGCTATCGACGAGGCACTCTCGGCGATGCCGACCGACGCGGTCTGGATCAGCATCGACAAGGACGTGCTGCCCGAGGATGAGGTGGTGACGAACTGGGATCAGGGACACATGCCGCTCGAAGCGTTGCGCGCGTTTCTCGATGCGATCCGCGCGAAGAAGCGCATCCTCGGCGCGGATATCTGCGGCGAGTACGCGCCGGTCGCGCACGCGAATGCGTTGAAGCGGATCGAAGCGCGGCTCGATCAGCCGCAGCGCGAGGCCGTCGATGCGACTCGGCTCGCGGCCAACGAGCGCGTCAATCGCGTGCTGCTCGCGTCGCTCGCGGGAGCGCGCGCGACATGATGATGTTCGCGTTCCTCGTCGGCTCGGTCGTCTGCGACGTCGCGGGCCAGGTGCTGTTCAAGATCGGGCTCGACGAAGACGACGACGCCGAGCGCGGCGGCATCGGCGCGTTTCTCGCGGACATCGTGCGCTCGAAGTGGATCGCGCTCGGCGTCGTCGTCTACGCGCTCGAATTCGTGTTCTGGTACGCCGCGCTCACGCTCGCGCCGCTGAGTCTCGCGGTGCCGTTCGCCGCACTTTCGTATTGCGGCGTCGTGATCGCGAGCCGCCTGATCCTGCGCGAGAACGTCTCGCCGCGACGCTGGGCCGCGACCGCCGTCGTCGCCGCGGGCGTCGCGCTCGTCTCGGCCGCGCCATGACGACGAAATCGGCCGAATTTCATCTGCGCGGCGGCCGTACGGGCGTGCTGCTGATCCACGGGCTCACGGGCACGCCGACCGAGATGCGCTTCGTCGGCAATGGGCTTTATCGCGCGGGCTTCAGCGTGCTCGGCATGCAGCTCGCGGGACATTGCGGCGACGAAAAAGACCTGCTCGCGACCGGCTGGCGCGACTGGTACGCGAGCGTCGTCGAAGCCGCGGCGCGCTTTCGCACCGAGGTCGATCATCTCTTCGTCGCCGGTCTTTCGATGGGCGCCGTGCTCGCGCTGAAGCTTGCGATCGACCGTCCGAACGAGGTCGACGGGCTCGGCCTCTACGGCACGACGTTCTTCCACGACGGCTGGGCGACGCCGCCGATCGGGCGACTCGCGTTCCTGCTGCCGCTCGCGGTGACGCTCGGCTTCGGCCGCAAAAACGTCTCGATGGAGAATCCGCCGTACGGCATCAAGGACGAGCGCATTCGCAATCGCATCGTCGCCGCGATGATGTCGGGCGACAGCGAAGCCGCGGGCCTCGCGGGATTTCCGTGGCCCTCGCTCGCGGAGTTCACGCGCCTCTCGCTGCATGTGCGCAACCGCATCGGTCGCGTGCGCGCGCCGTGCGTGATCGTGCACTCGGGCAACGACGACATCGCGAGCCTTCGCAACGTGCGCATCGTCGAGCGCGGCGTGCGCGCGCCGGTCGAGACCGTGCTGCTCGACGACAGCTATCACATGGTCACGGTCGATCGGCAGCGCGGCGAGCTCATCGAGCGCTCCGCCGCGTTCTTCCGGCGAGTCGCCGAAACCGAGACCGCCGGATTCGCGGTCGCGGCGGCGGTGGACTGATGGAAGCGATCCTCGCCCGGTCGATCGAGGCATTCGACCGCGAAGAATGGAATGCGCTGTTCGCCGACGAGCTCGAGGACTGGTTCTATTACCGCGCGGTCGAAAACGCGAATCTCGCGGGTTTCGAATGGATCTATCTCGCGGTGTTCGAGCGCGGCCGCCTGCGCGCCGCGGTGCCGGGGTTCGTGACCGAGTACCGCCTCGACACGACGCTGACCGGCGCGCTCAAGCGCGCGACGAAAGCGATCGCGCACGTCGCGCCGCGCCTGCTCGGCATTCCGCTCGTCTCGCTCGGCTCGCCGGTCGGCGAGATCTGTCATCTCGGCTTCGCGTCGGACGCGAACGAAAGCGAGCGCCGGCGGCTCGTCGATGCATTGCTCGCGCGGCTTTTCGAGTTCGCGAGCGAGCGGCGTATCGGCATGATCGCGGTCAAGGACACGAGCGCGGACGACGACGCGCTCTGGAGCGCCGCGCTCGGCGAAGTCGGCCTGCGCCGCATGCCGGGCCAGGCGACCGCTCTGCTCGACGTCGCGCATCGCTCGCTCGACGCGTATCTCGGCTCGCTCGGCCCGTCGACGCGCCGCGACATGCGCCGCAAGCTGCGCTCGCGCGAAGCGATCCGCGTCGAATGGCGCGCGGAGATCGACGACATCCTCGAACGCGTGATGACGCTCTATCGCGCGACGCTCGCGCGCGCCGAATATCAGTTCGAGGAGCTGACGCCCGCGTATTTCTCGGGCGTCATGAAAGACCCGCGCGGACGCGCGCGCTGCGCGACGTACTGGCTCGGCGACACGCTGATCGGTTTCAACCTCGTGCTGATGAACGCGCATCGCCTGCTCGACAAGTTCTTCGGCATGGATCCCGAGCTCGGCCGCGCGCACAACCTTTATTACCTCAGCTGGATGGAAAACGTGCGCTACTGCATCGAGCACGGCCTCGCGCGCTATCAGAGCGGTCAGGGCCTCGAGCACGAGAAGCGAAGGCTCGGCTCGACGCTCGTGCCGAACTCGCTCTGGTATCGGCATCGCAATCGCATCGTCGATCGCGTGTTCGCATCGGTCGAGCGCGCTTTCAGTCTCGATCGCGATGCGGGCGACGCGGGCGTGCAGCGCGCGGTGTGCGCATGAGCGCGCTATCGCACTCGCGCTCGGCGGTGCTCACGAGCTGGATCGTCGTGCTCGCGCTCGGCGCGCTCTGCCAGATCGCGCTCAAGTACGCGGGCCTCGAAACCGGCCCGTTCGATTTCTCGGCGCGCGCGTTTGCGGCCGCGGCGGCCTCGGTCTGGCTCTGGATCGCGGTCGTCTGCTACGTCGGCGAGTTCGTCGCGTGGATGGTGATCCTGCGCGATTCGTCGCTCTCGAGCGCGTTCCCGACCGGCGCGATCGTGCTCGTCGTGCTGCTCGTCGCCTCGCGGTTCCTGTTCGACGAGCCTGTGGGCTGGCTCAAACTCATCGGCTCGGCGATGATTGTCGGCGGCGTGCTGCTGCTCGGCCCGGACCACCCGGCCGCGACACCGGCGCCCGAATCGCCACTGATTGCCGGAAGGGATCGTTCATGAGCAGCGTACAGGACACCATCTTCGACATCATCGCGAGCGAATCGGGCACCGACCGCGCGAAAATCACGCCCGAGGCGACACTCAAGGATCTCGACATCCAGTCGCTCGACGCGGTGCAGATCCTTTTCGAGATCGAGGATCATTTCAAGATCACGATGCCCGACCGCGATCCGAATTTCGATACCGAATCGGTGAAGGGTCTCGTCGAGACGGTCGAGAAGCTGCTCGCCGAGCAGCCCGCGAAGCCGCCCGCGGCCTGAGCTTTCATGCATCGCGTCGTCATTACGGGCATCGGCGCCGTCACGCCGCTCGGACTCACCGCTCCCGAAACCTGGAACGGCATGCGCGAAGGCCGCGCAGGCATCGGTCCGATCACGATGATTCCGCGCGAAGGATTGCGCGCCGGCATCGCGGCCGAAGTGCGCGGCTTCGATCCGCTCGCGCATTTCGACGAGAAGAAACTGATCCTGCTCGATCGCGTCTCGCAGCTCGCGCTCGTCGCGGCACGCGAAGCCGTCGCGCAATCGGGCATCGATTTCGCGCACGAAGCGCTCGGCGAGAACACCGCGGTCGTGATCGGCACCGGCGTCGGCGGCCAGACGACGAACGACGAGGCCTCGAAGCGGCTCTACGGCGAGAACAATCCGCGCCTGCATCCGCTGACGATCGTGCGGTTGATGGCGAACGCGCCCGCGTGCCAGATCAGCATCGAGCATCAGTTGCGCGGACCGTCGTTCGCGACCGTGAGCGCATGCGCTTCGGCGAATCACGCGATCGCGCAGGCTTTTCATATGGTCCGCGGCGGTGTCGCCGACGCGGCCGTCGCGGGCGGCACCGAAGCCTGCCTCACGATGGGCGTCATTCGCGCGTGGGAAGCGATGCGCGTGCTCGCCGACGACACCTGCCGTCCGTTCTCGAAGCAGCGACGCGGGCTCGTGCTCGGCGAAGGCGCGGCCGTGTTCGTGCTCGAAACGCTCGAACGCGCGCAGGCGCGCGGCGCGAACATCCTCGTCGAGCTCGTCGGCGCGGGCATGTCGGCCGACGCAGGCGACATCGTGTTCCCGTCCGAAACCGGCGCCGCAACCGCGATCCGGCGCGCGCTCGACGATGCGAAGCTCGCGCCCGACGCAATCGACTACGTCAACGCGCACGGCACCGGAACGCCCGCGAACGATCCAACCGAGACGAAAGCGATCCGCCGCACGTTCGGCGCGCATGCCGATGCGCTCGCGGTCTCGTCGACGAAATCGATGCACGGCCACGCGCTCGGCGCGGCGGGCGCGATCGAGCTCGTCGCGACGATCGGCGCGATTCGCGACGGCGTGATTCCGCCGACGATCAACTTCGTCGACCCCGATCCCGAGTGCGATCTCGACTACGTGCCGAACGCCGCGCGCGAAAAACCCGTGCGCGCCGCGATCAGCAACTCGTTCGCATTCGGCGGCCTCAACGCGGTGCTCGCGCTGCGCCGATACGAATAAGCTCGTAGGTCTTGCGGCGCCGCGCACTTTCGTTCAGCATGCGCGCGCTTCCTGGGGAGAAGTTCCAATGTGCACTCCGATGTCGCATTCGCGGCCGCTCGCGTTGTGTCTTGCCCTCTCGATTGCGCTCGCGCGCGCTCCCGCGATCGCCGCCGCCGAACCGCCGCCCGACCCTGCACTGCCGGCGCCGTTGCGCGGCGCCGGTCCGCCGCCGTGGTGGCCGGCTTCGCAAAAACGCGCGCCCGCGGCGATCGGCAGCATCATTCCGGTCGGCATTTGCGGCGACTCCGGCGGCGGCACGCTGCGCGCGGCAGCCGCGGCGGCTGTCGACGGCGACACGATCGACATGACGCAGCTCGCGTGCGGCACGATCACGCTGACGACCGGCGCGATCGTCCTCAATGCGCAGCACGTGACGCTGCGCGGCCCGACCCACCGCGCACTCACGATCACGGCGACATCGCAGGACGGCATTCTTCGTCAGCCCGGCGGCGACTCGCTCGCGCTCTACAACCTGACGCTCGCCGGCGGCGTCGCCGACAGCTATGTGACCCAGGATTCGCGCGGCGGCTGCATCTTCGCGAGCGGCGACGTCTCGCTCACCGATGTCGTCATCGACGGCTGCGTAACGCAGGCCGGGCCCAACGACGCCACGCCGATCGACGGCGGCGGCATCTGGGCGGGCGGTCACGTCTCGCTTTACGGCAGTCGCATCAGCGGATGCCGCGCGGCGGCGGTGTTCGTCGGCACGCCGCGGCTGTTCGGCGGCGGTCTCTACGCGGGCGGCGGTCTCGTCATGATGTCGAGCACGCTCGACGGAAACCAGGCATACAGCCCGTTCGGAAGCTACGGCGGCGGTGCGTTCGTGCGCGGCGACACCTACGTGCGCTATTCGACGATCAGCCGCAATGCATCGGGAAAATACGGCAGTTTCGGCGTGCTGCCGGGCAACGTCGGTGGCATCGCGGTCGTCGAAGCGTTTCGCGCGTCCGCATTCAACAGCACGATCTCGGGAAACTACGCGTCTGGGAGCATCGGCGGCATGTACTCGGATGCCGGCGGCATCGACACGTCGATCCTCGACAGCACGATCGCGTTCAACCACGCGCGCTACGCGTCGGCTTATGGCGCCGGGCTCCACGTGCCGGGCAGCGTCAACGTGCTCGGCTCGATCGTCTCGAACAACGCCGGCGGCGGCGTCGCGTCGGATCTCACCGCGGGCGTTCTGACCGGCAACAACAATCTGATCATGGTCTCGTCCGTCTATCTCCCGGGCACGATCACGAGCGATCCGCAGCTCGGCCCGCTGCAGGACAACGGCGGCCCGACGCGGACGCACGCGCTCGCGGCGGGCAGCCCCGCGATCGACACGGGGTTCAGCCTGCCGGTGACGACGTACGATCAGCGCGGCCTGCCCTATTCGCGCGTGTTCGGCGCGAACACCGATATCGGCGCGTTCGAATTGCAGCCGCGCGGCGACGTCATCTTCGCGAACGGCTTCGACTAGCGGCTGACGCTTACAGCTGGCCGACCCAGTCGACGCCCTCGAACCAGTAATCCGAGCGCGCCTTCAGCCAGCCGCTCGCTTTCGCCTGCACGATCCACGCGTCGAGCACATCCGACAGGTCGCTCTCGCCGCGCCGGACCGCCATCCCGTGCGCGGTGCGCGAGATCGGCTCGCCTTCGGGCTCGCGGAGCTGATCGGGATAGATGCTCGCGAGCAGCTTCGGGCCCGGCGACTCGGAGACGAGGCCATCGAGCTTGCCGGCGCGAAGGTCCTCGATTGCGGCGTTCTCGTCGTCGATCGCGACGATCTCCGCGTTCGGGAACGCGAGCTTCGCCGCATCGAACGTCGTCGTGCCCGCGCGCGCGCCGATGCGTTGCTTCGCGGCCGCGAATCCCGCGACGTTTCCACTCGGATACTTCGCGCGATTCACGACGAGGCCGATCTCGTGCTCGCCGTACGCGCTCGTGAAGTGCGCGAGCCGTGCACGCTGCGGCGTGATGCTGAGCCCCGAGATCACGACGTCGTAGCGATCGGTGCGAAGGTCGAGCAGCAGCTTCGGCCACGACGTCGTCACGAGCTCGAGCTTCCAGCCCATGTCGGCCGCGAGCTTCTTCGCGACGTCGACCGAAAAGCCCGCGAGCTCGCCGCTTTTGTCGTGCATGACCCACGGCGCGTTGACCGCGACACCGACGCGCAGCGTGCCGCGCGCGTCGATGCGCGAAAGCGCATCCTCGCCCGTCAGCGGCTCGATTTTCGCGCGCTTGCCCTGCGTCGCAGCCGCGGGCGCGGAGTCCGCATTGCCGGATTGCGCGTTCGCGACGAGCGCGAAGCACGCGAGCAGAATCGAAAGAACGATCTTCGTCATGGCCGCTCCTCAGTTCCGCCAGAAGTTGATGACCATGCGCCGATCGTCGTCGGCGACGAGCTGGAAGCCGTCCCGCGTCGCGTACGCGCTGTAGCCGCGCCCGCCGAGATACGCGCGTTCGCCGTCGAACTGTCCGTCGAGACGCTGATGGCCGTACCAGCCGTCGATGCGCCCGCTCGGCGAGACCGTGATGTCGACCGTCGTGCCCGCGTAGCTGTCGTTGCCGCTGAAGCTCCCGATCGCGAAACCCGGCGCGCGGTCGCCCCAGTCGTCGTCGTGCTTGCGTCGCTCCGCGCGATCGTTCGACGATGCGGCGATCGCGCCGAGGATGGCGAGCGCGGCGACGCCCGCGACCACCTTGCCGGTGTCGTCCTTGTGTTTTCCGTAGCCGTATTCAAACGTCGCGGCGCAACCGTTGTCGACCCAGATCCCGCGTCCGTCGTAGCCCCAGCTCGATCCCTGGATGCAGGATGTCTTCGACTCCTGGCGCACGAGGCGTACGGCGTTGCGCGTATCGGCACGACAATACTGGTAGCGGTAGTTGCTGCTCGTGCACGAAAGCTGATCCGCGTGCGCGGCGCGCGCAAAGCCGAAAAGCACGAGCGCCGCGAGCGCGGCGACTGCAAGAAAGCCGTTCCGAAGCATGCTGCCCTCCCTTCCTGATCGTCCACGTCCCGATCGTCCGCGCGCGGCGGTGCATCGTCCGGCGCAGCGGCGTTCGACCCCGCGCCAAACTTACCCGGGCACTCGTGTCCGGCACAACCGCCTTGCCGCGAGTGCGCGCTTTTGTATAAGTTCGGCATCCCAGAGAAGGACTCCGCCATGAAGCTGTTCCGACCCGCTCTCGTTGCCGCGCCGCTGCTCGCCCTCGCAAGCCCGCTCGCTTTCGCCGAGGATTCGCTCGCGCTCGATCCCGTGAGCATCTGGCTCGGCGGCTACTACGCGAACACCGAGGTCAACATCGACGCGAAGACGCACGATCCGGGCGTCTCGACCGGCAAGGTCCAGCTCGAGGAAGGCAACGACACCGTCGGCCGCGCGCGGCTCGACGTGCTGCTGTTCGGCACGCAGGGCCTGCAGTTCGATTTCTACACGCTCGATCATTCGTCGACTCAGACGCTGACCGCGCCGTTCACGTATGCGGGCGTCCCGTTCGAGGCGAATACGTCGCTGCGCGGCAAGCTCGAATTTTCGGCGGGCACCGCCGCGTATCACTGGTGGTTCGGCGACGCGACCGACGCATTCGGCGTCGGCCTCGGCGCCGCGTACTATCGCGCGAAGCTCAGTGTCGACGGTACCGTGGCGCTTGCCGGACAGTCGGCGAGCTCGAGCCAGAGCTGGGACGAGGACGCGATCGCGCCGCTCGTCACGCTCGGCTGGCGGCACGCGATCAACGATTCGCTGCGCATCTACGCCGAGGGCTCGGGCATCTGGAAGAACGGCGGCTCGCTCAGCGGTCAGCTCTACGACGGCCGTGCGGGCGTCGAGTGGTTTCCGTGGCACAACGTCGGTGTCGCAGCCGAATACGGCGCGACGCGTCTCAAGCTCGATCGCGAAGGCAGCACCTACGACGCGAACCTCGACATCAAGCTGCACGGACCGTCGCTTTTCACGCGATTCCGGTTCTGATTTTTCCTCGAACGATGAGCGGAGGCCGCATGGGCAGTTTCGTTTTCGGAATTCTGCTGTCCGCATTCGCGGCCGCCGCCGCGGCGGCCGAAACGCCTGCACCTTCGGGCGATGCGCCGGAGAAATCATGCCGCGAAACCGCCGGTGCGGAGAAATCGAAGACGCTCGTGAAGCAATGTCTCGAGGTGTCGCCCGCGACGCATCCGCCGTGCAACGCGGCGAATGCGTGCTCGCTCATCGTCGATGAAATCACGCGCGGCTGCGCGATGATCGACAAGGATGCGCCCGCGTTCTGCGCGCAATACGCGAACGGCCACTGAAGAGTTCAGGTAGTTCAACAGCGCATCACGTTCATTCACGCCTTTGCAGGTTTTTGCACGGCAAGGATTCAGCGCATCGCCGCTAGCGTGGCCTCACTGAAAGCGCTCCCCCGAGCGCCGTGAAGGAGGCTGGAGATGAATACTCACAACAAGTTTCTGCTGGGTGCCGCGATCGCGCTTGCGGGCGCGAGTGCGATCGGCGCGAACAACGCGAACGCGCGAACCGTGATTTATGCGGATATCGAGCCGCCTGCGCTGCGTGTCGAAACGGTGCCGCCGCCGCGTGTGGGCTACGTCTGGGTCAACGGCGACTGGGGCTACACCCATCACCGTTATCACTGGAACGAGGGTCACTGGGTGCGCGCGCGCCACGGCTATCACTACACGCCGTCGCGCTGGGAGCGTGATGGCAACCGCTGGCGTCACTACGACGGTCGCTGGGATCACTGATCCCGCAGTAAGCATCACCGAATAGGGTGGGCCCTGGCCCACCCTATTTTGCGTGCGGAGGAAAAAGCGGTGGGCCGAGGCCCACCCTATGCGCGCTTCGCTCGCGTGAGCAACTGATCGAGAAGCCGCATCGAAAGATCGATCTCCTCGCCCGTGATGTGCAGCGACGGCGCGAACGTGATCACGTTCTTGTAGTAGCCGCCGACGTCGAGCACGAGGCCGATCTTCTTTCCGTCCGCGTCGAGCTCGCCCGCGAGACCGATGTCGCACATGCGATCGAGCAGTTTCTTGTTCGGCGTGAAGCCGTCCGCCTCGCAGATCTCCGCGCGGAGCGCGAGGCCGAGTCCGTCCACGTCGCCGATTTCCGGATGCCGCTTCTGGAGGTCACG
>Ga0207678_10001418_pt1 | contig 21972 bp, 16 predicted proteins | sample KBSC63metaG_FD_184319 | JGI IMG/M metagenome (GOLD analysis project Ga0207678, IMG submission 184319) | Corn rhizosphere microbial communities from Kellogg Biological Station, Michigan, USA - KBS C6-3 metaG (SPAdes) (version 2) | ecosystem: Host-associated > Plants > Roots > Rhizosphere > Soil ... | reverse complement strand
CAGAGAGTGGGTGAGGTCCGCGACCTCACGAAAGCCGGCAGCCTGGGTGGTGGCCGGACGCTGCTGGGCAAACAGCAACAGAGCCAGGGCCAGCACATAACCGATTACAAACTTCTGAATCTTCATTTACTTCTATACGTCTTTCGCGCTTTTCGGGTTCGATTTATGGAAAACCCGGCCAAAGCAGTGAGATGCAAGCACTCTTAAGAGAAGATGCTCTATGCGATTTTCGCGCGCAGGGTAACCTCCAGCAAGGCCCATCAGTACATGACCTGCCGGGGTAAAACGCGGAATCTACAGGTAAATGCAGGCCAGCCCGTACGCAAACGCTGCGGATATCAGGGTCCCGAAGAAGTTAACTATATCGTTATTAATCAGCCCGCGTCTCTCTGGCCCTGCTCCCAGAAAACTGTCGGCAATCATGCCCAGGATCGCCGCACCGGCGGAAATTGCCAGTGCTTGCAAGGACAGCAATCCGCCCAGGAGACAGACCGAGCTCACAATTCCGGCAGCGCCCATTCCAGCCGCGGTCCCAATCAGGCTTACCCCGCCATCGGTTCCCGCAGGGACAGAACGCCAGGTCGTGACCAGGCGGGCCTTTTCCCCGAAGGCCTGGCCCACTTCGCTGGAAACCGTGTCGGCGGCGGCTTCCGAGAGCGCAGCCGCCATCGCCAGCAGCAAGATTGCCCGCTCATGGCTAACGATGGAAGACGCGGCACAGGCCGTGGCAACTCCGAGATTGGCCAGGACCTGGGATGCCTTCCTGCCCTCACGGCGTTCCGCTGTCCCCAGTTTCTGTTTGCGCGCATAGCCGAGCCGGGTCGTGATCCAGGCCAGCGCGAAGACCGTGACCAGCGCCGCGAAGGCCCCCGGCCCGCCTCCCGCGTAGAGCACAAAGCAGCTGAAAGCCCCGGCCACCGCTCCCGAGTTGGTGACCCCGCGCAGCACGCGGGCGAGCAGCGTGAACGCCACGGTGAGCCCACCGGCGACGACCCACCGCCCTTCATAGCCAGCAATGGGGACGGTCAATACGCTAAGTGGATAGAAGTCAAACACATCGGTCACGGTTCAGCGCGGGTCCAGTTTTGAGCTCCACAAGATATAGTGTAGCGGTGTCAACAGTCCCATAGATGGGGCTTGTTCTTCAGATTACCCGCATCTGCGGACTGCATCAAAGTTACCTGCATAGTCTAAACTGCACTACGCTTGGGCCTTTTCTGCTTCGAGGGGGAACTATGGCAGCCTCGGTTTGGTCGGGATATCTTACTTTCGGCTTGATCTCCATGCCGGTGCGTCTTTTCTCCGGCGCGCGCAGCAGCGGCATTTCCTTCAACATGTTGCATCGCGACGACCTGCAGCGGGTCAAGCAACAATATTATTGTCCCGCCGACAATCGCGTGGTCGAGCGCAGCGAAATCGTGAAGGGCTACGAATTCCGCAAGGACGAATACGTGGTGATCGAGCCCGAAGAGATCAAGAAGATCGAGCCGCAAACCGCCAAGACCATGGAGATTCTGGAATTCGTTAAGACCAGCGAGGTGGATCCGGTCTTTTTCGAATCCTCCTACTACATGCTGCCGGAAGAAGCAGGACGCCGGCCCTACGCCCTCCTGACCAAGGCCCTGGAAGAGAGCGAATACGTCGCCATCGCCAAGCTCACCATGCACAATCGCGAGTACACCGTGTTTCTGCGCCCGCACGAAGGCGGACTCATGCTGCACACCATGTACTACGCGGAAGAAGTCCGCAAGGTGGAAGGCTTCGGCGCGCCCGATGTCGAATTGAAGGACGCGGAAGTCAAAGTCGCTCACCAGCTGATCGAAGCCCTGGCCGCCGAATGGGACCCGGAAAAATATCACGACACCTTCCAGGAAAATGTGAAGAAGCTGATTGAAACCAAGCTCGAAGGCGGCAAGATCACTGAAGTGGAGAAGCCGAAGAAGCTCGCCCCGGTAGTCGATCTCATGGCTGCCCTCAAACAGAGCCTGGCCGAAATGGAAGGAAAAAAGAAACCGGCAGCGCCCGCCCGGGAAGCGGCTTCCGGAAAGCGGTCAAGAGGAAAGGCGTAAATTAGCTTCTAGCTTCTAGCAAATCTACTGCCATGCCTGTCTTCATTTTCCGGCCTGATCTTCAATCCTGAAAGGGCACCCTTTCGCCTGCAAGAATGCATCAGACCTCGGAGCAGGAAACCCAAGAACCAAGAACCAAGGGCCAAGAGCTAAGAGCTAACAGCTTACGTCCCGCCGCTGGCGCATATTCCGACCAGCCATTAAAATGAAACCTCTTTGTATCATTGTAAGTTCATGCGAAGTTCTGCCGGGGTGCGGATGATTTTTTGGCGTAGGGCCCGCTTGCTGGGCGTTCTGACTCTTTTTCTGATTTGTGTCGGCTGCGGCGACCAATACCGTCCCGTCGCAGTTCCCATTGTTCCGCCCCCACCCGATCCCGATGCCATTCATTTCGTTCTGGTGCTCAGTAACAACGGTTCCATTGACCCCGGGGCCAGCAGCCGGATGGATGTCTCGGGCGACACCAACATCGGCGTGGCCCAGCTCGGCCTGGGCCCGGCCCACGCCACCCTCACCTCGAATGGGGGTCGCGTGTATGCCGTGAACACCCTCGAGGACTCGGTCTCATCGTTTTCTCCAAACCCGGGATCAACCGCCACCGTGGTAACGACCACTTCCCTTCCGGCGGGTTCGCGCCCGGTGTTTGTCCACACCAGGGAAAGCGGAACAGTTTACGTGGCGAACTTCGGGAACAACACCGTGGCCGCGATCTCGGCCACAAGCAATGCAGTGCTGAACCCGTTGATTACCGTCGGTAATCATCCGGTCGCTCTGGCCGAAACTCCTGACCAGAAGAAACTCTACGCGGTGAATCAGGGAGACGGCACTGCGACCGCCATCAGCCTGGTGGACCGCAGCGTAGTCCAGACCATCACCACAGGGGCCACTCCGGTGTGGGCAGTGGCGCGCTCCGATAGTGCGAGAATCTACGTACTGAACAGCGGCAGCGGCACCGTGTCCGCGATCGATACCGTCACCGATTCAGTCGTGGGTTCGGTGTCGGTGGGCGCGGGCGCCAATTACATGGTGTATGACAGTAAGCTGAATCGCCTCTACGTGACCAACCCGGTGGCCAACACCGTGACCGCACTGAACGCATCGGTAGATCCTCCGGCGGTCCTGTTTGTGACCCCGGTTGCCTCCAGCCCGCAATCCGTGGCCGTCCTGCCCGATGGCAGCCGGGTTTACGTTGTGAGTTCGCAAAAAACTCCGCCCTGCACCTCCAATCCCGGCGACACCCAGCTTTGTATCAGTTCCGGAGTTTCTGTGATTAACGCTGCCGACGGTAGTGTCAGAACGACATTTCCGCTCGATCCCACGGTCAACATCACAGCGGCCACACAAAGCGGCTCGAATACCACTTACAGCTACACCCTGAGCTCCGGTCCAGCTCTGCGGCCAGGCATGGAAATCGTGGTGTCCGGTATGTCCGACGCAGCAAACAACGGAACATTTACTCTGCTGGCGGCAAACGCCGGAACTTTTACCGTTGCCAATAGTGTCGGCGCGACCGCAAGCAGTCAGACTGGAACCGGCGCGGTCGTGGTCGAGATCTCTACCTCTTTCCCCACCGGTTGCGACGTCAATGGCCTGGGCATTCCCGGGGGAGTGGCGGGCGGAGTGCGATTCCGCGTCTCGTCAGCCGCCTCGGCCGACAGCACAAAGGTCCTTGTTGGAAAGTGTGACGCGGGCAGCACCACCGTCATCCGCACTTCCGATGACACTCCGGTGCTTGACTTGCCTGCTCCGCCGGGCACCTCCACTCCACCCAACGGCGGTAATCCGTTGCCGCAGAATCCCGTGTTCGTGATGGCCGGACCGTAGGCCGGACCTCGGCCGTCGGACTTCAGACGTCGGACTTCAGACCTCGGACCTCAGACGTCAGCAAATCCAAATCTATCCGTTTCGAGTTTCTGGTTTCTAGGCACCGACACCGCAAAACTCGAAAATTCTTTCTGGGAGTATCGTGAGGTCCTGAGGGCTGACGTCCGAGGTCCGACGTCCGCTACTCGCCCGCGGCTGCCGCCCGCTCGCCTGACAGCTCAACGCTGTAGCGCAGGGCAATGTTCATGAACACGCTGCCCCGATCGGTCTCGCAACAAATAACCAGGGCTTCGGTGTCCTCACTGCTGGTGGGACCAAGCTCGGAAGTATGTAGAACGGGGGGATGCACGCGGAAGTGGAAGCCCTGATCATTCAGGGCAGTGACTGCATTCCCGGTCACCTGATTGGCCAACTCACAAACCGTTTCCCGCACCAGGTCATCGGATTCAGGCACTTCGCCGCCGGCAAAATGGCTGGCGACGCGCACCGCGGTCTGGGGATCGAGATCGAACACAATGCGGCCTTCGATGTCGCCGGTGATCGCCACCAGTGCGGCCACGCCTTTGCGCCGGTAAGCCTCCTGCTCCATGCTCAGGTTCCCAATGGACATGGGGGATTGCAGGCCCTGGGCCAGCACGGCGTCCGCCGCATTGATGAACGGCTGGATCAGCTCCATCTTCATAGATCAGGCTCCCGCACCAGCAGCATTGGCCACGGCGCCGTCTTCGCCGAGCACGTACTTGATGACTTCGTACAGAACTTCTGGTTTCACCGGCTTCTGCACAAAGTGACGGGCCCCGCGCTGCAGCGCCGCCACAATGTTCTCCTGATACCCCACGGAAGACACCATGACAATGCGCGCCTCGGGATGCTGCGCCACGATCTTCTCGGCCGCCTCGATCCCTTCCATCTGCGGCATGGTGATGTCCATGAGCACGATGTCGGGATTGGTGCGGTCGTATTCGGTGATGGCGGTCATGCCGTCGCCGGCTTCTCCCGCCACCTGGCCGCCGAAAGTTTCCACGATCCGCGCCAGGTTTTTGCGGGCGAAGACGGAATCGTCCACCACCAGGTAGCGGACCGGTTGGCCGTCCTTGCTGCGTTTTAACGATGCAAACTGCTCCATAAACTCCTCCTGCCTTTAATGCGAAATCGAACCACGGTGCAAACTACTCTCGCCCGGCGCCCGCGGCTTTGCCGCCTTCGCCGGGTTCGTTCCCAAATCCGTTTTTGCGCTCGGTCATGCATTGCGCCTGCAAGGTGTTGGCCAGCACATCCAGCCCAACCACTCGCACCGCGAAGCCGCGATCGATGGCCGCTTTGGGCATGCCATAGACCACGCACGACTCCTCGCTCTGCGCGATCGTCATTCCTCCCACCGCCTTGACCGCGCCCATGCCCTGCGCTCCGTCATCTCCCATGCCCGTCATCAGCACCGCAATGCCTTTAGCGCCGAACTCGTCGGCCAGGCTCTTGAACAACACATCGGCAGAGGGACGGTGGCCGTTGACTCGGGGCTCATCGCTCAGCACCGCGACATCTCCGAGCGGCAGGCGTTTTACCTTCAAGTGCCGGCTCCCCGGGCAGATCAGCACCCTCCCCGCCAGCAGAACGTCTCCCGACTGCACTTCCTTCACCCGCACGGCGCAGATTTCATCCAGACGCCGGGCAAACATTTCGGTGAAACCCTCCGGCATGTGTTGCACCACCACAATCGCCCCGGGAAAATCCGCCGGCAATTGCGAGAAAACAAACTGTAAAGCCTGCGGCCCTCCGGTAGAAACCCCGATGGCAATCACCCGATTAGGAGCTTTTTTAGCATCGATGGGGGCTTTCTGCCCGGAACGAGCAGTCGCACCAACCGGCCTGACGGTCACGCCTCGGCTCTGGGCCGCGGCCTTGATCTTGCCGATCAATTCGGCTGCGATCTGCGGCATGCGGGCGGAGACGTCGCTCGGCTTGGCCACAAAATCAAACGCGCCCAGCGACAAGGCCTGCAGCGTGATCGAAGCTCCCTGCGTGCTGTGGGAACTCACCACGATCACCGGCAGGCGATGGCGGCGCATGATCTCTTTGAGCATGTCGATTCCGCCCATGCCCGGCATTTCCAGATCGAGCGTAATGACCTGGGGCTTCAGCTCATCAATTTTCCTGAGGCCGAAGTTGCCGTCCATGGCGGTGCCAACTACCTGGATCGAACTGTCAGTCTGCAAAATCTGTGGAATCAACTTCCGCATCAGCGCGGAATCGTCCACCACCAGCACGCGCACCGGCGTCATGGACGCACCTCCGCCGTGCTCTCGCGCAGCGCCTTGCGGTCGGCGTGGGAGAGCAGGAGTCCGGAGGCGATGCCCTCGCCTTCTTCCGGACGAATCTTGCCGTGGCGATCCACGACCGCGGGCAGATTGACGATGAGCACCACGCGGCCATCGCCCAGGATGGAAGCTCCGCTGATCAGGTCGGTGGCCACGGTCTGGTCATCGAGCGCCTTGATGACAAGTTCTTCTTCGCCCTCCAGGCTGTCCACGATCATCCCCAGCTTCCGCTCGCCCATGGAAATCACCAGCACAAAAATCTTTTCCGAGCCCCCCTGGGCTCCCTTTCCCGGCGCGCGCCCCAGACGGACCAGGGGCAGGACGCGATCGCGCAGCTGCAAGACTTCATGGTTATGCACCTGATGCACGTCGGATTCCCGGGCGCGGGCAATTTCCGCGACTGCGTTCAGGGCCACGGCGTACAGCCTCTGCTCCACCCGGAACAGCAGGGCCTTGATGATGGCCAGAGTGAGCGGCAACTTGAGGCGGAAGGTGGTGCTCTGGCCCACTCGGGTCTCAATCTCAACTGAGCCTTTCAACCGGTGCAATACCGTCTGCACCACGTCCAGGCCGACGCCGCGGCCGGAGATCTCGGTGATCTCGTTGGCGGTGCTGAACCCGGGCCGGAACACCAGCGCGAGAATCTCGGCCTCGCCCAGACTGTCCGCCTCTTCCCGGGTAACCAGACCTTTCTCCAGAGCCTTGGCTTTGACCTTCTGAGCGTCAATGCCCGCGCCGTCGTCACTGACTTCCACGATAACCTGATTACCGTGGTGGTACGAAGTGAGATGGATGGTTCCGCGCGCCGGCTTCCCGTTTCGGACTCTCTCTTCGGCGCTTTCGATGCCGTGGCTGACGGCATTGCGGACCAGGTGGGTCAGGGGTTCGGCGACTACGTCCAAAAGACTCTTATCCAGATCCGTGTCCTGTCCGCTCATTACCAGGCCCACGTCTTTGCCACATTGTTTCGCGACGTCGCGCACCATGCGGGGATAGCGGCGAAAAAGCTGCTCCACCGGCACCATGCGGATTTTCATCACCGAGCGCTGCAGGTCACTGAGCACGCGCGACTGAAAGGCCATGGCATCGCTGAAACGGCCGCGCAAGGCTTCCTTGGGAACATGGCGGGCGAATTCGGTAAATGCTTGCTGCAGCATGGACCTGCCGATAATCAGTTCCCCCACCAGGTTGAGCACGCTGTCGATGCGTTCGGCATCCACGCGCAAGATGTTTTCCGCCAGCACCGGGTGATTGGGCCTGCCCGCGGCCCCGTGGTCATCACCAGGTTCGGGCAGCGCGTGGTACGAGTGGGCGGCTGAGCCTGCCACTTCGGCAGGAACTGCTTTCCTCGCGGCAGGCTCAGCCGCCTTTACCACTTCCACCACCACGCTCGATATCACGGTGGGAATACGGCAGCGGGCGGACAACTGGTCGGATGACTTGTCGCTGGCCACCAGCAATTCCAGGCGCTGCGTACTGGCCGGTGACCCTGCGTCGGGACGCGCCCCCAGGACTTCGGCGACCGGGCCCAGGGCATTGAGCACAAGCTGCCGGGCTGCGATCGGCATCACGCACTTGGGATCGATGGCGGCGGTGACGTGGTACACATGCTTGCCCGCGCTCACCGCATTCTGGATTGCCAGCTTCTCGTACTCGCTCCAGTCAACCGGGACGGCGGCCGCTTTGGCGGTCTTTCTCCTGGAGCCCTTCTTCCCTTTGGGCTGCTGCGTCAGCTCTCGAACCATTTTGGCCAAGGGCGCGGCCGAGGGCAGCTTGCCTTTGCGGCGGTAGGCCGCCAGCATGGCGCCAAAGGTGTCGGCTGCGGCAAATGCAACCTCGGCCAGGCTGCCGTGCGAGGACGCCGATTCCAGGGCCAGCGCGTCTTCCAGGTCGTGGGCGGCGTTGCTCAGTTCTCGAAAACCGCAAGCCGCCGCATCGCCCTTGAGGGTATGCACGATGCGACGGATGCCGCGCACCAGTTCAGCATCGCCCGGACGCTTTTCCAGTTTCAGCGCCTCTTCATTGAGCGCCTGCAGCAGTTCCTGCGCGGACTCGAAAAAGAGTTCCAGCATTTCGGCGGCGCGCTCATCGGGAAACTGGGTCATCCGCTCACCTCGACCTTCTGGTAGGCCGTCCCGCTGTTGCGATGCACCATGGTGAATTTGTCGGTCAGGGCCAGCAGGCTTTCCGCGTGGCCCACGAACAGGTAGCCCTGTAGATTGAGACAGCGCGCGAACTTTTCCAGCAGCCGCTTCTGTTCGGGTTCGTCAAAATACATCATGACATTGCGGCAGAAGATCACATCATTGCGCTGCGGCAGGTATTCCGTTTTCAAATTGTGAAAGTCGAAATGGACAATCTCTTTCAGCGCCTTCTTGATGGCATAGCGGTCGCCCGTTTTATCGAAGTAGCGCAAGCGGTAGCTGTAGTCCACGCTCGCCATTTGACCCTCGGAATACGTACCCTCCTGGGCCGTCCGCAACACCGAGTAGCTGATGTCGCTGGCAATGATCTCCACCCTCCAGGGTGGAGGAACCAGCGGCTTGGGCGAAGTCACGGCGGTTGACTGTGGATTGCGCAGGTAGTAATAAGCCAGGCTGTCGGCGATCAGCATGGCCAGCGTGTAGGGCTCCTGGCCGGTGGAACAACCCGCGCTCCATATGCGCAGGGAGTAGTCTCGTTGTGCCTGCTTGCGGCGAATCAGGTCGTCGAGGATGTGCTTGTGGAACAGATCCAGTTGGGCCTTGTTGCGGAAGAAACTGGTCTCGTTGACCGTAAGGTTTTCCAGCAGCCTGGCCAGTTCCGCCTTGCCTTCCTTGCTGATCAGCAAGCGATAGTAGCTGTAGAAAGAATCGAGGTGGCATTCCTTCAGGCGCCGCTGCAGTCGGTCCTGCAGGAAGTGGGTGCGCCGCTCGTCGAAGTGCATGCCGCACTCCTGGTACACGAGCACCTGCAGAAGCTTCAGTTCAGCCTCGGTAAACTGCGCAGGTATGCTGGATGTGCCCATGAGTTCCGGTTCGTTCCTGTTCCCCTGATACCGGGGACTGCTATGACTTGGCCGCAGCCGCCCCGCGCGCCTCGCCCTGTGCCCGCTCCGCTTGTTCTTTCCGGCCCAGGCCGCTATCCAGCAGCTTGGCCATATCCAGCAGAACGATCAGGCGGCCGCGATATTTGCCCAGCCCGGTCACGCAGTTCAATCCGCCGTCCTGCAAGGTGGCCGGAGAAGGCTCAATCTCATTTGCCGGAATCTTCAGCACTTCCGAAGCCGAATCGACAATCAGTCCCGAAAGCCTGCCGCCGTGTTCCACCACCAGAATGCGGTTGCGGCGGTTCAACGCCGTCTTGGGCTCACCGAAGCGCTTGCGCAGATCGATGACCGAGACAATCTTGCCGCGAAGATTGATCACCCCTTCCATGTAGTCGGGAGCATCCGGCACGGCCGTGATGTCGGGCACGCGCACAATCTCGTGCAGCGAGGTGATGGGGACGCCGTAGGTCTCGCGCCCCACCTGGAATCCGACGATGTGCAATTCAGGGTTCATGATGCACTCTCGAGATCAGGCCCGGGCGCCGGCAGCGGCGCGCCGGACGTTGCCGGCGGTGTGCTCGTCGTAACGCGCAGGACCCCGTTCCGCCTGCTCCAGTGCGAAACGGTGCATGGCGTCCAGCAATTCGCGGGACATCTTCGACATCTGCTCCGCCGAGGCCGCCAGCTCCGTCGAACCGGAAGTGGTCTGCTGCACCAGTTCACGCATGCGCTCCATGGCCTTGACCACTGCCTGGGCGCCGGAAGCCTGCTCCTCGACCGCGGAGTTGATCTCGTGTGTGATTTCGTTCAGCCGAGTGGTGGCGCGCGCGATCTGCGAAGAACCGTGCGACTGCTCGTTGGTGGCCGCCCCGATTTCCTGCGCAAACTTGTAAACCTCGGTCACCACGTTGGAGATTTTGCGCAGCGCCGCGTTCAATTCCTGGCCCAGGCCGAGACCGTCGTTCACGATGCCGGTGCTGCGGTCCATGTTCTCAACCGCCTTGCGCGCTTCCTTCTGGATGCTCTGGATCAGCTCCGAAATTTCTTTCGTGGATTGGGCCGACTTCTCCGCCAGCTTGCGAACCTCATCGGCAACCACAGCGAATCCCAGGCCATGCTCGCCGGCGCGCGCCGCTTCGATGGCCGCGTTCAGGGCCAGCAGGTTGGTCTGCTCCGCCAGGTCATCGATGACTTCGATAATCTTGCCGATGTCATCGGCCCGCTGTCCCAGCACGTCAATGATTTCGCCGGACGAACGGATGGTGATGTTGATCTTGTTCAGCCCATCGGTGGCCTTTTCCATGGTGTTAATGCCGCTGTGCACTTCTTCCCGCGAACGGTTCGAAATGTCGAGCAGAACTTTGGCGGTGTCGGCCACGCGCTGAATGGAGGCCACCATCTGGTCGATGGAAGCTGAAGTCTCGCTCACGCTCGAAGCCTGGGTCTGCGTGTTCTTCACCATGTTCTGCACGTTGACGCTCATCTCGTGCATGGTGCTGGTGACTTCGTCGATGGCGGAGGCGGTTTGCAGGCTGACCTTGGCCGAATCGTCGGAGGCGCCCGCCACCTGACTGGACGCGCTGGCCACCTGCGAAGCGGCGTCGCGCACGTTGCGCACCAGATTTCTCAGCCCATCCACCATGCGCACAAATGCGTTGCCCAGGGTGTCATCCTTGGAGCGGGGCTTGACCTCAACCGAAAGATTCCCCCCGGCGATGGCTTCGGAGACCGACGCCATCTCCCGCAGGTAGCCCACCATGTCGTTGAAGGTGCGGCCCAGCTCACCAATCTCGTCCTCGCGCTTGATATCGATTTCGTGGTCCAGGTCCCCGGCCGTGCCGATCTGCTTGGTGACCTTCATCAGGTCGTTCAGCGGGTCGGTGATGGATTTGGCGGTGCGGAAGGCAATCAGGCTGCCCAGGCCCAGCGCCGCCAGCGTGCCCAGAAGCGCGATCCCGATGGTCCAATTGCTCGCCGCTTCGTCACTCTTGCGCCGCTCCTCCAGCACTCGCTTGCTTTCCTGGTCCGCCAGGTCAAGATATTCGGTGGAATTCTTCACCCATGAGCTGGCATCTTTCTGCAGGTAGAAAATCTGCAGCTCGGCCACGGTGGAGTTTCCCTGGTCCACCTCCTTGCGCTTTTGCATGAGGGGCTCGGCGAAGTCCCGGGTCCAGTTCTGCTCGGTCTGCAGCACTTTCGCCAATGCACCTCGCTGCTGCTCGGAGCTGGCGATGGCCACTGTGTTCTGCAGGCGGTCCACCAGGGTGTGGACGCCATCATTGACGTGGTCGGACTCGCGGCTGTCTCCACTGAGCAGATAGTTGGTCAGATAGAGGCGGTTCTGCATCATCTGAAACCGGATCTTGTCGGTGGCGTCCGCCAGTTGCAGCGCCTGCGACGCCGCCGCCTTGGCGCTGTGCTCGCGGTACACCGCGGCCAGGTTTACGGCAAACAGCACCACGACCATGACCAGCACCGCGCCGAAGCTCAAATAAAGTTTTTTGCCGATCGTCATGCTATTCCTCCGCTTGCTGCTGCCGCTTTTCTGAACGCGGATCGCACCGCTCCGGTTTCGGCCTAGTTTTTAGGCTGAAACTTGAATTCCACAGTTCCGCTGCTCTCGGTCGGGGCCGATTCAAATTTCCACTGCTTCATGGCGTCCATGGCGGCATTGACCAGGACCGGGTGCCCCCCGATCACTTTCGAACTCTTCACCGTGCCGTTGGGTGCCACGACCACCGATAGCTTCACGATGCCGGCAACGCCCATCCGCCGCGCCACTTCGGGATAAACGGGCGCAACTTTCGTCTTGGGCTTGCGCGACAGTTCCTCCGTATTCACACTCTCCTGGGCCATGGCGGGCACATTAAGCATCCTCGTTCCGGCCGTGATCACCCAGAATCCCAAGACCACGCTGAGTAATGACTGCACCAAAGTCCTCGCGCGCACAGGTCTCTCCTGATAAGGGAAGAATTCCCGAATGCGTACAAGTGCAATGCCGATGCCAGCCCGAACAAGGCGTGCGGAATGATCGGTAATATTCCTCTAAAGCCTTTTATCTATTATGTTTAACTGTAATCAAAGCGACGCGATTCCAGACTGGTTCCAAGCTTAGAATCGTCTCATTAACCGGCCGCCATCTCAGTCTGATACACCATTGGCCGGTCCCTGCCCGATTTCACCATCTCGGCACCCGACTTGCTTATTCGCTTGACTCAAATTGAGAATGTAAGTCTAATCTGCTGTATATCAACTACTTGTGGCTTTGACCATGGCTGGACGGTGACCCTTTGACCTTGTCGGCTGAAGATGCGACCGCTGTGCAGCGCGGTAGTTCGCGTTCGGACGACGCTTTCCAACGCCTCCTCCTCAAATTCTCCGACGCCGCCGCTCAAGGCACACCGGCGGAAGCCTTAATCCGCCTGTTCTGTCAGGCCACACGCCAACTCTTCGGGGTGGACGGCGCCTACTACTGGCAACGGATTTCAGCCGACGAGTTGCAGGGGGCGGAAGCCGATGGACTGTTGGCCGACCGTTTCCGCGGAACCAGGGTCAAGGCCAGCCAGAGCTCGGTTGCCATAGCGGTCGAAGCCATCCGCCAGCGCAAGACGGTTTACGAAAATCAACTGGATCCGGCCCGCTATCTCATGGCTGCCGAGTTCGGCGCCCGCTCCATCATGGCCGCGCCGCTGGTGGTAAGTAACGACTCGATCGGGGCAGCGGTCTTCCTGCATTGTTCGGACCCTGACTTCTTCACCCCGGATCTGGCGGCCAAAGCCACCATTCTCGCCGGACAACTGGGCAGCCTGCTCGAAGCCAATCGCCTCACCCAGGTTTCACGCGAGGAACACCGGCGAACCAAGATTCTGGCCGAAGTCGCGCAAGCTCTCCGTTCCGCCCCCGAGTCCGCGGCGGTCGCCGAGGCGGTCGCGGACCGGCTTCGAGTTCTGCTGCGCACTCGCCTGGTCTGCATGATGCTGCGCGAAGGGACCGCCTTCAGTCTGCGGGCAGTCGCTGCTGAATCTCCGCAGCTGGCCGCCTCGGTGCGGGCGCGGCATGATCGCCGGGGTTTGCAGTTTGCCGCTGACCTGGCCAGCCGCGCGGTGGCCGCGGGCGAGCCTATCAGCGTGGCCATTGATCCGGCCACGCATGCCCTTGGCGAACTGGTCCCGCCCGGGATGTTGATTGCCGCACCCTTTCGCACCTCGGTGAGCCAGGGCGCGGTTCTGGTATATCCGCGCCAGGACGGCGTTTTCAGTATCGAGGAAAAATCCCTGATTTCAGTGGTCACTGGTTTTGCCGCGGTGGCCATGGCCAATGCCGAGCTCTACAACACGGCCCGGGCCCAGGCCCACGAACTTCATCAATTGCTGGATATTTCAGCCGAACTGGGCTCCATCGGCCAGCTGGATGAATTTCTGCAACAGTTTGCTCTGCGCGCCGCGGACTTCCTGGGCTTCGGCCGTGGCTTCATCGGATTGCTGGAAAACGGCGCCTTCCACGTCCGCTGGGCAGCCGAGAACGGTCATCCCCGGCAGGTCGATTTCATGTTTCCCGCCGGGCCCGCCAGCCAAACCCTTCTTCGCAAGGAAGTCTTCTGGTCGGATGAGCCCGCCAAAATCCCCGGCGCCAATCTGGATATGCTGGGCCAGTTCGAGGTGCGGCAGTTATTGACCGTCCCTCTGCTCGATACCGAAGGCGAAGTGCTGGGCATGTTCGGGGTCCTGGACCGGCTCGACCGCACCGGCATTTCGCAGGAAGAGATCCGTCGCGCCCGTGCCCTGGCGGCCCAGGTGGCGGTCGCCCTCGAGGTGACCCGCAATCTCCATCAATCCGAACAGCACCGCCGCCGGGCGGAATCGCTGATGGCGCTGGCCCTCGAACTCAATGGCCACCTGCGGCTTCCCGACTTTGCCCGCAGCTTTGTAGGCCGCGCAGCGGACATCCTGGGCGCACATGGTGCGGCGCTTGTGGTCAAACAAGAAACCGGCATGGAAACCCTGGTCATACGCGGGACCGATGGCCGTGAGGTTCAGGACCGTTCCTTGCTGCGGAAGTTCAGCCACGCCATCGAACAGGCGCTGGCACAAAACGAAGGCGCCATCGTCTCCTCGAGTGCAACAGAACTAGTTGGCGCAGCGCTGGCCTCGGAGCTGGGTGGAAGCCAGGGCACCCTGGTCAGGCTGCTGGGCGCTTCGGGAGAACTGGTGGGCGTCCTGTGCCTGGGAGATCGCGAACAACCCTCGGACGGTGACACCCAGGTTCTGCAGGCCATTGCCGGGCACGCCGCCGTCGCGCTCGAGAATGCCCGCCTTTTTACCCGCATGGACCAGGCCAACCGGCACTGGGTTGAAATTTTCGATGCCATCAGCGATTTCATCGTGGCCCATGACGAAGCCGGCAACGTCCTGCGGGTGAACCGTTCCCTCGCTGACTTTATCGGAGTGCAGCCGCAGGCGCTCATCGGGGTCAATATGTCTGCCCTGCTGGCCTCGGGCGAGGCTCCGCCCCTACGCTCCTGCCCCTTCTGCCGCAGCACCAGCGAGGGGGATGACGAGTATGTCCATGCCGTGCTGGAGCGCACCTACCTGGTCTCTACCTCGCGCGTCCATGGCGCCAGCAGCGAGGGCATGCAGACCATTCACGTGCTGAAGGACATCAGCGACCGCCTGGAAGTCGAACAACGCTACCGCGAACTGTTCGACAACATTCAGGAGGGGCTGTTTTTCTCCACCCCCGACGGCCGCTTTATCGAAGTCAATGACGCGCTGGTTCGCATGCTCGGCTACGCCAGCCGGGAAGAGCTGCTGCAAGCCGACGTTCGTACCCAGGTTTATTTTTCGACCGAACGCCATCAGGAACTCGCCCGGGAGATGCAGGAGCACGGCGTGGTGCGCAACCACGAAGAGACGCTGCGCCGCCGCGATGGGTCCGCGGTGTACGTTCTCATCAATGCTTTTGCGGTGCGGGACAATCAGGGGCGCGTCACGCAGTTCCGCGGCCTGATGCTTGATATCAGCGGGCTGAAAACTTTTCAGGCGGAGTTGCAGCGCGAGCGCGATTTCTCGGGGAAAATCCTGAACAACACGCAGAGCCTGATCCTGGTGGCGGACACGGCCGGACTGATCAGCTATGCCAACCGGCGCTGGCAGGACATGGGCTACGAGCAGAAGCAGCTGCTCGGCCTGCCCCTCGAAAACCTGGTGGCGCCGGCCCGGCGCACCATTCTCACCGAGGCCCTGAGCGCCACGCTGGCCGGCCGCCAGGTGGACAACCTTGAACTGCAAATCCTGCGCGGGGATGGCAGAATCGGACACTTTTCCATCAACCTCAGTCCCATGCGCGACGAACAATCGCACGTCATCAGCCTGGTGGTGGTGATGACCGATGTGACTGATGCCGCCAGCCTGCAATCGAAACTGATGCACGCGGAAAAAATGGCGGCAGTGGGCCAATTGGTTTCCGGCGTGGCTCACGAGGTTAACAATCCGCTTACGGCCATCCTCGGCTTCGCCGACCTGCTGATGGAAAATCCTGAACTGCCGGAAAGCGCCCGCAAGGACATGCGTGTGATCCTGCAGGAGGCGCAGCGCACAAAACAGATTGTCCAGAACCTGCTCAGCTTTGCCCGCCAGATGCCGCCGCAGAGAAAGGCGCTGCAACTGAATCCCATTCTGCGGCGGACCGTACAACTGCGCTCCTATGATTTCCAAAGCCACGGCGTGGAAGTCGTCGAGCACCTGGACCAGGAGCTGCCCAGCGTAGTCGGGGATTCACACCAACTGCAGCAGGTGTTCCTGAATATCCTGAACAATGCTTACGACGCGGTTGGAGAAACCGGTCGTGCGGCGCGCATTGAGATTGCCACCCGGCGCGCGGGCAACTCGGTTGAAATTTCCTTTCGCGACAACGGGCCTGGAATCTCGCATCCGGACCGCATTTTCGATCCCTTCTTCACCACCAAAGAGGTGGGTAAGGGGACCGGACTGGGCTTGAGCATCTGCTACGGCATTGTGCACGAGCATGGCGGCGAGATTCTTTGCCAGAACAACAGCGGCGGACCGGGTGCGACCTTCGTGGTACGCCTGCCCGCAACCCCAGAGACGGCCTCCCTCGGGGCCGCTGCCGGAGTCAAACAACGATGACTACACAACCTGTTACCAAACCCGCAACTCTACCGGTATTGCTCATCGAGGATGAGCCTGCCGTCATGGATTTCGTTCGAGCTACGCTCGAGCGCAACGGCTACTCCGTGGTGTGCAGCGAATCCGGCGCCAATGGATTACGGCTGCTGGAGTCAGGAGAGTTTATGGGCGTCGTCTCCGACATGCGCACGCCGGGAGGCGTGAACGGCGCCGATGTCTACGCCTGGGTCGCGCAAAATCGTCCTGAACTGGCGCCCCGGATCGTCTTCATTACCGGCGATATTGCCAATGAAGAAACCGTGGCCACCCTGCGCGACACCGGCGCTCCCTGCGTCGAAAAACCGTTCCGCGTGCAGCAGTTCATTTCAGTAGTCGAAAAAACTATGGGGAAGGCACTGTGAATGAAGACTTGCGAATCCGTCTCCTGATTGTTGATGACGAGCAGAGCATCCGCCAGCTGTGCATGACCGTGGGCGAGGCCCTCGGGTTTACCTGCATGGAGGCCGACGGCGGCGAATCCGCCCTGGCCGTGCTCGAAGAACAGCCCGCCCACATCATCCTTACCGACATGGTAATGCCCAACATGTCCGGCCTGACATTTCTTGAGAAGGTGAAAAAGATGCTGCCCCGCACCGAGGTTGCGGTCATGACCGGGCACGGGTCGGTCGAAACCGCGGTCCAGGCCATGAAGCTCGGCGCCTACGACTACATCAGCAAGCCCTTCTCTCCTCTGGAAGAACTGCGCCTGTTCCTTCGCCGCATGGCGGAGAAGGTCCGTCTGGTGGAGGAGAACGAGTTCCTGCGCGAGCGCGTGGACACCGAGACCGAGTTGCACGGCATCGTGGGCGCATCCGCGAAAATCCAGGACGTGCTGCGCATGATCTCCCGCCTGAAGGACACGCATACGCCGGTCCTGATCACCGGAGAAAGCGGTACCGGCAAAGAACTGGTGGCGCGGGCCATCCACTTCCGCGGCTCTTTCGCCAAGCGTCCTTTCGTCGCCGTGGATTGCGGATCGCTGGTCCCCACCTTGATCGAAAGCGAACTGTTCGGCTACGAGAAGGGCGCATTTACCGGCGCGGTCAGAGCGCGGACAGGTCTATTTCAGTCGGCCAACGGCGGCACCATCTTTCTCGACGAGATCGGAGAACTGCCGCAGGAAATGCAGGCCAAGCTGCTGCGGGTTCTGCAGGAAAAAGAAGTCCGGCCGGTAGGCAGCAACCAGAAAATCAAAGTCGATGTGCGCGTGATCGCCGCCACCAATCGCGATCTCGAAACGGAATATCGTAACGGCACCTTCCGCAAGGACCTTTACTTCCGCCTCAACGTGGTCACCGTGCACCTGCCCTCGCTGCGCGAACGCCGCTCCGACATTCCCATGCTCGCGCATTGGTTTCTGGAGCGCTACGCTCGCGGCGGATCAATTCAGATCACCACCGCGGCTATGAAGTCACTCCTGCAATATGACTGGCCGGGTAATGTGCGCGAGTTGGAGAATTGCATCGAGCGCGCCGTCGCCCTGGGCGACCGCCGGACCATCGACTTCAACGATCTGCCGCCATCCATCACCTCCGCCGTTCCCGGAGACCAGGGCAGCGACTCTGTGTCATCCCGGCTGACGACTACCGATCTCGAGGACATCGAACGCGCCACCATTGCCCGCGTCTTCGAACAGGTGAAAGGCGACAAGGCGCTCGCGGGAAGGATGCTGGGCATCAGCCGGGCCACCCTCTACCGCAAGCTCAAACGCTACAACATCGGGGCCCGCGAAGTCTCCGCCCCAGTCCAGGCATTGCAGTAGCTTTTGGTGGCGCCGGCCTCCGGCCGGCCCTATGGGCGGGACGCCCGCCAGACAGCCGCCGAGACGCAGGCGCTACTTAAACCGTGAGACGGTGTTTCATTCTGAGACGAAGAGCATCAATTTGGCGCAATCACCTCGCCCATCGATCAAACTCTACCTCAATAGTAATCAATAACTTAGCTTAGATTTGCCGTCCCCGCGACTTTGGTTGCGAGAGTGCACTCTCAGTGGCCGATGCGGTCCGGGTGCCTTTGCCATGCTAACCGGCAGGCCTGGGGACCCAGGCCGCGTCAACCCTGGAAAACCGAGGTATTCGCAGTGTCCACACAGGCCGCGGGCCGAGCGCGTGTCCAGCAGGAGACCTGCACTGCCAGGCTGGCGAAGTTCTTTCCCGAGGCTAGTCCGGTACGTATTCCCGTGCGCCTGACTCGGGTGGCCGGGGACGGAAAAGACTGCACCGAAAGCACGGTCATCGAATTCGGTACCGCCCGCGAAGTGTTGTTCTCATCCACTCTGCCGCTTGAGTTTGCCGACCGGCTGAAGGTGCAAAACTCCGATGGCACTCTGGACGCCGAAGTCTCCGTCGTGGCCCTGCAATATACCAGCGGACGCACCGCAGTGGTTGCCCGCTTTACCCAGGAAGTTTCCAACTGGATCGTGAAACCATGACTCTGAAACCGAAAAAGAAGGACCTGGCTGCGGAGTGGCGGGAAGCGCGCCTGCTCCATCCTCTGTATAGCGCATTGGGACGGGAGTTTGTGATCGAACTGCCCCCTTGCCCCGATCTGGAATCCGGCATGGACAATCCGCCGCAGGAGTCCGTGGAACAGGCCCGCCAGTGGTTTCTCGAAATGGACCAGAAGATCCAGGTCCATCAATTGCGACAATTCCTTCAGACCACCAGTCTGACCAGCGAAGCAGGTCTGCAAACCCTGCTGGAGCACCACCTCAACCGGATCACCCGGGTGGACTCGGACCGCGACAAAATTGATTTCCTGCTGGTCCAGTTCTTTTCCCATTGCGCTCCTTCCCGTCTGGAAGACGCCGACGTGGACCTGGGCTATGTGGCCCAGACCCTGGAGCCTGTCCTGGGAGAGATTGACCTGAAGCAGCCTTCATGGCTCGATCCGATCGAAGATTTCATTCAGTCCGCCAACGGATGCCATAGCCTGAACGAACTGCTCACCAGCGGCATTCTGGAAAAAGGCAGAAAACTCAAGATCTCCGCGGGCGAGGACTACTTCGAGCCCATCGCAATGGTGACCTTCACTCGCTTCAGCTTCCTCATGCGGCGGGTTTTCTTCCGTCTTATGCACCAGGACCTGAACACCATTCTGGATGGATTGCGCGAACTGGAAGCGCGCGGGGTTGAAACCCTGGATTGCCGCTCCGCTCAATTCTCCGCCGACGAACCCGTGGCCCGTCTGCGCATGATTTGCCAGTCCTGGAAGGTGATGTTCCATGCCGAGTACTCCTCCGGCAGCCCGTTGCGCATGCTGGTCGATCTGCGCAATGTGGTGGATGCGGCCTTGTCTCGCACTACCCGGAAGGCGGTGAAGCTGCCCCCGCAACCAGCGTCCGGTCGCGCCAAGGCAGCGGTCGCGGCTGCCCAGTTTGCGCCTTCCAGTTCCGAGGTTCCAGAGTTCGATGTGACCGCAGCTCCGGAATGGGACCAGGATTCGTCTGCTGCCCAAGCCGGGGCGGGGGACGACGATAAGAGTTAGTACGATTTTCCCGGCGCAGGCCATGGCTTCGCAGGGGCATCGTCTCATCAGGGAATGGAGAGCAGAAACGTGGACCAGGCGACGGTACTCATAATTTCAGATGACGCTGATTTTTCGCGCGTCGTGCTGGACCGTTGGCAAGGTAAACGGAACGCGCCGGCATTCACCCTGATGAGCAGCGACGTCTGCCGCGATCTCGCCGGCGACGGTTTCGATATGGCGATTGTGGGCGCGGTGCGCCCCGAAGTTCTTTCCGCGGTTTTCAATTCGCTTGGGCCCGCCGGCAACCCGGTCATTTTTGTCAGGCAACAGTCCACAGAGGACGGCGGCCAGTTGCCGCCCACTGTCACTGTCTTGCGGCAGCAGGAAGGCTGGCTGGATGCGCTGGTGCTCATCTCCTCGGAAATTCTGCGGCACGGCGAGACCCGGGCACGTGCACACCGCGCCGAGGAGGCGGGCAAAGCCCTGCAGCGGCAGGCTACGCTGGGCCGCTACATGCTGGAGGTGCGGCATACGCTGAACAATGCCCTCACTTCGGTGATGGGCAACTCCGAGCTGCTGCTGCTGGAACCGCACTCGCTCTCCGCGGCATCGCGTTCACAGATTGAAACCATCCGGAACATGGGCGTGCGCATGCACGAGATCCTGCAGCGCTTTTCTTCCATCGAGAAGGAACTGAACGCCGTAGAGCAGCAGGCCGAAAACGAAGCCAGGACCAGGGTCCGAACGGCCGCCGCGAGTTCCTGAGCAGTAAAACAAACAGGCCTCCCCCACATCGTGCCGCCCCGGCACGCATTTTGATCTCTCCTGTCCAAGCGGCGGAGTGTTGCGATGCACAAGCTTCAGGCAAACGTGGACGTTGGCCAGCAGGAACTCTCCGAGCTGCGCCTGGTCCTGGAGCGCCGCCTCGGCGTGCTGCTCGATACCACGACCGAGAAACTGACCCAGGCATTGTCTGAAGTGCTGCGCTCCCAACCCATCGCTTCCGCCGGCCTGCTACTCGAGCGGCTGCGATCTTCCGGCACGGAATGCGAACTTCTCGCCGAGCACCTGTTGGATGGCGAGACCCGTTTCTTTCGACACCCGGCAGCTCTGCAAGCGCTGGCTGCCGTGGTCTTGCCGGAACTGGAAAGGCGCAAGCCGGAACCTCCCCGCAGCCTTCGCATCCTGAGCGCTGGATGCTCCACCGGGGAAGAACCCTACAGCATCGGCATGTCAGTGTGCGAAGTGGTGAACTGCAACGGTGGTGGCTGGAATGTGAATATCGTGGCCAGCGATATTCGCCGGCAGGCCCTCGAAACCGCCGAGCGCGGACTTTATCCGCAGGCTGCTTTGAAGGACATTCCCGCTCACCTGGTGCAACCATACTTCGCCAGAGTAGGCGATCATCTGCTGGTCAAGCCCCGCTTGCGCAATCTGGTCAGGTTTTCACCCATGAACCTGGCCCAGCCATCTTTCCTGGGACAGTTCGACTGCATTTTCTGCATAGACGTGCTGCCCCGCTTCTCCACCGCCCAGCGGACAACTCTGGTGCAGCGCCTGCATTTGTATCTGGAGCCAGGCGGATATTTGTTCCTGGGAGAGAATGAAAAGCTGCCGGCCTCAGAAGTGAAATTTCAGCCTCAGGTCAGGAACGGCTGCACGGTTTATCAGAAGGCAGCTGTTCTGGCGGCGAAATCCGCGCGATAACCCAGGCGTCCTTCCAGGATTCATGCTAAAGCCAGGGCGCCCGCGCCACACTGGTCGCCAGGCTTCACACGAACAGAAATTCTTTCGTCCGCAATTCCTTGATCGTATCCCTGAGCTTGGCCGCCTTCTCGAATTCAAAACGTTTGGCCGCTTCGCGCATGTCGCTTTCCAGCTTCTTGATGTAGGCGTCGAGTTCTTCCTGGGACTTGAAGTCGGGCACGCCTTCTACTTCGACGTCGGTCAGATCGGTATAGTCAGCCTCGATGATTCTGGCCAGGGACATTTCAAGCGGACGAATGATCGACTCCGGCGTAATTCCGTTGGCTTCGTTGTAGGCCACCTGGATGGCGCGCCGGCGGTCGGTTTCGCTGAGCGCT
>Ga0207678_10001415_pt1 | contig 21990 bp, 23 predicted proteins | sample KBSC63metaG_FD_184319 | JGI IMG/M metagenome (GOLD analysis project Ga0207678, IMG submission 184319) | Corn rhizosphere microbial communities from Kellogg Biological Station, Michigan, USA - KBS C6-3 metaG (SPAdes) (version 2) | ecosystem: Host-associated > Plants > Roots > Rhizosphere > Soil ... | reverse complement strand
AGCTGTTCGGCGGTATCGCCGCCGGCCTGCTCGATCCGGACAGCCTCGTCTGCCACCCGGGCACGCACAACAAATGGGTGACCTTGCGGCGCGGCCGGATCGAACACTTCCGGACAGTCATGACCGGCGAGTTGTTCAGCGTCCTGAAGGACCACAGCATCCTCGCGGACCTTCTGCGCGGCAAGGTCGCGCTCGGCGATGCGTTCAGCGCGGGCGTGCGCCTCGGCCTGTCGAGTCAGGACCTTCCGGCCGAGCTGTTCTCCGTCCGCGCCCGAGTCCTGCTCGGCAAGGCGCGGGAGGAGGATGCGGCGTCCTTCACCAGCGGCCTGTTGATCGGCACCGACGTGCGGATCGGCCTGTGTTACCCGACCTCGGCGCAGGTCACGGTCATTGGCCGCCCGGAACTGACCCAGCTTTACGCTGCGGCCATACGCGACGCGAACCGGCCGGTCTGCGAAGTCGACGGCGAACGCTGCTTCATCGCCGGGGCCGCAGCAATCGCGGAGAAACTCTCATGAACGCTGCCGGGCTGCTCCACGATTTCCTTGGCCAGTGCCCGCTGGTCGCGATCATCCGCGGGATCGAGCCGCGCGACGCCGAGGGGGTCGCCGACGCGATCTTCGAGGCCGGCCTCCGGATCATCGAAGTGCCATTGAATTCGCCCGAGCCGCTGAAGAGCATCGAAAGCATTGCCCGCCGGCTTGGCGAGCAGGCGCTGGTCGGCGCCGGGACGGTGCTCGATCCCGCGGACGTCGGCCGGGTCAAAGCCGCCGGTGGCCGCATCATCGTCTCGCCCGAAACCAACCCCGACGTCATTTCCGCGGCGGCGTCGGCCGGCCTCGTCGCCTGTCCCGGCTACTTCACGCCGTCCGAGGGGCTCGCAGCAATTCGCGCGGGCGCGCATGGCCTCAAGCTGTTCCCGGCGGAGGGCGCGAGCCCGGGGGTCCTCAAGGCGCAGCTGGCCGTCTTGCCGCGCGAAGTGCCGATCATCGTCGTCGGCGGGGTCAAGCCCGATACGATGCGCGCGTGGCGTGACGCCGGCGCCTCGGGCTTCGGGCTCGGGTCGGGGTTATACAGGCCCGGCCAGTCGGCCGCCGACACGCTGACCAGGGCGCGCGCCTATGTCGCGGGGCTCTGACCGATGCGCCCGATCCCGATCGCCATCATCGGCTTCGGCAAGATCGCCGGCGACCAGCATGTTCCCGCGATTCAAGGCAATCCGCGATTCGCGCTGGTCGCGAGCTCGAGTCGGTCAGGGCAGGGTGTCGGGCGGACCTTCACCGACTGGCGCGAGCTCATCCGAAGCGTGGAGGGGTTGGAGGCGGTCGCCATTACCACCCCGCCCGAGCCGCGCTACGAGATCGCTCGCGAATGCCTACTCGCGGGCTTGCATTGCCTGCTCGAGAAGCCGCCGACGACCGGCACCGCCGAGATCGCCGACCTCGACTGCCTGGCGCAGGCACAGCAGCGCACCCTGTTCACGACGTGGCACGCGCAGCATCATGCGACGGTCCAGGCTGCGGCGAAGGCGCTGGCCGGCAAGCGCATCCAGTCGCTAACCATCCGCTGGCATGAGGATGTCAGGAAGTGGCACCCGGGCCAGCAGTGGATCTGGGAGCCGGGCGGCTTCGGCGTGTTCGATCCGGGAATCAACGCCTTCTCGATCGCGACAAAGATTTTCCCCGGCGGGCTGTTCGTCCGTTCGGCGGAGCTCAGCGTGCCGCGTAACGCGCAGACGCCGATCGCGGCCGAGGTCGTGTTCTCCAGCCCGGAGGCAGATGGCCCGCTGACGGCAAGCCTCGACTGGCGCCGCGACGAGGGCGAAGAATGGACCATCGCCGTCGAGACCACCGACGGGACCAGGGTCCGGCTCGAACAGGGCGGCGCCAGGCTGGACATCGACGGCAAGCCACAATCCGATGACGGTCCCGGCGAATACCCCGACATCTATGCGAAGTTCGTCGACCTCATCGATCAGCGCGGGAGCCTCGTCGATGTCGCGCCCCTGCGCCTTGTCGCCGACTGCCTGCTGGTCGCTCGCCGAACGGAAGTTGACCCGGTTTAGCGTGTGGAACGCGTTCGGCCCGCGCGCGTAATGAGGCTGGGGGCGCCGCGATTGGAGATCCCTATGGCCGAGGTGATGGCCGACGAACTCGCTCGGACCGACGACGCCTTCGCAAGCCATCAGCTGCTCTCGACGCTGTCGAGCGACGCCCGCGCGCGGATCGAGCCGTTCGGAAAGGTCGTTCGCCTGGAGGCGGGCCAGGTCGTGCTCAACCGCGGGGACGACGTGCTCGTCAGCCTGTTCCCGTTCGAATCGACCATGGTTTCCATGTCCGTCGAGCTGATCGGTGGCCGCTCCATCGAGGTTGCCTTGATCGGCCGGAGGGGTGCGGTCGGCGGGATCATCAGCTGCGGCGAGGCGCCCGCCTTCACCCGCGCCGAGGCGCTCGTTGGAGGACCTGCGCTCAGCGTCCCGATGACCGTCCTCGAGGAGGCAAAGCGGCAGTCGCCTTTCCTCGGCAATCTCTTCTGCCGCTTCTCCGACTATCTGTTGTCGCAGGTGATGCAGTCCGTCGCGTGCAACGCCTTCCACTCGATCGTCGAGCGCGCCGCGCGCTGGCTATTGCATGCGCAGGACCGCACCGGCGACCGCATCGAGCTCACCCAACAGGGGCTCGCGGGCCTGCTCGGAGTCCAGCGCACGACGGTCAACGCGGTCCTCCAGTCGCTCGAACAGGAGGGACTCATCGCCTCCGGGCGCGGCGTGATCCGGGTCACCGACCGCGCCGGGCTGATGCGCCGCAGCTGCGAATGCTATCAGCGGCTGGAAGATCATTTCGCCGGAGTGATCGGCGAAAGCGGCACCGGTTCGTCGGGCTAGCCGGCAAACCTCCAGCGCAAGGTCTGCCCGGCGTGGAAGGGCACCAGACCGGCAATCTCGTCGGGAACCTCGACTTCGGCGCGTTCCAGCGTCACCGTCCCCTCGTTCAGCGGCAGCCCGTAGAAGTGCGGCCCATTCACGGACGCGAACGCCTCGAGCCGATCGAGCGCTCCTTCTTCCTCGAACACGGTCGCATAGCTTTCGAGCGCGAATGGCGCGTTGAAGATGCCGGCGCAGCCGCAGGCGCTCTCCTTTGCCTCTCGGCTGTGCGGCGCGCTGTCGGTGCCGAGGAAGAATTTGGCCGAGCCCGAAGTCGCCGCCTTGCGCACGGCAAGCCGCTGCTCCTCGCGCTTGGGGACCGGCAGGCAGTAGGCATGGGGCCTGAGCCCGCCCGCGAACATCGCGTTGCGGTTGATCACCAGGTGCTGCGGAGTGACGGTCGCCGCGATGTTCGGACCCTTTGCCTTGACGAACTCGGCCGCCTGAATGGTCGTGATATGCTCGAGGACGATCTTGAGGGCGGGGAACTCGCGCGTCACCGGCTCCAGGACGCGCTCGATGAACACGGCCTCGCGATCGAACACGTCGACGTCCGGGTCGGTGACTTCGCCGTGGACGCACAGCACCATGCCGATCGCCTGCATCCGCTTCAGCACCGGATAGATGTTGCGGACGTCGGTAACACCGCTGGCGCTGTTGGTGGTCGCGCCGGCGGGATAGAGCTTCGCGGCGATCCAGGCGCCGGCCTCGAATCCGCGCGCGATCTCGTCCGCGCTGGTCTGGTCGGTCAGATAGCAGGTCATCAACGGCGTGAAGCCGGTGCCCGCGGCGGCAGCGATCCGGTCGCGATAGGCGCATGCGGCCTCGACGGTCGTCACCGGCGGGACGAGGTTGGGCATGACGATCGCCCGCGCGAACTGCCGCGCCGTGTACGGTGCGACGGTTTTCAGCATCTCGCCGTCGCGCAAATGCACGTGCCAGTCGTCGGGCCGGCGAATGGTCAGTGTTTCAATTGTCACGCCGGCTACCTAACTGACCGTCATGGCCGCGACCACCCTCATGGATCGAGCCGTCGTCCGGCTCTCCGGCGCGGAGGTTCGCGGCTTCCTCCAGGGCCTCGTCACGAGCGACGTCGCCGGGGACCTGCCGGTCTGGGCCGGGCTCCTGAGCCCGCAAGGCAAATGCCTGTTCGATTTCCTCATCTGGAGCGAGGGTGACGACCTTCTCCTCGACTGCGAAGCGGCCGCCGTGGACGATCTCATCAAGCGCCTGACCATCTATCGCTTGCGGCGCCCGATCACCATCGAGCGCGATGAAACGCTGGCCGTGCACTGGTCGCCCGACGGAGAGGCGTCTCGCGATCCGCGCCTCGCGGCGCTCGGCAGGCGGTGGCTTGCCCCCGCGGGAGAGGCCGCGACGGGCTGGCTCGAGCATCGCCTCCGGCTCGGCGTCACCGAAGGCCGCGCCGAGCTTGGCGACATCCTCTGGCTCGAATGCAACGCCGCCGAGCTGAACGGCGTGAGCTTCACCAAGGGCTGCTTCGTCGGCCAGGAGAATACGGCGCGCATGAATTGGCGGCAAAAGGTCAACCGCCGGCTGTTCGTCGTGGCGGGCGGCGGAGACGAACGCGCCAGGGTCGAATATCCCGAGATCGGCCTGTCGGTGGTCCACGCACGCGCCGACGCCGTCCCCAACAATGCGATCATTCCCGGCTGGCTGGAAAAGGCGCTCGCTCAGCCGAGCACCGCGTAAGCGCGCACCGGGAAGGTTCCGACCCCTTTGATCTTCGGCGGCACGGCCGAGAAGCGGAAGCCGGCGTCCGGCAGGCTTCCGAGGTTGGTCATATGCTCGCAGATCGGGATGTCGGCGCCGAGCAGCCGCGTATGCACCGGCCGCGCGCGGACATGCATGTTGTCGATATTGCAGCTGTCGATCCCGACCAGTTTCGCCCCCTGTTCGGCGAGCCGATCGCCCGCCCGCGCCGTCAGATAGGGGTGCTCGCCGAAATAGGCGTCGGTCCGCCAGTGCCGGTCCCAGCCGGTGTGGACCAGGACCGCTTTTCCTTCGACCTCCAAGCCTTCGAAGTCGGCTGCGTCGATCGTCAGGCCATTCTCCCACGGCCGGCGCAGCACGACCGCCGGCAAGTCTGCGAGCGAGGCCAGCCGCAGCTCCGACAGGTCCGCGCCATCGGCATAACGATGGAACGGGCTGTCGAGATAGGTGCCGGTGTTGGCGACCATGTCGATCCGCCCGATCTGGAAGGTCGAGCCGTCGTCATAATTGGCGGCGGTGTCCTCGCGCTTCCAGAAGTCGCAAATGTGCGGGCCGGGCAGACCTTTATAGGTCGTCATGCCCTCTTCGATCACATGGCTGAGGTCGATGATCTCCGTGCGATCCGCCATAAGGCATAGCCTCCAATCAGCATCCAGACGACATTGAGGACGGTCGAGGGAAGCGCGCCGTGCCACCAGCCGTTGACGATGAAGCCGGCGGCGCCTCCGACGTTCATCCATTGATAGAGCCGCGACTGGCCGTCCATCTTTCCCGCCGACAGCAATCCGTAAGCGGCGAGGATGAGCACCGCGCCGGTCCAGCCGACGATCTCGACCGCAACCTGGACCGGGGTCACAAGGCCCAGCTGCGGCCGTCGACCGCTTTTACCTCGACTCCGGCGAGCACTTCTTCGCCGAACAAATTGGCATTGACCCCCATGCGCTCGTACGGCGGCCGAGTGAGCAGCTCCCAATGGGTGGCGGTCCCGCATTTGGCGCAGCGCAATTGCTTCAGCATCGGCTCGCTCATGTCCGCGCGGACATATTCGTCGAGCGGGCCGCTGATCTGCAGCTCTTCCGACCCGAAGTAGATTCCGCGGAAGCCCGTCGTCGCGCACAGGCTGCAATTGCACTCGTTCACATAATCGGGCTTGCGCGGGATGCGGATGGCGACGGCGCCGCAATGGCAGCGCCCGGTCAGTTCGCCCCCTTCGGTCATCAGCTCGCCAGCCGCCGCAGCACGTAATGGAGGATACCGCCCGAGCGGAAATATTCGAGCTCGTTGTAGGTATCGATGCGGCACCGCGCGCTGAAGCTCCGGCTCTTGCCGTCGGCGGTCGTCACCTGCACCTGGACATCGTCGCGCGGCTTGATGCCGGCAACGCCGTGGATGGTGAAGGTCTCGCTGCCGTCGAGGCCCAGGCTCGCGGCAGTCTCGCCGTCGTGAAATTGGAGCGGAAGCACTCCCATGCCGACGAGGTTGGAGCGGTGGATGCGCTCGAAGCTCTCCGCGATCACCGTGCGCACGCCGAGCAGGACCGTGCCCTTGGCCGCCCAGTCGCGCGAGCTTCCCGTGCCATATTCCTTGCCGGCGAGGACCACGAGCGGCGTGCCGTCATGCTTATAGGCCATCGCCGCGTCGTAGATCGGCATGGTCTCGCCGGTCGGGGCATAGCGGGTCATGCCGCCCTCGACATTGTCGAGCATGCGATTGCGGATGCGGATGTTGGCGAAGGTGCCGCGCATCATTACTTCGTGGTTGCCGCGGCGCGCGCCGTAACTGTTGAACTCGGCGCGGCTGACGCCGTGCTCGAGCAAATAGCGGCCGGCCGGGCTGTCGGGCTTGATCGCTCCGGCCGGCGAGATGTGGTCGGTGGTAATGGAATCGCCGAACACCGCCAGCGCGCGCGCGCCGTCGATGTCGCCCGGGGGCGTCGCGGTCATCGTCATGCCGGTGAAATAGGGCGGGTTCTGGATATAGGTGGATTCGGCCGGCCAGCTGTAGGTCGCGCCGCCGGTGACCTCGATCGCGCGCCAGCGTTCGTCGCCGTGATAGACGTCGGCATAGCGCCTCCGGAACATCTCCGAATGGACGTGGGCGTCGACCAGCGCGCGGACTTCGGCGTTCGACGGCCAGATGTCCTTGAGGTAAACCGGTTCGCCGTTGCGCGAGGTGCCGATGGGCTCGGCGGCCAGGTCGGCCCGGACGGTGCCTTTCAGCGCATAAGCGACGACCAGCGGCGGCGAGGCGAGGTAATTCGCGCGGCAGTCGGGCGAGACGCGCCCTTCGAAATTGCGGTTGCCCGACAGGACGCTGACGGCGACCAGGTCCTTTTCGTTGATCGCCTTGCTGATCGACTCGGCGAGCGGCCCAGAATTGCCGATGCAGGTCGTGCAGCCGTAACCGACGAGGTCGAAGCCAAGCGCGTCGAGATCATCGGCGAGCCCGCTGGCCTTCAGATAATCGGTGACCACCTGGCTTCCGGGCGCGAGGCTGGTCTTGACCCACGGCTTGGTCATCAGGCCCTTCTCGCGTGCCTTGCGGGCAACCAGCCCGGCGGCGACCAGCACCGAAGGGTTCGAGGTGTTGGTGCAGCTGGTGATCGCGGCGATGACCACGTCGCCATTGCCGATGTCATAGTCCTCGCCCTCGACCGGCACGCGCGGGTCGTTGTGCTTCTTGTAGGTTTGCTCGAGCTCGGCATTGAACTGGTCGTCGACGTCGCCGAGCAGGACCTTGTCCTGCGGCCGCTTGGGGCCGGCCAGCGAGGGCTCGATGGTCCCCATGTCGAGTTCCAGCGTGTCGGTGAACAACGGCTCGGGCGACGAGGAATCGCGCCACAGGCCCTGCGCCTGGGCGTAGGCCTTGACCAATGCGATGCGTTCGGCGGCGCGGCCGGTCAGCTCGAGATAGTCGATCGTCCGCTGGTCGATCGGGAAGAAGCCGCAGGTCGCGCCATATTCGGGCGCCATGTTGGCGATGGTCGCGCGGTCGGCCAAGGTCAGCGCGTCTAGCCCCGGCCCGTAGAATTCGACGAAGCGGCCGACGACGCCCTTCTGGCGCAGCATCTGCGTGACGGTGAGCACCAGGTCGGTGGCGGTGATCCCTTCCTTGAGCTCGCCATCGAGCCGGAAGCCGACGACTTCCGGAATCAGCATGCTGACCGGCTGACCGAGCATCGCGGCCTCGGCCTCGATCCCGCCGACGCCCCAGCCGAGCACGCCAAGGCCGTTGACCATCGTCGTATGGCTGTCTGTCCCGACGAGCGTGTCGGGATAAGCGAGCATCTCGCCGGACTGGTCCTCGCCGGTCCAGACGCATTGCGCGATATATTCGAGATTGACCTGGTGGCAGATGCCGGTCCCCGGCGGCACCACCTGGAAATTGTCGAAGCCGTGGCTGCCCCATTTGAGGAACTCGTAGCGCTCTCCGTTGCGCTCATATTCCAGCTCGACGTTCTTGCCGAAGGCCCGCGGAGTCCCGAATTCGTCGACCATCACGCTGTGGTCGATGATCAGGTGCACCGGCACCAGCGGATTGATTTTCTGCGCGTCGCCGCCCAGCCCCTCCATCGCGTCGCGCATCGCGGCAAGGTCGACGACCGCCGGAACCCCGGTGAAATCCTGCATCAGCACGCGCGCGGGCCGGTACTGGATCTCGCGGCTGATCTTCCGCTCCTTCTGCCAATCGACCATCGCCTGGAGGTCGTCGCGAGTGACGGTCTGCCCGTCCTCGAAGCGGAGCAAATTCTCGAGCAGGACCTTCATCGAGAAGGGCAGGCGCGAGATGTCGCCCAGCGCCCCGGCGGCCTTCTCGAGCGAATAATAAGCGTATCGCTTGCCGCCGGCCTCGAGCGTGGAGCGGGTGCTGAGGCTATCCTGGCCGGAGGGGATCATCGCGGTCCTTTGCTGTCGCGGGCGGGTGGGTCGCACCCGTGGGAGGGGGGCGAGCAGCCCTTAGCAACCGCCGCTCCGGGCGGCAAACCGCGCCTGCTAGATCCAGCCGCGCCGTTTGAAATAGAGGTAGGGCAGGATCATGCTCGCGCCCATCACGACGAGCGAGGCCGGATAGCCCCAACGCCAGTCGAGCTCCGGCATGTAATGGAAGTTCATCCCGAAGATGCCGGCGACCAGGGTTGGCGGCAGGAAGACCACCGCCGCCCAGGAGAAAAGCTTCATCGCCGCATTCTGCTCGATGCTGATCAGCCCCAATGAGGCATCGAGCTGAAAGGTGAGATTGTCGCTGAGGAAGCTCGAATGCTCGCTCAGGGACATGACGTCGGTGGTCAGGCTGGTGAGGTGGTGCCGCGCCTCGACCTGCGCCGGGTCGTGCATCAGGTTGGAGCCGGCGAGGAAGCTCAGCATGCGATTGGAGCTGACCGCCGAATATCGGATTTTGGTGAGGAGCGTCTGTGCCCGACCGATGCGGGTCAACAACGCGGTCAGGCGGGCAGCCGGGATGCGCCGCGCTTCGAGGTCGCGAGCGAAAATGTGCGAGGAGATCGCCTCCATCTCGGCGCCGACATTCTCCAGCTCGTCCGCCAGCCGGTCGATGATCGCGTCGAGGAGGCGGATCATCACCGTGATTGAGTCGCGCGCCAGTTCCGGCTCGCGCCGGACATGGTCGGAAAAAGACAGCACCGGCTTGGGCGTGGCGTAGCGGATGGTGACCAGCCGGCCGTTGGCCAGCACGAACCCGATCGGCGTCGTCGAGGGCGCCCCGTCGACGACGCCATAAAGCACGCTGACGGTCATGTAGAGCACGCCGTCGCGCTCATAGAGCCGGCTCGAAGGCTCGATCTCCTTCATTTCGTCCTCGGTCGGGATGCCGACCTGGATGCAGCGCTCGACCAGCGCTTCTTCTTCCTTGGTCGGCTCCTCGAGGTCGATCCACGTCGCATCGTTGGGGATGTGCGCGACCTTGGGGTCGATCACGCTTCCGTCGCAGCCGGGGCCGTAAGTGCGCAGCATGGCTCGCGTGTCTCCAATGAACCGCCGCGCTTTGCAAGCCGCAGCGCGCTGCTAAGCTTGCTGGCAATGACCTCCCGCCGCGCCCCGCTTCTCGCCGTCCTGATCCTCGTCGTCGCCGCGGCGATCTTGCTCGCGATGGGCCGCAACCCGATCTGCACCTGCGGCACGGTCGACCTGTGGGTCGGCCAGCGCGACAGCGCCAAGACCAGCCAGATGCTCGCCGACTGGTACAGCCTCAGCCACATCGTCCACGGCCTGTTGTTCTACGCCGCGCTGTGGCTGGTCGCGCGGCGCTGGCCGGTCGAACGGCGGTTCCTTGTCGCGCTGCTGGTCGAAAGCGCATGGGAAGTGACGGAGAACACGCCGCTGGTCATCGACCGCTATCGCGAGACGACCGCCGCGCTCGGCTATAGCGGAGACAGCGTCATCAATTCGCTGTCCGACATCCTCATGATGTGCGTCGGCTTCCTGCTTGCGCGCCGGCTTCCCGTGTGGGCGGCGGTCGGTCTGCTCGTCGTGCTGGAGGTCGTGCCGCTGTTCGTGATCCGCGACAATCTGGCGCTGAATATCTGGAATTTGCTGGCGCCGAACCCTGCGGTGGCCGCCTGGCAGGCGGTCCACTGAAGGCACCAATTCCGGGCCGAAGCATTGAACCGGCCATGACACGGATCACCCTGACCCTCGCGGCCGTGCTCGCCGCACTGCCCGCCGCCGCCCAAGCGGGCGAAGTCTTCGGCGGGCTATACGCCCATGACGTCAAGACGCCGCTCGACAAGAGCGGGATTGAAGGCGGCGCGGATGTTCAGCTCGGCTATCGGGGCGGACACATCGGACACACCCCTCTGCAGCCTTACGCATTTGGCGCGCTCAATACGGCCGGCGATACGAGCTATGCCGCGGTCGGGCTGTCGGCGAAGTTCGGCAAGTCGATCTACATCCGCCCCGGCGTCGGCCTAGCGATCCACACCGGCTCGGCGGAGAAATTCCAGGACCCGACCAACGACAAGATCGACTTCGGCAGCCGCATCCTGTTCGAGCCCGAAGTCGGCGTCGGCGCCCAGGTCAATGATCGCCTGAGCATCGAGGCGAGCTGGGTGCACATGAGCCACGCCCAGCTGTTCAGCCGCCAGAACCCCGGCATCGACAATTTCGGCGTGCGGCTGAATTTGGGGCTTTAGCGCCCAACCATATCTTCGGCTTTGACGACGCGATCGAAGGTCGCTTCATCGACCAGCCCCAGCTCCAGGCCGGCCTCCTTCAAGGTCTGGCCGGTCTTGTGCGCGTGCTTGGCGATCGCGGCGGCATTGTCGTAGCCGATCTCGGGGGCGAGCGCGGTGACCAGCATCAGCGAGCGATTCATGAGCTCGGCGATGCGTTTTTCGTCGGGCTCCGCGCCGTCGAGCATCCTTGCCGTGAAGCTCTCCATGCCGACACTGAGCAGGTTGATCGAGCGGATCACGTTGGCGCCGATCAGGGGCTTGAACACGTTGAGCTCGAGGTGGCCCTGAAGCCCGCCGACGGTGACCGCGACATGATTGCCCATCACCTGGGCGGCGACCATCGTCAGCATCTCGGCCTGCGTCGGGTTGACCTTGCCCGGCATGATCGAGCTTCCTGGCTCATTCTCCGGCAGCTTCAATTCGCCGATGCCGCAGCGCGGGCCCGAGCCCATCAGCCGGATGTCGTTGGCGATCTTGGTCAGCGCGACGGCGATCACGTTGAGCACGCCCGACAGCTCGACCAGCGTATCGTGCGCGCCCATCTCGGCGAACTTGTTCGGTGCCGACGTGAAGGGCAGGCGGGTAAGGTTGGCGACTTCCTTAGCGAATTCCTCGCCGAAGCCTTTGGGCGCGTTGAGGCCGGTGCCGACCGCGGTCCCGCCCTGCGCGAGGCGGAGGAGGCGCGGCAGGGTATCGCGCACGCGCTCGATGCAATCCTGAACCTGCGCGGCGTAACCCGAGAATTCCTGTCCTAGCGTCAGCGGGGTTGCGTCCTGCAAATGGGTGCGGCCGATCTTGACGATCGCGTCCCATCGCGCCGCTTGGTCGGCCAGTCGCGCCTGCATCCGCTCGAGCGCCGGGACCAGCCGCTGATTCACCGCCCGCGCCGCGGCGATGTGCATCGCGGTCGGGAAGCTGTCGTTCGACGACTGGCTCTTGTTCACATGGTCGTTGGGGTGGACCGGCTCCTTACCGCCGCGCTTGCCGGTCAGGATCTCGTTGGCGCGCCCGGCGATCACCTCGTTGGCGTTCATGTTCGACTGGGTGCCGGACCCCGTCTGCCAGATGACCAGCGGGAACTGGCTGTCGAGGTCGCCCCGCGCGACTTCGCCCGCGGCCTGCTGGATGACCTCGGCGAGCTTGGGGTCGAGCCCGCCCGTCCGCGCGTTCACCCGCGCCGCGGCCTGCTTGATGAAGCCCAGCGCGTGGACGATCTCCAGCGGCATCTGCTCGCGCGGCCCGAACGGGAAATTCTCGATCGAGCGCTCCGTCTGCGCCCCCCAATAGGCATCGCCGGGGACTTCGATCGGCCCGAAGCTGTCACTTTCCGTGCGGGTGTCGTTGGGCATATGTTCCTTCAAACCGTCATGCTGAACTCGTTTCAGCATCCATTCGGATGTCGGCGCACTGCTCGAAAATGGGCCCTGAAACAAGTTCAGGGCGACGGCCTACTTCTTCTTCGTGAAGTCCACCGAGACGACGTTCGATCCATCCTCGGCCGGCTCGGCGTTAGGTGCATCATTCTCGGCCTGCTCATGTTCTTCCGGCGGCTCTTCCGCCGCGTTCGCCTGGAATGTCAGCGCGAACTCGACCGCCGGGTCGTGGAACTGGGTGACCGCGGCGAACGGCACGTGGAGAGTCGCCGGGACGCCCCCGAACGACAGGCCGACGGTGAAATCATCGTCCTCGACCTTGAGGTCCCAGAAGCGGTGCTGGATGACGATGGTCATCTCGTCGGGAAATCGCTCCATCAGATGCTTCGGGATGGAGACGCCAGGCGCGCGGGTCTTGAAGGTGATGTAGAAATGATGCTCGCCGGGGAGCCCGCCCGACCTCTCGACCTCGCCGAGCACGCGCCCGACCACCGCCCGCAACGCATCCTGCACGATCTCGTCGTACGGAATCAGGCTTTCCGGGGGCTCGTCGCTCATAGTTTTCAAGGTGGTAGCGACCGCCGCTCGCCGGTCAAGCGAGTCGGTGGGCGTCAGGCGCGCCGCTCAGCGGGATTGCGAAAGGTTGGCCGCGAACGCGCGCCCGACGGGAAGCTCGACACCGGAGCCGAGCCTGACCGTGCGCTCGCCGTTGGTGCCGACGACTTCGGAAATTCGATCGCGGTTGACCAGGAATCGGCGGTGGATGCGCACGAAGCCTCGGCCGCGCAGCGCCTGCTCGGCATCGCGCATCGTCATCCGCCGCATGACCGTCCGCCCGCCGACGTGAAGCTCGACATAATTGTCGGCCGCCTCGACCCAGTCGATCGCGCCCGCCAGCGTGTGGAGCTCGACATTCGCCGGGTTGGGCGGGCGCCGCATCGCCGCCTTGCGGGTCAGCGCGATCAGGAGGACGCTGACGCCAATCGCTGGCAGGCGCCGCATCACCAGCAATCCGAACTGGTCGGTCACGTCACCGACGCAGAAATCGACTAGATATTCGAGCGAGATGGAAAGCCCGGCGATGCCGAGCACCAGCGCCAGCAAGGTCGCCGGCCGTCGCGTCGCGTCGACGCCCTGCGGCTCCTTCGACCATTCGAACAAGGCGAACCACGGCACCACCGCGATTGCCGACCACATCAGGCTCCCCGACCAGTGGCCGTGCTGCTCCCCGGTCAGGAAATATTGATAGCCGTGGCAGTAGGTCGCTCCGGCCAGCCACACGATCACGCCGATCGCAAGCAGCACGCCGCCGCGGATCGGCTCGAAGAACAGCCGTGGCAGACTCAGGCGCGGGGCGATCGAAGCCATGCTGCAAGGTATCCCGCGGCCTCGACGTGCACAATTGCCTTGACCGGTCGCTTGTCGAAGCCAGAGTCGGGTTCATGCCAATCGACGCGACCCGGCCTTACGATGAGAGCAACATCTTCGCGCGCATCCTGCGCGGCGAGATCCCCGCCAAGCGGGTTTACGAGGACGAGCATGCGCTCGCCTTCCACGACATCAATCCGCTCTCGCCGACTCATATCCTCGTGATCCCGAAGGGGCCCTACGTCTCGTGGGACGATTTCTCGGCCCGGGCTTCGGAGGCGGAGATTGCCGGCTTCGTCCGCGCGGTCGGCAAGGTCGCGCGCGACTCCGGCCTGGTCGAGCCGGGCTACCGGCTGCTGGCCAACGCCGGATTGAACTCCGGCCAGGAGGTGCCGCACCTACATGTGCACATTTTCGGCGGCCGTTCGTTGGGACCGATGCTCGCTGGTTAGGAACTCGTGCCCCTGGTCGAAGAGGGATTGCCCTTGGCTGTTCAACCGTTAGGGTCGCGCCAAAGCTTGGTTCGTTAGGGGAGAGATATGGCTACCATCGCACCGCGACAAAGCGGACGTGGGCGGATCAAGCCGCTCGACGAGATTCTCGCAACCGCCGAGAAGAAGTCGCTCAAGCGCTCGCTCGGCGCCTTCCAGCTGACTCTTCTGGGCATCGGCGCGGTTATCGGCACCGGCATCTTCGTGCTCACCGCGACCGCGGCGCAGAAGGCGGGTCCGGGCATGATGGTCAGCTTCATGGTCGCGGGCATCGTCTGCGCGCTCGCGGCGCTATGCTATTCCGAGCTGGCCTCGATGGTTCCCGTCGCCGGCTCAGCCTACACTTATTCCTACGCGGTGATGGGTGAGCTCGTCGCCTGGCTGGTCGGTTGGGCGCTGATTCTCGAATATGCGCTAGGCGCATCGGCGGTCGCCGTCGGCTGGTCGGGCTTTATCAGCGGGTTGCTGGATTCCGTGGGTGTCCATTTACCCCATATGCTGAAGGTCGGTCCGCCGATCCAATGGGGTTTCCTCCAGGGCGGCGAAGTCGGCGGCCTCATCAACCTCCCGGCGGTCCTCGTGGTCGCCTTTGTCACCACCTTGCTCGTCATCGGCACCAAGGAGAGCGCGACATTCAACGCCGTGCTGGTGGTCATCAAGATTACCGCGCTCACGCTTTTCCTCATCATCACCCTGCCGATGATCAGCGGCCATGCCGCCAACTTCCAGCCCTTCGCTCCGCGCGGCTGGGGCAATCCTCTAAGCTCTTCGGGGACCGGAATCCTCGGTGCCGCGGCGTCGATCTTCTTCGCCTACGTCGGGTTCGACGCTGTCTCGACGGCCGCGGAGGAAACCAAGAACCCGCAGCGCAACGTGCCCATCGGCCTGATCGGCAGCCTGCTGATCTGCACGGTCTTCTATCTGCTTGTCGCGGCCGGCGTGGTCGGCGCCTACGGCGCGCAGCCGGTGATGGATCCGGCAACCGGCCTCGCGTTCAAGGAGGGCTCGCCCGCCCTCTACGCTTCGGCGGCCTGCCAGGCGGCGCATGCTCCGACCGTCTGTTCCAAGGAAGCGCTGGCGCACATCCTGCGCGAAGTCTCGAACCCGCTGTTCGGCAACCTCCTCGGCCTCGCCGCAGCGATCGCGCTTCCTTCGGTCGTTCTGCTGATGATGTTCGGCCAGACCCGCGTGTTCTTCGTCATGGCGCGCGACGGCCTGCTCCCCGAGCGGCTGTCGGCAGTCCACCCGCGCTTCCGCACGCCCTATGTCGTGACCATCGTCACCGGCATCTTTGTGGCGATCGCCGCAGCCTTCCTGCCGGTCGGCACCCTTGCCGACTATTCGAATGCCGGCACGCTCTTCGCCTTCGCGGCGGTTTCGCTCGGCGTGATGATCCTGCGCAAGAGGGACCCGGGCCGAACGCGTCCGTTCCGGACGCCGGCGCTGTTTGTGGTCGCGCCGCTTTCCATCGCCGGCTGCTTGCTCCTGTTCGTCAATCTGAACATGGAATCGAAGCTGCTGTTCCTGAGCTGGACGATCCTCGGGCTGATTTTGTACTTCGCCTACGGCTATCGCCACAGCAATGTCGGGCGCGGCATCATCGAAGTGCCGGAAGTCGATCCCAACGCACCGGCTTCCGTCGGTATTGCGCCGATGCCCGGCGCTCCGGTCCCGCCGGACGACCGCGGCTAGTCGAGCAGGTCATCGGTCAGCGCGCTGAGGTTCGCCTCGGGGCGCGCGCCATAATGCTGGATGACCTCGGCCGCGCAGATCGCGCCAAGCCGGAGCGATGGTTCGAGGCCGAGCCCTCGCGCTTCACCGGCGAGGAAACCGGCGGCGAACAGGTCGCCCGCCCCGGTCGTATCGACAAGTTGTGAGATGGGTTCGGCGCGAACTTGAGCGCGCTCCGATCCGCGAGCCGCAAGCGCTCCGCTCTCTCCGCGCGTAACGATCAGCGTCTGAACCTGCGACGAGACTTGCGCGACCGCGGGTTCGATATCGTCGATTCCGGCAAGCTGCAGGATTTCGGCTTCGTTCGCGAACAGGATGTCGATGCGGCGCTCCTCGAGCAGGCGGAGAAGGTCGGCCCGGTGACGGTCAACGACGAAGCTGTCCGACAAGGTGAAGGCGACCTTCGTGCCGGCATCGCGTGCCGCATCCATGGCCTTGTACATCGCCGCGCGCGGCCCCGCGGGGTCCCACAAATAGCCTTCGAGGTAGAGAATATGCGCGGCCGCGATCGCAGCGGGATCGACCGCTTCGGCTTCCAGCACCTGCGCTGCGCCGAGGAAGGTGTTCATGGTGCGCTGCGCGTCCGGAGTGACCAGGATGAGGCAGGTCCCGGTGGCGCCGATGCCCTCGCGCGGCGGAGTGTCGAACTCGACCCCGAGGCTGCGGATGTCATGGGCGAAAATCTCTCCGAGCTGATCGTCCGCTAGCTGGCCGATGAACCCGGCGCGAAGGCCGAGCGATGCCAGCCCCGCGACGGTGTTGGCCGCCGACCCGCCGCTCGCCTCGCGTCCAGGACCCATTGCTTCGTACAGCCGCGCCGCCTGCGCCTGGTCGATCAGCTGCATCGCGCCCTTGTGCATGTCGTGGGCAGTCAGGAAGGCATCGTCGGCGTCGGCAATGACGTCGACGATCGCATTGCCGATGGCGAGCACGTCGAGGCGGCGGTCAGGCATGGGTTCTCCGGAGAATGGGAAAGCGCGCGCCTAGCGGGCGGTTCAGGACGCCGCAACCGCCAGCCATTTCAGCGAACGCAGGAGTCCCTTAGGCCTTTTGGCCGAGCACCCCGCTTCCGCGGGCGCGACGAATATTGTTTAAGGGACATCATGCGCCGCTTTGCCCTCGCCTTCGCCCTGCTGCTCTCGGCCTGCGCGACCCGTCCGCAAGAACCGCAGACCGTGCCCGCCCCGTCTCCGGTTTCGCAACCCCAGCCGCCGAGCAATCGGCTGATCGGGATGACGCCGTCCGAACTGGTCGGCCAGCTTGGCAATCCGGTCCTGCAGATCCGCGAAGGCACGAGCGTGAAGCTCCAGTTCCACAACGAGGTCTGTGTGCTCGATGCCTACCTTTATCCGTCGGGTACCGGCAGCGGAGCGCTGCGCGTCACCCATGTCGACACCCGCGCGCCGTCGGGAGCGGATTACAGTCAGGCAGCCTGCGTCTTCTCTCTTCGAAACGCGAGGTGATCGAGGGCCCATTGCGCCGCATCGGCGATCACCGGATCGGGGTGGTCGAGATGCGGGCGGATCGCGGCGGTGAGCGAGAAGTCGCCGCTGTTGCCGGCGGCGATCAGGCAATTGCGGATCATGCGCTTGACGCCGATGCGCTTTATCGGCGACCCTGCGAACATCTCGCGGAATGACGCGTCGTCGAGCTTGAGCAAATCGCCCAACCGCGGCGCGGCAAGCTCGGCGCGGGGCAGGAAGGCGCGGTTCGCCGCGGCGCTTTCGGCGAACCGGTTCCACGGGCAGGCGGCCAGGCAATCGTCGCAGCCATAGATGCGGTTGCCCATCGCCGCGCGGAATTCGTGCGGGATTGGCCCGTCATGCTCGATCGTCAGATAGGAGATGCAGCGCCGCGCATCGATCCGGTGGGGACCATCGAACGCCTGCGTCGGGCAGGAGTCCAGGCAGCGCGTGCAGCTGCCGCAGTGTATGCCCTCGTCCGCCGGGGCGTCCGGAGCCAACTCTAGGCTGGTCAGGATCACGCCGAGGAACAGCCAGCTGCCATGCTCGCGCGAGACGAGGTTGGTGTGCTTGCCCTGCCATCCGATTCCCGTTGCCTGGGCGATCGGCTTCTCCATGACCGGCGCGGTGTCGACGAACACCTTCAGCTCGGATGGCGCGCGCTCGACGATGAAGCGGGCGAGTGCTTTCAGCGCCTTCTTGACCGTCTTGTGATAGTCGCCGCCCTGCGCATAGGCCGAAATCCGGCCAAGCTCGGGGTGGCCGGCCAGCGCGCGCGGGTCCTCTGCCGGCGCGTAGCTCATGCCGAGGGCGATTGCGGACCGGGCGTCGGGCCACAAGGCGCGCGCGCTGAGCCGGTGATGCGCGCGCTCTTCCATCCAGCCCATTGTCCCGTGATGGCCCGCTTCCAGCCAGCGCCTGAGGTCGAGCCCGGCGGCATCGGCGGCGTCGGCCCGCGCGAAGCCGCAGGCGACGAAGCCCAGCCGCGCCGCCTCCGTCCTTATTGCTTCCTCAAGGCTTTGGCCGTTATCCACGGCGCGGGTTTAGACCGTCCGCCCCGAGCTTGTCGAAGGGCCCCTTCGATTTCCGTAGGAATTTCAGTGCTTCGCCAGGCTCAGCACCAGGGAATCGCGGTCGAAGCGACCGATCTCGTCAAGGAATTCGGCGAGACGCGCGCGGTCGACGGAGTCAGCCTCGCTGTTCCCGCCGGCTCGATCTACGGCCTGCTCGGCCCCAACGGCGCCGGCAAGACCACGATCCTGCGAATCCTTCTCGGCATCATCGACCCGTCGAGCGGAACGCGCCGGGTGCTCGGTCACGAACGTCCCCTCGAAGCCGCGAGGGAGGTCGGATACCTCCCCGAGGAACGCGGACTCTACCCGGCGATGACGGCTCGCGAGGCCATTGCCTTCGTCGGCGCGCTGCGCGGCCTGCCGCTGCGCGAGGGCCGGCAACGCGCCGACGTCCTGCTGAAGCAGCACAACCTTTCCGACTGGGCGCGAAAGCCGATCCGCAACCTGTCCAAGGGCATGGCGCAGACCGTCCAGCTGCTCGGGACCATGGTTCACAAGCCGCGGCTGATCGTCCTCGACGAGCCGTTCGCCGGTCTCGACGCGATCAACCAGGGCCGGCTCGAGGATCTCATCCGCAGCGAGGCCCGCGAGGGCGCGACGATCATCTTCTCGACCCATGTCATCGCCCATGCCGAGCGCCTGTGCGAACGGATCGCGATCATCGCCAAGGGCAAGGTCGCGTTCGAGGGACGGGTCGACGAGGCGCGGGGTCGGCTGCGTCCGATCGTCCGGCTACGCACCCGCGCCGATGACGGCCCGTGGCGCTCCGCCATCCCGCAATCCGCGCGCCGCGAAGGCGACGAATGGGTGTTCGAGCTGCCCGAAGGCGGTCCCGAGCCCCTGCTCAAGGCCTTGATCGATGGCGGCGCCGGGATCGAGACCCTGGCGATCGAGCGTCCCGGCCTGCACGACGCCTTTGTCGCCATCGCCGGCAATAGCGCGGCGGCGGAAATGACTACCGCGGAGCCGGTCGAATGATGCGCTTCATCCGCTCCGCCTTCGTCATCGCTCGCCGCGATTTCGCGGCGACAGTGCTGTCCAAGACGTTCCTGTTCTTCCTGCTCGGTCCGCTGTTCCCGCTGCTTCTTGGCGGCGCCTTCGGAAGCATCGGCGCACGCGTCGCGAGCCGCACCGAGCGCCCGGTTGTCGCGGTCGTCATGCCTTCCAATTCAACCGCGCGGATCGCGGCGGCGCGCGAGAGGCTGGCCGGGGCGATCGGTCAGGATGCGCTGGTCACGCTGGTCTATTACGCCCCCCAGCGAGACCTGGCCGCGCAGCAAAAGCGCTTGCTGGCCTCCGGCGGCCCGCCGATCCGCGCTGTCCTCACCGGCTCGCTCGGCAACCCACATCTCGCCGGCGACATCGGCGCCGATGACCCGACGGCGCGCCAGATCGACCTTATCCTGCGCGACGCCGTCACTCCGAGCCTTCCGGCGCCGCCCCTGCACGTCTCGCCGGCCGATGCGTCCTCGGGCTCGCTCGCCAAGGACCGCGCGCTCACCGGCCAGATCGGCCAGGTTGCCTTGTTCTTCCTGACGCTGATGCTCTCGACCATGGTGCTGTCGCAGCTGATCGAGGAGAAATCGAACAAGATCATCGAAGTGATCGCCGCCGCGATCCCGATCGACGCGATGTTCGTCGGCAAGCTGTTCGCGATGCTCGCCGCGTCGGTCCTCGGGCTCGTCGTGTGGATCGGCGGGGGCGCCTTTCTGATCCAGCTGATCAGCCGCGGCGGCGTCCAGACCTTGGCCGTTCCGGCGATCGGCTGGCCCGGCTTCCTCGCCCTCGCCGTCCTTTATTTCGGGATGAATTACCTGCTGCTCGGCGCGGTGTTCATGACCATCGGCGCCCAGGCTTCGACCGCTCGCGAGGTGCAGACCATGTCGATGCCCGTGACCTTCGGCCAGGTGCTGATCTTCGGCTTCGCCTCGACCGCCATCGGCTCGCCCGACACCCCCGAAGCGCTGGCCGCGGCGATCTTCCCCTTATCGTCGCCGATGGTGATGCTTGCGCGCGCGGCCGAGCAGCCCGGCTGGTGGCCGCACGTCGCCGCGCTTGCCTGGCAGGCGTTGTGGGTCACGCTGATCCTCAGGCTCGGCGCGCGCCTGTTCCGCAAGACCGTGCTCAAATCGGGCCCGCGCACGCGCGGTTGGTGGCGCCGCAAGGCCGCCGTTTAGCCGATCGCTTCGCGGGCCATTTCCTCGAGCCTGCCCATCAGCCCGCGGTGCGGGAACGGGCCGTGGCTGATTCGCGCGACGCCGGCATTCGCCCAGACCGACTTGTCCGGAGCGCCGGGGAAAGCGATCACGTTGAGCGGCAGCGGGACTTCGCGGACCACGCGCTCGATCTGCGCCGGGTCGGCGAGACGCGGGACGAAGAAGCCGCTCGCTCCGGCGTCGGCGAACGCCTTGCCGCGCTCCACGACTTGGCCGACCAGCGCATCGTCATAGGTCTGGGTCTTCAGGAACAGGTCGGTCCGCGCGTTGATGTAGAATTTGTCGCCCACCGCGCGGCGGATCGCGGCGATGCGCTTCACCTGGAGGTCGAGCGGGTGGAGCCCTTCCCCGCCCACGACCTGGTCCTCGAAATTGCAGCCGACCGCCCCGGTCTCGGCCAGCCGCCGTACGTTCTCGCCGCCTTCCTCGGGATCGGCCGAGTAAGCGCCCTCGAAATCCACCGTCAGGGGAACCTGGACAGCATCGATGATCCGCTTCGCATTGGCGAAAGCGAACTCCATTGGCACTTTTTGTCCGTCGGGCCAGCCGTTCGCGTCGGCCACCGGGTGGCTGCCCGTCGCCAGCGCCTTGGCGCCCGCTTTCACCACCGCGAGCGCGCTGCCGACGTCCCAGATGTTGTAGAGGATGACCGGGTTCCCGGGCACGTGCAGCGCGGCGAAGGTCTCGAAGGCGCCGCTCATCACACGTGGTCCGGATAGATCGGGTGGATGTCGACCGGGATGTGGCCCATTTCGCCGGTCACCTGCTTGGCTTCCGCGTCCATCACCGCCCATTTCGCCAGGAACGCCTTGGTCCCGTTGTAATCGCCGGTGCCTTGCAGGTGGATGATGTCGTGGACCAGGTCGCGGATGCCGGCGTCGAGCTTGGCCGGGTCGATCCGGAAGCGCTTGGCGTCGGCGTCCCACACGATTCCGCCCTTGTCGCGCAAGTAGCGGTACTGCATTGCCGCGCCGCGCCCGTGCGCGTCGGTGTCCCCGAAGCGCATCGCCCGGAACAGCCCGGCGACATAGGCCGCGCGGATCTGCGGCTTCTCGGCGGCGGGAAGCACGCCCTGGTCCATCATGAACAGCACGTTGTATGCGCCCGTCACGTCCGCCTTGGCTTCCTCGAAGCCGCTGCCGACGTCCTTCAGCGCCTTGTCGACCGTCGTCTGCTGGCCGTTGACCGTGATCGACCCCGGCCCGAGACTGTGGCTGAGCTCGTGGAACAGCGTTTCCAGGTACATGTAGCGCTTGTTCACATTGGCGGCGTCTTGCGGAACCAGCACGAGGCTCGCCATCGGTTGCAGGATACGGTCGTATTTCGCGCCGAGCACGTTCTGCAGGATGACCTTTTTCGCGCCCTTGGCCTCGCGCACGCGCTCGTCGTTCGGAAGGTTGAACGCGACCGTCTGGATGCCGTGGTTGG